>Ga0209199_1002863_pt1 | contig 17749 bp, 14 predicted proteins | sample COGITO_mtgs_1105_7_FD_184805 | JGI IMG/M metagenome (GOLD analysis project Ga0209199, IMG submission 184805) | Pelagic marine microbial communities from North Sea - COGITO_mtgs_110523 (SPAdes) (version 2) | ecosystem: Environmental > Aquatic > Marine > Epipelagic ...
GCGTAATGGCTAGTGCTCGTCCCATCTATACCTCCATGCTAAGTGCACACACAGATTCAGATTTCTCCGGAATTGGAAACTCTAAAGTGAGCCAGCTTTTCGGGCTAGTGGTATCATTGGGATAATCCCAGCCTCATCGCTGGGTTGATGAGCAGTTCTTGGCGAGGTATGCTCATTGATTTGTACAGCAAAAAAATTGTGTTTTATCCTCTGTTTGGTATTTTTGTTCAGCGCTTAAGCCCGAAACAGTACTACGCTCAAGCAAGCATCTTGCCGATAACCCTTAAGATAGAAAGTTTGAGTGACCTCAGTCATTGCCACACGGTGAAGGGCGGATGTGCGCATGAAATACCATGCAAATCCACGCCAAATGATCGAAAATACCCCAATATGGCACATTTATTGCTTACTTAAAGCAGGGGTTTGGGGTGAGGTTACTGTAACCCGTCCGGCGGGTGTTCAGGCTTGGATGGCAAAATGCTCAAACGAGAAATATAGACTGTTTGGTGAAAGTTCAGGAAAGAAATCATGTTTGGTATCAAGAGCTTTTCGGATCGGGCAAAACGCGATGCGATCTTCTACCTTCGAGATATTGACGACAACATCCGCAGGTATCTCGTATGTCTACCGCCAAAATTTCACGAAGAACTGCAACTGCGAAACTGCAACTTGCCTTTGGCCGATCCAGTGAATTTGGAATCCACCAAAAAACTGAACGAATTTAATGTCGGCGTTGTGCAGACCTTATTAGACTTTTTCTTTGACGGCACAGCGGCGCAGCGCGAGGTGTTTTATAAATCCTGCATCGCGGATGCGTTCAATGTGCGCCCAAGCCCCCAAGATGGGGTCGCCAAACGCGCCGGTTATACAGCCGCTTGGGCTCTTGGGATGACCAATCTGGGGACAGATTATTATAAGTCATTTAAGAAAACCCGACAAGTCATATCAGTGTATCTGCGTGAAGGCTGCCACTGGGCTGAAAGTGCTTTTATTCCGCATATTGTCAAAGAAGGCCGCCTGATCGAAGATCTCGAATATGAATTTAAACCAATGCTTTATGCCGTTGGGCAGGCCGTACCAATCGACGCAGCCCCAGTCCGTCACACCGGGTCTAGGCCCGATACCATGTTGCGCAGGCAACCTATTCTTGACCTGAAAGAAGTCGATTACTGTAACTCAGAGCGCCTTTCCCAACTCTTGAGCGCTGCCAGCGACGAGCGGTTCAAGCACTATACCAAACTATGGCAAAAAGATCAGGGTTACGAGCGTGAAGCCAACGCTTATATTTCAGAGCAAAGGCAAAGTGGTGAGTTCGAATTGGCCCGTGACTTCTGTGTCGCCTCTTTAATCGGTACCGATTGCTGGGGTGACAGTATTGGCAAATTAGACCGCTTTGAAACTATTTTTAGAGTATGTCGCGCGATTGGGTTAAACCCCGAGATTGCTATTCAAATGCCCGACGGCAAGTTATCGGACAGTGGTGAGCAGATTTTATCTGACAAATCGTTCTTTAAAATGCGAGAATTTTTGCAAATCTCAGGCAATACATTTTTTCTTACAGAAATGGGTGACGACCCATTAGAGGGCATGCGCCTGCATTGGGCGAAGAACTTTACTGGAAAAGTGCTGTGTAAGATCCCCAGCGACGTACATACAGGGCTTGTGAAAGAAATTGTCTTTGGCACCAACATCGCAGTGCGTCCCCTTGACATAAAGCTGTTTTACGAAAACGATCTCAGCGATACTGACCAAACTTTTTTCAACGCTGTTCTTCTCAATGATTACAGCAACTTTTTTGAACAGGCTAAAAACTATCCGTTGGTTGAGGGCAAGAACTGGTACCAGAAGGAAAAAGTGCGACTGACCTGTGCAGCGCCCGATATATTTGACCACTATCAGTCATTACTTGATCAGGTTCCTCTAAGTGAAACCCGCGATCTGGTTGGGAATTTACCCTTGACCCTTACAGTTGAGAGCCAGATCGACCTGCCAGTCTCTCACGAGGGGCTTCATGAACTGCGGCTAGACAGTTTTGACAAAATTGGCAGCTATTTTGACGATTTTGATCATCATGTCATCGCCAAGCTAGTCGAGGCTGGGGTGGAATTTGACGCAGATACAGTTGATGGGGCGGAAAAAATCACGCCTTCTGCTGTGTCGCTGGCCTTGAAGTTAGAGCGTATACTAGCGCCCTATCTCTACCGCCAAGAGACGCTGCGTAAATTCACGCGAGTACTGGTCCCGTTAGATGACCACAGCAGTCTTGATCTAGACGCCTAGCAGGCTGGCCCGTGATGAGGCCATGACCCCCTCAATCATACCCATCCAGTCTGGCGGGGACTTTGCGTATACACCGATAGCGGCTTGCAGTTTTGCGGCCAACGGTATTATGGATTGACCAGATAAATAAAAGGCTGATTTGATGCGCATCGTTGATATCCGTGAAAACATTGTACCGATAAAAAGCAATATTTCCAATGCGTATATCGACTTTTCAAAAATGACTGCCAGCGTGGTCGCAATCATCACCGATGTGATACGCGACGGTAAACCTGTGGTTGGATATGGCTTCAATTCAAACGGCCGATATGCCCAGCAGGGGCTGTTGCGGGAACGTTTTATTCCCCGATTGAAAGAGGCCACGCCACAACAGGTCACGACTGATGCAGGCGAAAATCTAGATCCGCATAAAATCTGGGATAGATTGATGGCCAATGAAAAGCCCGGCGGCCATGGAGAACGTTCGGTGGCTGTGGGTGTTCTCGACATGGCGGTTTGGGATGCCGTTGCGAAAATTGAAGGCGTACCGCTGTTTCGACTGCTGGCCAATCGCTATAATAACGGGGTTTTTGATAAGACGGTATCGGTTTACGCGGCGGGCGGGTATTATCATCCGGGCAAAGGTCTGAAGCCGTTGCAGGATGAGATGAAAAGCTATCTCGACCGTGGGTATACACAGGTCAAGATGAAGGTTGGTGGGGTCTGTTTGGCTGAGGATCTCAAACGCATAGAGGCGGTACTTGATGTCGTGGGGCACGGCAGTAATCTGGCAGTAGATGTGAACGGAAAATTCGATCTGGGACAGGCGATCGAATTTGGCACCGCGATCAAACCTTACCAACTGCGCTGGTACGAAGAGGTCGGAGATCCCTTAGATTATGCGCTGCAAAGTGAACTGGCCCAACATTACGAGTTGCCGATGGCCACTGGAGAAAACCTGTTTTCGACCATCGATGCGCGCAATCTGATCCGCTATGGCGGCCTGCGTCCTGACCTGGATATTCTGCAATTTGATCCAGCCCTGAGTTACGGGCTTGTTGAGTATCTGCGCACGCTTGAGATGCTGCGGGCACATGGGTTTTCGGCGCGGGACTGTATCCCTCATGGTGGCCATCAGTTTGGACTGAGCCTGACGGCGGGCCTTGGCCTTGGGGGCAACGAGTCCTACCCAGATGTGTTTCGCCCGTTCAACGGCTTTGCTGACAGCATCGAGGTATGCGACGGTCGTGTTCCGTTGCCCGATCTGCCCGGAGTCGGATTTGAGGCCAAGAATGAACTCTACGGCCATTTCAAAGACCTTAGCAGTTGATAACCGGGGCAGCCCCCGGCATCTTTACAGCCCCGGCACGCCGCATAAGCCCCAAGTATGACAAGCGTTATTTTGCTTGAAACCTTAGGATTGCGCGATAAAACTGCAAGCTATGGAACAAACGACAAACCAAGACCTTAGTAATTTGATCGATCTGGAGCGCTATCAGCTAGACGATCCCAGGCACATCGCCGCGGTCAAAGACAGGCTTGATGGCGCAGGTGTGGTAACCTTGCCGGGTTTTCTGCGCGCCTCTGCCTGTGATGAGCTGGTCTTAGAGTCTGAAACTCAAGCTGAAAATGCGTTTTTCACCACCTCTACGCATAACGTATATCTTACCCCGCAAGATCTATCGCTGCCCGCAGAACACGTTGTGAACCGACAGATAAAAAGTTCAAAGGGCTGCATAACAACCGATCAAATCCCCGCAAATTCTGGCTTGCAGACGCTGTATCACAGCCCGCAGTTTCAAACCTTTATCGCGGCAGTTCTGGGGGAAAAGTCCCTTTACCAATATGCAGACCCGCTTTCGTCGATTAACGTGCATTACGCCCATGAAGGACAGGAATTAGGCTGGCATTTTGACAATTCCTCGTTTGCCATAACCTTGCTTTTGCAAGCACCCGAGGGCGGTGGCGTGTTTGAATATGTGCCCGATTTGCGCGACGCAGCCGCCGGAGGGATGAGTTTTTCAGCTGTTACAGATGTTTTGGATGGTAAAACAGCTGTTAAAGCCTTGGATATGCAGCCGGGCACGTTAGTTTTGTTTCGGGGACGCAACTCGTTACACAGGGTAACCCCGGCTGTCGGCAAACGAACCCGTCTTTTGGTCGTGCTGGCCTATAATGACGCGCCGGGGGTCAGCTTGTCGGAAGGCGCAAGGATGACATTTTACGGCCGTGTTGGCACCTGAGAAACGCAATCAGAGCCTCGCTCACCCCTTCTTGTTTCTGACGTGGACGGCACTCTGACAGGTAACACTGATAATTTTCATCTTGGGGACACTGCCACGCCTTGACGTTCGATCCCAATATCCATCTTGGCAAGCTCATCCCTTTGATTTTTCAACAAAAAGAAAATATAAACCTTTGAACCGATACTTTTGCGACAGGCCTCCAAATTTTGCCATTACTTCCACAGCGCGCGAAAACCGATATGAAATATTGAGGTGAACCATATAATTCAGACTGGGGGTCCGCCTGTAGTCGACGGGCTTTGGTAATGAATTCTCAACAACCTTTGCTTCCAAAAAGGCAGATAGCCTCTTATAATTTTTTCCCATCTATACGATCAAGGTCGCATAGTGATAGTTTTTGGCGTCACCTACCCTCCCATCATTAGAACCAAATCAGAGGGCTGCATTTTTGCACCCATTAGTACTCAGTTTCACATGCGTCAGACCCACGATTCTCACAGGAGAGTAATGTTTTTGAATCTTTAGGGAGATATTCAATGCCGAAATTGTACCTAAAAGGTAAGCATCAAGGGAACGCCCTCTATTTTGATTTGAGGTGCGATTATTGCGCGAGGCTGGCGATATGGCCTTAATCAAAAAGTGCGTGGCTGACAAATGTGAGAAAAATTCGGAAACAGTTGCATAGTCGGCGTGACAACCAATTAACCTATTGAAACACAGAGGATTAGTCCAAAAGACTTTGCTAATGTTCAATTTCCACAGGCACTATGGCCACTGATCCCAACAGCCTTGCGCACCGCTTATTCAGCAGCCAATCATCTGGTGGATTCTGATCCGATCCTGCAGGTGGAAAGTGCCGAAAATACCAAAGGCCGTTTGATTTCTTGGGCAACCGACCTTGCGTTCGTGCGCCTGATTCAGACTGGGCAATTGCATTTGACTTTAACTGGAGATCGTTCGCAAGTCCAACTGGCCGTTTCCTTGAACTTCGCCTGTCGCATTCAATTGCTACCATGTGCCAGTTTCCTTGCCCCAATCGGCAACCTCTTGCTGTTAGGTTCCGTGACAATCGGAAACTCAACAATCAGGCTGTTGTGATTTTGGCGTAGAATATGCTGGTCCATCGGTGGCTGGTTTGCCCCTTTTTATCATTACGCACGGCCATAAAGAGTTGAAGTTTTCTCACCTAGCTATACCACATCCAGAAAACAGTTTGGACTATAGCTGGAAAAGTCCGAACTTGATGACTTTACTACATGCTATACCGACAACCGGGCCAGACGCGAAAGCCACAGACACGAACTTTAGCGAAGTTAACCTCCTCAAAGAAGAGATTGCAAAGTGGCGAAAAGGTAACAATGACTGACATAACATTTTCGCGTTTCCGAACACCCCCCGCGATGAAAGTTTAGGGTGGCGCTTGACTCCTGCTAAACTTGTGGATGCCCGGACGGCAGCGCTCTTAAATCAATCTGAACTTGCGGCACTGGTCGGTGTGCGCAGGCAGGCGATTTTGTCTTATGAGCAAGGGGTGAAATCTCCCAAACCAGAAACGATGGCTGCGATAGCAAAAGAGCAAACTTAGCCTATTAATTATTTTGTAACAGAACCTGCTTCGAATTTTGGACCTCTCAACGTGAATTTTTTCCGCAAAGTAGGAGCGGATACTAAACGGCGTAATATGTCCTGTGATGTACACGCGAAATGGCTTGCTTCTACGGGCTATTCGTTTGATGGACTAGTCAACTTTCCATCCGTAGATATTCCATCATTTGAGCCAAAAGATGAGGGTGAAAACATATACAGTGATGAAGAAATTGAGCACATCGCAGAAAGTGTCCGCGAACATTGTGGATTGGGGCTCGGCCCAATCAGCAACGTGGTCCGACTCATGGAAAAATTCGGTGTTGTGGTATGTCGGTTGGAAATGAAGGATGAGAAAGTTGAAGCGTTTTCGTTCTGGAGTGGCGCAAAGCCGTTTGTGGTTTTAGCGTCAGACAAAGCGAGTGGTGCTAGGGCGCGATTTGATGCGGCTCACGAACTTGGCCATCTTGTTTTGCACCGGTGGGTTGGTTCAGATGAGATCGAAGAAAAGGCTCGGCTGCAAGTTATTGAAAAAGAAGCGAACCAATTTGCATCAGCCTTTTTGCTGCCGCGAAAGTCGTTCCCGAACGAGGTCTTTTCTTCGAGGCTGGCCAGTTTTTTGGATCTTAAAACGCGATGGAAGGTTTCAATGCAGGCCATGGTGTTTCGTTGTAAGACTATAGGCATTTTCGATGAACAGCAAATCACAAACCTGAACAAGCAGATTTATTATAAGAAGTGGCCCACAAGGGAGCCTATGGACGGACCTGAAGGCATTCCAATTGAACAGCCGTTGTTGCTTGAAAAAAAATCGCCCGCCTTGTCTTTGATAACTTACAAATGAAGCAGGACGAGATCGTCAGCCGGCTAGGCTTTTCGCGGTCCACAATTGAACGACTTCTGGGGCTTGAAACCGGTTCTCTGTCGCGCCCTCCTGAACCCGATTTTGAACCGTCACTTAAGTAATTTTGACTGAGATAATGTGGTTCAAAGTAGGGTTTTTGTGGTCTGCAATTCTGGTAAATTATTGATAAATTTAGAGAGGTTTGCGCCAATATCGCCGATGAACGGCAATATTTAGCGTGGCGTTCAAACTCTAAAGTGCGGCCTGAGGTGAATTGGCAAAGCGGGTTCTGGGGTGTCTTTGTGATGCTCTGAATCTGGCCGCTCACCCTGTTGCGGTTTACCGTGGCGCAAGCGGATAAAGTATTGTCAAATCTCACGGGACATTTTTTGGAGACAACAATTCCGATTGGTGAATTTCCGGTTGGCAAGGAACATTTCTCAATTCTGACGCTGCACGGGGATAAGGGCCTTGGCTCACTGGCGGTGCGGTTCAGCGGTGTGTTCGACGGGATTACTGCCAAGATACGTTGGACGCTTGACGGCATTGAGGTATTGTTGATCGATACGCCCTGGCCAGTGGTAATGGTTGCTATTGTGGTAATGGCGGTGCGATTGGCTGGTCCGCGCGTTGGGGATTTTACCGCGGCCACCTTGACGGACCTAGCGTTTATGGGGCTGTGGGCAATGTCGATGATCACCGTTGCTCTTATTGGCACGGGCAGGTTTTTGTGTATCTTGTTTGGCATTCCTTTGGGCATTTGGTTTGGTAAAAGTGCCCCCGCCTACCGCTTTGCCGAACCCATTCTTAATTTCATGCAAACCATGCCGCTCTTGTTTACCTTATTCCATTTATTGTGTTTTTTGGCACAGGAAAGCAACCGAGTGTATTGGCAACAATCACTTTTGAAATGTGACCGGTCATTTGTCTTACGGCACTCGGCATGCGCGGTGTTCCCGAAACTACCAAAGAGGCGGCTACGGCTTTTGGGTGCTCGCGGTGGCAATTGCTGTGAAATGTTGAATTGCCGCTTGCGATGCCGTCTAGCATGGCAGGGATAAACCAGACCATCTTGATGAACCTGTCGATGGTGGTCGTTGCGTCCTTTATGGAGGCAGAAGGGGTGGGGGCGCGGATCCTGCAGGCGCTGCAATATGTGGCAAAAGGTCAAGGGCTGCTTGGCGGGTTGGCAACTTTGTTCTGTGCCATGGTGATCGATAAAATAGCGCAGGGATCATATCGGCAGGGGCACAAAAAAACAGACAGAGGCTATCGCACTGCGTCAACCATTGTGACGGGCAATTGTGGATTGCCTTAGCTATAGACGTGACGCGCCGGTTGCCTGCCGTCAGCATGTTTGGTATTCTGGCTTATAACCCAGACGGCATTAGCCAATATACGTAAACCTATTGTTTGCAAAATTTATGCCCGCGCTCTTTGATAGTTGCCCTTAACTGCAGCTGTACAGCGTACACAACAAAAAGATTGTGACTGCAACGCAGTCGATCGACTAAAGCGTCTTGCTGGAATGGTGTGGCTCTAACTTCGACGCTGTAATTGAGGTTGCAAAATGGCAAATGTTAAGAAGGCAATTTTAGTTGCTCTGGGGGAGGAGTTGCCCAAAAGTACCTTGCCAGGGTTTCAAATGAAATACACTGGGGTTGAAAAATAAATGCGGTCCTTAAAACTGCAAAGATCATCTGTGAATTTTCTCCAAAGTTGATTGTCAATTATGGGATGGTGGGGGGACTTGCGAAAATTTATATGGTTTAGTCGATTTTTTTTCATTTTTTGTGACGAGATATGGACGCCAGAGCGCTGGGCTTTGAACTGGGCCAAACACCTTATGACCCAGTTTTGACTATACGTTTCGGTCGGGCAGGCCACTTTTGTGAAACCGGCGATAATTTTGTGACGCAAACGCTAGGAATCGAGACGGATGTTGTGGATTTGGAAGCCTATGCAATGGCAACAACCTGCTTTTCAAGGCACGTGGATCTTATTTGCTATACGTTCATTTCGGACAACGCAAATGCAGGTGCATCTTTGGATTGGGCGGAAAACGTCAACAAGGGAAAACTCTTTTTTAAAGAGAAAATCTTGAGAGGGTTTTATTGAACACAAGATAACCGGTGACGGATTGTTTTATACACTTATATCACAGAGATGCTTTTTATGCGCCCTTGCTTTGTCCTGTTACGCTGCAGCACAATTAGCCAGTAGGTGCGACCTGACACTGAAGGAGACTGGCAACGCTGGAAATTCAATGCGAAAGTTGATCTGTTCGTGGCGGCCAACCTAATATTTGAATATGCAGACAAAATCGTGCTGATGTTTATCTCAGAGTGCGGGTTCAAAGTTTAAAATGTGTTTGCAGGTCAGCTAACATGGTACCTGACCAAGGTGTCATGAGGTTTTAAACGTCCTGTTTAGCAGTAAAAAGCAATGTGACATGAGGGGCAAAACCATCAACGGCCCACCAATCAGTTTTTTAAAGGCTGAAAGGTCTCTGTGTCACTTTCGGGTGACCAAACCGCGTGCTATGCAAGAAATGCAGATCGTCATGGGCCAGTGGCGCGGGGCCCGCCATATCAAGAGACTGCCAGATAGAGGCTATATTGCCCTTATTGCCGACCCAGACAATGGTTTTGCCTGCGCCGTCTGCCATCAATCGCGCCGCTAAGTTATCTGTTGGTAAATGACGCACTGTCAAATCACGCGATGCGGCCAAAGGTGCAACTGTATCAAGATTTCGCTGCAACCTCGGAGAATAGATCGCGTCAATATGCACGTCAGCAAGTGCCCGGACCAAAAGTTCGGATCTGGCGTGGCCCTGCTTGTTTAGATCTAGGCCGGCCCGTTCGGCGTGCCGCAAAAGAATTAATCGGGTGCTGGCGGGCATTTTGACCTGATCAGGGGCGGTGCATGCGGCGAGGGTGCCCAATAAAAGCAGGCGACGCGTAAGCATATTTTTATTTCCTTTCCGCACTGGTCCGAGCGAGATAGGTGGCTTTGCAAACCGTATCATTGCTCTTGTCGTTGCAACCCAAGCGCCCTGCAGTCTGCTTTGACACCTTTTGCGCCAGAATTATATTGGTAAAAACAGCAAGTGTCGATAACGATCAATGCTTGCTTGGAAGAACTTTTTGTTTGTTGGGCCTCGGGTCTGACAAGTGGTTTGAAATTGGGCTTGATAGAAAACCTGGCAATTGTTTATAAGCCAATACTGCCTTTGGGTCGCTTGGGACCTACAGGCGCCTTGGCAGTTTTGTTGCGTCTATGGGCATATCTGCGCCATCGATAGCGGGTGAAATTATAATAGGTTGGCTGGTGCATTACCCGTGGAAACGGTCTTTCTTGACCAAATGTGTTTTCGCACTTCTATGAGGTGAACATCTAGGTCAATTAGAATGGCATGGGCTGGCCCTCTGGTCTGGGGGGGGCATCAACACGGTGGTCACAAAATTGGTTCATTGGACAGGGGCGGTATCCCGCGCAGGCCAACCAGCTTGAAAACTGGCGGCGAAAGCTTGGGCTGCGGCGCAAACAGGAGATAAGATGCAAACGATATTATGCACTGGAATATTGATGGGTTTGGGGGCGACCGTGCTGATAGATATCTGGGCGTTGCTGTTGCAGCGTATGGCGCAGGTGGCACTGCCCAACTGGGGAATGGTTGGACGGTGGGTGATGCATCTGCCGCGTGGCAAGCTGTTTCACAAAGAGATTGCCGTAGCGCTCCCGGTTCCAAGAGAGCGACAGATCGGCTGGGTATTTCATTATTTTGTCGGAGTAGTATATGGCGTATTTTTCGCGTTTTTGGCTGGGCCTGATTGGATTGCTGCACCAACATTTCCACCGGCTTTCATCTACGCGCTTGCGACAATTGCCGGTGGCTGGTTTCTGTTGCACCCGGGTTTGGGTTTGGGATGGGCCGTCTCCAAGGTCGAACATCCGAATAGGGTCAGAATGCTGGGACTGTTGTCGCATAGTGTGTTTGGCTTAGGTCTTTGGCTTTTTGCCCTTTTGTTGACCTTGCCTGCTTCGGACACAGTGCCGGTGTGAGCTTGCTTGGACGGTGCAAGCGACTTGATAAACGAACCGGCCGACATGGTGGAAAAACCAAGTGCACGCGGCGACATAAGCGGTCTTATGGCTAAAAACAAATGGATTTATCTGTGTGATGACAAGCCCTGAAAAACGACTTAAGGTCGCAAAGAAAAGGATTTATCTTGAACATGAGTGAACAAAATATTCTGGCGGCATCAGCGGCAGCGAAGATCACAAAATTCGTCGCCAATCAGTCGCATCAGACGCTTGGGTTTCCAAACCTGCCGGGCTCGCTGAACAGTCGCAATATGGCGGCAGCCAGCGCCGAGATTTCCAGCTGGCCAGGCTATGCCCCGACACCCCTGCACAGCTTGCCCGAAATCGCTGCAGTCTGTGGCGTTGAGGCCGTGCTCTATAAAGACGAGGCAACGCGGTTTGGATTGGGCTCCTTCAAGGCGCTGGGCGGCGCCTATGCGGTGGCCAGTTTGGTCGCGGCGCAGAAACTTTCTGGCAAAACTCCGGCTGAGATCACTGTGGCCACAGCCACAGATGGCAATCATGGACGCTCGGTGTCTTGGGGCGCACAGTTGGCGGGATGCACGGCTAAAATTTACATTCATAAACACGTTAGCACAGCGCGTGAACAAGCCATGCAGGCGTTTGGTGCTGACGTGATCCGCGTGGATGGGAACTATGAAGCCTCGCTTGCTGCGTGCAAGTCTGACGCCGAGGTAAACGGTTGGCACATCGTCTCTGATACATCTTGGGAGGGATATCGCGATATCCCGCTTCAGGTAATGGCGGGGTATTCGGTCATGGCCCGCGAGGCGCTTTCGCAAATGGGCGATATGCGTCTTAGTCACGCGTTCCTACCCGTGGGTGTTGGCGGTCTTGCCGCTGGGATCGTCGCGCCATTATGGCAGGACATGGGCGAGAATCTTTGCAAGCTTATTTCGGTTGAATCCGATATGTCGCCCTGTTTTCAGGAAAGTATCGCGGCCAAGACGCCGACATTGTTTGAAATTTCAGAAGAGACATTGATGGCAGGACTGTCCTGCGGTGAGGTTTCTCAACTTGCCTGGGAGATTTTACAACCGACGTTGACCCACTGTCTGTCAATTACCGATGGGGCTGTTGCGTCATTGATGCGGCTTTTGGCGCGTGGGCTTGAAGGCAGCCCCCCGATTGAGGCTGGTGAGTGCTCAACCGCTGGGCTGGCGGCTTTGTTGGCGGCAAAACGTGATCCGGCGCTCTGGTCGGATTTGGGGTTTGACGAAAATTCGGTGATTTTGCTGATCGGTACCGAAGGTGCGACGGATCCTGAATTGTACCAGTTGATTATGGCTGGGGCAGGTGGCTCTGTATGACGGTCGCCTCGTCACCTATAGCCCAACGCGGTTTCGATACTGCAGAATTTGCACGGCGCTGTGCGGCTGCACAGGCAGTGATGGCGACGCAGAATCTGGGGGCGATACTATTGGCCTCAGAAGCGGAAATCAGATATTTCACTGGATTTATGACCCAGTTCTGGCAAAGCCCGACCCGGCCATGGTTTGTCGTCTTGCCAGCCACAGGCGCGCCGGTTGCGGTTATCCCGACCATTGGGGTGCCTTTGATGCGCGCATGCTATGTGTCTGACGTACGTAGCTGGGCCTCGCCTGCTGCCAGCGATGATGGCATCAGCCTGCTGTTGGACACACTGCGACAGCATCTTGGTCATCAAGGGCGCCTTGGCGTGATGATGGGGCGTGAAACTGCCCTGCGTCTGCCGCTGGGGGATGTTTTTGTGCTCACCGCAGCCTTGGAAGATGTCGAGATGATCGATGTCACCAAGCAAGTGCAGCAGATCAGGATGATCAAATCAGCGCCTGAAATTGATAAATTGCGCCATGTCTGTGCGACGGTCTCCGATGTATTTGACAGTGTGCCAGACTGGGCTGTGACGGGAATGCCGCTGTCCGAGCTGTTTCGTCAGTTCAAGATTAAAGCCCTGCAAGCGGGCGTTGATGATGTGAGCTATTTGGTGGGGTCGGCCGGTCAGGGTGGATACCGTGATATTATCGCTCCGCCGACGGATCGGCCTTTGCAGAATGGCGATATTTTCATGCTGGATACTGGCTGTGTTTGGGACGGTTATTTTTCCGACTTTGATCGTAATTTTGCCGTGGGAAATGCATCAGATACCGCCCATTACGCACATCACCAGCTGTATGACGCCACAGAGGCGGCGCTTGCGATAACGCGCCCTGGGATCATGGCGAAAGATCTTTATGCGGCTATGGATGCGGTGTTGCGGCCAGGGGTGGCTTTGGGGGATGAAGCCTCTGGTGGTGATGACGTTGGGCGCTATGGCCATGGTTTGGGGATTCAGTTAACAGAACCGCCGTCGCATACGCATTGGGACGAGACGGTGATCCGGGCTGGTATGGCACTGACGCTGGAGCCATCGGTCATTTATGGGGACGGCTTTCTTATGGCAGCCGAGGAAAATATACTGGTGACTGAGACTGGCGCAGAGCTTTTGTCGCGGCGCTGTGGCCGTGATTTACGGATCGTTTTATGATGAGTGATGGAGAGCTTTATGAAACAAAAAGCCAAATCTATGTCGACCTTTACGAATTTGCCTTTTGAAGTCACGACTGCGGCTGACAAGCCGGCGCAAATGGGGTTGGTGACGCTTGAAACCGATCTGACCATTGAGACAGAGATGCGGCATTTTCTTTCAGGTGCGCCGGGCCATGACGATGCCAGTGGTGTGGCGCTGCTGCACACACGGATTGCCTGTGATGATCAGGTGACAGCAGAGAACCTGTCGTTAATGGAGGGACGGTTTGCCGAGGCTCTGGCACTGTTCCCGAAAGACTATGCGTTTGAGGTGATCGGCTATGGGTGTACGTCAGCATCGCTGGTGATTGGTGAGGCGCGGGTCCAACGGATCATTAAATCCCATGCTGATGTGGTCCATGTCACCACGCCTTTGACGGCCGCCAAGCGCGGGCTTGAGGCGCTGAATGTGGCAAGGATCGGGTATCTTGCGCCGTATATTTCCGAGATTTCTCATCAGATGTGCGACGCATTGGGGACTGCGGGCTTTGCTGTGAGCGCGGCCGCGACTTTTGGCGAGGGGAAAGATTCAGTTGTAGGCTGCATAACGCCGGCTTCGATCCTGCGGGCAATCGGGGCCTTGGTTGATCAAGATCCGCAGCTTGAAGCGGTATTTGTCTCCTGCACATCTTTGAAATGTGCGCCCATTATTGCACACGCCGAGCGCGAGTTCGGCGTTCCCGTAGTGTCAAGTAATTCGGCCATTGCGTGGGATATGGCGCGATTGGCCGGGGTGCCGGTTTCGGCGTCAGGCAAAGGGTCACTTTTTCACTGTAATTGAGTCGCCAACTTCGCTTTTTGCTGAGCGTATCAAAGGTGAATTTCAACCTAAAGGTTTTGTCTGTTTGTGACAAAACAACAGAATGACTGGTTTATGCCCGTAGTTTCCACCAAAACTCAAATTTTTTTTCACAAATTGTCGTAAGTTTGATTGATCTGATTTTAAGGTGTCCTGCTTAAGTAGAAGCTGTTCTTGAAGAGCAGTATTTTATTTAAGTATCTAACAATAAATGGTTTTTTTGGGTTTTTTCAAAATTTTTCTGTTTCCGTTTGCGCAAAATAGTAATGAAATCAGCGTCAAACTAACAGAAATTTTGTTTGGTTCTCGCCAGATGTTAACGATAATCAAATTTAATTAAAATGAACATTGATACAGCAGAAGTTTGCATCCATACTGCAAAAGATTATTAAATATACTAAAGATAATTTCTTGAACTCATTATTGTGGAATTTTTTTGTTGTATTTCAATTTTTTTGCAGCTGCAGGTAAGGTTAACTGGGGGGCAGTTTTGTCCGTTCTCTGCACTTCTTTGGGTGCAGGCCAGTATGAGCGTGCAGCGTACAAAAGAGGTGCAGGCCTCAAACGCGATGCAACTGGTCCAGCCGCGCCTCTCTTGCCTGTGGACGCAGGTGTTAAAGCAGCGCGTTTGAATAGCTGTTTTGAGGCAAAAAAATCTTGGCGGTTTATATTGTCAAGTGCATTGCGATTGGTCGGGTCAATTGGCAATTCGGGTTGGTTCTGGTTTCAAAACCGGGGTCCATTCTTAAATGCTGGCTGCACTTTTTTTCAGCGTGGCTCGGGAGGGGGCGGCACGCAGTCAATTGCTAAGCGTTTGTCATCTGGGCTGTGCGCCCGCGTAATACGGCTGCAAATTTCCAGGCGGTTATCGGTTTTTCATATAGCGCGCAACGATACAGAGCCCGCTTTCACCTCGCGTTTCTATACATAATCTTATTCAAAAAATTAAAAAACGAATTTTTTCATAGAGTTGCAAAAATAATGCGCCATATCCGGAGTTAATATAAAATGTCAGATGTCACAAACCACGCCGACTCATTTTATGTCAATACACAACAAGTTAACAGTCAGAGATGGCCCGATTCTGTTGGTTTGGATAATGGCAACTTTGCTGTCACTTGGGTAGATTTTTCTAAAAAGGAGCCAAATTCTGCACTTATTGATAATGCTTCAGGCGGACACCCTGTGGTTAAAGTACAATTATTTAACAAGTACGGGACTAAGCTTGGCGATGAATTATCATATGATCAGGCTGAAAATTATGAGAACAACAACCACATTGGAACCGAAAGTTTTTATGAGCCGAAAGTGACTGCGCTTGCCGACGGAAAATATGCGATTGCTTATAATTACATTACAAACACGACATCAGAAGTAGAGGGAAACCCAGGTGTTTATCATGAAGATGTAGAGTTGCGTGTTAGGATCTTTAATGCAGATGGGACTTTGGACACATCTATTAACTATTCAACTGGCACAGTACGTTCGCTTGAAAATCTAGACCTGACTACGTTAAACAACGGAAATATAGTTGTAACCTTCACAAAACTGGATCGCGATCCAACAGTTACAGATTCTAGTTTGCAGCAGGAAACCGGTGACGATTTAAATGCCGTCATTTTCGACCAAGAGGGCAATGAGGTTGTCTCTCCGATCATATTAAACCAAATCGACCCTTCGAATGTCCGCCCAGACAGCAGCGGCGAGAACTATTCTTCTGTTACGGCTTTGAAGGGGGAGGACGGTGAAGACGATGGTTTCATTGCAACTTGGTCGGTAAGACCGTATTCAGACCAAACAAAGATCATGGCGCGGATTTTTGATGCTGATGGCACGCCAAGGGCAGATGAGTTCGAGGTAAGCGACGATACAGGTAAGTTTCACAATCAACCCAATTCTACTGTTCTGGCGGATGGAAAGATTGTTGTTATTTGGACAGCAACAGACGGTATATTTTTTCAGGCCTATGAGGCCGATGGAACAAGGATAAAATTAGATGTTCCAGGGAAGTCTACTTCGCCTAGTTACGAAAATATTTATGTTCCGCATCCCCAGAAGTACGCCGACGAAGAGTATAAAAGAGATTCTAGTATTTCAGAAGCAATGGAAACGCCAAGCATACAGGCGCTTTCGAACGGTAATTTTGTAGTCGCTTTTAGCGCAGACAAGATACCGAACCCGGACGGTCCAGGTCTCCTCTTCGGGCGACATACAGTTGCATACATCTATAATAAGGATTTTGATATTATCTCAGACATGATCTTTTTAGATCGTGATACGCGTGAAAATTATCCACCAGATGGTATAAAGGGTTTCCCCTCGATTTCGGCGCTCAAAGATGGCGGATTTGTCGTGACTTGGGAAGACCCCAAAGGCGACTTAGGGAATGAAGGCTCTAAAACTGGTAACTACGAGATTGAAGCAGCGATATATGATGCCCAAGGCAAGATCGTTAAAATTACGGGACAGGATGGCACAGTTCAGGGCACGGCTGCGGGTGACCATATGGGTGTCGGCCATAAAGATGATCAGGGCGATGCGATCACGGAGGGCGATGACAGTATTTCTGGCGCTAGTGGCGATGACACTATTAGTGCCGGTGGCGGCAATGATACGATAGATGGTGGTACTGGTAACGACAGTCTGGTTGGCGGTTCTGGCGATGACACGCTTGATGGTGGCACTGGCAATGACAGTATTGATGGCGGTACTGGCGACGACAGCCTGGCCGGCGGCAGTGGCGATGACACGCTTGATGGCGGTTCTGGTAACGACACGCTTGATGGTGGCAGTGGCAATGACAGCCTGGCCGGCGGCAGTGGCGATGACACGCTTGTCGGTGGTTCTGGTAACGACACGCTTGATGGCGGTACTGGCAATGACAGTCTGACTGGCGGCACTGGCGATGACAGCCTGGCCGGCGGCAGTGGCGATGACACGCTTGTCGGTGGTTCTGGTAACGACACGCTTGATGGTGGTACTGGCAATGACAGTCTGACTGGCGGCGATGGCAATGACACGCTTGATGGCGGCACTGGCGATGACAGCCTGGCCGGCGGTACTGGCGATGACACGCTTGATGGTGGCAGTGGCAATGACACGCTTGCTGGCGGCACTGGTAACGACACGCTTGCTGGTGGTACTGGCAATGACAGTATTGATGGCGGCACTGGCGATGACAGCCTTGCCGGCGGCAGTGGCAATGACACGCTTGCTGGCGGTTCTGGTAACGACACGCTTGATGGCGGTACTGGCGATGACAGCCTTGCCGGCGGCAGTGGCGATGACACGCTTGTCGGTGGTTCTGGTAACGACACGCTTGATGGCGGTACTGGCAATGACAGTCTGACCGGCGGCGATGGC
>Ga0209199_1002866_pt1 | contig 17721 bp, 23 predicted proteins | sample COGITO_mtgs_1105_7_FD_184805 | JGI IMG/M metagenome (GOLD analysis project Ga0209199, IMG submission 184805) | Pelagic marine microbial communities from North Sea - COGITO_mtgs_110523 (SPAdes) (version 2) | ecosystem: Environmental > Aquatic > Marine > Epipelagic ...
CTAGCATCGTTGACAGTTCCTTTCACTGTTGTTTGTGCAAAAGATGCAACACAGAAAAGAAAGACTAAAGTCTTTAAAATTGTTTTCATAAATTAAATTGTTTTAATATCGTATGGTTATAGTAATATCAAATTTAAGCATTAAAAATTTAATATTTCTTAAATTTCAGCACAAATATTATTGATTTGACCCTTTGGGCTTCTGTAAAAAGCAAGGTTTTTATTTTAATTAATTGAAAATCAGTAGCTTAAAAACACATGCAAGAAGTTTACTCCACAGTAACGGATTGGTTTAAAAGGGAAGTTTCATACAATTCAATCATGATGACCTTTACCATATGTATTAAAACTTCAACACTTACCAAAACTACACATTACACAGGATACCAACAAAAACTTTTCGACGAAATCAAACGACTTAAAGAGGTTGAAGGATATGGATACAAAAGAATTAGTTACGTACTATATGAGAAAGGTTACAGATCTATAAGAACAGATTCAATCCTCATACACAACTATATCTATTCAATATACAAGAAAGGTAAGATTAGAGAAAAGAGAATAAATCGAGAGTTTAAACCTACTGTAAAAGATATTTTAGTATATATTAGTCGATAGATTATGTTAAATTTGTTTAGGCAAAAAAATAGTTATGAGTAATTACCAAAACTTAAAAGATTCCGAAAAAATATTTCTTTTCAATAATGAAGTTTATCAAAAACAGGTGGGGTATTCCTATAAAGGGATTCATTCTGATCATGAAATTGAAACTGAACAAAATTTAAAATTATTGATGTGGGAAAAGAAAGGATACGAAATAATATTTAAACTAATGTTAAAATATGGTGGATTTCAGTCAGAAATTAAATATGATTCTTTCACTGAGTCAAAACATTATTTAAAAAATATAGATATTAATTCAAACTTAAAGGGTAAGTGGAAATATGAAACTTTTATAAAAAAAAATGGACTTACAATGGAGGGTCCAATTATTAAATCTAATTATAAAAAGGAATGGGATGAGGATGTTAAAAACTTCACCTGGAATGAGTCTATTCATGGAAGTTTCCCCCAAAATATTGGAATAAACATCCCTGGATTTTTACCCAAAATAGGATATCTTCACAGTTTTAAAATTAAGATCATTTATTTAGTCAAAGAAGAAAAATCCTTCTTTTCATCAAAAAAATATGTTGAAACAATAGAACTATATCCTTTCATCGAAAATGAAATTTTTAATGATAAAGGATACATACCAGAATATAATTTTTTTGAGGATCCTAGAGTGATAGATGAAAGACCTTCTGTACTAAAATATTCACGTTATGTTAACTTTTGGAGTTTTATTGAAAACAAAGATTATAATAACGGATATTTATTATCAGAAAATGATAAGGAGTTTTTAGTGGAATTGTATAATGAACTTAATGATTTTGTTCTTGATTTTAGTAGGGACATAAAACTTTCTATCGATCGAGAAAACGAAATAAAACTAAATGAAAAAACTAAAACAATCCAAAAAGTAAATAATTTGATTCTAGAGGAGTTTGATAAAGATCAAAATGGAGAACTTGATATTTTAGATTGTGACGATGTATTATTAGATATTGTTGAAAAAAATCAAGACATTATTGTTGAAATTGACTTTAAACTAATTAAGAATTTTGTTAGTTTAAATAATTATATAAAAATTAAAAAAAATAATTTAAAAAGAATATTTAAAGTACTCCAAGATATAGAGGAAAATTCTCAACTAGAAATAGTTCTAGAGGTACTAAGAATGAGTATCAAAAATTACGATTTATTAGTAATACATTCTACTAATATGGTTGTTTCTGTATTAACAAAAGATATGATTTCTTATTACGAAATATATGAGACATTTGATAATTTGGGAGTTTTTGAATCAAATTGGGAAAAGGAAATATCAAGAAAAATAACAAGTATTGATTCAAAATTAACTGATGTTATTTCATCACTAAAACAGGTTTGTAACTCAATTTATAGTATGGAAAAAACAATATCTAATGACATGAAAAATTTGACTTACTATTCTAGGAAGTCTTATGATACTTTGAATTCATCAGTCAAGGAAGAGTTGAGATCAATCTGTGATGGAATAAAACTTAATAATACATTGACACTTTTTGACACTATAGATTTTTTCTGATGATAACTTCTAGTTAATATATGAAATACTGGGAATTATTAGGACTTGGGAGTGAACCAAAAGGGATTGGAAAGATCATGTCCTTGTGTATGTTTATCGTAATTGTAAACGGTTACTTTCTTGAAGGTTTGATTGAACATGTGATAATAGATATAATAACTTACACCTGTGTTATCGTGTTTTTTGTACTTCTAATGTACAATTTATTAAAAAAATAGAAGGTTCAGAAATCGACCTAAATACTTGACAATCAAGTAGTTACTTACTCAACAGTGATGGGGTAATTCTGTGGGGTGGTTATTCTTACCCCTTAAACCTTTCCCACATCTAATTTCATGTTTTTAGTATAAGAAGATAGTTTTGGTTTATCCCATTTCTTCTTTGTAGGGGTTAGGTAACCCTCATCATTTAATATTTTACAAACTTCGTTCAAAGATAAAGATTTCCCAACTCTTAATTCAGAAATCCTTTTGTGTAAATCATTCTTTTCATCTTCACTCAATCTGATTCTTTTATTTGAAAATTTAATTTCAATAGATGATGATGATGAACCATCTAAAATCTCATATTCTTTTCTCCCTCTGTTATTTTTTCCTTTGAGTTTGATTCCATCCTCAACAATGGGGTAAAGAAATTTGAAATTAAACTTATGAGATTGAGTTTTTGGTTTGTATTCAACTTCAATCTTTTTAACATACTTAGAAACAAACTCTCTTTGTTTATTTAAAGGTAGGTTTTCTAAACTATCAACTTCTAAATACATTTGGTTCAACCAATCAATCCACTCAGATGAGTTGTTTAAAACCCTTAGTTCATTTTCAAAATCATTTATTTCTTCATTTACACCAACAATTAATTTTTTAATCCTTTCTTTCACCTTTTTACCCAAACTTTTTGAAATCTCTGATGTTAGAATTTGAACCTCTGTATCTACAATTTTTTCCTCTAAACTTTCCTTATATCTCTTTTTATTCAAGAGGTATTTTTCCTTTTTTATTTTATCCTTTTCTATGTTATCTACACTATCTAATTTAGATGTTAGGGATTTTAATTTATAGTTTTCTCTAACTCTTTTAGATTCTTTTAAAATCTGTATTAAATGATTAATTAATTCAACATCCGTTGAACCAACTCTTACACTTTTCTTCAAAGTACAGTTTTGATGTTTTGTTTTCCATTTCATTGGATTTTTCCATTGATACTCTACACTTCTACAACTGTATAGTTCAAATTCCGAATCTCTATTTGATTTTACGGAAAGTGGTATTTCACAACTTTTACAATTTAACAAACCATCAAAAATAGTTGGATTCTTTTTTCTGTTATCCTTGTTTCTCATGTTATCCTCTAAAATCTTCTGAACATAATTCCAAAGTTTTACCTTAACCACTTTAGGAGTTTTTATCTCTATTACATCTACGATTTTTTGTTTTCCACCAACCATCTCCTTCCACTCCCATTTTTGTACTCCTTTATAAAGTTGATTTCCTAACATTTTCTGTATCGTTCCCATATTCCATCCACTCTTACTTCTTTTCGGTTGAAATGGGGTTTGAGTATCTAAATAAGTTTTGATATTCATTGTAGATTTCCCTTCACTATACATTTTGAATATTTCCTTAATACACTCAGATTCTTCTTTGTTAATGATTAATTTTTTATTCTTTACATCATATCCAAATGGTTTAGTACCACCAACAAAAGTGTTCCCACTTTTTAGAGAATTCCGTTTCCCCATTACACTTCTCATTCTTCTAAGTTGATTATCATATTGAGATATCAGAGATAACATATTCATATTTAGATTATCCAACGGATTATCTAAATCAAATGGGTTAGGAGAACTCCCAACATAGATTTTAACTCCATGTTCAATGAGTACTTTATATATACTCATCCAACTTTGGGTATTTCTACCCAATCTATCAGAATTAAAAACCCAAATGTTATTTATTGTTCCTTTTTGAACTTCATCTAAAAGTTCAACTAAAACAACTCTCTCATTGATTTCAACTTTAAATGAACTCTGAGAACCTTCATTGAAAATAATTGGGTTTAATTCCAATTTCTTACTCATTTCCAATCCCATCCTTTTTTGAACTTCCAAACCACCACCTTCGTTCTGTTGAACATCTGATGATACTCTCAATAGGATTCCTAAATTTTCTTTGTTTTTTTTCATGGGGTAAGTTTAACCACTTTCTTAGTGTTCAAATATACAAAAATGACAATATAAAAAAGAGTATCGTTATGATACTCTTTTGTAGAAAATGATGAAGAGAGGGAAATGAAAAAAATCAATTGGAAAAATTTACAATATCATAATCCCTCCCAACATCAAAACACTCCTCCAAGTTACTTTTGAAACTCTTTTAATTCCAATTCTCTTTTTAATTCTTGTTCTCTGATTTGAGTTACCTCAATAACTTTCTTCTTTAGTAGATATCCGAAAACAGATGGAACATTTATCAATCTTCTGTTCTTCCATTTAACACCTTCTATCTTTCCATCTTTCAACCATTGAAATACGGTTCTTTCAGAAATATCAAATTGTTCTGATAAATCAGTTACACCAACCCATCGGTGAGATTCTAACCCTTCTATGTATTCGTTAAACTTATCTTCCATTATACTATCTTTTGTTCTTTAAGTTTTCTAACTGATGAGGTTATATATGAGGAATGTTCTTGTTGAAGTAAAGAGTGAGTTCCCCAACTTATACTCCAACTTTTCTTATCTACTGAACCCAATTTTATCAGATTCTTTCCTATTCCATCATAGATAGAGATATCACTCCCTTCATCTACAAAACCAATCAATCTTTTATTAGGTGAATTACCAATATATTGGAAAGGAATTACTGAATTCATTCTTTTATTTATTCCATAAAGGTTCGTTTGTAAATTTTTAGAATAAGAAGGTAAAACGGATTTCCATTTACTATATCTCTGAATAAGGTTCATTATTTCGTTGTATTCCATATCTGATTCATCTTTTAGGGTTTTAATCAGTTCATCTCTTTTTTCAATTGGTGGTATCCATTTTCTGAGAATCATGTGATTTAATACCAATACATCGGTGAAAGACATCAAACCTTTGATACCGAGACCCTCCATGGTTTTTAGTAAACCATCTATTTCATATTCGTTTATTTGTTCCATAATATTTATTCATTTTAGTTCATAGAGATTCAGTTCTCTACATATAAATATTACAGAGTTGTTTTTTTAGAAAAAAAAGTTCCTTAGGGGAAAAAAACTAACCTCGATAAAAATTCCACTCCGATACCCATTTTGGAAAAAAAGTATTTTCTCAGTTACAAAGAACCTCTTGGTGTTTGGTGGGGTTTAGAGATTTATTTTGTGTTCCTTTTAATCTTAATTAACTCTACAACACACTTTAACTCCTATTCCTTTGGTAAATTCAGGGATTTGTTGTATATTTAGATTGAAATAAAAAAGGAAACACTATGAGAGTAAAATACAATAGAACTTCAACGATTCAACAAGAAGGTGAAAGATTCAAATTAGATAAGGATAATTACGATTTAACAATCTTTGATAAAGGTGTAAGTGGTAAGATTCCCTTTTCTGAAAGAGAAGGTGGTATCAAGTTAAACAAATTAGTTAATGAGGGTAAGGTTAAAGAGGTTGTAGTGGAGGAACTCTCAAGATTAGGTAGAAATACCATTGATACATTAACTACTCTTAAATCGTTTGAGGAAAAGGGAATTAATGTGGTTGTAAAGAGTATGGGTAACCTTCAATCTATGGTAAATGGAAAAAAGAATCCTATTTGGAACTTAATTACATCAGTAATGAGTTCTCTTTATGAATTAGAAAGAGAAAACATCTTAGAAAGAACTGAGATGGGAAGAAAAATGTATGTGATGAATGGTGGTAAGTTGGGAAGAAAGGTTGGAACTAATGAAAGTAGAAAGGATTTCCTTAACAAGGATAGAACTAAGAAGATTATGAATCTTTTAGAGAAGGGTAAATCTGTTAGAGATATCTCTGGTAGATTGGGTGTTTCAACTAAAACTGTTGTTAAGGTTAGAAAGTATTGGGATAAACCAAGAAAAGAATATGTGGAAGGGTTAGAGAACCAACCGTTGGTTTCATCCTCTGAATTTGTTGATTTAATGGGGTAATTACCCTATCATTTTCATCTGAAATAATTTGGTTTAATCAGATAAAGGGATAAACACCTCATCTGAATGGTTACAGAGTGTTTCTCCCTTAGTTTATCTGAATAATATATCAATCCATCCCCTTAAATCTTATTGATTCTTAGGAGTTCTCTATACAGAAAAACCACCACCATTACTGATGAGGGTAATTCCGAAATATAGATACAAACAACTCAATTAAGGGATGAGTTAAACCTATTCTTTTTAATTAAATCCATTATTTCTAAGTAAGGATATATTTGTTGAGATTTTATAAGAAGGAGGTTTTCCAACCTCTCCTTCTCCTTATTATCTTTTGTGTTATCACACTTTTTATCTAACCTATCATAACTTTCTTGTAATTGATTTGTTTTGTTTTCTAACCAATCTAATATTGATTTTCTGTTTATTTTACTCATAATCTTACCAACTTAATTGGATATCGAAATCTTCGATATCATTGTTAAACTTTTCTTCTATTCTCTCTTTAAAACTTCTTACCAATTGTTCTATATCTCCAATTTTTAATTGAGATGGTTCATCAACATCATCAAAATCAGTTACCATATCGTGGTAATGTAAACTCCATTCTTGTTCTTCAGGAAGTGTTTCTAATATTCTCAGATTATCAGTATCCCATTCTATGTTTTTTAATTTTAGTATCATATTATTTAATTTTTATTTATTCTGTTTACTTTCAATATTTTATTTAGTTCTGAATTAAAGTTTACCTCATCATCAGATTTTAATCCTTGAATCTCTTCTTTCGTTAAAACGGATTCCATTATTTTACAAAGAGTTTTTGATTCATCTATCTCATCAGTAGGATATCCATCATTTTCTTCATAATAAATCTTTCCTTTCTTCAAATTATCTAACAATATCCTATTGAGATATCTTAACTGAGAAATATGTTGGAAGTAGATTGAAAATTCAAAGAACTTTCTTTTATCATTACCCTCATTTAACTCGTTTAACTTCTTCTGTAACATTTCAAAACAAACACTATACACCTTACACTTAAATGTATCATCCTTATGTAAATCAATTACACCTTTTATATTTTCTTCATCCCAAAAGAGTTTCAGTAATAAATCTTCATCCACTCTTACTTTTTGATTTTGATTTTCCATAATTTTTAATTGTTTCTTCTGTTTATATAATCCTGATATCCCCAATGGAACTCTAATGAACCATCAATAGGTTCAATTCCATATTCATTCTTTAGTTCTTCCATCATAAAATAACCTTCATCGTTTAATTCACTTATTTGAAGTTGATACCAATCATCTTCACCTAATCCGTGATTGGAAAAGTTATCAATGTTTAATTCTCGGATAATTTCAGTTGGAAGTTTTTCTAATACTTCTGTTTCAGTAGTATCCCATTTAATGTTGTGTAATCTTATTTTCATATTATTTAATTTTTACTTTTTAATTTCTCTGTTTCTTCTTCAAGGTTGAATTCAATTTTTACATCATTTTCATAATCCTTTTCTGTAAATTTTTGATTTATAAACCATTTATCACCTACCAATGTTCTTACATCACCCTCATACCATGAATCGAATAAATTTCTTTTTAATCTTAACCATAAATCTGATTCTGAAACCCATATTTTAATTCCATCATATTCATCAACTGAACAAGTATGTTCATCGAGTATTAGTTCATCCCACTCACCCCAATCATTCAGTTTTACCTTTACTTTCTTATCCTTAATAATCTGATAGAATTCCGAGTTTATCACATCTTTATCATTCATCATCATATCATACACCCAATCTTCATTTATGGGATATTCATGAACTACATTGAAACTTAAATTCATCTTCTTATCAATTTGACTCAAATACCCACCCCTAAGTGTTGGATAGTATTTCGTTTCTTCTTGTTGAGGTTGATTATCATTGTTAATCAATCCTTCATTTTTACTTGTTTTACTCATAATCTTTAATCTTTAATTGTTTTTACCCATTTACTAAATTGTTTATTAATCTCATTCAGAAAACCAGAATCCCAGATATCCTCATAAAGAACATCTCTATAAGTAATTCCAAATCTTTCGAATAACTCTCCTCCTAAATGACCACATTCATTTTTTCCACTATCCCACATTTCATCAAATACAAGGATTAGTTCTCTTTTTAACCAATCATCTAAAAAATCATTGATTTGTTTTTTGTTTTTTTTCATAAATAATTTGTGTTTTCTACCCAAACGGTTTTAATTAAACTCTCACTTATTATTCGTTGATTAAAAGTGGAGAGAATGAACTCTCAATCAACTCTACTTAATATACGAAATATTATATCCATTTACCACTAAAGTAATTTATAGATATAACTTTAAATTATATCTATTTTTTGACTACATTTACAAAAACTATAACTGATGAAAGGTAGACCCCAATCGGTGAATTTTTCTCCTAAAGAATTTCAAGAACTCTCTCGTGAGGAAAGAGTTTTAAGGGGTAGAATCTCAACTTTGAAGAAAATGATTCAAAGAAGAGAGGATAAAATAGATGAGTTGATGAAACCTATTTTAAAGAAAAAATCAGAGGTTAGTTCACTCAAAGAAGAGTTAGGAGAACTTAAAACACAAATCAAAGAGTTGGGGGTAGAATTCCCAACCTTTAGAGTGGAAGATTTCTTTTTAAAGGGGAAAACATACTATCGTGGAGTTTGGTATGTTAACTCCAAAAAGAAACAATTGTATATGGGTTCTGAGAAAAAAGTTCAAGATAGAATGAACGAGGTAATTGATGGTTTTGACAAACTTCCTCAATCTCAGAAAAATGAAAAAATATTAGAAGTATACCTTCCTGAGTTTCAAATGAATTTTTGGGAGAAAGAATATGAAGAATTTAAAAAAGAAAATTAATGAGTAACCATAACGAAATATCATCCTTCATTTGGAACGTCTGTGATGATGTATTAAGAGGTTTGTTTAAACAACACGAATACGGAGATGTAATACTACCTTTTTTAGTTCTAAGAAGGTTAGATTGTGTTATTGAACCGAAGAAGGATGAAATAATTGAACTCTACAATGAGTTGAAAGATGAGGTTGACCCAACCCCAATTATAAAAAAACAAACAGGATTAAAATTCTTTAATCATTCTAACTACGATTTACAAAGATTGAAGGGAGACCCAAATGGATTAAAGGTTAACTTCCCTAACTACATAAGTGGTTTCTCTCAAAATGTATTTGAGATTTTAGAAAACTTCCAATTAGAAAAACCAGTTGAAAAACTCCTTAAAAACAACAAACTATATCTTTTAATAGATAAGTTCACTGAGATAGATTTACACCCTAACAAGGTTGATAATCATACAATGGGACAAGTCTTTGAAGAACTTCTTCGTAAGTTTTCAGAGATGTCTAACGAAACAAGTGGAGAACACTACACTCCTCGTGATGTAGTTAAACTTTTAGTTTCTATGGTGTTTTCTGAAAGTGAAGAACACTTAAAAGGAGATGGAATTATCCGTTCTATTTTTGACCCTTGTTGTGGTACAGGTGGTATGTTAACCATTGGTAAGGATTGGATAGAAGAAAACATTGATAATAAGGTTCGATTAAACCTACAAGGACAAGAACTGAACCCACATACTTATTCCATTTGTAAATCTGATATGTTGATTTCAGGTGAAGATCCAGACAATGTAAAATTAGGTTCTTCTTTATCTGAAGACCATTTTGAAGGAAAGAAGTTTGATTATATGATTACTAACCCACCATTTGGAGTGAGTTGGAAATCTGAGAAAGAGTTTGTAGATGAAGAATCTAAAAATCCTTATGGAAGATTTAGTGTTGGTACTCCAAGAGTTTCAGATGGGTCATTATTATTCTTACAACACCTTATCTCTAAGATGAAGGATGATGGTTCTCGTATAGGAATTGTATTTAATGGTTCTCCTCTTTTTACAGGAGATAGTGGTAGTGGTGAATCTGAAATACGTAGATGGATTATTGAAAATGATTGGTTAGAATGTGTCGTTTCATTACCTACAAAGTTATTTTTTAATACAGGTATTAAAACTTATTTATGGATTGTTTCCAACAAGAAAAAACTTAAAAGAAAAGGGAAAATCCAACTTATTAATGGAAGTGAGTTTGGGTCCTCTTTGAGGAAAAATTTAGGAGAAAAAAGTAATTATATTAATGAAGAAGATTCGAGGAAAATTATTCTAACATATCAAAATTTTGAAGAAAATGAATTCTCTAAGATTTTTGATAATGAATATTTTGGATACACCAAGGTAACCATAGAACAACCTTTGGTTGAAAAAGGTAAAATAATTCTAAAGAAAGATGGTAACCCAAAACCAAATACCAAATTAAGAGATAGTGAACGAATTCCTCTCACAGAAGATATTGAAGATTATTTCAACAGAGAAGTAGAACCACATTTACCTCATAGTTGGATGGATAGAGAAAAAGATAAAGTGGGTTATGAAATCAACTTTACAAAGTATTTCTATCAATACAAACCATTAAGGAGTTTAAGAGATATAACCTCTGAATTATTAGAGTTAGAAAAAGAAAGTGAAGGAATCTTTAAAGAAATTGTAAATGAATAAATACAGTTTATATAAAGATATTGGTTTAGAGTGGATGGGGGAAATACCAAACCATTGGGTAATAACTAAAAACAGGTATGGGTTTAGAAAATATAAAAACAGAAAAAATGTATCTAATGAAACTAAAGTTTTATCACTGACAACAAAAGGAGTAAAAATTAAAAGAAATTTAAATTTCGGGAAGTCTACAGAGTCATACATTGGTCATCAACTTGTAGAAGTCGGAGATGTTGTTTTTACTCCAAGAGATTTTGACCAAACACCAATATTATCGGATGTTTCAAAATATGATGGATGTATTAGTAATCTATATATTGTTGATAAAACAAAACAAGGTGTATTAAATCATTTTGTAAACTATTATTGGTATGGTTTGAAGTACTCTGTTGATTATTTTAAGATTTTTTCTCACGGGATGAGATATTCTTTTAACAGATTTCAATTTGATGAAATTCCACTTCTTATTCCACCCCTCGAAGAACAACAACAAATTGTATCCTTTTTGGATGATAAAAACCAAAAAATAGATTCTCTAATTGAAAAAATCCATAGAAAGGTTGAACTACTCAAAACATCGATACCTAATTATTACTTTTATAAAAAGGATGAAATAAATTTTGATGAAATAAAAAAATATTGGTTCCAAAAAAAACCAACCTCTTGGAAAGTTATTAGAATGAGGGAATTGTTTGATGTTATATCTGAAAGAAATCATCCAAATGAAAGGTTATTGTCTGTCCATCAAATTAAAGGAGTTATTTATAGAGATGAACAAGAACAGGATGTAATGAGTCCATCCGGAGATATATCAAATTATAAATTGGTTAAACCTGGAGATTTTATAATAAGTTTAAGAAGTTCAGAAGGAGGTTTTGAATATTCGGAGGTAACTGGTTTAGTTTCACCTGTTTACACCGTACTGAGACCTAAATTTGAAATTGACACAATCTTTTACAAATATTTATTCAAAACCTACAATTTTATAGTTGAACTTAATCGGTATATAAAAGGGATTCGAGATGGAAAAAATATAAATTTTATAGATGTAAGAGATGTTCCCGTTCCCGTTCCTACTATCTATAATTCAGATGTAAGTAATACTCACTCTGACATATTAAAATCCTTTACTTTCTATAAAAAGAGAATAGAACTCCTTAAAGAATATCGTCAATCACTAATTTCAGAAGTAGTAACAGGTAAAATAAGAGTATGTGAAGAAGATAATTCATTGAGTTTAAACTCCCAAACCGTATGAGAAAACCAAACGAAGAACGTTTCGAAAAACATATAGAACAAACCTTAATTCAACATGGGTATACTTCTCGTTTATATACCGAGTACGATAGAAATCAATGTCAACTTCAAGAGGAACTCATAGAGTTTATTAAATCTACTCAAAAGGAAGAATACGATAAACTATTTAAACAATTTGACTCCTCAACAGACAAACAACTGAGTAAGATTGTAAATGAACAAATCTCTAAAAGAGGAGTTATTGATGTTCTTAGAAAAGGTGTTAGTACAAGAGGATGTTCTTTTGACATGGTATATTTTGAACCAAAGAGTGGTTTAAACCCTGAACACCAATCTAAATTTGAAGAGAATCGTTTTGTATCGGTTCGTCAACTTCACTATTCCAATAAAAATGAGAACTCTATTGATTTAGTATTGTTCTTAAATGGAATACCAATTATTACAATGGAGTTGAAAAATCAACTCACAGGACAAAACATAAAGAACTCAGAGAACCAATACAAATACGATAGAAATCCAATAGGAGAACCCCTGTTACAGTTTAAAAGGTGTTTGGTACATTTCTGTGTAGATAACGATAAAGTATCTATGACTACTCGTTTGAGTGGTAATAAAACAAGGTTCTTACCTTACAATAAAGGAATAGAAAACCCATCTGTAAAAGATGATTTCCGTTCTGAGTATTTATGGAACGAAATCTTACTTCCTAATTCACTTCTAGATATCATAGAGAACTTTGTATTGGTATCCTTAGAATCTAAAAAGGAGTGGAATGATAAACTTCAAAAAGTAACTTTAGAAAAAGAAGAGATTCTTATATTCCCTCGTTACCACCAATTGGATGTTATTCGTAAAGTAAGGAATAGTGTTAAAGAAGAAGGAGTTGGAAACAATTACCTAATTCAACATACCACAGGTTCAGGAAAATCATTTAGTATTGGTTGGTTATCACATACCCTAACCTCATTATATAAAACTAAAGGGGATACCAAACGAATGTTTGATACCATATTGGTAATTACAGATAGAAAGGTATTAGATAGTCAATTAAAAAAGACCCTCAAAGATTTACAACAAACTGATGGTGTAGTGAACCCAGTAGATATTAACTCAAAACAATTAAAGGAGTTTTTAGAAAAAGGAAAAGATATTATTGTCACTACAATTCAGAAGTTTCCTTTTATCTCTGAAACCATTTCACAACTGAAAGGACAAACCTTTGGAGTGGTGATTGATGAAGTACACTCATCTCAGAGTGGAGAAACCTCTAAACACCTAAAGAAATCACTTTCAGGAGATGTTATTGAAAATGAGGATGGAGAGGTAGATTATGAAGAAATGATTCGTAAAGAAATTGAATCTCGTGGTAAACAACCTCATATATCTTTCTTTGGTTTCACAGGAACTCCTAAAAATAAAACATTAGAACTCTTTGGTAGAAAGAATGAAAATGATGGGTTTGAACCCTTCCATTCTTACTCCATGAAACAGTCTATTCATGAAGGATTCACTTTAGATGTATTAGAACATTATACAACTTATAAGAGATACTTTAAGGTAAAACAAACCGATACGGAAGATAAGGAGTTACCTGAAGGACAGGTAATGAAACAACTTGTTGATTATGTAGATTCTCATGATGAAACCATTAATCAAAAGGTTAATATTATCCTTAACCACTTTACTTCATCAACTTCCAAAAAGATAAACGGAAGAGGAAGAGGAATGGTGATAGTTCGTTCTCGTAAACATTGTGTTCTTTTCTATAAAGAAATGGTACGTCAAATGAAAGAGAGAGGACTTTCATATTCTTGTTTAGTAGGATTTAGTGGTGTAGTTCATTTAAAAGGAGACCATAAAGAATATACAGAAGTATCTCTAAATAAAGAAAACGGATTAGAAGGTTCAAACATTCCAAGTGGTTTAAAGGACCCACGATTTAGAATATTAATTGTTTCCAATAAGTTTCAAACAGGATTTGATGAACCATTGATTCACTCTATGTATGTAGATAAGAAATTGAGTGGAGTTCAATGTGTACAAACCCTTTCAAGATTAAACAGAACGAAGAGTGGTAAAACAGATACGTTTGTTTTAGATTTTGTAAATGATACGGAAAAGATAGTAGAATCATTCCAACCATTCTATACATCAACCGTTCTAACAGGAGAAACAGAACCTGATAAACTATATGATTTACAAAACGAAATAGAATCGTTTACCATCTTTTCAGATGACCATATCGATAGGTTTTGTAAAGAGTTTTATAGAGATACAGAAACAGATGAACGTTTACACCCAATCATTGATGAGGTAGTAGATAACTTTAAGAATTTAGAAAATGATGAACAACGAGAGGAGTTCAAATCTAAAATTCAATCTTTCATTCGATTGTATTCTTATATATCTCAAATCATCAATTTTACAGAAGTAAATTGGGAGAAACTATATGTATTCCTTCGATTCTTAAACAAGAAATTACCAAAAGGACTTACTGAAAGAATTAGTATAATAGATTCTGTAGACTTAGGTTCTTTAAGAATTCAAATGATGGGAGAATCTCGTTTATCATTAGAAGATAAAGGTGGAGAAATCGAACCAATGTCTGGTGGAACAGGTGGTGGTATCGATGAACCTGAATTAGACCTTTTATCTCATATCATTCAACGTATTAATGAAGTTTATGGGATAGAGTTATCTGATGAGGATAAAGTTGATTTGAAACAGGTAACAGAGAGATTGAAGAATAATGATGATTTGGTTTCTGTGATGATGGGAGATAATTCAGAGAGTGATAAAAAGGATTGGTTCAAAAAAGAATTTGGTGGAGAGGTTTCTGAATACTACGGAGATAGATTGGATTTTTATAAGAAAATAATGAACCCAAAAGTATTCCCAATGATATTAGAGGGTATGTATAAGGAATACAATAACGATATAAGGAAGTAATCTGGAGTTAGAAAATTAAACTAAAAAATGTGTGAAGTATTTCAAGAATATAAACTCTGTACTTGTTCTGATAAAATAGATAAGAAAAAACCTTATTGGGTTTTGAATAAGGGAGTACCTAAAAAAGATGAAAGAGAAACCTCAATTTTAGGAACATTAATTTATTCAGAAGATGAGATAATCAAAGAAATCACAGAGGAAAGATTGTTACAAGATTTAAACTCCAAAAATATCTTTGATTTTGATTACAAACCCTCAGAAAATGATATTCTGAAATTATATGATGGTAGATACCATTATCACTTCATTTATTCGAAACTTGAAACCGATTCTAAATGGAAAATATTCGATAAAGGACCATTTAGTGATGAAAAACATCTTTTTAAACTCCGTCAAAAGAAGAAAGGTTTTATTGAAGGTGAAATATAAAAAAAGGATTACCAACTAAATGATAATCCTATTTCTATCGTGATGAAAACTAATTATTACGAGTGGATAAACGATTTCTCCCAACTAATCAAATCTTCTTTATAGATATATTGATGTTGAGGTGATATTTCTAACATTGGAAGGTTCTTGTGTTTCCTCCAATTGTAAAGTGTTCTTTTTGTAACTCCGTAGATGTTACATAATTCATCTGATGAGATTCTTTCCATAGTGTTGTTCCTTTTTAAGTGTTATTTGTATTCTAAGTTTATCCAAGTATCAAAATCAATTTCTATTTCACCGTTTGTAAAGGTTATATCATCACAATTAGTTCCTTCTTTCTGAATCCATTTAGAAGGAGTTTTCTTTTTCTTTTTGATATAGTAATTCTTCTTCTGATTTCCCATATATATAAATATATACCTCTAAGGTTTTCAGTTATTTTCTAACCAAATCAAATGAGTTAGATAGAACATTCATAAACTCATCTAAATCATCATCAGATAGTTTTTTGAATAAATCTCTTCTGAGTTTATCTACCAACTTTCTTCCTTCTTTATATCCTTTAGAATTGAAGTTGAATTCATTCACAGTATCATCCTCTAAACCATTTATAATCGAATCTAACTCCTCTTCTGTTAAGTTTGGTATATCACTCATGTTCTCATGAAATCTCTCCTTTACCATACCTCTAATCATCTCTCTGATATCTTCTTCATCTGATTCATCTTCCTCATCATCATAGTATCCGAGTTCATGAAGAATTTCATCTAAATCAATTTCTTTAGAATCAACCTCATCTTCAATATCTGATATATCATTTCCATTCCATATCATTGATTTCTGAACTCTATCTCTTTCGTGTTTTGGTGGAGGTAGAACCATTGATACAGATTCACTCAATAATCTTTTCTTTTGGATTTCTGTAAGTGGGATTCCACTTAGTTCCATCAACCTCAACCTTCTTCTATTAGGTGAGATGTGTTTATCTGTTGGTTTTATTCTTTTCATAATTTGTTTTCCTTTCTATATAAATATTCCAAATACTCTTCTTGTTCTTTTTTGGTATCTGAGATGAATATTCCTTCTCTTTCAATATTTGGATTTAGAGTTCTTCTTTTAGAGTATAGATAGTTTCCATCTGTATCATATACCCATCGGTGAGAGTTATCGTAGTATGATTCCATTAGTATAATGTTTTAAGTTGTTCGTGTTTATTCATGTATCCTCTAAATCCATTCTCATTCCATATCTGATGAGTATGAATCTCACCCCATTTACCTTGATTGATTCTAACCTCATCTAATCCACTTTTATCTACTTCCCAAGTGTTTCCACCTATGAAGTTATTTAGTTGATTGTTGAGGTTCTCATCGTTGTTATATTCAATGATGAGGTGGGTGTGGTAGTTTCCTTTTGTATAATCTTTCTCTGTGGTATAATGAGTGATTATAGTATCGTTCTTCTTTAGTTTTGAGTGAAGGGTTGTAATTTCTTTATCTAATATTTTCTTATTAGTTCTGTTCCTTCTTCTTATCATTATACCTAGTAACTTCATACAGAATACCCATTACATCAAATTGATGTTATACATTATTAAAACTGATTGATTGTACCTTCTTCAACTACTCTCGTAGTAATGGGTAAATGTGGATTTTCCTTACCTTCTGTATATAAGTATAGAAGAAATTGGAAAACGTAAGAAAATGGAGAAAAAAGATTAAGTATTATCGTATTTCCTCAATTGTAACTTGAGAAATCTCAACGATATCTTCTCTATTTATTCGTTCCTCTCTAATCTTTCCTTTCTTATAAATGGAATGAACATGGTTGTTCTTAAAGATACCTCCACGGGGTGTTTTTAACCCCTCTTCATTGAAGATTTGAGATATCTTTCTGTACCCAATAGGGGTAAGAAAACACTCTTTATATTTACAAATTCGGTTGAATAAATACTGTTGATAATCACTATAATTTGATTCCCAAAGTTTAGTGGTAGTGATTGATACAGAGAAACTTACGATTAGTTTTAAGGGGTAAGAATAACCATATTGTTTTTTTACTCCACCGTTACTGATTTAGCAAGATTTCGAGGTTGGTCTACATTTCTGTCCAACATGACAGCGATGTGATAAGACAACAATTGCAAAGGAATGGTGGTAAGAAG
>Ga0209199_1002867_pt1 | contig 17718 bp, 19 predicted proteins | sample COGITO_mtgs_1105_7_FD_184805 | JGI IMG/M metagenome (GOLD analysis project Ga0209199, IMG submission 184805) | Pelagic marine microbial communities from North Sea - COGITO_mtgs_110523 (SPAdes) (version 2) | ecosystem: Environmental > Aquatic > Marine > Epipelagic ...
AATTGCTACAAGCGTAAGGGGGTCGTTTGAAACGAAACCTTCCCTACGCCGGTATGATCCGGTTCAGGTTCGACGGGTTCGCGTAAACGCATCTCAGCCAAATTGGCCCCCCGAGGTAAAAATGTTTTTAATCATGTATTAAAAAATAATCAAGGATGGGTTTTCTTTTATACTCTTCCTAGGTTAATGATTAAAAAAGCATTGGAGTATGGCATATGGCTACGAATTCATTTGGACGTTTGTTTACAGTAACGACATGGGGAGAAAGTCATGGGCCAGCACTTGGGGCAACTATTGACGGCTGTCCTCCTAATGTAGAATTAAATGCAAGTGATTTGCAGTATTGGCTTGATAGACGCAAGCCAGGACAAAATAAATACACAACTCAAAGACGTGAAGCAGATGAAGTAAAAATTCTTTCTGGCATGTTTGAAGGAAATACAACTGGGCATCCAATTCAGTTAATGATTGAGAATACGGATCAGAGATCTAAAGATTATTCAGAAATTATGGATAAGTTTAGGCCGGGTCATGCAGACATAACTTATTGGCAAAAATATGGGATTCGTGATTATCGCGGTGGTGGCCGTTCGTCGGCTAGGGAAACTGCTGCAAGAGTCGCGGCAGGAGGTGTTGCAAGAAAGGCTTTGGAGTCTTTAGCACCAGATATTAAGATTTGTGCGTATATGGTTCAAATGGGTCCACATAAAATCAATAGAACTAAAATTGATTTAAATGAAATAGAAAAAAATCCATTTTGGACTCCTGATGCTGACGCAGCAATATTATGGGCAGAATATTTAGACCAATTACGCAAATCTGGAAACTCTGTTGGAGCAGTTATTGAAGTTATTGCAAGTGGTGTACCAGCTGGCCTTGGAGCTCCAATTTATGGTAAAATAGATACTGATATTGCTACCGCTATGATGTCAATTAATGCCGTTAAGGGTGTCGAAATTGGTGCAGGATTTGAATCAGCTGAGTTTACTGGAGAAAGTAATGCAGATGAAATAGGATTTTCTGAAGGTAAGCCTCAATATAACTCCAATCATGCTGGTGGTGTTTTGGGCGGTATTTCAACTGGACAAGATATAGTTTGTCGATTTGCAGTAAAGCCAACTTCGTCTATTCTTAAAGAACGAGACACTATTACTAAATCTGGCAATCAAACCTCAATAATAACAAAAGGTCGTCATGATCCATGTGTTGGTATTAGGGCTGTTCCTGTGGGAGAGGCAATGATGGCATGTGTGATACTAGATCATTTTATGTTGCACCGAGGGCAAATTGGTGAAAATCAAGGTGAAATAGGATAGTTTAAATTTTTGATTTTTGCACAGCAAAAATACCTAACATAATTATCACTACTCCGATCATATCATAATAAGATAATTTTTCGTCCAGCAACATTGCAGCGATAGCTACACCAAAAAACGGATTTAAAAAATGAAATGTTGCAGCCTTTGTGGCACCAATACGCTCAACTAAAAGAAACCAAATGTAAGTGGCAATAATTCCTGGCACGACAATAGTATATGCTAATGCAAGCAATGCTTTTGTATTCCAAACAACATTCCAAGTTTCTAATGCAATGGCAGGGATAGTTAGTGCAGCGGAGCCTACTAGCATTTGCAATCCAACTACCATAAAAAGATTGCCACCAGTAGAAGCAGATTTAACAGATAAAGTAGCTACTGTTAATGCTAGGACTCCCAGTATACATTGAATAATTCCAATAATATTGATGCCACTGGATAATCTAGAGGACATTATTAATATTACTCCAGAGAACCCTATGATTAGTCCTAAATAGCCAAAAGGAGATAACTTTTCATTAAATACTATAACCAAAATAAGGGCGACTAATAGAGGCATGCTTGATGCTATAATTGATGCAGCGGATGCTTCAATTTTTGTCATGGCCATGAAAAAAAACCCTAAATAAATTGCATTTTGGCATAAACCAAACAAGATAATTCCAAACCATTGTTTGTGTGTAAATTTTGCTCTTTGACCTAAAAAATAAGCAATACTGACAGCAATTAATCCCGCAATTAAAAATCTTAAAGCCGATATTGATAACGGTGGAGCTACCTGAACAATAATACGCGCAGAAGTGAAAGCGCTTGACCAAATAAGGGCAAAAACAAATCCCATAATTGCTGATTTTATATCCATGAATACCTCAATAAAAAAGGTCGCCTTAATATGGCGACCTTAGTCATGAAAATTTATTCGTCGAGGATAAAATACTCCTCCAAAAAAATTAATCGTTAATTACGTCTTTTAGTGCTTTTGCGATAGTCACTTTAGCAACTCTGTCTGCTGCTTTCATGAACTGCTCACCAGTAGCTGGATTTCTTACCATGCGCTCAGGGCGTGCGCGACATTGAAATTTTCCTAGTCCTGGAAGTGTAACTGCTCCACCAGCAGCGACTTCTTTTGAGACGATATCAGCTAAAGCTTCTAGTGCTCTATTAGCTGTTACTTTATCGCTGCCAGTTGCTTCTGCAAGATTGGCAACCAATTGGGTTTTTGTCATTGGTTTCTGTGACATTTGCTGCTCCTTAAGTTAAATGAATACAAAATATTCTACTTTGTAATGATATTATAACCACATATTGTGCCTAAAAATCAAATTATCCAAGGAAAAAATGCAAAATTACCTTATTTTTATGGGTTTTGGCGATAAATGGCCTAAAAATCTATGTATTTTGTGATTTTAATCCATATTTTTATTGAAAATTGCAAGTAAACTAACAAATTTTATTGAAAATATTTATCTATATATTACTTAATCCAACCTTACGTGTATAAAATAATAGAGAAAGTTCAAAGAAAAATATTTAAAAATAATCTCATATTGATAGTTTATTTAGTTAAATTGGGATTATAAAATATTAAAAGATTAAAGGATAAAAATTAGCAATTGAAACAATTATAATTAATATAAGCCACGATCTGTTAAGTACTTTTAGTGCATCATTAATATCTGTTTTATCCATATCATGCCTTCCCGATGAATTTATGAATTCATAATGAGTTAATTTGCCATGATAACTTCTTGGTCCTGCTAGCGCCACGTTTAAAATTGAAGCCATTGCTGCTTCTGGCCAGCCGGCATTTGGAGATGCATGTAATTTTGCATCTTTTAACATTATTAAGAAGTTTGATTTTGATAAATATGCTGCACACATTAATGTACCGCAAATTCTAGATGGTATCCAATTCATCAAATCATCAAATTTTGCTGCTCCAAATCCAAATAATAAATATTTTTCTGATTTATAGCCAATCATACTGTCAGCTGTATTTGTCATTTTATATAAAAACAGACCAGGTAATCCTAATAATAAATACCAAAAAATGGGGGCGATTACTGCGTCAGAAAAGTTCTCTGCTGCACTTTCTACTGCTGCTCTACTTACATTAGATTCATCTAAATCCTTTGTTTGGCGGCCAACTATGCATGCTACTGCATTTCGGCCTTCATTTAAGCTATTATTTAAACCAATTAAAACATCCTTAACATGTTTGACTAGTGAGTTATGTGCTAGAAGAATTGTAGTTATTAATAATTCAATTAACCCATAATCAGGTAATAAATGTATAAACTGACCTATTAAACATGCCATTATAGATAAAGAAAAAATTGCAAAGATACCTTTAAATTTTAACGCTGAGCCAAAATTAAAATTATTATCAAACAATGATATTAATTTGCCCATTATTACCGCAGGATGAGGTATTTTAGACCAAACCTTAATTGGGTCTCCAATCAAATAATCTAAAATCAAAGCTATTAATAAAATTTGAATTGTATTCATTTATTCCTCTAAAGCTTTTGCAAGTCTTTCCCATTCTGATTGATCGCCAGGAATACCTAGCCTAAGCCAATTTTCAGAATATGGGAAAACTCGAGACCAAATAAAGTTCTGTGCTAATTTATTTTGGATCTTTTGAGCATTTGTTGTTTTATATAACCGAAATAAATCTGTGCCACCTATAGGTTTAATATTGTTACTAGATATTAATTTGTCTAATCGAACGCTATCTTTCTTTAATCTAATACGAGTATTATGAATCCAATTATTATCTGAGAGTGCAGCTTTTCCAATAAATTGAGCGGGACCAGAAATAGACCACGGGCCTACATGGCTTATGATGGTTTTTATTAACTCTGGTGATGCAATTGCAAAGCCAAGCCTCAAACCGGCAAGCCCCCAAAACTTTCCTAAACCTTTTAATATTATTACATTATTTTGTTTAGCCAGATGAATTAGTGATTTATCAGGTGAAATATCACAAAAGCTTTCATCGATTATATTAAGTTCGAAATTTTTTGTATCTTTTTCAGAAATCGAATGATAGATGCCGTCGGGGTTATTTGGGTTCACAATGACTTGAACGTTACCTGCGTCTCCAACTTCCCAGCCGTTCGATCTGAAAGCAGCAGCATGTTCGTTATATGTTGGACTGATAATTTTCACTCGATTTACTGGAAGTAAATTTGGCAAAACTGCAATTAATTGAGATACGCCAGATGCAGCCATGATATCAGAATTATTTGGAACATCCCAAAATTCACTAGCTTGTATTAATAGTTCTTTTTGAGCTTTGCTATCTGGTAAAGAATTCCAAAAATGCTTTGGAATTTTTGGGATGGTGTAAGAAGATGGATTTATTCCTGTTGATAAATCTAACCATTGTTCACGAGTACCGCCATATTTTGAAATGGCAACATCAAGACCACCACCATGATCTCTTGCATCTGACATTATTTATTACCTAATACTGGCAGGCGAGCCCGAAAGTGGCCTTTTATTTCTTTAGGCCAATCTCTAAAAGGTACTTGGCCTTTATCGCTAGCATTATGTAATTTTGCGTACTCTATTATACCTTTTGCACTTTCAATGTTTGGAGAAAAATTACCTAATACATAATTTAATTTATCTTCACTTTGAATTGCTACATTACATGCAAAATCGCAACCCATTAGACAGGCATGTCTTCTAATATTAATATTTGGAGCTTCATCAGACATTGATTCAATTAAATCAGCTAAAACTTCACCATCAGTTTTATTATCTATTTCAGCATTCCAGTTTGTTCGTTTGCAAGTTTCACATACTGTAATTGTGGTTGACATGCTAAGCTCCTTATTTTTGAACTTGCTTGCACATAAGTAGCATACAGCGCAATTATTTTTATTTAGATTTAGATTTTAATTTCACTCAATATTAAAAATAAGCTTCAACTTGGTCAAAAATTGCGTTCATAAGATTCATTCCAGTCAATTACTGGATTTATTGGAATAATTCTATTTGGATTTATAGTTTCGTGACTAAAATGGTAATGACGCACAATATGATCAAAATCTATGGTCTCTTTTATGCCATTAAAATGATAAAGTTCACGAACATAATTCCAGATATTATGATAATCTACTACACGTTTTCTATTACATTTAAAATGCAAGACATAAACGCTATCGAAGCGAACCAATGTCGTAAATAAACGCCAGTCTGCTTCTGTTAAAGTATCCCCTAAAAGATACTGATTATCTTGTAATCTGTTTTCAACCCAATCAAGGCCATCAAATAAAACATTTACAGCATTATCATACGCTATTTGTGTAGTTGCGAAGCCCGCTTTATAGACGCCATTATTTATTTCTGAATATATCTTGGCATTAATCTCTTCTATTTCATTATGTTTATTAGATGGCCAATAATTATCATTATTTCCAGTAATATGGTCGAACGCAGAATTAAACATGCGGATAATTTCTGAAGATTCATTTGATACAATTGTACTAGTTTTCTTATCCCACAAAATAGGCACTGTTACACGAGTATTTGCTGTAGGGTTGGCTCTGGTATAAATCTCATGAGCAAATTTAGATTGAAATAAGCTATCTCCTTTAGCTGCTCCACGCTGTTCAAAAGTCCACCCTTCATTCATCATATCAGGATGAACTACATCTACTGATATGTGGTCCTGCAAGCCCTTAAGTTCTCGAAATATAAGTGTTCTGTGTGCCCATGGGCAGGCCAATGAAACATATAAATGGTATCGCCCACTTTCAGCTTTGAAGCCAGATTTACCGCTTACACCAGCTGATCCATCTGATGTAATCCAATTGCGAAATCCAGCATCTTGGCGAATAAACTTACCACCACTTGCTTTGGTGTCATACCATTTATCAATCCATTTTCCGTCAACAAGCAAACCCATGTTAAATCCTATTAATTTTATTCATTAACGATTTTTTCCAAAGTAGATTCAATGAAAAGACTGGCAACTTATTATATGCATAAAGGAAACAATAATTAGGTCGGTTTCATAAGACAGTCCGGCGCGAATCTATTGCGCCTATTTTTCTGCTGATCTATACGTTATTTGACGAAGCCCCAGAGGGCCGGAAAGATGTGTTGTATATGGTTGACCCAATTTGGGAACTGATGCCAACATCGTCAGGCAAATTGCCAACTTTTCGCTCATCTGTAATTAAGGAAGTAACATGCGGTTTTTTGTGATTTTATTCTTTTTGGTACCATTGCCGGCTTTTGCGCACTGGGGCCATTTGCCAGAACTAGCTGGGCATAGCCATTGGATTGGTATGGCGGCTGCGGCTGCTGCAGCCGCTGCAGCTGCTTGGGGGGTGCGTGAAAATTCTGAGGAATTGTCAAAAGATGAAGAAGTTAGTGAAGAAACTGAAGAAGAATTGCAGGAGGCATAAATTATGGTAAATAAAATTGGCGTTATGATCTGTGGCCATGGCTCACGTAGTCAATCAGCAGTTGATGAATTTGCAACACTGGCTGAGAAATTACCTCCATATTTGCCTCCTGAATGGGATATGGAATATGGATATTTAGAATTTGCTAATCCTCTTATTAGGGATGGATTAGATAAATTGCGCAAGAACGATTGTGACAAAATACTTGCTGTGCCTGGAATGCTTTTTGCTGCAATGCATTCCAAGAATGATATTCCAACTGTATTAAATACATATGCAGCTAAGCATAATATTGATGTAAATTATGGTAGAGAATTAGGTGTTGATCCAAAAATGGTAGCTGCTGCAGCTGGCCGTATTCAAGATGCTGTTAATACTGCTAACCTTGAATATGGAGAAATGGCATTACATGATACCGCTTTAGTCGTTATCGGAAGAGGTGCATCAGACCCTGACGCAAATTCCAATGTATCAAAAGTTGCGCGAATGCTATGGGAAGGTATGGGGTTTGGGTGGTGTGAAGTTGGCTATTCTGGGGTAACATTTCCATTAGTTGAGCCATGCTTAGATCACGTCTCAAGGCTTGGATATAAAAGAGTAATAGTTTTTCCGTATTTTTTATTTAGTGGGATATTAATAGATCGCATATATGGTTTTACTGATAAGTGTGCTGAAAAATATCTAGATATTCAATTTATCAAAGCAGGTTATCTAGGTGATCACCCAAAAGTATTAGAAACATTTGCTGAGCGAATTACTGAGCAAGTAGGTGAGATACCTCCACCAAATTGTGCGCTTTGTAAATATAGAACGCAAGTTCTAGGTTTTGAAGCTGAAGTCGGTTCTGTACAAGAAAGCCATCATCATCATGTTGAAGGTCAAGGTGCATCAGCGCCTGGGTCAAATGTTGAGGATTGCAACTTGTGTGATACCTTTTGCACAGGAGAGTGCAGGCTCGATATGATGGATCACCATCACCATCACCATGATGATGATCATGGGCACCATCATCATGACCATTCCCATCCTGAGTATCCTCAAGCAAAACATCCACTGGGCCCTGAGTCTGCGCGAAAGAAGTGATTAGACAATTGATACCATATGAACGTGACCCAAAATTAATATATGCAGCAAGTTTTGCTACAGTAAAAAAAGAAGCAAATCTTGCAAGGTTTTCTCCTGAAATGCAGTCTGTGGTTATTAGATTGATACATGCGTGTGGTATGACTGAAGTAGCTGATAGAGTTGCATACTCAGTTAATGCAGCTAATGTGGGCTCTCTTGCACTTGCAAAGGGTGCTCCAATCTTATGCGATTGTGAAATGGTAGGAGCTGGGATTATACGGCGCTATTTGCCTGCAAATAACAAAGTAATTGTGACTTTGAACGAGCCTAATGTACCAGAATTAGCAAATAGTATTGGGAATACAAGATCAGCAGCCGCAGTAGAGTTATGGGAACCACATATAAAAGGTGCTGTAGTAGCAATAGGTAATGCGCCTACTGCACTTTTTCATCTTTTGGAGTTGCTTGATCAAGGGTTTCCAAAACCAGCATGTATTCTTGGCTTTCCTGTTGGTTTTGTGGGCGCGGCTGAAAGTAAAGCTGCACTTGCGGCATTTCCACGTAATTGTGAATTTATTGCGCTTCGTGGACGTAGAGGTGGATCTGCTATCGCATCAGCAGCAGTAAATGCACTATCGGCTGGATTGCCGGAGATATCATCATGACGGCTTGGTTGCATATTGTAGGTATTGGTGAAGAAGGAATTGAAGGCTTAACTCCGGTTACTCGAGCAGTTGTAGAGGCTGCTGAAATTATTGTTGGAGGATCAAGGCATCAAAGTTTAATTAATGTTAACGCAGAAAGAATTTCTTGGCCAAGTCCGTTCGATGCCTTAATTGAAATTTTAAAATCTAAATCTGGAAAAAGAGTAGTAGTATTAGCTACAGGTGACCCACTCTGGTACTCCGTAGGAGCAAGAATAGGCCGTGAAATAGATCCTTCAGAAATCTCTTATCATCCCCAAGTTGGAGCTTTTCAATTAGCTGCAGCTCGGATGGGATGGTCAATGGCAGATTTGGAAACCCTTACAGTTCATGGACGACCCGTGGAACAAATGATTGCATTCATTCAACCTAATCAAAGGTTATTGATTTTAACTACAGGTGCTGAAACACCAAAGCAAATTGCAGGTTTTTTAACTGAGCGTGGATTTGGGGCATCAAAATTAACTGTATTTGCGTCTATGGGCGGTAAGGATGAAGCTAGGTTTGATGGCAACGCAAAGACATGGCAACACGATGTACCGGCGTTCAATACACTCGCTGTGGAATGCATAGCTGCTAAAGATGCAGCTATGTTGCCGAGAGTGCCAGGTTTATCTGATGAGTTGTTTCAAGGTGATGGGACAATGACTAAACAAGAAATCAGAGCAACATCTGTAGCTAAATTAATGCCAATGCGTGGTGCTTTATTGTGGGACGTTGGTTGTGGATCTGGATCAGTTGCTGTCGAGTGGATGAGAGCTGCAAGATACGCAAGAGCAATTGGCATTGAACCCCGAGCGGATCGAAGGACATATGCAGCTAACAATGCTCTCGCCTTAGGTGTTCCTAAGCTTGAGTTAATTGATGGATTTGTACCAAATGCACTTAATAATTTAGAACCTCCAGACGCAATTTTTATTGGTGGTGGCTTGAGCATAGAAACTTTTGAAGCTTGTTGGATGGCTTTGCGACCTTTGGGTCGATTGGTTGTTAATGCAGTCACATTAGAATCTGAACAAATTCTATTAAAATTATATTCAAAATATAAAGGTGACCTTGTTCGCATTCAAGTTAGTCGAGCCGATGGTATTGGTAAGGTCACTGGTTGGAGGCCATCTATGCCTGTAACTCAATGGAGTTTAGTTAAACGATGAGTGGTGTATTGTATGGGGTTGGGCTGGGTCCGGGTGATCCAGAATTAATGACACTCAAAGCTTATCGCCTAATATCTAATGCAAAAGTCATAGCCTACCCAACTTTAGAAGGTAGTGAAAGTTTTGCTAGGTCAATTGCTTTAGATGCTATCCAAACTGATGTTGAAGAAATTATTGTAAATATTCCTATGTCTGTAGAGCGAGGGCCAGCTCAAGCGGCTTATGATTTAGGCGCTTTAATGATTGCAGAGAAATTAGATGATGGGAAGGATGTAGTAGTGTTATGTGAAGGTGATCCGTTTTTTTATGGATCCTTTATGTATTTATTTTCGAGATTAAGCGAAAAATACAAATGTGAAATAGTCCCTGGTGTTACATCCGTAACTGCATGCGCTGCTTCAATTGCAACACCACTCACTGCGCGAAATGAAGTTCTAACTATTATTCCTGGACCTATTGATGAGGATTTATTGGAGCAACGCATAGCTGGATCTGAAGCTATAGCGATTATGAAAGTTGGTAGGCATTTGGCAAAAATCTGTAGAGTTCTAGAAAAATTAGATCTTATAAAATATGCGCAATATATAGAACGTGCTACTCTTCCTAATGAATTGGTTTTACCTTTATCTGCTGCGCCTAAAAAAGCCCCATATTTTTCAATGATATTAGTGACTAAAGGAAATGACCCATGGCTATAAGCCCTATTGTTTTATGTCTTTCTCAATCAGGTTATAAGACTGCTCGAAAGATTGCGAACATATTAGGTTCTAAAATACATGGCAGAGAAGGTCGTGTTGAAGGTGTTGATGCAACATTCGAAAATGCTTTAGATCATATTCGAGTTTTGTTTGGAGCTGGAACACCAATAGTTGGCGTGTGTGCAGCTGGAATATTGGTTAGAGGTGTTGCGCCAATGCTAGTTGATAAACTAAATGAGCCAGCTGTCATTTCAGTCCCGGATGATGGATCGACGGTCATACCATTATTGGGTGGGCATCGTGGTGCAAATAGATTGGCTCGGCAAATTGCAAATGGATTAAAATCGCACGCATCAATTACAACTGCAGGCGATATTGCAATGGGTGTAGCTTTAGATGAACCTCCAATTGGATATAGGTTGCAAAACTTTAAAGATGCAAAACCTGTAATGGCATCTCTCTTAAATGGTTCAACTGTACGCGTTTCAGGGGAAAATATATTTGATATTAATAGTTCTCCAAGTGCTGAAATTACTTTGGTTGTTTCTGAGGCACCAATGATTGGTGATGAGATGACATTAGTTTACCACCCTCAAAAATATGCTCTTGGTTTAGGGTGCGCGCGAGGATGCTCAATAGATGAAATGTGGGATTTAGTTTCAAAATGTCTGCTAGATTCCAACATCGCTGCAGGATCAATTTCTAGTATAGGATCATTGGATCTGAAGGGAGATGAGCCTGCAATGATAGAAACTGCAACACGTTTAGGTGTTCCGTTTAGATTATTTGAAGCAAATGAATTAGAGTCTTTAACCCCTAAATTAGCCAATCCATCTGAAGTTGTTTTTGCAGAGGTGGGTTGCCATGGTGTATCAGAGGCAGCAGCATTAGCACTTAGTGGTGGAAGCCTTGTGGTAGAGAAGAAAAAAACTGCTAATGCGACATGTGCTATCGCCAAATCAGATAATGTAATTATTGAAATGAATGGCCGATCTAGAGGAAAATTATCTATTATCGGTATTGGTCCTGGTCAGCACTCTTGGCGCACACCTGAAGCTTCTGCATTGGTAGCTGAAGCTGAAGAACTAGTTGGTTATGGACTTTACATAGATATTTTAGGGCCTTTGGCCGTAGGAAAAGATAGATCAGATTTTCCATTGGGTGGTGAAGAGGCGCGCTGCAGGTATGCCTTGGAGCAAGCAGGAAAAGGTAAAAATGTGGCGCTTATTTGTTCAGGGGATGCTGGAATTTATGCAATGGGTGCTTTAGTTTTTGAGCTGTTAGATCGCAATGAAAATGAAATGGGCGTATCAGATGCAGCAAAACGGATTGAGGTGCAGTGTGCCCCAGGCGTTTCAGCATTGCAGGGAGCTGCAGCAAGAGCAGGTGCACCTTTAGGGCATGATTTTTGTACTATAAGTTTGTCAGATTTGCTAACACCAAGGGAAGATATAATAAGGCGATTACATGCAGCTGCAGAGGGTGATTTTGTAATTGCTTTTTATAATCCAGTATCTAAAACCCGAAGAACACTTTTGGCAGAGGCACGTGAGATTTTATTAAAATATCGTCCTGATGACACACCTGTAATGTTAGCATCTTCATTGGGTCGTCCAGAAGAAGAAGTCAGATATCGCCGATTAGATGAATTAGAAGTTGATGAAGTTGATATGCTAACTGTTGTTTTAATAGGTTCAAGTAATTCACGCTTGGCGAATTTAGGTGAAGGTCCAAGAATGTTCACACCCCGTGGCTATGCGCGCAAAATTGATGGTGATTTATCATGACTGTTTACTTTATAGGAGCTGGTCCAGGTGATCCTGATTTGATCACTCTTAAAGCAAAAGCGTTAATTGAAAAATGTCCTGTATGCCTGTTTGCTGGCTCACTTGTCCCTGAGGCTGTTGTTGCATGTGCTCCCATAGACGCAATTGTTAAAGATACGGCAGTGATGACTTTGGATGAAACGCATGCAGATATAAAAAAAGCGCATAAGCATGGACAAGACGTAGCACGCGTACATTCTGGAGATCCCTCTTTATATGGTGCAATTGCAGAGCAAATTCGTCGGCTCAAAGCTGACAACATTCCATATAAGATAATACCAGGTGTGCCAGCTTATGCTGCTATGGCTGCTGAAATGGGGCAGGAATTAACTATACCTGAAATTGCACAATCAATTGTTTTGACTAGAATGTCTATGCAGTCAACATCTATGCCTGAAAATGAAACGTTAAATAACTTTGGTAGAACCGGAGCAACTTTAGCAATACATTTAGCGGTGAGAAATATGCGTGAAATAGAAAGACAATTAATACCACATTATGGTGAAGAATGTCCCGTTGTAGTGGGTTATCGTGTAGGTTGGCCTGATCAATTAATTATCAGAGGAACACTGAGTAATATTCGTAAGAAAATACGAAAAGAAAAAATTACTCGAACTGCATTAATAATGGTTGGCCCTGCATTGGCATTAAGTCATGATTTTGTTGATAGTGCTCTATACGACCCAAGTATTCCCCATGTTCTTCGACCGGTTGTTGGTGTTGATTTGATCGAGGACCATAATACGTAAATATTAAAAAAAAAGATCAAGTTTTTTAAGGAAGATATTCTAATTTTATTTTTAAATATGAAGATTGTACTTTATATTTAAAAATAATCGAATAATCTTCTAAAAAATTTCTTATAACGTTAATTTTAGCAATTTAATAAGTTTAAATTAATGGCACTAGTAATTAGTATAATAGAAGTGAGATAGATTATGATTAAATCCCCTTATTTGTTGTTTCTTGGAGATGCAGCTGATGGTTTAGCTGCTAAAGTTGCTCAAGGTATTAAAGATTGGCGCCCAGATTTGAGTGTGGGTCAATATCGAATGAATGGCTGTAATGCTGATTTAGGATTAAGTGACATGACCTTTGATCAAGCTGTTGATGCAGGTGCAAAAACACTGGTAATAGGTGTTGCAAATCGAGGAGGTGTAATTTCAGCTGAATGGAAAGCTAAATTGATTGAAGCACTAGAGGCTGGTTTGGATATCGCGTCCGGTTTACATAATTTATTAAAAGATGAGAAAGTTTTGGTTGATAAGGCTGAAGAATTAGGACGAAGTTTATTCGATGTGCGTATACCAACTGAAGCTTATCCTATTGCTTCTGGCATTAAGAGAACTGGCAAACGTTGTTTGGCTGTAGGTACAGATTGTTCTGTTGGAAAAATGTACACCGGACTGGCTATTGAAAAGGAAATGCTAAGCCGTAACATAAAGGCTACATTTAGATCCACTGGACAAACTGGCATTTTAATCACTGGAAATGGTGTTCCACTAGATGCTGTTATTGCAGATTTTATGGCAGGTTCAGTTGAGCATTTGACGCCTGACAATGATGAAAATCACTGGGATTTAATTGAAGGGCAAGGAAGTTTATATCACGCTTCATATTCAGGCGTAACAATGGCTTTAATTCATGGTGGCCAACCTGATGCTTTGATTTTATGTCATGAACCAACACGTGAACATATGCGTGGTCTGCCAGATTTTAAATTACCAAGTTTAGATGAATTGCGTGATACAGCACTAATTATGGCTAAAATTGTAAACCCAAATGTAAAAGTAGTCGGCATATCAGTAAATACTCAACATCTAGATGAAGTTTCAGCTAATGAATATTTAAGTTCTACAGAACAAAGAATGGGTATTCCAGCAGTAGATCCATTTCGCCATGGCGCTGCTCGTTTAGTTGATGCATTAGAGGCTTGTTGATTTATCAATGAAAATTTCTGTCGAATTTAATAGTTTTAAGTTAGCCCAAGTTTTTACAATTTCCCGAGGTTCGCGAACTCAAGCAGATGTTTTGACTGTTGTCATCACTAGAGGTGATTGCCATGGTATGGGTGAATGTGTCCCGTATTCTAGATATGGTGAAACTATGGAGACAGTTAGTCAGCAAATTGGAGAACTTCCTAAAGATTTTGATAGAGAAACACTTCGAAATATATTACCAGCGGGCGCAGCACGAAATGCTGTTGACTGTGCTCTTTGGGATTTGGAAGCTAAGGAAGCGGGTTTGCCTGTATGGCAATTAGCTGGATTAACTAAACCTAAAGCGATAAAAACTGCATATACTTTGTCTTTAGACAGCCCAGAAAAAATGAATGTGCAGGCAGCTAAAAATTCATTTCGCCCACTTCTGAAAACAAAACTTGGTGGGGGAGATGATGATATTGAGAGAATTCGAGCAGTTCGAGCTGGGGCATTATCATCAAGAATTATAGTTGATGCAAATGAAGGATGGACACCAAGCCAGTATAAAAGTTTAGCACCAACTTTATTAGATCTTGGCGTTGAAATGGTTGAACAGCCTTTTCCAGCTGGTGAAGATAATGTTCTGTTAGACTTAAAAAGAATTTTACCTGTATGCGCAGATGAAAGTTGTCATGATCGAACCAGTTTAAATAATCTCGTTGGAAAATATGATATGGTGAATATCAAATTAGATAAAACGGGCGGATTGACTGAAGCGCTTGATTTAAAACAAACAGCTTTAAAAATGGGTTTTGATGTGATGGTTGGATGTATGGTTGGGTCATCTTTGGCTATGGCGCCCGCAGTATTAGTTGGGCAAGAAGTTTCGGTTGTTGATCTTGATGGGCCACTTTTGCTAAGTGAAGATCGTAACCACAAATTATTTTATGATGCTGACGGAGTACATCCTGCGCAGCCAGAATTATGGGGATAGTTATGTCAAGAATTGTATATTTAAACGGTGAATTTTTAGATGAAAATGAGGCTAAAGTTTCAATATTTGATCGAGGCTTTTTAATGGCAGATGGCGTATACGAAGTTACGTCAGTTATAAATGGAAAGTTGATTGATTTTGATGGGCATGCTGTTCGATTAGAGCGCTCCATGAAAGAATTAATGATGGATTCAGCAATTTCTAAAGAAAATCTTTTAGAAGTTCATAGGCAACTAATTGTGAAAAATGACTTAAACGAGGGAATGATATATTTGCAGATAACTCGTGGCTCGCCTAACGATCGTGATTTCGTATTTCCTGATCCAAAAGAAGTTAAGCCAACAATTGTGTTATTTACACAATCTAACTCCAATATGGTCCAAAATCCAAAAGCTAAGATTGGCATGAAGGTTGTATCAATTCCTGATGAACGATGGGGTCGTCGCGATATCAAAACTGTTCAATTATTATATCCATCCATGGGCAAAATGATTGCTAAGTCTCAAGGTGCGGATGATGCTTGGATGGTTGAGGATGGAATGGTCACTGAAGGAACATCTAATAATGCTTATATTGTAAAAGATGACACTATCATTACAAGGGAACTATCAAATGATATTTTGCATGGTATAACTCGTGCAGCTGTTTTGCGTTTTGCTAATGAAGCACAAATGACTGTTGAAGAACGAAATTTTTCAATAGAAGAAGCTAAGAATGCTGACGAAGCGTTCATTACTTCAGCTTCCACATTTGTGATGCCAGTAGTTAATATTGATGGTGTTGATGTTGGAACAGGAAAGCCTGGGAAAATAGCAGCAAGACTCAGAGAAATATATTTAGAAGAAACGCTAAAAACAGCAATATAAACTCATTATTTGGCTGAGATATTTTTTATTCAGCCTTTTAGTTGCATTATTTATGAGTTGCTTTGAATGATGCTTTTTGCTCATCAGTTGCTTCAACTTGATACCTGTTTTTCCATTCGTTAAATGGCATACCATAAAATAATTCGCGTGCATTATCTTTAGAGATTTCAATTCCTTTTGTGCCGGCTGCTTCTTGATACCATCGCGATAAACAGTTTCTACAAAAGCCTGCCAAGTTCATCATATCAATATTTTGGACATCTGTTCTTTTTGCTAGGTGATCTCTTAAAGTTCTAAATGCAGCAGCTTCGATTTCTGTTTGTGTTTGTAAGTCCATAATTGATTCTTTTCGGTAAATTTTAAATGCTTAGGTATAATAGTAATACTTATTTTTGGTTTTTTTAATACTAATTTCCCAAATACATAAAAATTAATTAACATTAAATATTAGATATAATAGTTTATGGTTGTTTTTTCCATATGAGGTATTTATTTGAATGATGAAAAAACGACATAAATAAAAAAATTAAGACACTTCCAAGGGGAAATATAGTGAGAAGAAATCGAAATGTTAAGATCGTTGCCACTTTAGGTCCCTCTTCAGATACATATGAGATGATCAAAACATTATTTGAAGAAGGTGTTGATGTATTTCGCTTGAATATGAGTCACGGCACTCATGGTGAAATGCGAGATCGATATCAAATGATACGTGATATTGAGCGAGACGTTGGAAGGCCAATTTGTATATTAGCAGATTTGCAAGGGCCAAAACTTAGATGTGGCTCATTTCTCAATGGAAAAGAAACACTAGAAGTTGGGTCGACTTTTAGATTTGATTTAAATGAAGCAGAAGGTAACCAAGATAGAGTTTGTTTACCTCACAAAGAAATATTTGCAGCTCTAAAGGTTGGGTCTACTTTACTCATAAATGATGGGAAATTGAGAGTTAAGGTTTTAGATTGTGGTAAAGATTTTGCCAATTGTGAGGTTATAGTTGGTGGTGAAATATCAAATCGTAAAGGTGTAAATGTTCCAGATGTTATTTTGCCTTTGGCGGCTTTGTCTGAAAAAGATCGAAAAGATTTAGAGTTTTCATGCCAATTGGGGGTTGATTGGTTGGCTTTATCATTCGTCCAGCGCCCAGAAGATGTAGAAGAAGCACGTGTTTTGACTAATGGACGAGCTGCAATATTATCAAAAATTGAGAAGCCAGCCGCTGTTAATGCCTTCAATGAAATACTTGCTGTTTCAGATGGAATTATGGTGGCTCGAGGGGATCTCGGAGTAGAGTTACCAGTTCAAGATGTGCCGCCAATTCAAAAACGTCTTGTTACTTCGTGCCGAGATGCAGGAAAACCTGTTATTGTAGCTACTCAGATGATGGAAAGTATGATCGAAAGTCCGGTGCCTACTAGAGCTGAAGTGTCAGATGTTGCAACAGCAATTTATGAAGGTGCTGATGCGGTAATGCTATCTGCTGAATCTGCTGCTGGTAGCTATCCAGTCGAAGCGGTGAGAACAATGAATGCTGTAGCGGTAGAGGTTGAAAAAGATCAAACATACAGAACAGGAATAGAAGCAACAAGAAGTACTGCCCGAAGTAAAGTTGCAGACGCAATTACGGCAGCGGCACGAGAAATTGCTGAGACAACAGATGTAAAAGCAATATGTTGTTTTACATCCTCTGGTACTACAGCAGTCTTGGCATCTCGTGAGCGGCCAAAAGTTCCAATTATTGCTTTAA
>Ga0209199_1002869_pt1 | contig 17706 bp, 19 predicted proteins | sample COGITO_mtgs_1105_7_FD_184805 | JGI IMG/M metagenome (GOLD analysis project Ga0209199, IMG submission 184805) | Pelagic marine microbial communities from North Sea - COGITO_mtgs_110523 (SPAdes) (version 2) | ecosystem: Environmental > Aquatic > Marine > Epipelagic ...
AGTAAGACAGTGCAGTGTCTTAGTTAATTAATAAAAGTAGTATTAAATAAAGTGTTGTTTTACTAAATTACTTATTTTAAACAAGGGTGAAAAAAGAAAAAATAAAGAAAATTTTAATCACAGGTGGGGCAGGATTTATAGGCTCTCACGTAGTTAGACTATTTGTAAATAAATATCCAGCCTATCACATCTATAACTTAGATGCGCTAACCTATGCTGGTAATCTAGAAAATCTAAAAGACGTTGAATCTAAAGAAAACTACACGTTTTTACACGGAGATATTACAGATGAAGCGTATATCAACTCCATTTTTGAAAAACACCGTTTTGATGATGTAATACACCTGGCCGCAGAATCTCACGTAGATAGATCTATCACAGATCCTTTAGGTTTTGCTAAAACAAATATACTTGGTACCATGATTTTACTCAATGGGTTTAAAGATTTGCATAAAAGTAGTTGGGAGGGAAAACGTTTTTATCACGTCAGTACGGATGAAGTATACGGCTCTTTAGGTGAATCTGGTTTATTTAAAGAAACAACCACTTATGACCCTAATTCGCCTTATTCTGCTTCCAAGGCTAGCTCAGATCATTTTGTAAGAGCTTATGGAGAAACTTACGGTATGCCATATGTAATTACCAATTGTTCTAACAACTACGGGCAACAGCAGTTTCCAGAAAAGCTAATCCCCTTGTTTATAAATAATATATTAAATGATAAACCACTGCCTGTTTACGGAGATGGTAATTACACTAGGGATTGGTTGTATGTTATAGATCATGCCATAGCCATAGATTTAGTGTTTCATGAGGGTGAAAATCACCAAACCTATAATATTGGAGGTTTTAATGAGTGGAAAAATATTGATTTAGTAAAACTATTGTGTCAGCAAATGGATGCTAAGCTGGGTAATAAGGTAGGAACTAGTGAAAAACTTATTACCTATGTAAAAGATCGTCCAGGTCATGATTTACGCTATGCTATTGACGCCTCAAAAGTCAATAAAGAACTGGGTTGGAGCCCATCGGTAACTTTTGAGCAGGGGCTTTCAGAAACTATTGATTGGTATTTATCTAATGAAGACTGGTTAAATAGTGTTACTTCTGGAAATTATCAAAATTATTGTAAATCTCAATACCTATAATAAATGAAAGGAATTATACTGGCAGGTGGGTCTGGAACTAGGCTTTACCCTATCACAAAAGGAACTTCAAAGCAATTATTACCCATCTATGATAAGCCAATGATTTACTACCCTTTATCTGTACTTATGTTGGCGGGCATAAAAGAAATACTTATTATATCAACTCCAGAAGATCTACCAAATTTTGAGCGTCTTTTGGGTGATGGTAAAGAGCTAGGTATAGCGCTACATTACAAAGAGCAGCCCTCTCCAGATGGTTTGGCTCAAGCCTTTATAATTGGAGAAGACTTTATTGGTAATGATGATGTGTGTTTGGTACTTGGAGATAATATTTTTTACGGGCATGGCTTTACCGATTTGTTAGCAAAATCTTTAGCAAACGCAAAAGACGAGCAGAAGGCAACCGTTTTCGGCTATTATGTAAATGACCCAAAACGTTATGGAGTTGTAGATTTTGATGCCGATGGAAAAGTATTAAGCATAGAAGAGAAACCAATAGTTCCCAAAAGTAATTATGCGGTTATTGGCCTTTATTTTTATCCTAATTCTGTTGTAAATATTGCGAAGAACATAAAACCAAGTAATCGAGGAGAACTTGAAATTACAACAGTAAATCAAGAATACTTAACGCAAGGGAACTTAAAAGTAGAAGTGATGGGGAGAGGTTATGCATGGCTAGATACCGGCACCCATGACTCACTAATTGACGCCTCAAATTATATCAGGACCATAGAGAGCCGTCAAGGATTAAAAGTAGCATGTCTAGAGGTGATTGCATGTAAGATGGGCTACATTACAAAACAACAACTTTTAAAACTTGCTGAACCCTTAAAAAAGAATGGCTATGGCCAATATTTAATAGAAAGAGCAAAAGAATTATAATGAAGTTTACAAAATTAAAAATTCCAGATGTTATTTTGTGTGAGCCAGAGTTTTTTGGAGATGACCGCGGTTATTTTGCAGAAACTTTTAGACAAGATAAGTTGGACGCTTTTTTAGGCTTTAACATCAACTTTTGCCAAGACAATGAGTCTAAATCATCCTTTGGCGTATTAAGAGGCTTACACTATCAGTTAGCGCCACATGCACAAACAAAGTTAGTACGGGTAATTCAAGGAAGCGTTTTAGACGTTGCCGTAGATATCCGTGAAGGCTCACCCACTTTCGGGCAGCATGTAACGGTAGAGCTCACCGCCCAAAATAAAAAACAACTCCTTGTGCCAAGAGGTTTTGCACATGGCTTTGTAGTACTTAGCAAAGAGGCCACTTTTGCTTATAAGGTAGATAACTATTACAGCCCAGAGTGTGATCGAGGGATTGCCTTTAATGATGAAAGTCTAGCCATAGATTGGCAGTTAAAAGCAAGCGCCTTGCAATTATCTGTAAAAGATACTCAGCAACCTTTGTTTAAAAACGCTACATACTTTAACCACTCAATAAAGCTTTATGAATAACATACTAGTCACTGGCGGTAACGGCCAGCTAGGATCAGAGCTAAAAGAAATAGCTCAAAACTTTCCAGGCCATAGCTTTTTTTTTACTGATGTTAAAGAGCTGGATATTACAAATCATGGTGCTGTAGCAGCGTTTATTAAGAGTAATAAAATTAACGTTATTATTAACTGCGCTGCCTATACCGCTGTAGATAAAGCAGAGTCTGAGCCAGAACTTTCTGATGCTATCAATCATTTGGCAGTAGCTAATTTTGCGCAAATAGCAAAAGACAAAAACATTAAGCTTATCCATATTTCTACAGATTATGTGTTTGATGGTACCAACCATAAACCCTATGTAGAGACAGATACCCCAAATCCACAATCTGTGTATGGGCAAACAAAATTGAATGGGGAGCTAGCTCTGCAGCAAATAAACCCTGCAAATTCTATCATTATACGTACCTCATGGGTGTATTCAAAATTTGGGAATAATTTTGTAAAAACAATGTTAAGACTTGCCGAAACGAGAGATGAAATCTCTGTTGTTGCAGATCAAAAAGGTACGCCCACCAATGCTGCAGATTTAGCAGAGGCTATTTTAAATATCTTACCACAAATATGTAATGAAACTGTAGAATTGTTTCATTATTCTAACGAAGGAGTATGCAGTTGGTATGATTTTGCGAAGGCTATTTTTGAAATTAAAGTTTTAGCTATTAAAGTGAAACCAATCGAATCAAAACAATATCCAACACCCGCCGCAAGACCATTTTATACTGTGTTAAATAAATCTAAAATTAAAAGAGATTCTCAAATTCAAATACCCGATTGGCGGGGTTCTTTAAGAAAATATTTCAAGACTAATTAATAAATGGGAGTTTTAAAATTTTTATTAGCTATATCTGTTGTGCTTGCTCATTCCACGGATATCTTTGGTTTTTCGCTGGTTAACTCGGTGGTTGCAGTACAAGCTTTTTATATAATTTCTGGATTTTACATGACCTTAATATTGAATGAAAAATATATTGGAAAAAGTAATTCTTATAGATTATTTATAACGAACAGATTTCTACGGTTATATCCTATTTATTGGGTTGTTCTTTTGCTTACCACTTTAGGATCTTTAACAGTTTATATTATAACTAAAGGAGAAGATGCTGTAGTTTTAGAGAGTTATATGAATTATTTTTCAAACCTAGATTTATTAACATTTAGTTTTTTAGTTTTTACAAATATTGCTGTGTTTTTTCAAGATTTAGTGATGTTTTTTAATTTAAATTTAGAAACATTTTCTGTTGCATTATCAAGTAGCAATACAAATAATATACCTCTCTATAAGTTTTTGATTATTCCTCAAGCCTGGACAGTAGGTGTTGAGTTACTATTTTATTTAGTAGCACCATTTATTGTAAGAAGAAAATTAAAAGTAGTTTTTGCATTAATCGTTTTATCTTTATTAATACGTTTTGTTTTGGTTTCAAAAGGATTCGATTATGACCCTTGGAGTTATCGATTTTTCCCAAATGAATTAGTGTTTTTTTTATTGGGAGTATTAGGTTATCATATTCATAAAAAGAAGTTTTTTATAGAAAATAAAAAATGGCTTAAAAAATTAGAACTATTTATTTTTATAGGCCTAGTTTTTCTGACACTAGCCTACAACAAAATAGATCTACAATACTTAAACTTATTCTATTTAGTTGTTTTTTTTGTGGCGGTGCCTTTTATTTTTAATCTTACTAAAAAAAGTAAATTAGATAGATTAATAGGGGATTTGTCGTATCCAATTTACATATCACATTTATTTATTTTAATGATTATAAATGCTCTAAATATAAATATTTTTTGGGGGAAGGGTTTAACCTTAGTTATTCTGACTTCAATATTTTCATTTATTCTGAACAAAGTTATAAGTGATAGAATTGAAGTTTTTAGACAAAAAAGGGTTGCTGGCAACAAATAGTAATTAATGTATGAAAAAAGTTTTGAGTGTAATATTGGACAGGGTTAGTAAATACATATGTAAAACTAAACTTAAACGTAAGAATATTTTAATTGATAAGTATTCTAATTTTAAGAATACAAGATTTGAAAAATCAATAAAGATTGGTAGAAATTGTAATATTTCTGAATCTTATATAGGTATGGGTACATATATTGGAAGTAATTCAGTTTTGCCAAATACCAAAATTGGTAGGTTTTGTTCAATCGCCTCAAACATAACCATAGCTTTAGGAAATCATCCAACTTCAGATCATGTGTCAACTCATCCTTCGTTTTTTTCAACAAGAAAGCAATCAGGCTTTACTTTTGTAAAAAAATCTTGTTATGAAGAGTTGAAGTTTGCAGATGAGAAGTATTATGTTTCAATTGGGCATGATGTTTGGATCGGAACAAATGTTACTATACTTAATGGAGTAACCATAGGTGATGGATCTATTATTGGTGCAGGAGCAGTTGTTGCAAAAGATATACAACCATATACTATAAATGTAGGTGTTCCATCTAAGACAATAAAGAAAAGATTTCTAAATGAAGATATTTCATATCTGTTGGAATTAAATTGGTGGGATAAAGATTTTGAATGGATAAAACGAAATTCAAGACACTTTACTAGTATTAAATTATTAAAAGAAAATATGATTGAATTATAATACTAAATATATAGCTCATTAACAATTTAATAATATGATTGATCCATTTTATTTTGCATTCTTAATAATAAAAATATTACTGACGTCATGCTAAAAAGGATAATCAGTGCATTTATAAATAGAGTTTTATTTATAATTAATGTAGATAATAAAGCTCTACAAGGGAAGCATATTTCAGTTTCAAGAGGATCTTATATTGATTCTAGAACTAGAATTGGAGATTATACAAGCATTGGACGGAATTGCGAAATTACTGCGACCAAAATAGGTCGTTATTGCTCTATTGCGAACAAGGTTCAAATAGGTGCTGGTGAACATTCATTAGACACTGTTTCTACATCAGGTCTTTTACCACAGAAAATTGAGCATACTGAATTAATTATAAGCAATGATGTTTGGATAGGTGCAAGTTGTATTATAAGAAGAGGTGTTAAAATTGGTAATGGAGCTGTTATAGGGGCTAATTCATTTGTTAATAAAGATGTTCCTGATTATGCCGTAGTAGCTGGTAGCCCTGCAAAAATAATTAAATATAGGTTTTCTCATAAAGTAATATCCGAATTACTAAATACAAAATGGTGGGAATTGGAAAAATCTGAAATAATTGAGATTTATCCTTCACTTGAAAAAATTATAAATAATAATAATGTCTAAAGGGCTTCTTGTTAAAAATTCCTTAGTATCGGTATTTCAGCTTTTATTAACAGCTGTATTAACATTTATTGGTGTTCCCATTTTCATAGGAAAGCTAGGAATGGAATTGTACGGAATATGGGCCTTAGTTTCTGTAGTTGGTAATTTAAACGTATTGACCAACCTGGGTTTAAATAATGCATTAATAGTGTTTATAGCTAGACAAGGGAAATCAAAAGAATCAGATCAAGATATTGTTGTTACACAAATATTAGTAATAGGTATTATTGCTGTGTTTACAAGTTTGGCATTATTTTTCAATGAATTTATTATAAACTCAATACTCAGTGTGCCATCTGAATTTATGGGTGAATCTTTAGCATTGTTCAATTTTCTAATTTTTTCTAACGGGATTCTACTTTTCGGACAAACTTTTACTTCCATCATAGATGGATTGCAAAAAATGTATGTTACAAATAGTTTACAATTTATTTACAGCTTTATTTATTGGGCTGGACAAATAGTGGTATTATCTTTTGGGGGTAGGCTTTATGAAGTAGGGTTAACGGCCTTTATAGCAGCATTAATATGGTTTTTAATTGTATTTGTTGTCACCAAAAGAATGTGGGGCGCTTATAATTTAAATGGAATTAGAATAAACTTTAAAAGTATTGCAAAAAAGCAATTAGCCTATGGTAGTAAAATGTACGTTTCTGGGTTAACTGGATTTTTGTTAGAACCACTTTCAAAAATTCTTTTATCGAAATATGTTGGAGTAAATTCTGTTGCCTTTTTTGAAATTGGACTTAAAATTAAGGCAGTTGTAAATGGATTATTAACAAAAGCGCTTAGTCCACTTTTTCCATTTATTGCTAAGGCGAAAGATGACAGTAATTTGCATGAAAAATTAAATGATTTATCATTAAAAATAAAATTGTTAGCAATTCCAATTGCGTTTTTCATCATATTCATAATAAAAATTATGTTGAAATTTTGGCTCGGTGACGATAATCTTGATGAGGTTTATGTTTTTGTGGTTACAATGAGTGTTTCAATGATTTTATTGGCACCTTCTTGTTTGCCTATTTTTCATTATTTGTCGACTAAAAATATGGCTGAAAAAACAATCTGGATTCAATTATCTGGAGTATGCATGAATATAATTGTATTTTTCATGACATATGAATCTATCGGGCTGTATGCCATACTTATTTCAAATACACTTGCTATAATTACTTCAAATCTTCTTTGTACATATTATAGAGGAAAGTATCTTAATTTTTCTTTTATTAGAGAGAAGACTTATTTTTATAAAATTAGTATTATGATAATAATTATTCTATTGCCTTGTCTACTTATTAAATACTATTTACCCCTAAGTATTTGGGAGATTCCAATATTTATAGTATTTATTAGTCTTGGATTTGTTTTTTCAGTACGCTATTTAAAGTTACTTAATGCAGAAGATGTAGATCGATATTTTGGGTCAACAAATAGAGTAAAGAGCCTTTTAACTAAAACTTTTATTGCTTAAATGGACGTTTTAATATTTTTGATATCGTTGTATGGCTTAATAGGGCAAAAGAAATTGTATCTAGCAGTAACTGGGCAAATAATTTTAGCCACAGGTTATTTAGGAATGAGCTTTTCATTAAAAAATTTAGTATTGTTTAATGAGTCTTTCCAAATATTTTCTATAATTATTTTTATTCTGTTTTTTCTCAAGTTTTATTTAAAAAAACAGTTCTCAAGAAAAAATGTATTAACCAAAAATGTATTGTTTTTATATTTATTTCTAATCGTTTCTATTTTATTTGACCTAGCAAATAGTGTCTCATTATTTGATATATTATCAAATGTCAAATTATGGTTTTTTTTAAGTGCAATTTGGGTTTATCCCTTTATTCCTTCATACCAATTTTTAAAAATTATTAGAGTTTTACTCTATTTAACTCTTCTTTTGTGTGTTTTGGGAATTCTAGATTTTTTATTTGAGACAATGTTTCTTAGTGAAATTAAAGTGAATAGTGAAGGGGTTAAACGAGCCATAATTCCATCTACGTATACATTATTTTTTATTATTTTATTGCAGACAAAATTGTTGAATTTCAGAAAGAAAATCAAAATTATATTTTTGATAATTTTAATTTCTATAGTCTTGTTATCTGTAATTCGTTCTCTAATACTGGGAGTTGTTATTTCATTTACTTTAGTCATTTTAATTGACAAAACATATAGTTTTTCGAAAATAAAAAAATTAATAATAATTGTTATACCCCTGTGTTTTTTTATTTTTTCAAATCAAGCTATTAATTCAAGATTTCAGAATTTTTTTTCAAATGAAGATATTTCAACAAATACCACACTTTTAAGGACAAATGTTTTCGCAGAGAGATTCAATTACATAGTATCTTCTCCAAAAACTTTTATTCTTGGAATTGGAAATATTAGAGAGGAAAATTTTCCTGTAATATTTTACACAGGTAATAGTAGTCGAGATGATGAGAATCCTGATCAACTTTATACTCCTGATATCTCATGGCCTAATCTTTTAATACGTCTAGGTGTAGTGGGAACTTTTATTTACTTGATACTTTATTTTAAAATAATGAGTATCATCTATAAGAGAAGAAACTTTAATGAGATTAATAAAATTCTTTTTGTGTACTTGCTTATAAATATTTGTATTATATCTTTTGCATCTTCTATTATTTCTTTGGGTTCATTTTGGTTATTGCCTCTCTTAGCATATTGTTACAGTAACAAAGACCCACAATTAGACATGAAACCTTTACTTCAAAAACAGAGTTAAATTTTTTTTTCTATTTATGAAACCTAAAATATCAATTATTACATCTTTATTTAAAAGCGAAAAATATTTAGAATTTTATTTTGATGCAACTGAAGCGGTTGTAAATAAAGAAAATTATGAATTTCTCCTTTTATTAAACCAACCTAATGAGGAAGAACTATATATTATTAACAATAAAATAAAAGGAAAAAAATATTACAAACTACATATTATTAAAGAGAAAGAAAGTTTGTATGCTACCTGGAATAGGGGAGTTAAATTAGCGAAGGCAGATTATTTAGCTAATTGGAATGTTGATGATTGTAGAACTCCAGAATCTTTAAAAATACAAGCTGCTACATTAGATAAAAACCCTAACGCAGCAATGACCTATGGAGATCAAACTGCCATAATGAATATGGGTGATAAATTTGGAAAGCTACAAACTACTCCAGAATATAATTCAGCTACAAAAAAAGAATTTCGTAAAAGTACTTTTATTGGTTGTTTTCAAATGTGGAGAAAATCTATTCATAAAACTGTTGGTTATTACGATGAACAATTTAGGTTGGTTTCTGATTATGAATTCCAAATACGTGTAGCTCATAAATTTCCATTAATAAAAACAAATGGATTAATTGGATATTACCTTTCTGGAGGAACAGAAAGATTAAGCCAAAATGGAATACTTCAAAATGAAGAACGTACAGCTGTTGAATTACGTTATGGAATTTTTTATAAAATGAACTTAGTATATCTTTTTAAAGCATTTAAATATAAAGTGTTTAATATAAGTGAATTTGGAGATTTTGTAAGATTTGGACAATATATCCCTGAAGCTAGATATAATTTTATTATTAATTGTTATCAAATACTTTGGTCTGTGTTATTTAATTTACCATTTGATTCACTTCAATTTGTCAAAATGAAACTACTTCCAAATTTGGTCGTTAAAAAAATATTCAAATGAATAAATTATTAATTGTAATTTTTTCTTACAATAGAGCAATGCAATTGAATACATTGTTAAATAGTATTCAAAACTCATTTTCCTCAATTAACATTGATGTTGTAGTGTTATATAATCATGACACTGAATTTTGTAAAGGATATATTGAATTAAAAAAGCGTTACCAAACCGCAAACATAAAATTCATAAAAGAAACCAGTGGTTTAAATTTACACTCATATAAATTATTTTTAAATAAATATAATTTATTTAGGTACTTTAAATATGCTTATTTGAGAAACCCTAAAAGTGATTTTAGGAATTTATTGAATAAAACACTAGAAGACAGTAATGCTGAATACATTTCATTTTTGACGGATGATTCCGTTTTCATAAAAAAAGTTGAAGTGAGGCAAGAAATTCTGAAACAAATTTCAAATAACCCCTCAAAATATTCATATTCATTACGGCTTGGTTTAAATTCTGAAGGTTTACCTAAGGAAAGTGAAATTGATAAGGGGATTATTATATGGGATTTTTACAAAAATTCATCTAATAAAGATTGGAAGTATCCCTTCTCTGTTGATGGACACATATATAATAAGAATTTTATAACAAGAATTTTTAAAAAAATCATTTATGTAAATCCTAATTCTTTAGAAAATTTTGTTTGTAATTATATTAAAACAAAAAAACAACTTAATGTAGGGTATGCAAATCAAGAAATTGCTATGTTAAGTTATCCTATAAATATGGTTCAAAATGTAGAGTTAAATGCACATTTAGGCGTGTCTGTTAGTATGTTAGAAGACTATTTTTTAGAGGGATATGAGTTGGTATATCCAATACCAAAAACAATAGCAACATTTCAGCAATATCCAAAAACATTGAATTTAAAAAAAGGAAATAGTAATATTGAAATTAAACTAAGATGAGTATAGGTTTTTCAATTGTTACCCCTGTTTATAATAGGTGTGATACATTAAAAAGGTGTATTGATAGTGTTCTTAATCAAGATTTTGTTGATTTTGAACATATTATCATTGATGACGGATCAACAGATGCTTCTTTTGGGATTGCTAATTCTTACGCGAAAATAGATGAGAGAATTAAAGTATACCGTTTTGATATTAACAAAGGAACCAATGCAGGAAGAAATTTTGCTATTAAAAAGGCAACTAAAGCTTTTGTAATTATTTTAGATTCAGATGATTATTTTGTTGAGAACGCTTTGAATAGTATTGTCTCTATTATTAAAAATAATCAAAGTTACAAGCACTATCTATTTGCAGCAGATGATATGATGCCGTCATATAATAAAAATGTACTCCTAAATAATCAAACTAATATCTTACATTATAAGCAATGGTTAGAAAGATCCATTTCAGGTGATTTTATTCATGTTGTTGAACGTAACTTAATGCAGTCTTTTCCTTTTAATGAATTTATTAGAATTTTTGAAGGGACTAACTTCCTTCGTATTTATAGACAAGGAGAAAAACAATTGTTTACTAAAGAAATAATTACAATTAGAGAAAGAGGAAGAGACGATTCTGTTACTTTAACCGTTATGCTAACTAATAAAGGAGCCATTGAAAAAAGTTACTTGTCTCTTTTACAAAGACTCGAATGGTTTGCTGATGATATGCTAATTAACAATCTCAAAGATATTTTATTGAAAGATAGTCATTTAGCTATAAAATTAGGACTGGCACTTTCTGATTATAAAAAGGTTAAAGATTTTTGTTTGCAATTAAATATAGAAATGAATTTAATTGAAAAAACCATACACAAACTTAGACTGGGTAAGTTATTACAATGGTCCATTATCACTTATTACAAATATATAAACAAACTACAATGAAAGTAACACACTTAATAATGGCTTTTGAAACTGGTGGTTCGGAAACTATGTTAGTTGATATTATGAACCGTCAAGTTGAGAATTTAGATGTTTCTCTTATTGTTATTAATGATATATATAACAAAGAGCTTTTATTAAAAATAGATAAAAGAGTTAATATATTTCTTTTAAAAAGAAAGCCATCAAGTCGAAATATTTTTAAATTTTTGAATTTAAATTGGATTCTTTTTAGACTGAGAACTAATGTAATTCACATACATAATCCATCAATTTTGAAATCAATATTTTTCGTCGGAAAGAAAATATTAACCGTTCATGACGTACAAACTAGAAATATTAAAAATAATCCCAATTTAATTTCTTGGTTAGATGGTTTTGATGCAATTGCGGCAATATCAAATAGTGTTAAAAAAGATATTATTGACAGAGGTTTTAGAAGTGTAAAAAAAGTATTTGTTATTAATAACGGTGTCGAAATCGAAAAAATAAATAACAAACCAAACAATCATTTAATTGATAAATTCAAAATCATACAAGTCAGTAGGCTAGAACACAAAAAAAAGGGACAACATATTTTATTGGAAGCTATAAGAGTTCTAGTTTATAAAAAAGAAATAACTAAGTTAAGTTTGGATTTTATTGGAGTAGGCGAATCAGAAGATTATTTAAAAAAATTAGTTAAATCGTATAAATTAGAAAATTATGTTAGTTTTTTAGGGTTTAAGGATCGTGATTATATATATTCTAACCTATGTAATTATGATTTATTTGTGCAACCATCCTTATTTGAGGGTTTTGGATTAACAGTTGCAGAGGCAATGGCGGCAAAAGTACCTGTTTTAGTTTCAAATAGTGGTGGGCCTATGGAAATCATACAAAATGATGTTTTTGGTTATTCATTTGAAAATGGGAGTGTGGATGATTGTGTAATTGCTTTGGTTAAAATAATGAATATTCAAAAAGATGAGATTAAAGCAATAACTGAAAAAGCATTTGATAGAGTGTGTGAAAATTATTCAGTTAAAAGTACAGTTAATAATTATTATAATTTATATAAGAAAAAATAGAATTGTTAATATCAATCAATCTCTTATAGCTTTAAATAGTATTCATTATCATTAAGAAATATAGTATGTCAAAAACTAAATACAATAAAGGCGGTATTATCTATAAAATTTTGAATTTTAGAATAAGTGTTTTACTCTCTAATTTAATATTTCAAGGAATAAGATATATGTCTTTGGGTGAAAAGATCTATAAAATTAGTTTAACCTTAATCTTTGGTTCAATATTTTATCTGCTAATACGAAATATATTCATATCTATTTTATTTGGGCACATCTTAAATTATATTTTGAACGGTCAGTTTTATGTTGTTTTTAGGTACTTAAGTTCAAAAAGGACTATGAGTAGTGATGACTTAACAAATTATGTTGTTTTAATTAATAAATTAATTAAAATTTTCTCTCCCAAAGATGTTTTAATTATTGGAAGCTTAGCAAGAGGGAGAATGAGTAAAACTAGCGATTTGGATATTCGTTTATATCACGATGATGCATTTTTAAATTCACTAAAAGCCTATTTTATGGCAACTTTATTAAGATTATTTGGATTGTTTATGAGATTTCCAATCGATATTTTCTGTTTTAGTGATTTAAGATTTCTTGATAAAATTAGTAAAAAAGAAATTCCTGTTAATTTTTTAAAAAATAATAATTTTTTAAAAAAATATCCAACTTCAAAAAACTACAATGAACACATTAAAACTTTAATTATATGTTAATTCATGTATAGTGGATTAATAGTATAGGTATGGGAAATGAAAATATATAATTTAATATGGGGCTTTACCACCGGAGGTGGAATTGATAAGTGTTTTTTACAATATCATGATATTACAAGTGTAGACAATAGTAGTGAAGTTTATTCTGTATGTGTAAATATTAAAAGTCTAAATGCCAATTTAGATCAATTAAATAATCTTGGAATTAAGATTATTGATATTAATAGCCAATCTGACTTTTCATGGTTAAACAAGATAGCAGATAATATTAAAGAAGTTAAGCCAGATGTTTTTTTTACACATGGCTTTAATGGGGCTATAATGGCATTATTTTTAAGATATTTAAAAGGTATAAAAATACCTGTAGTGACCACTTATCATGGTTTATACCATGCCCCAACTCCAAAAAAGAAAATTTTAGAACCAATTTATAATGGTTTATCACGATTTGTCTATAAATACATTTCAAAGCAGACAATATGTGTAGAACATAAGTCTAGAAATTATCTTATTGTAAAAGGAGTTCCCAAGAATAAATTAGCAACAGTTCATAACGGCATAAAATCACTGCACGAACTTCCATTATTTGAAATAGAAAAAGATATTCGAAAAAAAAACGAACTGCTTATTATTTCAGCCTCTAGAATAAATAAAGTTAAAGGATTAAATTATTTATTAGAGGCCATAGCTAAAATAAAAAGCGATACAGAGATTTTATTCAAATATGTCATGGTAGGTGATGGACCAGAACTTGATAAATTAAAATTGTTAGCAAAAGAGTTAGGTGTATTAGATAGGGTTAGCTTTGTTGGTCATCAAAATAATGTTATATCCTGGTTGGAAAGTGCAGATATATTTGTGTTGCCATCATTAAGTGAGTGTCATTCTATTGCGCTATTAGAGGCTATGCGTTCAGGTAAAGCTATTTTAGCTACAGATGTGGGGGGTAATGGAGAGTCTGTAAGAGACCAAAAAGAAGGTTTGCTAATTCCAAGTAAAAATGTAAATGAATTATCAATTTCACTACTTAAATTATTAGAGGACTCTAATGTAAGAATACAATATGGTAAAGCAGCAAAAGCGCGTTTTGAAAATAATTTTACAGAACAAATAATGAAACGTAAAACATTAAAAATACTAAAGTCTTGAAAGTTATAATATATACCTATTATATGCAAAAAGGTACAGAGCGTTTAATGCCCTGGCGTACCTTGATTGAAGTAGCAAAAACGTTAAATACTTTTGAGAATTATGATGTGAAAATAGTTTCCACTTCAAAAACAAACATTGTTCTTAATAGAACTTACCAAGGTATTGAAATTGTTGAAATTCCAGAGGGTGAATCTTCATTTAATACTTTTATGAATAATTCAAATCTTGATGTTTTATATTATCCTGTTTCATGGCGAGATGGCCTTAAAAACTTAACTTTTTTAAAATCTATAAAGTCTCGAAAAATTGCATATGTAACAGGTGGGGTTTATTCTTTTAGAGGGGTGTGTTTATTATTTAAAACCACCAATTTTCATCTAGCTAAACCTTACCTACTAGAAGTAATAACGCCTAAAATATTAATTACTAGTAAACTGAAAGCTTGTGGTTTTTCAAAAATAGTGTCTTTCTCTAATCTTACCGCTAGGGCATTGATCAAATCAGGTTGGGAAAAAGAAAATGTAATTACAGCATTACCCGGGAAAGATAATTTTCATAAACTTAACTCAGATAAATCCATTTTAGAAGATAAAAAATTACTGAATAGAAAATTTTATTTATTTATGGGGGCACCTGCAGAGGCTAGAGGAAGTATGCAATTACTTGAATCTTTCGATCGTTTTGCATCTAAAAATGCTGATGCCTTATTGGTGATGTTAATGCGAACCGATAATCACTCAAATTACTCTAAGTTTGAATCAAAATTGGAAACTTTAAAAAATAGAAATCAATTATTAATAATTAGGGAAACTTTAACACCCGCAGATTTAAAAACATATGTTGAAGCTGCAAGGGCAGTTGTGCTTCCATTTTTAATTATACCCTCGGAAATTCCATTAACATATTTTGAAGTATTGTCTTGCGGTACTCCTGTTATAACTTTTAAAAATGGTGGGACTTATGATTATATTAAAGATGCTGTTATTGGGTGTGAAACGGGGTGTGTGAAAGGTTTAGAACAACTTATGAATAATCTTTGGAATGATGATGAATTACATAATAAATTATCTTTAAAAGCTTTTGAATTAATGGATAGTCATCCTGGGTGGAGTGAAGCCAACTTAGGTTGGAAAAAAGCAATGTATTAGTTATGAAAAACATAATGTTATCAGGTCCTGATGGTACAGGGAAATCAACAATTTCAGATTCAGTCATCAACTCTTTTTCAGAAAAGGGGATAACTTTTATCCATGTTTGGTTAAGATTTAGTCATTACACAGCCAAAGTTGTAAATTTAATTGGAAGAATTACAGGAAGAAGTTATTATGAGAATTATTCTTGGGGTAAAGTTGGCTATCATAATTATAATGGGATTATTGGATTTTTATATATTATTAGTGTTTATCTAGATCACATTTTATTTCAGATTTTTTTTAAGAAAAAAAATCTGAAATCAGATACAAGATATCTTATAGACAGGTATATTATTGATATTGTTGCTGATCTTATTGTAGATACAAACAAAACAAAACTGATTTTTTTTCTGTTTGGTCCTTTTCTAAAGAATGAATTAAAAAAAACAAACGCTTATATCTTAAAGTGTGATAAAAACGTAGTTATATCTAGACGTCCAGATATAAATGACGATAAATCTTACGATAAGAAAATCATTGCCTATGATAAAATTGCTTCAAAATTCAATATAACGCAATTAAATACTGGAAAGATGAGTATTGATATGATTGTTTCTATAATTGTTAAAAACTGTCTTTAATCTAAAATATATGTCTAATTACATTATAGCAATATCCTCTGCAGGAGGTCATTTATTTGAATTGATGAAATCTATTCCAAATAATATTGAAGATAGAGTAGTGTACATAACTTTTAAAAATAATCTAACAAAAGAGACCCTACTTAATAAAAAACATTTTTTTGTTATAGATCCTCATATTAGCAAAATAAAATATTTAATTAATTCGTTACAGTCCTTATTTTATTTTATAAAAATTAGACCAAAAATGATTATTTCTACGGGAGCTGGTATTGCAATACCAATGATACTATTTGGTAATCTATTTAATTCAAAAATTATATTTATTGAAACTGGAGCTAGAACAAATAGTAATTCAAAAACTGCTGAATTTATATATAAATATTGTGATTTATTTATTGTACAAAATAAGTCACAACTAAATAGATTTCCAAATTCAAAACTTGGAAGTTTATGAATATTTTATGTTTAACAGGCACAAACCCCTATTCATTTGAAAGATTAGTTTCTTCAGTTGACGTTGTTTTAGGACCAAAATACAATGTCTCAATTCAATTAGGAAACACAAATTATAAACCTAATTTTGCAAAATCTTTTGTGTTTTGTTCTCGGGATGAAATGCTACACCTTATTAAGAGTTCAGATATAATAATTACACAAGGTGGTTTTGGTAGTATTTCAGACGCATTGTCATTAGGTAAGAAGATTATTGCAGTACCAAGACTCATGAAATTAAATGAATGTCAAGACAATCAAACAGAGATTGTAAATTATTATGCAAAAAAACAATATTTAGTTTCTTGTTATGATGTAACTAAATTAGAAGAAATTATTCTAGACCTTCTTAATGATAAAATAGTTTTACTTCCTTTTGTGCCAGAATCAGAAATAAAAATAAGTGACATTATTTCTAATTACATAAAATCATTTAATTAATAAGTTTAAAGCCTATTAGCATTTAAAAAGTAAAAATCATATTCCAAGTTTTCTATCTTTAATTCTGAAATCACAATGAAATATTCAATAAAATTTAAAATATTTAATCTATGATAGCCTCCTTTATTATTATTGAATACCATTCTATTAATGATATTGAAAAATGTATAAATAGTATTGATGCATTAAATCTTAACTTTGAACATGAAATAATAATATCTTCAAACTCACAATATGATAATCATAAACAGCGTGAGTTGTTAATTAAATTTCCAAAAATTATATGGTCTTTCAATACAAAAAACAATGGTTTTGCCTATGGAATGAATCGTGGCATTGCAAAAAGTAAAGGTGATTTTGTTATCTTACAAAATCCAGATACAAGAATTATTTCTGGAGATTTTGTAAAAATGTTTAATTTTATTAAAAAAAACAACGTTGGAATTCTTGGACCAAAAATCATAAACAATAATATGGTTGTACAAGATTCTTGTAGAAGCTTTTTAACACCCAAACGTCTTTTAAAAAGACTTTATTATAGATGTTTTTTTAAAAAACATAATATTTTGTATAAAAAATTTGATTA
>Ga0209199_1002870_pt1 | contig 17703 bp, 17 predicted proteins | sample COGITO_mtgs_1105_7_FD_184805 | JGI IMG/M metagenome (GOLD analysis project Ga0209199, IMG submission 184805) | Pelagic marine microbial communities from North Sea - COGITO_mtgs_110523 (SPAdes) (version 2) | ecosystem: Environmental > Aquatic > Marine > Epipelagic ...
CGAGTGGTTAATGCCACTCGTTTTTTTTGGTAAAAAAATGACAAAAATTTACAACTTTTCTGCTGGTCCAGCTATGTTACCTGTATCTGTGATGCAAAAAGCGCAATCAGAGTTTTTAGATTGGCAATCCATGGGCCGCTCTGTGATGGAAATTAGTCATCGCAGTAAGGAATATATTGCAGTAGCTGAAACGGCAGAACAGGACTTGAGAGAACTTCTCACAGTACCTGATAACTATAAAGTACTGTTCGCTCAAGGAGGGGGAAGAGGGCAGTTCTCTGCCTTACCTATGAATTTGAAAATGAGAGCCGATTCCGCCGATTTTTTACTAACTGGCTCTTGGTCTGTAGGTGCGTTAAAAGAAGCCAGTAAATTTTTGAAAACAAACGTGGTGGGCGAAATAGTTATGCAAGATGGTTTGAGCACTGTCCCAAGTATTACTGCATCTCAAGTTGATCAAAAAAGTGCTTATTTCCATTATTGTTCAAATGAAACAGTTGATGGAATAGAGATCAATGACATACCAGATTCTGGCGACGTGCCATTGGTAGTCGATATGTCGTCTAATATTTTATCAAAACCAATAGATGTCTCTCGGTTTGGAGTGATTTATGCTGGTGCACAGAAAAACATCGGGCCCTCGGGGTTATCGGTGGTGATTGTCAGAGATGATCTATTAAATTTTGCTATGCCTGAAACGCCCACTTTTTTGCATTATAAAACCATGGCTGATTATGGATCCATGTACAATACACCACCTACTTATTCATGGTATTTAGCGGGTTTAGTATTTAAGTGGCTCAAAGAACAAGGAGGTGTTGAAAGTATTGCCCAGACAAATGCTCAAAAAGCAGCATTGTTATATGAATGTATTGATGAAAATGAGTTTTATCTAAATAAAGTTCACCCTGACTTTCGTTCAAAAATGAATGTAACCTTTCATCTTACTAATACAAATCTAGATACCTCTTTTATTAAAGAATCAGAACAAGCAGGATTAACCGCACTCAAAGGCCACCGTAATGTGGGTGGCATGCGTGCTAGTATTTATAACGCTATGCCTATTGAAGGTGTACACGCGCTAACCAAATTTATGCGAGATTTCGCTAGGAGACACAAATAATGGAGCAATTACATCTTTCGCCCATTGGTAAGGTGGACGGAACAGTAAATGTGCCGGGTTCAAAAAGTTTGTCTAACCGTGCGTTACTTCTTGCGGCACTTGCCAATGGTGAAACGCATTTAACTAACTTGTTAGACAGCGAAGACATTCATCATATGCTGAATGCATTAACTAAATTGAATATCAGTTATCGATTATCTGAATGTAAAACCCAGTGTTGGGTAACAGGTAATGCCGGTGTGTTTAAAGTGTCAAAACCGGTAACGTTATTTTTGGGTAATGCAGGTACGGCTATGCGACCGTTATGTGCTGCACTGGCCTGCAGCCATGGAGAATTTGAGTTGACAGGTGAGCCTCGAATGGAAGAACGACCTATAGGTGCCTTAGTTGATTCTTTGCACCAAGCAGGGGCTGAGATAGATTATTTAAAGAATGTTAATTATCCACCATTATCGATTAAAGGCCATGCACTGAAAGGTGGAAGTGTTGCGGTGGATGGTAGTGTTTCTAGTCAATTTCTTACGGCTTTGCTAATGAGTGCTCCTCTGTTTGAGCAAGATACCACTATTGTTATTATCGGTGATTTGGTCTCTAAGCCTTATATTGATATTACACTGCACACTATGGCGCAATTTGGTATTGATGTTGAAAATCAAAATTACCAACAATTTAAAGTCAAAGGGCAGCAGCAATACCAATCACCTGGACATTTTATGGTGGAAGGTGATGCTTCATCTGCCTCTTATTTTCTTGCTGCTGGTGCGATTAAGGGAGGCACAGTAAGGGTGACGGGTATTGGTAAAAATAGTATTCAAGGTGATATTCATTTTGCTAAAGTACTTGAAAAAATGGGCGCGAAAGTGATTTGGCAAGATGAATTTATTGAAGTTTCAAGTGCACCATTAAAAGCCGTAGATTTGGATATGAATCATATCCCTGATGCGGCCATGACCATCGCTACTACTGCACTTTTTGCTACTGGTACAACATCAATCAGAAACATCTACAACTGGCGAGTAAAAGAAACAGATCGCTTAGCAGCAATGAGCTGTGAGCTGAGAAAAGTGGGGGCGATAGTGGAAGAAGGCGAAGATTTTATATCTATTACACCACCTCAAAAGCTAATACATGCAGAAATTGATACTTACAACGATCACCGAGTGGCCATGTGTTTTTCGCTTGTTGCTTTAAGTGATACTGCAGTGACTATCAATGACCCTAAATGTACGGCAAAAACTTTTCCTGATTATTTCGACAGATTTGCGACTATTTGTAAGTAGATCTTTCGGGCAAGGGGCTATTGCCTTTAAATAGTACTGTTTTAGGGTTAATAAGATTAATGTTAAAAAATGTAACCTCAGTGTCATTGCTTATCTAGCATCTATCCGTATAATTGCGCCCGATTTTCTTATGCTCAGGAGAGCACATGTACACAGAATCTGTCATAACTATAGACGGTCCAAGCGGAGCAGGTAAAGGAACAGCCAGTAATTTGTTAGCTAAAAAATTGGGTTGGCACTTTTTAGATAGTGGAGCCATTTATCGCGTTTTGGCTGTAGCTTCACTGCATCATCAAATTCCAGCTGAAGACGAGTCAGGTCTGTTGCCTTTAGCGTCAGGTTTAGATGTGAGCTTTGAAACGACAGAACATGGTGTAAGAGTCATATTGGAAGGTGAAGATGTTAGCGATATTATCCGTACAGAAGAGGTGGGCGCCACTGCATCAAAAATAGCAGCATTACCTTCAATTCGCGAAGCTTTACTGAGACGCCAAAGAGGTTTTAAACAGGCACCAGGTTTAGTGGCTGACGGGCGAGATATGGGCACTGTAGTTTTCCCTGAAGCTGAGGTGAAAATATTCCTAACTGCCAGCGCCGAGGAACGCGCTGATAGACGCTTTAAGCAGTTGAAAGATAAGGGGCATGATGTTAACATATTGCGCCTTTTAGCTGACATAAAAGCACGTGACGACAGAGATGCAAATCGAAGCGTTGCACCTTTATTACCAGCGAAAGACGCATTAGTTCTTGACTCAACTACGTTGAGTGTAGAGCAAGTGGTTGAAAAGATTGAAATGTTTATTGAAGAGAAATTAACTAAAGCATCTACTTCAGTAAATAGTTAAGTAGTAAAAGCCTGCCAAATTAGGATGATTTGGTTATGAATAACAACCCCGCGCTCACTGGATTGTAACGTGGATGTCAAAAAGAAATATATTAAAACACTATGATTGAAAATTTCGCTGATCTATTTGAAGAAAGTTTAAAAGTAATTGAAACCCGTCCAGGCTCTATCGTTAAAGGTACTATTGTATCAATTGATAAAGATATAGTACTTGTCGATGCTGGGCTTAAATCTGAAAGCGCCATCCCTGTAGAACAATTTAGAAACGCCGAAGGCGAACTAGACGTTGTTGTAGGCGATGTAATTGATGTTGCTTTGGATGCCATTGAAGATGGATTCGGTGAAACGATTTTATCTCGCGAGAAAGCGAAACGTCATGAAGCTTGGGTAGAATTAGAAAAAGCTTACACTGAAAAAGAAACCATCATAGGTGTTATTAACGGTAAAGTTAAAGGTGGCTTTACGGTTGAAGTAAACACAGTTCGTGCTTTCTTACCAGGTTCTTTAGTCGATGTACGCCCCGTTCGCGATACGACTCATCTTGAAGGTAAAGAGTTAGAATTTAAAGTTATTAAACTTGATGCGAAACGTAACAACGTTGTCGTTTCTCGTCGTGCTGTTATTGAAGCAGAAAGCAGTGCAGAGCGTGATACGCTTCTTGCTAACCTTGAAGAAGGTCATGAAGTTAAAGGTATCGTTAAGAACCTTACCGATTACGGTGCGTTTGTTGATTTAGGTGGCGTTGATGGTCTTCTGCATATTACAGATATGGCTTGGAAACGTGTTAAGCACCCAAGTGAAATTGTTAATGTTGGTGACGAGATCAACGTTAAAGTATTGAAATTCGACAAAGAAAAATCTCGAGTTTCCCTTGGGATGAAGCAAATGGGCAACGATCCTTGGCAAGAAATTGCTAATCGTTACCCTGAAGGCGCTAAATTAAGCGGAGCTGTCACCAATTTAACTGATTACGGTTGTTTCGTAGAGATAGAAGACGGTGTTGAAGGTTTAGTTCATGTTTCAGAAATGGATTGGACTAACAAAAACATCCACCCATCTAAAGTGGTTAACCTTGGTGATGTTTGTGAAGTTATGGTGCTTGAAATTGACGAAGAACGTCGTCGTATTTCTCTTGGCCTTAAACAATGTATACCCAACCCTTGGGAAGAATTTGCTAAAGCACAAAGTAAAGGCGATAAAGTTAGCGGTAAGATCAAATCTATCACTGATTTTGGTATATTCATCGGTCTTGATGGCGGCATAGACGGTCTAGTTCACTTATCTGATATTTCTTGGAATAAGACGGGTGAAGAAGCGGTTAGTGATTATAAGAAAGGCGACGAAATATCTGCTGTTGTTCTTCAGGTTGATCCAGAGCGTGAGCGCATCTCTCTTGGTGTTAAACAAATCGAAGAAGACCCTTTCAATCAGTACATCACTGATACTAAGAAAGGCACTATCGTAACTGGAATGGTGACTGCAGTTGACGCTAAAGGCGTAACCGTTAAGCTTGGTGACGAAGTTGAAGGTTACATCCGCGTAGCTGACTTAGCACGTGACCGTGTTGAAGATGCATCTACAGTAGTCAGTGTTGATACTGAAATCGAAGCCAAGTTTATGGGCATTGATCGTAAGAATCGCATTGTTAACTTATCTGTTAAAGCTAAAGACCATGCAGATGAGAAAGACGCGCTAGATAAAGTGAATCAACAAGAAGATGTTGGTTTCACTAATGCTTTTGCTGATGCATTTAAAGCCGCTAAAAGCGACTAATTGACGTCATATGCAAGCGTGTTAGTTATTTTTTCATATTAATAATTTTGACAAATAAATTAACGCGCTTATTATCGGTATATACAATTTTTTGAATGACAGAGAGTTTAATTTATGACTAAGTCAGAACTTATAGAAAGATTGGCCGATAAAATGCGTCAGGTTCCTTCCAAGGACATGGAGTCATCGATAAAAGAAATGCTAGAACAGATGGCGCAAACCTTACAAAAAGGTGAGCGCATCGAGATTCGAGGTTTTGGTAGTTTTTCTCTACATTATCGAGCACCACGAGTTGGTCGTAATCCTAAAACAGGTGAAACTGTGAAATTAGAAGGTAAGTACGTTCCACATTTCAAACCGGGCAAAGAATTACGAGAAAGAGTCAACGAGGACCTTGTTAATTAATTTTTTAGAAATATTTTTATAAACGGCACTCCAATTAGGGTGCCGTTTTTGTTAGTGTTAACATCACATTCTATTACTTAATCATGTAGACATACATTGAGCAATGAAAGCAGTAGTCAAAACTACGCTAACAAGCAATATCATTTTACATTAGCCAACCCAAAGGGGACGAAATGAAAGTTAAAGGATTATTGTTACTACTATTTGTATTGTTAATGCTTGTTGTTGCTGGGTTTATCGGTTCACAGAACAGCCAGCTAGTACCAATCAACTATATATTGGCTGAGACAGAAATGCGTATGTCAGTATTATTAGCTGTAACATTTTCTATAGGGGTTTCATTCTCAGTGTTGCTGTTTATTGGTTATATTTTACGATTAAAATGGCGTATTAGTAGCTTAGAACGCAAAAACAAAAAACTCTCACTGTCTACTAACATTATATAATGTTAGAACTCCTGTTTTTATTATTACCAGTTGCCGCCGGATATGGTTGGGTGATGGGACGTAACAGTGTCCGTCAAGCGCAACAAAGACATTCAAGTATACTGGCCAAACACTATTACAGAGGCTTAAACTTTCTACTTTCTGATGAGCCTGATAAAGCTGTTGATACGCTGATTAAAATGATTGATTTGGACAGTGACACAGTTGAAACCCATATTGCTATGGGTAAATTTTTTAGACATAGAGGTGAGCTTGACCGAGCCATCAGGGTGCATCAGAACTTAGTCAGTAAAGAACAAATTTCAGCTCTACAACGAGAAGCTGCTTTATATGAATTGGGCCGAGACTATATCTTGGCTGGTTTTTTAGAGCGTGCTGAAAATGCTTTCTTACAGCTATTGAATAGCCAAAAACATTTCCTCAATGCACAAAGCCAATTGTTCAATATTTATCAAACTACCAAAGAATGGCCAAGAGCCATTGAGTTGGCAGAAAAAATGATCGGTGCAGGTGGAGACAGTGCTGAGTTATGTACTCGGGTAGCACATTTTTATTGCGAACAGGCCAGTATTGAGATAAAAAACGATCACTTAATCGATGCAGAAATGAACCTTAAAAAAGCAATTACTACGGATGAAAAAGCTGTTCGTCCTTGGTTGCTGTTAGGTGAAATTGCCATGCAACAACAAAAATATGATGATGCTATTGATTATTTGAGCCAAATTCCTAGTCGTGATGTGAGTTGGTTAAGTGAGGCCGTGCCCTTAATAGAGGAGTGTGCAGAGCGACTGGATGACCATATAAAACTAGATAAAGTATTAGATGAATACTGGCAGCAATGCGCTACAGCCTACTTGGCTAAAGTCAAACTTATGGCAAAAGACGGTGAAGCAGAAAATGCAGCGCAAGTGTTGTTAGAACAATTGAAAAAACATCCCACTATGAAAGGTTTTAAAACATTAATGGGTTTGTACATAGACTTACAAGAACATGAGCAATCCACTAATAGCTTAGTATTACTAAAAGAGTTAGTAGAAGAACAAATAAACCAACGACCTAAATATAAATGTCATAGTTGTGGGTTTGCTGGGAGTAAAATTCACTGGTTATGCCCTTCATGTAAAAAATGGGGAATGGTTAAACCAATTAAAGGCTTAGACGGAGAGTAGTTTGATAAATAAGACTTTGATAAATAAGACCTTGATAAATAAGAGTGTGACAAATATTCAAACAGATCCAAAAGTTGTAGTGGCGCTTGATTTTGACCAAATAATCAAAGCTGAAGCCTTTGTTGATAAGCTTGATCCAAAATTGTGCAGACTAAAAGTGGGCAAAGAAATGTTCACTCACTTTGGTCCTGGTTTTGTAACAAGCCTTGTTACAAAGAACTACGATGTTTTTCTAGATTTAAAATTTCACGATATTCCTAATACCGTCGCTAAGGCATGTCAAGCTGCTGCTGACTTAGGGGTGTGGATGATAAATGTGCATGCTTCTGGTGGCCCTAAAATGATGGAATATGCCAGAGAAAGTCTGGATAAGTATGCCGCTAATAAACCTCTTTTGATAGCGGTTACCGTGTTGACTAGTATGGATCAACAGCAATTAACTGCTATTGGTATTAATTCCACACCTGAGCAACAGGTATTGAAGTTGGCACATCTAACTCACAACTGCGGTTTAGATGGGATAGTGTGTTCGGCACAAGAGTCGAGTTTACTTAAATCTAGTATTGCCAACGATTTTAAATTAGTGACACCGGGTATTCGCCCTGAAGGCTCAGCTAAAGGTGATCAAATCCGAGTGATGACACCTAAACAAGCTATTCAAGCAGGTTCGGACTATTTAGTGATAGGCCGGCCGATTACCCAATCAGCCGACCCACTCAATACATTGATTGAGATCAACAACTCTATAATATTATAGAGTCTTCAACTTATTAAAGAGTCTTCAACTTATTAAAGAGTCTTCAACTTATTAAAGAGTCTTCAACTTATTAAAGAGTCTTCAACTTATTAAAGAGTCTTCAACTTATTAAAGAGTCTTCAACTTATTAAAGAGTCTTCAACTTATTAAAGAGTCTTCAACTTATTAAAGAGTCTTCAACTTATTAAAGAGTCTTCAACTTATTATAGAGTCTTCAACTTATTAAAGAGTCTCTAAAGCGGTTTTAGCATCCATATATTCAAGGTCTAGTTCTTTACTCAACGCGTCTACAACCGCTTTATACGTCACTTTACCTTGATGCACATTTAGACCATTCATCAAATGTGGATCATCTAACAAAGCCTGTTTAGGGCCTTTGTTGGCTAGGGCTAGACCAAAAGGTAGCGTGGCGTTATTAAGCGCCATAGTTGCTGTACGTGCTACACCGCCTGGCATATTGGCAACACAATAATGAACCACCTCATCTATGATATAAACTGGATCCTGATGAGTGGTGGCTTGTGATGTTTCAAAACATCCACCTTGATCAATAGCCACATCGACAACTACCGAGCCTGGTTTCATGTTTTTGATATGTTCGCGATTGAGCAGCTTAGGTGCTGCAGCACCCGGAACTAATACCGCGCCGATCACTAAGTCTGCTCTAGAAGAATAGTATTCAATGGCTTCTGCGGTTGAAAATACGGTTGCTAGTCTGCCTTCAAAAATATCATCTAATTCACGCAAACGATTAAGCGATCTGTCTAATATAGTCACATCAGCACCTATGCCCATTGCCATTTTAGCTGCGTTTAAACCTACAACACCACCACCTATAACGACTACTTTACCCGGAGCAACACCAGGTACGCCGCCTAATAAAGTGCCACTTCCTCCTTGTGCCTTTTCCAAGTAATGTGCACCAGCTTGAACTGACATTCTTCCGGCAACTTCACTCATAGGTGCTAAAAGCGGTAAGGTATTTCTGTTATCAGTCACGGTTTCATAGGCAATACAGGTTGCACCAGATTCAACTAATAATTGAGTTTGAATTGGATCTGGAGCTAAATGTAAATAGGTATACAAGGTTTGACCAGGACGTAACATTTTACATTCATTTGGTTGGGGCTCTTTTACCTTTACGATCATATCGGCTTTGGCGAAAATTATTTCTGCGTTATCAATTATTTTTGCGCCAGCAGCGGTATATTGTTCGTCAGTGAAACCAATTGAATGTCCCGCCAGAGTTTCTACCCATACTTGGTGTGAATGATTGACAAACTCTTTTACCGCAGCTGGGGTTAAGCCCACTCTATATTCATGGTTTTTTATTTCTTTTGGTACACCGATTAACATGACTCGCTCCAATTATAAGGATATTTTTCAATTCAAAATTATAAGTGAATATTTGAAGTAAGTTGTTTTGTATTCAGTCATTCAAAAGTATAATATTTTGATAATCTACAATTAATCGGTATATTCTATGTTAATAAAAACCCCTAAACATATTGATAGGATTGATAGAAATATTCTCATTGAGTTGCAAAAAAATGGAAAAATAACTAATTCTGAGCTTGCCAATAAAATCGGATTAAGCGCTAGCCCTTGTTTAGAAAGAGTTAAGAGGCTGGAGTTTCAAGGATACATTACAGGTTATCATGCCAGAGTTGATCCATCATTGTTGGGTGCGGCCATGTTGGTTTTTGTGGAAATCACCTTAACTAAAACATCTGTTGATATATTCGAAGAATTTTCTACTGCGGTCCGTAAGCATGAAGATATTCAAGAGTGTCATCTGGTTTCAGGTAATTTTGATTTTTTATTAAAGGCCCGTGTAGCTGATATGTCTAGTTATCGAAAGTTACTTGGTGACACTTTATTACGTTTACCGGGAGTGAGTGAGTCGCGGACTTATGTGGTTATGGAGGAGATAAAAGAGTCAACACAAGTAAAAATAAGCCTGAGATAAAATTTCTATCCCAGTATTGATTGATTTACGAGCGTTAGGTACCAGCAAACTAGGATTTTTAGGACTGCACTGGTATCTTGTATACATGAATTTTAATAGGATTTAGCATCCTAGTTAATTATAACGATAATAAACACTATGGCGAGACTCACAGGCATTCAAAGAATTATGGAAGTAGGCATGATTATAAGTTGTGTCTTTGCGTTTTTTCTATTACTCGCCATGGCTTCTTTTCATCCTGCTGATCCTGGTTGGAGTCAAGCAGGATTACAAAGTGATGTGCATAACTGGGTGGGGCCAATAGGTGCTTGGTTTGCAGATATTTTATTTTTTATTTTGGGTTCTTTTGCTTATAGTTTGCCATTTTGTTGCGCATTTTTGGGTTGGTTTTTATTTCAACAAACCAAAACTTTATTAGAGATAGATTATCTGACCATTGGGCTGAGACTGATAGGCGTTATATTACTGGTCTTAGGCACCACAGGTTTGTTAAGTCTTAATGTGGAAGATATCTATAATTACACTTCTGGCGGCATGGTAGGAGACGTGTTGAGTTCGTCATTAATACCCTATTTTAGTTTGGTAGGTACAACGCTGTTGTTATTATGTTTTTTCTGTACAGGGTTTACCCTTTTAAGTGGACTTTCGTGGGTTGCGATTGTTGAAAAAATTGGCGAATTAGCGATACTTATCAGTCGTTTTATTTATCACACACCTGCTAAATTTAAAGAGACTTCTAATCTGCTTTTAAGCTTTAAAAAGTCAGAGCCTGAGCCGGCTGATCTGGCTCATGCAGATGATGATATTTGGGGTGGTGAATTAAAAAACAGCAGTTTAGATTTACAAAACGACGAGCCATATCCAGCAAATACAGGTGTTTTTCAAAGCATTATAGATGAAGCGCAGCCTATAAAGAAAAATCCACTATCAATCAGTGAGTTAAAAAAGAAAATTAGCCTTTCTAGAAGTTCTCATAAAGTAGAGCCCGTCATGACAGACGCCGAGCCAGAGTCAGAACCAGAACCAGAACTTTTATCAGAGAATAGTGCTAACAACGAGCAAGGACCTATGCCGTCTTTTGATCTACTTGAACGAGCTGATAAAATTAAAAACCCTATCACACCAGAAGAATTAGACATTGTCTCTCGTTTACTTGAAGCAAAACTCGCTGATTTTAATATCGAGGCAAGAGTGGTTGGGGTGTATCCTGGTCCGGTTATAACACGCTTTGAAATGGATTTAGCCCCAGGAGTTAAGGTTAGTAAGATCACAACGTTGTCAAAAGATTTGGCCCGTTCTATGTCCGCGATTTCAGTGCGAGTGGTTGAAGTTATCCCAGGTAAATCTGTTATTGGTTTAGAGTTACCAAATAAAAAACGCGATATGGTGCGTTTAAGTGAAGTGATCAGTGCTGATGTATTTCAGTCTTCCGAGTCACCTTTGACCATGGTATTAGGCGCGGATATTTCGGGAAAACCTGTGGTGGTCGATTTGGCGAAAATGCCTCACCTTCTAGTGGCGGGTACGACCGGGTCGGGTAAATCTGTGGGTGTCAACGTGATGATCCTAAGCCTGTTATATAAATCTACGCCTGAAGATGTGCGCATGATCATGATCGACCCAAAAATGTTAGAGTTATCGGTTTATGAAGGTATTCCACATTTACTATCAGAAGTTGTTACTGATATGAAAGAAGCTGCCAACGCATTGCGTTGGTGTGTCGGAGAAATGGAACGACGCTACAAATTGATGTCTTCCCTTGGTGTAAGAAACCTAAAAGGGTATAACACAAAAGTCCTGAATGCGATTGAAGCGGGCGAACCTATTCGTGATCCGTTGTGGAAGTTTGAAGAAAGTATGGAAACTGTTGCGCCATTCTTAGAAAAGCTGCCAGCCATAGTGGTGGTGGTAGATGAATTTGCCGACATGATGATGATTGTAGGCAAAAAAGTTGAAGAGTTAATTGCTCGTATTGCGCAAAAAGCGCGTGCTGCTGGTATTCACTTGGTGCTTGCAACTCAAAGGCCGTCTGTTGATGTTATTACCGGTTTGATTAAAGCTAACATTCCTACTCGGATTGCCTTTCAGGTGTCCTCTAAAATTGACTCACGTACTATTCTTGAACAGGGTGGCGCAGAAGCCCTTTTAGGCGCTGGGGATATGTTGTATTTGCCACCCGGAACAGGTGTGCCGACGCGAATTCACGGTGCATTTGTGGATGATCACGAAGTGCATGCTGTAGTAGCAGATTGGAAAAAACGTGGTGCACCGCAATACATAGATGAGATTTTAAACGGTGATGCTAGCGCAGAAGTTCTTTTACCTGGCGAACAGTCAGAAGACGCCGATCAAGAATTCGATGTGTTTTATGATGAAGCTGTGGCTTTTGTGACAGAGAGTAGACGCGCTTCTGTATCAGGTGTGCAGAGAAAATTCAGAATTGGTTACAATCGCGCAGCGAGACTGGTGGAACAAATGGAACAAAGCGGCGTCGTAACTTCACCTGGGCATAATGGCAACCGTGAAGTACTGGCGGCAGCAGCCCCTAGAGATTAACCTTATAAAAAGTGATAATTCATGAACAAGTTATACCATCTGAAACAGCTGATTTTATTCACAACCGTCTTATTAAATAGTACATTTGTCCTTGCCACTGATTTGGATGCCAAACAGCAGCTAAAGGTTAAGCTCGTTAAGCTGCTAACCTATCAAGCTAATTTTACGCAAACTGTGATCGATATTGAAAATACATTACTACAACAGGCCACGGGTCGGCTCGTGTTACAACAACCAGACAAGTTTTTCTGGGAGCTATTTGAACCAAACGAAAGTGTATTATTGGCTGATGGCGATAATATCTGGAATATTGACCCATTTTTAGAACAAGTTGTGGTTAACGGTGCTGATGTCGCTCTTGAAAACAATCCATTAATTTTGTTAACCAATCCGGCTAGCAGTCAATGGCAAGAGTTTGAGGTGAGTCAATCAGATAATCAATTTATCATTACGCCTCGGGAACTAAATGGCGGTATCGAGTCGTTACGTTTAGTGTTTAACAATGATACTTTAGTTGAGCTTGAGAGCCAAGATGGCCAGCAACAAAAGAGCTTACTGCTGTTCTCAGAAATACAACAAAATCATTCATTACCTGCTGATACTTTTATCTTTGTTAGGCCTGAAGGTTACGAGTTGGACGACCAGCGATAACCATGACCACAGAATTTGATTTCGCAGCCAGTAATAACGATTCAACTAGCGACACAATTAGCGACACAATTAGCGACACAATTAGCGACACAATTAGCGACACTATAGCTCAGTTCGCTCCTTTAGCCGCTCGCATGCGTCCTCAGATAATTGAGCAGTATTTCGGTCAGAAACATATTATTGGCTCAGGTAAACCATTAAGAGCCGCACTATTACGCGGTCAGTGTCACTCAATGATCTTGTGGGGCCCTCCGGGAACAGGGAAAACAACCTTAGCTGAGTTGGTGGCTAATCATTGCCAAGCCCATATTGAGCGATTGTCAGCCGTAAGTAGTGGTGTCAAAGATATTCGTCAAGCCATTGACAACGCTAAATATTATGCAAGTCAGTATCGTCAGCGCACCATTTTGTTTGTAGACGAAGTTCACCGTTTTAATAAAAGCCAGCAAGACGCGTTTTTACCTTACATTGAAGACGGCACAGTAACATTTATCGGTGCGACGACTGAAAACCCTTCTTTTGAACTCAACAATGCTTTGTTATCCAGAGCGAGAGTGTATGTTCTCAAGAGCTTAAGTAAGAATGATCTTAGTGATGTTATTGCACAAGCGCTAACGGATAAAAAACGTGGTTTAGGGCTGACTGATATCATCTTAGACGACCATGCTAAGTCGATGTTGATTGATATGGCTGCAGGCGATGCAAGGCGACTGTTAAATTATTTAGAACTTAGCGCTGATTTTTTGCCTGCAGATTCAGTCGATAAAAGACTCACTGTTGACATGGTAAAACTAGCCGTGGGAGAAAAAGTTGCGCAATATGATAAAAATGGCGATCAGTTTTATGATTTAATTTCAGCTTTTCACAAGTCGGTACGTGGTTCTGCACCCGATGCTGCTCTGTATTGGTACGCACGTATGTTAGTGGCCGGATGTGACCCTCTATATGTCGCGAGACGTTTATTAGCGATTGCTACAGAAGATATTGGTAATGCCGATCCTAGAGCGATGCAAATATGTCTCAACGCATGGGACATATTTCAGCGGGTTGGTCCTGCTGAGGGAGAGCGGGCGATTGCACAAGCTACGCTTTATTGTGCAAGTGCGGCAAAAAGTAATGCTGTTTATTTAGCATTTAATATAGCCGTACAACACGCTAAAGATACATCGGATAGTGCGGTGCCAGAACATTTAAGAAATGCCCCCACTAGCTTGATGAAAGACTTAGGCTACGGCAAAGAGTACCGCTATGCTCACAATGAGAACCACGGCTATGCGGCAGGAGAAAATTATTTTCCCGAAGATTTACGTGATACTCAATATTATCAACCTAGCAATCGTGGTTTAGAAAAAAAACTACAAGAAAAATTAAAATTTTTAAAGGAGCTGGATTTGCAAAGTACACAGCAAAGGTATTCATAGAATGCACACAATGACTATTTATATTTTTATTGCGCTAGGAGGGGCATTAGGCGCTTGTTTGCGTTATTTTCTGTCGCAACTAATGCTTCAATGGTTTGGTAAAGGCTTTCCTTTTGGTACACTTCTTGTCAATATTGTTGGTTCATTTTTTCTCGGGTTTTTATACTCATTACTGGAGCATGGTCAATTAGAGGCTGCCTTGTGGCGAACAACAATTGGAATTGGTTTTCTTGGTGCTCTCACTACATTTTCCACATTCTCAGTAGACACGTTAATGCTGTTTCAACAAGGCTTGTGGTTCAAAGCTGCACTTAACGTCACTTTAAATATATTATGTTGCCTTTTTGCAGCATGGTTAGGCACTCAATTAGTTAAAGGTTAAATAAAACAATATGTTAGATCCAAAATATTTACGTGGCGATATTCAACACACTGCAGAAAAATTAAAAAGAAGAGGGTTTGAATTAGACGTAAATACCTTTATTGAATTAGAAGAAAAGCGCAAGTCATTACAGATTAAAACCCAAGAATTACAAAACGAACGTAATGTGCGTTCTAAATCTATTGGTAAAGCTAAAGCTTTGGGCGAAGATATTCAGCCTCTATTAGCAGAAGTCGGAAAGCTGGGTGATGAATTAGATTTAGCAAAAGCTGAGTTGTCGGTGTTGTTAGAAGAAATTGCTGCGCAGTCACACACTATCCCCAATTTACCTGACGACTCAGTACCTTCAGGTGAAGATGAAAATGACAACCTTGAAATCAGTCGCTGGGGTACACCACGTCAATTTGACTTTGCCATAAGAGACCATGTAGATATTGGTACAGACCTCAGTAAAGGTGTGGATTTTGATGCGGGTTCAAAATTAGCGGGGGCACGTTTTGTGGTTATGCGTGGTCAGGTTGCTCGTCTTAATCGTGCTATCGCCCAGTTTATGTTGGACTTACATACACAAGAACATGGCTACGAGGAAACCAACGTGCCTTTATTGGTCAACCATGAAAGCATGACAGGCACAGGCCAGTTCCCCAAGTTTGAAGGTGACTCTTTTCATACTAAACCTGCTACAGAAGAAGGGCAGGGTTTATCACTTATACCCACATCAGAAGTACCCTTAGCTAATATTGCTCGGGATGAAATATATGGGATGAAAGATTTACCTTTAAAAATGACGGCTTTTAGTCCTTGTTTTCGAAGTGAAGCGGGTTCTCACGGTCGTGATACCCGTGGACTGATCCGCTTACATCAATTTGAAAAAGTGGAACTAGTGCAACTGGTGACACCAGATACTTCTTTTGATGCATTAGAAGAGCTAACACAACATGCTGAAAAGGTACTTCAATTACTTGAATTACCTTATCGTAAAATGTTGCTATGTACTGGCGATATGGGATTTGGTGCCTGTAAAACCTATGACTTAGAAGTGTGGTTACCTGCTCAAGATACCTATCGTGAAATTTCATCATGTTCAAATATGTTGGACTTCCAAGCCCGCAGGATGCAAGCCCGCTATCGTGGTGCTCAAGGTGATAAACCTGAGTTATTGCATACTCTTAATGGTTCTGGATTAGCTGTAGGGCGAACTCTAGTGGCTATTTTAGAGAACAATCAGCAAGCCGATGGTTCTGTGACTGTGCCTAGAGTATTGCAGTCTTACATGGGTGGGATGCAGAAAATTGGCTAAGAGGTTTGGTTTTAATTGAATTGGGAAAGGTGAGCTTTGGCTCACCTTTTTTGTTTTTGGACCAAAGGGTGGGTTTTATCGAGTTTGATCCCGCAGGTTTCCTTTTATGCCCTATCGGGCACGATATCCCTATCTATTTTTCAAACGAAATCCCTTTCGCTCGACCTACTTTTTGCCAACAGCAGCAAAAAGTAAGCAAAAAATGCCGCCCTCCAAACAATGCTCTTCTTCCACTAAGTCGGGGGTAGGTCAAAAGACTAAAAGCATCGGCGATGCCGACTAGGAGTTTTTGAGGGGCGGTTGTCAATAATTAGCAAGAGTGTCTTGTTAAATGTCACGTCTTAAATATGCGCCTTGCACCTAACACCCGTGAGGTGATCACTGTTTGATATGGCAGTTGCGCAGATGTCACCTCAAAAATCTGTATTCGCTTCGCTCTGTAATTTGTTTCGATGAATTTTCACGTTACAAACACTTTGCCGGTTTCGGTAATCCCGCTATTTTTGTGGCTTGTTTGGCGGGGCCTTTTGGGAAAAGTTTAAACAAATAACGACTATTACCTTTTTCTGGGCCAAATTCATTGGCCATGGCTTTGACTAAAGCGCGCATCGCAGGGCTGGTATTAAATTCAAGGTAAAAATAGCGCACAAAATTCACCACTTCCCAGTGGTTATCGGTTAGCTCAATATTTTCTGTCGCAGCCAAAATTGGAGCTAATTCAGCTTTCCAGTCTTTGATGTTTAACAAGTACCCAGCTTTGTCAGTAGCAATAGTTTTACCTGCAACTTCAAAATAATATTCCATCTAACTTTACCAGCTCATGACTTTTTCATATTGTAAACTGAGTCCGACAAATTCTGCATAACTAATAAGTTGGATATGAGCACTTATCACCTGAACGCCTCTAGCGTCTGCATCTTCTTTGAGTATATACACTGCATCTAATGCTTCGAGCTTCGAGTTCAGAGTCTGATGCATGACAGCGTATACCGCGTCTTGGGTCAGTAATAATCCATCTGAGCTGTGAATTCGCTGTAAACAATGTTGTAATGCCAGTTGCTCAAATGGGCTTGAGGATATTTTGTGTAAAATCATTAAAAGCTCATCATGTGTTGTTGTTTAGACAATAGTTTGGACAAGTCTTCTAACTCTACAAGTGTCACAGGAATACATAACTGAGATGCTTTTATGCCTCTTTCCAATAGACTGTGTTTGCAAACGTAGATGTTTTCTATGTCGTAAAACTCAAGAGCCGCAAAGGTTTTATAATAAGCCTTGGCATCAATCACTGTTGAGTCTTGGGATACTAATAATTGCAATACGCCATCTTCGATAAAAAACATGCTTACATCTTGGGCAAAATTACTCAAGGCTAGGGCCATGTCTAAGCTTTCTTGGCCATTTGAACAGCCATAAGGTGGAGATTTATTGATAATCGCAATGGTTGCTGAAGGTTGGCTCAAAATTGTATCAGCCTATCGCTACTACTTATCAATATAGCCAGCTCGCCTAAACCGACTGATTCAAAAGGTGCCTTTAAACTAAAATGCGGATTGTCTGACTCTTGGGCATCTTCAGCCGTGGTGACACCCCTTTTACTGGCGGCGCTAACACATACCATAAGAGG
>Ga0209199_1002873_pt1 | contig 17699 bp, 16 predicted proteins | sample COGITO_mtgs_1105_7_FD_184805 | JGI IMG/M metagenome (GOLD analysis project Ga0209199, IMG submission 184805) | Pelagic marine microbial communities from North Sea - COGITO_mtgs_110523 (SPAdes) (version 2) | ecosystem: Environmental > Aquatic > Marine > Epipelagic ...
CTATAATAGAGGGTATAGCTACATTATAGGATGGCAAGCCCCCGTGCGCTCTACTAGCTGGGAAAACAGAACTGTCTTTTGTGATACCCAACCCATGTAAGACTTCAAAAGCCCATTTGTTATTTTCAGTTATGCTAAAACCCGGGGCTCTAAAGCTAGATACTTTTTTACCTGTACAATCTTCTAAGGTCTTTATGGATGTTTCAACATCAAAATAAAATGTTTTTCGGTCTTGCTCATAAGCCAATTGATGTAAGTGAGTATGACTACCTATCTCAAAACCACGATCACTAATCTCTCGTATAATCTCTGGATATTTTTCTGCCATCCATCCAACAACAAAAAAAGTGGCTGATTTTTCCGATGTTTCGAGAATATCAAATATTAAATCCATTCCTAGCTGAATTCTAGAATCAAAATTAGACCATTGTTTAACGGATTTTGTTGATTTATTATCTAAAATATGAAACCAATCTTCAATATCGAAAGTTAAAATTTTCATTAAAAAAATCTTTTTCCATTGTTCTTAAACTCTAAAACATCTTGCCTAGTAGGAAATGTAAAGTAGGTTTTTTTAGAAGGGTCATTTTCAATAAGTTTAACTTCATTTCTTTGAATTAAATCGATACTTTTTGATATAAGCTCCATCCCTATTTTTTTTGTACGCTTTATGAGTTGCTCTTGAGTAAGGTTTCTAATTTCTAATTTTTCTTGAACAATTATAGGCCCACTATCAATTCCTTCATCAACAAAAAACACTGAAACTCCAGTATATTTTTCATTATTTCTTAAAACCCAAAAAGTTGGCATCAATCCTCTATATTTTGGTAATAAGGCAGTATGAAGGTTTAAACACCCCTTCGGAGCAAGATTAATTATAGGATCTTTAAATATTTGATTACCCAAAACAGATAATAAAAGATCTGGTTGAAACTCTTTAATTTTACTAACTGAATCCTCATGGTTTATATGCTTGTTTAATACAATTTCTTGTATTGAATTAGCCTGTAAAAGTTTTTTTACATTTTTACTTTTATCAAATTTATTTTTTAAAAACTTAATGCCATAATGTAAAAAAAAACTTAAACCAAAAACATCATATGTTTTTTTTGCTTTTTGTAAAAAAGTTTCCTTTTTACCAAAAGGCGAAACATCATTTACCACACACCCAACAATAATTGAATGTTTTGGTAATATTTTTATTAAATATCTTAGGTTATCAGCCAAATAAAATGGCTCATCTTGAGTAATAATAACAATTTTCATTTTAATTTTTCTTTTATTATATCATATAAAAAGATAGGATTAGATTTTAAATTTCTAATTAACAACCTTTTACTTTTCAAGCTTCTATGCAACCATTCTATACCAAAACTAATCATCCATTTTGGTGCTCTCTTCACATTACCTGCATAAAAATCGAATACAGCACCAATAGATGCAATTACTTTTACATCTAATCTATCTGTATGAGCGCAAACCCACTTCTCTTGTTTTGGTGCAGTCATCCCTACAAAAAGGTAATGGGGTTTAAATGCATTTACTACTGAGATCATCGCTGAAGTTTCTTTTTCTGCAAACTGATGCCTAAAAGGTGGTGAATAGCTTGCTGCCTTAATATTTGGAAATTCTTTTAAGATTCTTGCTTCTATTGAGTTTAACGTAATTTGCGAGGCTCCTAAGTAAAACACTCTTTGACTCTTGGCATTGGCTTGCTCTAACAAGTACTGATGTATATCGGCACCTGCGATTTTTTTTATTTTTTTACCCGTTAACAATTTGGTCGCCAAGACTATTCCCGATCCATCTGGGAGCAGCACATCACTTTGTAATAAGGCTTTAGCAAAAAGACTGTCTTTTTTAGCTACACAATAGGAATGTGGGTTTATGGTGTTTATGATTTTGTTTTTATCAAAATCTATAGACCCTAAAGACTTATCAAAAATTGTATATCCTAGTAACATTAAATTTGATTTAAAATTTGTGTAAGCCTGTTTTCAAAAATTTCTAACGTATAATTTTCTAGGAAATGTTCTCTTCCTTTTTCTCCCATTAAAATAGCCTCTTCAGGATTATCAATAAACCATTTAATTTTCTCTGCTAATTGATTTGAGTTTTGGTTTTCTATAACAAAACCAGTTTCACCATCTTTTACAATATCAGGAATACCCCCTTCATTAGTTGATATAACTGGCAATCCAAACATCATCGCTTCTAACAAAACTATAGGGAAACACTCATTATGATAATGAGTAGGAAATACAAATATATCTGATGATTGAAAAATTTCGTATTTATCATCACCATACTTCTTGCCTAAATAGGTTACATATTCTTGTAAATTTAAATCATTTATTTTTTGATTTAGCTGCTTTGAAGAAATATCCCCCTCACCACCAACAAAATTACAATGAAATGCTATTCCATTATCATTTAATACTTTTAAAGTCTCTAATAATATAAATACACCTTTACTTTCAATCAAATTTGATAAAAATAACAATTTAGGAACCTTATTGTTTTTTGGTAAAAATTCTTCTACAGCATTTGGAATAGGTATACCATTTGGTAAGAAAAAAACATCCTCTTTTTTTACATATTTTGATACGTCCTCATAAAGCCTCTCAGATAAAAGAATCACTTTGGTGTTTTTAAACAAAATACGATACAACAAATCATCAAAAAAATTTTGTTGTCTAGTTTTCACTCCTTTGTTATGGTAATGTAACACTAATTTTTTTCTAAATAATTTGGCTAATAGAGCAATTGGATAATCCTTGTAAAAACCAACACCTTTTGCGCTAATAGCTAAGTAAATTACTCCCGGATTGCCTTTAATTAAACTTATAATAACCTGCAATAAAATCTTAAAATATCTACTAACTTTTAAAAAAGGTTTTTTACCTATCTCATCAATGGTTAATGAGGTAGATAAATTGATAAACTTGGCATCAAAAGCATTATCAACTACTTTTGAATCTTTTATGTATTGTCCAACCATGGAAGAGCCATGTACAGGTGGCGGCAAATGTAGTATGAACAAAATTTTCTTTTTTCTCATAATTGTTTATGACTCTTTTATCATTTAAGACTATTTAATTTCAAGTAAAGCTTTTTTGAATTCAGGTTTATATTCTGTATTCGTAATAAGGTGAATGTAATAATGTTTAGATAAATCTATTACCTAGTTCAAAATATTTCCGGTTCAGAGCTCCATAAAAGAGTACCCAAACACTAGTGCTGGTAAATGAAGAATAAGTAAAATTTCCTAACCATAAAAAAACTTTATTATTCTATCAAATATCCTCTGTTTAACAGAAAACTTTTTATTAAATTCTTCAACTAGAATTTTGTCGTAAGCTATAAAATTTTCAAAATTAAAAGACCTTCTATAGGACTCATCTATTTTTGTAATAAATTTTCTAGCACCATTAGTGTGAGTTGCTTCCTTTGAAAACCCAATACTTTGAATTTTTGATACTTGAGGGAAAACACATGCCTGTTTGTTTAAATATTGTTGGTAACAAAAACGAATTGCCCACGAATCAATGCTCCCATCCATTTGAGCTTTTAGCATGCCTGCCATATCACTTCCTCCAATATTAAACTTCTTTTTTTTCTTCTTAGATTTTATAAAATCATTGTAGTTTATAACATCCCAGTCTACAGATTTCCACTCATTTTTCCAAGTTGCCCAACCCCAGGATGAAGATCTGTGACCAAAATAAAAATCTTTTGAAAGATTCTTTAAACTTTTTAAATTCATTGTATAGCCTGAAATACTGAAAACAGAATTGTCATTATTATAAAAACAAAGAGCTTGATTCATAAAATCTAAAAAATTAGGAGACGTGATTAAATCATCTTCCAAAACAATTACGCTTTCAAAATCTTTTAGAACTTGAGATACCCCATAAATAATAGAATTAGCTAAACCTTTATTTTTTTTGGACTCGAAAACGTTCACCTTTTTAAAGCCTCTTATACTATGAATATAATTTCTTACAGCCACAACCTTATTCTTACTTTCCTCATTTTTATAACCATCAGAAAATATAAAGAGTATACTATCACTGGCCAAAAAATTTTTCTGAAGTGCTTCAACTGTTTGTTTTGTCTCTTCTAGACGATTGTAGGTAAAAAGTACTATGGGTGCCAGCATAAGTAATGGTTACTTTTTTAATAAATTAGAATAAATACGTGGAATTAACATTTTTATGAAAGCCTTAAAAGTAAATGATATCCATTTATACCTGCAAAATTTTTTTCTGAAGGCAATATATTCATTTATATTCAAACCTAATGGACTTTTAAATTGTTGCCATCTCTTCTTTAAAGATACATTTGGGTTACACCACCTAGGTATTCCTTCATTTACCTCACAAACTGCAATAAACGTTTTAGTTGTATAGCAATAAAACCCTGCATTAATAGCTCTTAATCCATAATCATAATCACCCATACCATGAGTGTAATCTGGTGATAAATTGCCTAATTTTTGAAAAATTTTATTTGGTACTAAAACTACATTTCCGTTTATATATTTACATTTTTGTAGAACTCCATTTGGAACTACTGGACATTCTTCCGTTCTTCCGCCATAGGAGAACTCATTTTCTTCATCATTGTTTCTGCAGGCACCAGATATGATAGCAGGTTGATTGTCTTTTTTTAGTGCCTCCTCACTACATTCCAATAATTCAATGAGTGCAGTCAAATCTAACATAGTATCATCATTTAACCATAAATAATAGTCATAATCATTTCTATACATTAATGCAGTCTCCCATGCCAATCGCATACCTTGGTTCCAAAATAAATTTCCAGTCCCTTTAATTACTTTTACGTTTGGAAAATTGGTTTTTACAGCGTCTGCAGTACCATCTGTAGAACCGTCATCAACTAGAAAAATTTCAAATAGAAAGCCATCAGGCTTAATCACATTATGAAAATAATTAAGACAGGTTAGTGTTTTGTCTTTACGGTTATGACACGTAAGTAATACGGCAATGTAGTTTTTCTTATTCATCACAAATACTAAAATAAGGGTGGGAGGAATCAAAATTAGAGTCTTTTACTCCAGCTATTATTAACATTTGCTCTAATTTATATTTAGATAAACGACCTATAGGCTTTATCTTTAAAAAAAATAAACTAAGGTATATTTCTATATTTTGTTTCATATTAAAATTAATTTAATGTTTTTTAAAACCACTTTTCATGAAGTTTGCTTTTGATTTGTATTACTAATTTATGATACCTCTTATCCATAACTTTATTTGACGATCATCCATATCCCGAAAAGGTTTTGTTGCCACTAGGCCCATAATTAACCAAAAAAAGTAAAAATTAAAATTAAATCTTGTAAACTCTTCTATAAAAAATAATAAGTAACGACTTAATAATACAAAGCCTAAAGTAATTGCTAATCTATTATTAGATTTGAATATACCATAATACGCCACCATTACAGTTAAGAATAACATTAATAAGAAACCAACTAAGCCAAAATGAAGTAAAAGATTTAATACATGCACTTCAGAAGAAAATCTATAACCATCCTTAGCACCAGAACTTTCAGCAAAATACATAGATTTGTATCCTTGAGCAGGACTCTTTCCAAGTATTAAGTTATCTGTATTTATCAAATCATTTAAAACCTCAGCATATAAAAAAGTTCTAGTATCTGAATTTTGTTTTACCGAAATACCAGCTTCTTGAACTTCATAGGATAGATTATCATTTGATGAAAATTCTTGAAAAACATTTAAACCACCTGTAATAGCAGATATTAACAGCACAGGTGGTATTGCTAGAAGGATAATAAATAAAATACTCTTAATTATTTTAAACTTTAATAACCTAGTGTAAAAAGAAAATAATAACAATACAGATATAATTATTTTTATAATTCCAGTTCTGAATGATGGTTCAGAAAACACGAATATTGTTAAAATTAATAAAAATTTTATTTTCCATTTATTTTTTAAATATGGAATAAAAAGAATCAAAATTGTAACGGGTAAAGCTAATCTAGAAAACAACTGACTAGCAAAAACATAAGTAATTGGCAATAAAATTAATGCCAATGGTAAAACAACAACCAAATATTTCCTGAAAATGAATCTTGATATGTTTAAATCCTTTCCTAAAAAAAAGATTAAACTAATAAAAGCGAAGGTTAAAGAACTTTCAAATAAAAACTTATATTCCCAATAGGAATCAGATATAATGAACCCCCTTATTAATTGAAAAATAAACCAGTAAATTAAAGTCTTGTATAAAAATGAAAGAAATGTGGGTATATGTTTGTAGCCAATACTGTATGCAAATCTTGCAAAGATAAAAATAGATATGTATTGTAAAGCCATCGAAAAGTAGGTGCCAAAGTAAATTTTCACTATACCTGCATTTGTAATAATAGAATTACTTTGACTAAATACAAGACCCAATAAGGTAAATAATAGCAAATAACTTTTAAATTTTATTTTTGTGATAGCCATTAAGTAGGATTAAATTTTAACAATATTTATATTAGATTGTATTATACTAACTAGCACTGTTTGTCTATTTTCGGCCACAAAACAAACACCCACGATACAAATCACCATCCAGGATAAAAATAACCTAACTGGCCAGATGTTTTTCTTATTTAAATGATTAAAAAATAAATTTCTGGTATACGAAATTGTAATAAAAAATAAAACCTGAAACACCAACCAAAATAATTTATACCATATAGGCAAAGACCTCCAATTATTCGCCGAAACTAAAGTTAGTAGTATAATAAATATTTTTGATTTTTATCATACTAATGATACAAATTAAAAATATCTAAGGCATTCTTTTTAATATTATATAACATGTTTACATTCTGTGTTGCATTCATTATGATTTGATGTTGTTTTGATTTATCACTATGTAATAATATAACCTGTTTAGCCAAAACATTAACATCTTCTTCGATTAAAATAGCTGTTTCTGACTCTTTATTAAAATCGCGCAAACCTGGGACATTGTATAGTATTGCAGGGATTTTGCACGCCATTGATTCAATTGTTGTTAACGGTATTCCTTCAAACTTACTTGGCATCAAATAAATATCTGAAGCAATTAAAAAATGGCGAACATTATTTTGATTCCCCAAAAAACGTATATTTTTATTAACACCTAACTCCATAGCCAACTCTTCCTCTTCACATAAAACATCTCCTTCACCTAGATGTAAATAAATAGTATTTGAATATTTCTCTATAATAAGTGGTAGTGCCTTAATAATATCAGAATGTCTCTTTATGTGGCTGCACCCCCCCACTGAAATGAGAACCAATGCATTTTCATCTATATCCATCTCTTTTCTAATAGCTTTCTTTTCTACATCATTTGCGGGATAGAAGCGATTACTACCGTACCAATTATTAATAAGGGTAGTATTATTAAAAAAGGTACTACATTCATTGTGATATACAGAATTGCTAATAGTATGAAAAGTGCAGTTAAATAATTTCTTAGCTGACCATCTTAACCAGATGTGATACCAACGACTATACCATGATGTTGGAAAGACATTATGAAAGGTATATACACATTTAACACCAGCCAACTTAGCACATAACGCCATGCCCCAATACGTGGCGCTTGAATGGTTATGCACTAAATCAAATCGTTTAGACTTTATAAATTTTATAAATTTAATGTAATATCGAACTCTGTTTAAAATAGATTTTTTATTGGGGATTGTTTTATGATATACAGTATAACCTGCCTCCTCAAATTTTGGTGAAAATTCACCCAAATTAGTAGCTGTTGCCACCACGGAAAGGTCACAACCAAGAGAATTAAAAACAGGGACAGCATCTACATACATAATTTCTGCACCGGAATACTTTAATTCATGAAATACGTGTAATACTCTCATATAATTTCTTTATAATTGAGTTTCCAATTTATACTTTCTTTTACTTTCTTTGAAGGGTTACCTACATTAATTGTGTATGGCTCAATATCTTTTGTAACCATGCTTCCCATTCCAATCACACTGCCTTGACCAACAGTGACCCCTTTTAAAATAATTACTCTACTACCTACCCAAACGCTATCCTCAATAACAATTGGTTTTTCATGATTTATCATTAGGGTCTCATCGTTAAAAATTGAATGTGTATCACTAGCCCAGATCTCAATATGATCTGAAAATAGACAATTTTTACCGATATGTATACTATTGTCTATACCTACATTTACAATCCGTGCACCACCAAAAGTAGTGTTTTCTCCAATTTCAATAACACAATTATTTCCTCTTATGTTAATTACAACTTCTCTTATTTTAGTGTTTTCAGCAATGATTAAACGATTGTTTGATCCTGTAATACTAATTTTACTATTCGCAATCAGCGCCCCTTTAATGTCAATTTCATTTTTTTTACCCTGAACGTAAAAATTACTTTTTTCTAAACTTGAAAAATAGATTTTAATTTTATTTTTACCTTTGAGCACCTCAGATATTTTTACAAAAGTAAATCTAGATTTTTCAACCAATAAAGTATTTCTCAAAGATATTTTAAGAAATACATTGTTTATATAAGATATTATGACAATAATAATATTTTTCATTTTAATTCTTTATATTACCAATAACAAGCACCTTCAACTTGGTCTGCATTTTTAGGTTTTAGATCATTGCCTGGTCTTACCCAATATTCGTTAATTAAATTGTTATAACTACCATAAGGAATGCCCCATTCTTTTACTCCGTAATTAGGATCTTCCCAACGTTTGCCTTTAATGCCAAACAGCAATTGCAAGGCACCTCCTAGATGTACCGCTTTTTTACCACTGCGCTTTACGTGTGCTGCTAAAGGAAATCCATAAGCACCAGCCCCTATTAAACATATATCAAAATCATGTTTGTCAATTTCTTTTTTCATAAAATCCAAGGCTTCAAACCAATCTTTAAAACGAATATCACTTCCTCCTATGTTTTGAACTGCTGTTATAACTTGCAACGATTTAAACTGAGGTAAAATATCTTTATTTTCAAATAATTCTTCTCTGTGGTCATACTGACTTTTAATAGTTTCCGAAAAAGGATGTACGACCAAGATTTTTTTTCCTTCAAGAACTTTTGTCCAAGGTGCCTTACTCCAAAATGGTTCCAACAAACGTAAGTGTATTTTTGATGCATTTAAATAAGTATGTAATTCATTTTCTTGTGGCATCCAAGAACCTAAAATATCTACATATGGTATATCCCGAAACATTAATTCACAAAACTGTGATATTTTATCGATAGTAGGCGGAAAAAAACCTGCATTTGTGTGCATATGTTTGATTAGAGAATCATTCCACCACCAATCATTTTCTTCTCCTTTAATATACTTGAAAATATTTTTTTTCCCTGACTTTACTCCATTATAATTGACTAAAGTCGATAGTTCAAACCCACCAAATCTAGCTATCATACAAGGCACATTTGATGATAAAGCATTAAATATAAGTTTTGATGCTTTATCTGAATCTTGTAAACATTTAGGACCATGGTCTTTGAGCCTGAAAATGTACTTTGTATAAATATGTCTTAGAACTTTTAAAATTATCATTTTGTTTTATTATTGTGAAAAAAGATTAAAATTTTAAAAATGCTTTATAATTCTTTTTCCAAATTTTTGAAAAGGAATTTCTATAAAAGTATACGTTAATCGAGAAATTATTGCAGTAACTAAAATAATAAATATAAAATATAAAAGAGCAAATCCTACATTATCTAAATATTGATTTTTTACAAAAGGTCTAATAAGTCGTAAAACAGCAAAATGTATTAAATATGAACTATAACTAATTTTACCCATAAAAACAGTAAACCTATTTACTAAAAATTTAAACTCTTTGATTGAAAGTATAAAAATTAACAAAACCCATAGTAGTGAAAATAATAATGTATTTGTCAGAAAAACATTCCATATCATATGAGATATTAATAATAAAAATACAACAAAAAATGATTCTACTTTTATTCTGTAATCTTTTTTTAATATTAAAAAATAAGAAAGAATCCCAATTCCAAAAATAGGTAATTGGTTAATTAAATTAGAATAAATAAAAACATCCATCAATCTCTCGTTATTTACTAATGGGTATTTAATTAATATTATCCTAAAAAGCATTGAAATGATGTATGAAAATAGAATGAAATTGATTGACTGATTAGTATTTTTAATTTTAATAGCTAAAAAAGGCACCAATAAGTAAAATATCATTTCAGCTGAAATAGACCAACCCCCTGGTACGATTGAAGAAATCCATAAAGGATTAATACCATGTATAAAAAAAATATTTGAGATAATAGATGCTAATTGGTTACTATCTTGCATCTCTTTGGTCAAAAAGAAAAAACAAATTCCTATGTAATACATTGGAGCTATTCTAAAAAATCTACGAATAAAAAAATTTCTAATATATCTTTCTTCCGTATTTTTTCTATGGTTAAAAGATAAGAACAATGTAAATGAACTAGCAACAAAAAACATCTGTACACCTTTGGCGCCCATGCTAAACATTGCATTCAATTTAGAGCCTAAATCGAAAATCTGAAAAGAATGTGTCATTATAACGAGTAAAATGGCAATGCCTCTTATTGCATCAATATATCTTAATTTCATTTTTGTTCATTTAATAATAAGTTACCGGCATTATCCGCAAGTATAAAGTCCTTTGTTTTTGGATATCCATGCCAAAAATCTTTAGGAACTACTTTTATTCCTTTATTTAATAATGAAGGTTTATATGAAAATGAGCTTTTGCTAGTGATTAATACATCAGCCATTACCATATGTAAAAAAGAGTCTTGTGCATTCATATCCAAACAAAAATGCAAGTTTGAAAAATGTTTAAAACTTGCAAAATCAGACTCTTTACCTTGAGAAAATAAGTAGATATGCACCTCCTTATTTGTTTTTAAATAATCTAAAACACTTTGCAAAAGGGTTTCAAAATAATTATTGCTTAACCAACGCATAGTCAAATTTGGATTATTTTCAATTTTTCCTTGAACAATATCACCTCTACGAATGTGTATAGCAATATTAAAAACATTTTTATTGAAAATTAAATTTTCATTATTTCTATGTTCCGCATTATAAAATTTTTTTTGAATGTGATCTATAACCCCGAACTGTTTTTCATAAAACTGATCTATTTCAGCTTCAAAAATTAGTTTTCGACTGTTATAAGATTCTATAATTTTTTTTTGCAATTCAACTTCATTTTTTCGTTTTTCATCAAAAAGAGGTAGACGTATTACTCGATAACCTTTTTTCTTTAATTCTTCAACACTTATTTCTTCTTCTCCAAAACCAAAAAACTGTTCCCATTTCGTATCCGAAAATGAGCTATGCACATGTCTCAAATCAAAATTTTGTGCAAACCAATAACCTGCTATCCAGTTTGCCATTTGATGACCAATACCTGCTACTGAATTTGGCAATGCAGTGTAATAATTGTTCTTATAGGAGTTGGTGTTTTTAGACTTATAAATAACATAATGCCAAAAAGATTTATAAATTATTGGATATAACTTATAATTCTTAAGACTGTTAACAGTTTTTTTCCAAATTTTGTATTTAATTTTATTTATTAAGTTCAATTTAAGTTGTTTTTTAACCATAATTTTGACTCACCTATTGCAGTTTTAATTTCATTTTCTAATTCTTTATAATTTATCATTAGTTGTTCATCGGTCATATCTAGGATATCCTTTGGATTATCTAACTGTCTATGAATTAAATTTACTTTGTCAAGCATAGTTCTCATTCTTGAATTTCTAGTAGGGTGTTTTGTTGAAAAAAAACTTTTCTTGAAATGAATTGCAAAAGCGATACCATGATATGAAGATGAACAAATGAATTTGGCATTTCGTACTAAATTAATAAATTCAACAGGTCCAGCTTCTTTTATAAATTTATCCACTTTAAAAGGAAAAAAAAGACTTACAGAAACAATTACTATTGGTAACTTCAACTTTTCACGAATAGATTCAATCATTTCTTTTGAGTTATCAGAATCATCAAAACCATAGCAAAAAATATAATCACCGTCAACTATTGGTTTAGAAATGTCTAAACTACTCCATTCCTTCTGACTCAATAAAAAAGTAGGATCCATGACTTGTTTAGCAGCAATTCCTGTTGCTTTTCTTATAATTTCAACACCCTCGTCTTCTCTGACTGCTATAGCCTTAAAGTTTGATAATAATTGGTTTAGCTCGCCATCATAAATATTACTTATTTCTGAAACACCGAAACTAGAAGCAAATGCAATTTTTATCGCGTTTGGGTTCAAAAAACTTAAAAAGTAATACGGTTGCGCCGAAAACCCATTTTCTAAATTCCAAACTTGATCACTTCCAACTAAATGAATGTCATATTGTGGTGGATTTCTATAAATCTCATCAACAGTATAATATCTATTTGAAAGTATCATACTCTGATGAAATTTTCTAAATCTAAGATATTTAAGCTGTACTTTAGGACTTAATTTAGAATACAAATAGCTAAGAAACTTCTTAGGTTTTGTAGAAAAGACATTATTTTCGTTCTCTAATTCTTTTTTTTTTGTGTATAAATTAACTAATTCTACTTCGAAACCTAACTTTTCAATTGCTTTTTGAGTAGCATAAGCCTGAAACATAGCACCATAATTATAGTGCGAATGTATTGTGTATATCCCTATTTTCATTATTCCTTAATTTGATTTTCTAATACAGCCTTATTTCTAGATAATTTTTTCATTAAATAAATGTATTGAAAATAATCATTTTCTGAAGTATTTTTCTTCCAAACAAATCTATTAAAACTATCACAATGTTGTGCCATTCTTGGATATCCTAAAAACAAAAATATTAAGCGAGTATTTAAATCTTTACGGTTTGTGATATCTGAAATAAATATCTTTAGAAACCTAAAAACAATAGCTTTACAAATAAAATTCAATTTATATCTCTTATATATAGGTCTTAAAGTAGTGGAAACAAATACACTGCCTAGACTTTTATTTCTTCCATCTATATTTTTCACTCTATATTCTTCATAATTCTTGTAATTTAATTCTATATTTTCTTTAGAATCTTTTGAAGAAATATCTAGAGAAACATGAGTAACGTAAGCTTTAATATCACCAGTTTTAATTTTTGATTGCCTTGTTTTATAATCTAAATCACTATTCGAAATCGTAAGTTTTTTGTTATCCTCTGTAATAACCGTAACAGTTTTTACTAATTTAGACATTTCACTATTTGAAGAACCTGCATTATTAATTGCTGCTCCTCCAACAGTAGCTGGTATTCCACTAAAACCCTCAAAATCCTTAATTAAATTTTTTTTAGCCCAATTAGCTATAACAGGTAAACTACAACCGGTTTCGCAAATCAACAAATTATCCTTTTTAATAAATTTATTTAGTTTTATGGTTGAAATTAGAATATCACAATTAAAACTATCTCTCAAATAGGTGTTCCACATCTGGCCTACTACTTCAAATTTAATTTTTTTCGTGAGACAATATTCAATTAACTGTTCAAATGATTCTGTTGTTTTAGGTGTGGAATAAAGACTTAAAATAACTTTCGAATTTTTTCTAGTTATTTTTTTAAGTTCAATATTTTTTTTGAATGGTATTTTATTTATTTCTAAAAACTCTTTAATTTCAATCATTTTTTCGTATTTTTTGTACTATATCTTTATGTACAGAATAAATCATTTTTTTTTCTATCTTATTTAATCCAAAATTAAAAATCATAGTAGTAAATACAATTACACTGCTTATAATTACTATAATTAATCTGATGATACCTTCGCTCATAAAAAATAATGGAATTAATGCAATACTACTGGTTACAATAGATATAAAAACGCAGCGAAAAACGATATCTTTAAAATACCTTTTCACCAATAGTCCGCATAATTTATGAGTAAAATAAATTCTTGAGATAAATAAAGCAACAGCCATTATAATTAAATTAATATAAATTATTTCAGCAGAAAAACCATTTTTGAGCATTAAGTAACAAATAGGTAATAAAAATATATATATACTCGATTCTACTAATTGACTTAGTTTAATTTTATTAGTAGCGCCTATTGCTGTAGGAAAAGTAACACTTAATTGAGATAACATTAATCTTAAAATTGTTAATCTACAGAATATTGCAGTATAATCAGGAACGTTTTTTAACCAAATTTTTAAAACAAAAGGCATTTCTATTATTATTGGAATAGAAAAAAAAGCCAATAAAAAAAATGAAAATTTATTACCTGTAATAGATGCAAGTAACATCATTTTTCTATCAGAAGCCCCTTCACTTTTTACAATAACTGGGTTTAAAGATTTTAGCATGGAATTTGAAAATGCCATGACCTGTCCAGATATTTGGTTTGAAATACCTTGAGCAGCATTAACAATTACGCCGAAAAAATTATTTAGAATTAACGTAATTCCTTGCATTGAAATTATACTCGAAGTACTACCAAATAAGCACCAAAATGCATGGGTATACATTTCTGTAAATATCTTTTTGTTTTTATATTTCCTTATATTAATAACAACCTCCTCATATCGTAGATGACAATAAATCTGCCTTATGAAGAAAATGATAATAGTTATTACAGTAAATAACAGAGCATAAACAAATAATTTATCATATTGGGAGTAAGTAATGTAAAAAGCAGAGGCAAGAAGTAAAAGTGTTTGGATTATTTTTAAAACTGCTACAAAAAACATATTTTCTCGTGCATTTATAACAGCGTCATAGGGTACTGAAATAACAGAAAAAAAAGCATTGATTATTAGGAATTGATAAACAGCTTTAGCAATATCTATTTTATTTTCAGGTATATTAAATATATAGTTAAAAGTAAAATAACCTAAGATTTCTAACAAGACTACCACAACAATTCCAATAAACAAATGAAGTACTATACTTGTGTTGAAAATGTTTTTTTGTTTTACAATAATATCCTGGCCTGTAGCATAAGACATAAATCTCTGAGAAGATGCTGTCATTGCTGCATTTAAGAAACTAAATAGACCAATAGTCCCTAAAATCAAATTAAAAATGCCAAAATTTTCGTCTCCTAATGCCAAAAGTAACAAACGTGTAATGTACAATGAAGCAGTAACTGTTAACATCATTTGGACATTCAGTATTGCCGTATTATTCACTACTTTTTTAGCTTGTTGCATTAATAAAATTTAATTATAATTTAATATTTGTTACTTTATTTTAGCTCAATAACTCTTCAAAACTAATTATAAGGACCTTCAACCCCTTGCTGTAATTTTATCTTAAGTTGTCAGTATAAGTTTTTGAGTTATATACTTGTAATAATTTACGCGGAATCCTATTAAGATTTCTGTGATTACAGTTAATGTTTACTTTACGCTCATTTTTTTACTTGGTTTATTCCAATTTTATTATTTTACATCAATACCCCCAACTCATTTTGAAAATATGGTTGTATAATTTATTTTATTTATCAAAAAAAAAGTTTTCATAAGACAACCTAAATATAAATCTGATTATGAAAATTGAGTTTTTATTTTTTTAAAATTTATATACTGATTTTGATTCCTATTCTTAATTGAATAACTTATTGTTAGATTTATTTTTTTGATATTAACAAATTGTCCATAATTAAAATTTGAATTAGGAGAAAGTCTTAAAGCTACTTTGATAACATCATCTGTCAATTTTTAAATCACGCTTGGTTTTGAGAAGGAGTAATTTTCTTCTCGAAAAGTGTAATCTATCCCAAATCTTCTGTATCTAATTTTAAATCATTAAGAGATTTTTCGTTACAAGAAAGTACAAAGTTTGCATTCTTATCATTTTATGAAAGAACCAATTCATCTTCCTTATTAATCGTCTTTCAAGACAGCAGTTTTAATCTTGATCATAGACAACTATGCTCTAAAACTATATTATTTTTTTAGCTGCTTCAAAAATTGTTAAATCTTTATTGTAAGTAAATGTTTTATTATTTTTTAATTTAAAACTAAACTATTCAAGATTGTTACTAATATAATACCCACCTTCTTTCAAATATTGGCGTTTTTGCATCAGTTTTACATCTGATTGCATCATGTCTTTCACCAATGAAGCCAAATCATGCTCTGGTACCCAACCTAATTTTTCTTTTGCTTTAGTAGGGTCTCCAATTAATAAATCTACTTCGGTTGGCCTGAAATAAGCAGGGTCAACAGATAACACTTCTTTACCAATTTCTATTTGAAAATCTTTATGATTACAAACAACTACATATGCTTTTTCAGCTACACCTTCTCCTTTAAATGCTACTTCGATACCCACTTCTTTAAAAGCAAAACGCACAAAGTCTCTTACTGTGGTGGTAACTCCTGTAGCAATTACCCAATCTTCTGGTTGTTCTGCCTGCAAAATCATCCACATCATACGAACATAATCTTTGGCATGCCCCCAATCTCGTTTGGCATCTAAATTCCCCAAATAGAATTTATCTTGTAACCCTAAGGCAATTTTTGCGACTGCACGTGTAATTTTTCTTGTTACAAAAGTCTCTCCTCTTCGTGGACTTTCATGATTAAACAAAATTCCATTACAAGCAAATACATTGTAAGCCTCTCTATAGTTTTTGGTTATCCAAAAGCCATATATTTTAGCAACACCATAAGGAGAACGTGGATAAAATGGTGAAAGTTCATCATAAAAACCTTTAGCATTTTTATTCTCTGGCATTCCTCCATATAATTCAGAAGTAGAAGCTTGGTAGATTCTAGTTTTCTTTTCTAAACCGAATAAACGAACCGCTTCTAAAATACGTAAAGTTCCCAATCCATCTACATTCCCAACATATTCTGGAGTGTCAAAAGACACCTTCACGTGCGACATAGCTCCTAAGTTATAGATTTCATCGGGCTGACATTCTGCGATAATGCGTGTCAAATTCATTGCATCTGTTAAATCTCCATAATGCAACTTTAATCTTTGTTTTGGGTGGTGAGGGTCTTGATATAAATGATCAATACGGTCTGTATTTAATGAAGAAGCTCTTCTTTTGATTCCGTGGACTTCATATCCTTTTTCTAACAATAATTCTGCTAAGTAAGATCCATCTTGTCCTGTAATACCTGTAATTAATGCAACTTTCATTATTTATAATTTTATTTCTTTAATACTATCTATATTCTCTAAAAACCATTGGTAGGTTTTTTTAATTCCTTCCTCTAACTCTGTTGAATATTCCCATCCTATCTCTTTCATTTTGGAAACATCCATGAGTTTTCTTGGAGTACCGTCTGGTTTATTGGCATCCCAAAGAATCTTCCCCTGGTGCCCTGTTACTGACTGTATCGTCTTAGCAAGTTCTTTAATGGTAATGTCTTTTCCAGTACCTACATTATACAAATATTCTGGTAAATTATTTTCTAAAGAATATACAACCGCTTCTGCCATGTCATCCACAAACAAAAACTCTCGCATAGGGGTTCCACTTCCCCAGAGTACGACATCTGAATGCTTATTTATTTTAGCCTCATGAAACTTACGCAGCATCGCTGGTAAGACATGCGAGGATTGTAAGTCAAAATTATCAAAAGAACCGTACAAGTTGGTTGGCATTAAACTCACATAGTCTTTATTAAACTGCTCTCTAATTGCTTTGCAGGCC
>Ga0209199_1002881_pt1 | contig 17660 bp, 13 predicted proteins | sample COGITO_mtgs_1105_7_FD_184805 | JGI IMG/M metagenome (GOLD analysis project Ga0209199, IMG submission 184805) | Pelagic marine microbial communities from North Sea - COGITO_mtgs_110523 (SPAdes) (version 2) | ecosystem: Environmental > Aquatic > Marine > Epipelagic ...
CCTACTAGAGACTGGAGGGTTATACGCCGTGAAAAAAGATTTTATATTGCCGGATATTGGTGAAGGTATTGTTGAGTGTGAAGTGATCGAATGGAAGGTCAAAGAGGGCGATTGGATTGAAGAAGATCAGATTGTTGTGGATGTTAGTACCGACAAAGCCATTGTTGAAATTCCCTCTATGTATAACGGAAGAGTGGATAAGCTCTATTATGGAGAAGGTGATACCGCCAAGGTCCATGAGCCCTTATTTGGACTTGAGATAGATTCAGAGCAAGAGGCAGAGGAGACAGCAGAACCCGAGTCAGTTGCTGAAACCGCTCCCGCACCTGTGGCTTCAGTTGCAACGGGCCTATCCTCCACCAGTAAGGTACTGACCACCCCAGCAGTCCGCAAAATGGCCCGTGAGCATGAACTCGATCTTGCTACCATTACTGGTACGGGTAAGCATGGCCGAGTACTTAAAGAAGACATCTTGGGTTATCTTGCCCAGGATACGGATGTAGCAATACCCACACCTGAGATCGCAGTTATCGCTGAAGATCAAGTGGAACCGATTAAGGGCGTGCGGAAAATTATGGCCGAGCGCATGAGTGCAGCTGTAGCAACTATTCCTCACTTTACCTATGTGGATGAAATGGATGTCACCGACCTCATGCAGTTTCGCCAATCGCTTAAAGACACCTATGCCAGCGATGATCTTAAAATTACCCTTATGCCGCTATTTATTAAGGCGCTGTCTCTGGCTATTAAACAGTTTCCAATTATTAATAGTCGCACCAATGACGATTTTAGTGAGCTGACTTATATTGCCAGGCATAATATTGGTATGGCGGTAGATGGCAAAACAGGCTTGCTGGTCCCTAATATCAAAAACGTTCAGCAGCTGGGGCTATTGGATATAGCACGGGAAGTTACGCGCCTAACCATGGCCGCGCGCAGTGGCAAGATTAACCCTCAGGAGCTATCCGGCGGTACCATTACTATTTCTAATATAGGTGCCATTGGCGGCACAGCAGCAACTCCAATTATCAATAAACCTGAGGTAGCCATTGTGGCACTGGGTAAAATCCAAAGCCTGCCTCGATTCGATGATCAGGGCAATGTAGTAAGCCGTAAAATTATGACGGTAAGCTGGTCTGGTGATCATCGTGTTATTGATGGTGGCACTATCGCAAGATTTAATAATGTATGGATGGGCTATCTGCAAAACCCACCAACCATGCTCGCAGCTATGATTTAGGCGCTAACCATTATGGGCTTGCAGGAAACGAAGAATCTACAGCACTTTTATATCAATGAAGAGCAGTCGTTTTATCTGCTCAGTCATCAGGATGCGCGTAAGTTAAAAGACTGGTTGAAACTCTGTGAATCTCAACTTGATCACCTTGGCTACACTGATATTGAGGTAGTCGGCAAAGGGGCCTATGGGTTTGTTTTTTCTGGCACCAATGTAGCTGGTCAGCAATATGTGTTTAAGTTTTCCCGAATAACATTACCCCAACATATTCAGGACCGTCTTGAAGAAGAGGGATTTATGCTCAATCAACTCGAGCATTCCGGTATTCCAAAATTTATTGAATTCCAACAGGTCAGCGGTCAGTCAATTCTGATGATGGAGCGGGCTCCAGGCATTAATTTAGAACAACTATCTCGCCAAACCGGAAAATTAGAGCCGCGCTTAGTGCTTAAAATCGCCGCGCAGTTAGCCGATATACTGCTCTATCTACGTTGCCAGTCTCAGTTACCCGGTGGCAATTTAATGGTGCATGGAGATATTAAACCGTCGAATATAATGTTTGATCCGGTGACAGAAACAGTCTCCCTTATTGACTGGGGCGCTGCCGTCTTTGCTCAGCGCAATGCCCAAGGTCAGCTCATTGATAGCCTGGGACTGGATGCAATTAATTTAGACTTTGGCAACACCAATGCCAAACTTGGTGATATTTATTTTATTGGCGATGAACAGCTGCAAGGTGGGCTATCATCGCCGCGCTTTGATGAACAGGGTTTGGCTGGAACGATCTATGCGTTGGCTTCAGGGCAGGGAAGTCGCTTTGGAGTGAATGTTATTACGCCAGAATCATTAGGCTTGCCCATTGAGTTCGCTAGAACATTGAGTGGAATGTTAGCTGATGATCAGGGTGTTAGATATCGGGCGGGAGACTATTTTCTCGATAATATGCGTTATATGAAACATATTGTCGCGACATCAAGGCTGAATCCCCCACCGGCGAGTGCGCCACTTATTCCTTTTGTACTTAGCGGCTCTAACGCACAGTTGGAGACAGTGGTGTATAGCTCGAGAAAAAGTTTTCTGCGAGAGGAAATAGGCGCTGATAAATTTGATGCCCAGGTTGGTCGCGAAACGGATGCCGGAGAGTACGGGCATTATAAAAACTATCTCGGCGGTATGGGTGACTCAGAGAAAGCCTTTATTATTGCGGTGAGTCATCTGGGTCGTTATCCAGTAGTTGGCGGACTGGCGCTTAACTGGGACGATAATGGGGTTTATATAGACTCCAGTCTTAATCTCTACGATGCTAATTTGGCGCCAGCGCTAGTGAGCGCTATTAATAATATGGTCCATCTTGCACGCGCCATTAGCAATAAAGGCGTATTTAAGAGCTGCATGTTTGATGCACGTAAAACTATGCATATCAGCCGCGAACATATTGATCAAGATTTTTTGGCAACGCCCGATATGCAGATACCCTTTGATTGCAGTGATGCCCTAGTAGTCGAAGATGATTCTCGCCTGCACTCCTACTTTGAAGATGGCAGCGATCCTGATGAAATGCTGCAGTTGCCACCCATCATTATGCAGCTACTGACTAGCATGAATAAGATTCAGCACACTGGCTGTATTATTTTTGAAGCGGTTGAGCAGGATCTAAAAATTCACAATTATTTAACCCTGCTAGATATCTCTAAGAAGGCTCAGTTTAAAAATTACCTCGCTCAGATATTAAATAATATTTATTCCATAGAGGGTCTAGGGGTGTCTGGGTTTATGAAGTTGCCCTATAAAAACACCAAATCGTTTTCCTATCTAGATAAACAGAAAGATTTTTTTCTCGCAAAATAAACTCTTTGCCGGCTCAGGATGACAGTACCTCAATGACCAATCAGTCCTAACAGATGGATAAAAATATTGCAGTGTTGGGTTTAAAGGCGCCGATTGCTGTATATTAAAAATAAAAAATGATGGGCCCTATGTTGCGAATACTAATACGATGTTTATTGGTGCTGATATCTATTCAAGCTATTGCCGCTGACTATGATGTAGTGATTGCCAATGGTCGTGTAATAGACCCAGAGACTAATTTCGATGCGATTAGATATGTGGGTATTCGTCGTGGTGCTATTGGTCATATTTCTAAGCAACCTCTGGTGGGTAATAAAACAATCGATGCCAAGGGTCTGGTCGTGGCGCCAGGGTTTATTGATGTGCACAGTCATACGCCCACATTGTTGGGTCAGCACGTCAATCTTCTCGATGGTATTACCACACAGCTAGATCTGGAGGCTGGTTCTTTCCCTGTCAGTTTTTATGGCGAACATTTTCGGGGCGGCGCACAATTAAATTATGGTTCCTCGGTGGGCCATTTTGCTGTGCGAATGAAGGTGATTGAGGGCATTGATATGCCCTATATTTTTGCCGGCCAAAAAGCTTTGACCATGACAGGCCCCACCTGGGTACAAACGGCAACCAAAGCGCAGATCGAAGAGATGCGAGTGCTGCTTAACAAAGGGCTAGATGAAGGCGGTCTGGGTATTGGTGTGCTGTTAGATTATATGACCACGGCGGTCTCTGGTGACGAGCTGCGTATGCTATTTGATGTTGCGGCAGCGCGACAGGTGCCACTGACTGTGCATGTGCGTCGCGGTTATACTGGTGACCCGGCCGGGTTAATGGAAGTGATAGAACTGGCCAAGAAAACCAAAGCGCCATTATTTATCTGCCATATTACCCACAATGCCATGGGCCGCATCGGCGACTGGCTGGCGATGATTGATGACGCCAATCGGGCTGGGGCGAATATCACCACTGAGACATTATCCTATGCTGCTGGTGGCACTAGTATTTCGGCTGATGTCTTTAGACGCCGAGACTGGCAAGCCATGTTTGATATCAGTTATGAAGATGTGCAGTGGGTGGCAACGGGGGAATGGCTAACCAAAGTTACCTGGGATAAGTATTCCAAAGAGCAGCCCACCGGTATGGTTAATCACCATTATGTTAAAGAAGAGTGGATAGAAACTGCACTGCAATGGCCGCGCATGATGGTATCTACTGATGCGTTGCCAGCGCTGGATATTTCTGTACCAACCAATCCCAATATAGCCGGTACCTTCTCACGGATGCTGGGACATTATGTGCGTGACCGGGAGCTGCTTTCTTTAAGTCAGGGGCTAGCTAGATTAAGCCTGTATCAGGCTCAGTGGATGGAGCAGGCGGCGCCGCTGTTTAAGAAAAAAGGGCGTATTCAGGAAGGGGCTGATGCGGATATTGTGATTTTCGACCCTGACACGATAGAGGCTAATGCAGTCTATGGTGATCCCTATCAAAAACCTACAGGCATTATTCATGTGCTGGTTGGTGGCCGTCATGTTGTGCAGGATTCAACTCGTATTGAGGGCATGTATCCGGGTCGCAAGTTATTGCGCGCAGCCGACTAACCCAGATATAAACTGGGCCGACTATTTGTCTTTTAATACTTCTCTGGCGGCATTGCGCCCGGGTAGGCCTGTGACGCCACCACCTGGGTGAGCACCAGCACCGCACATATATAGGCCTTTAAGAGGGCCGCGGTAGTCACCATGGTTCATCACTGGGCGGGCTGCCCACATCTGATCCAAGCTCATTACTCCATGCATAATGTCGCCGCCGACCAAGCTGAGTTTTTCTTCGAGGTCTAGCGGCGATAAAATCATGCTGCCAACAATAGCGTCTTTAAAATTTGGTGCATGAGCAGTCACAGTATCAATAATGGTTTGCGCTGCGGCGTCCTTTACATCGTGCCATGACTGGCCCTCGGCCAATACAGGAGCAAACTGCTGACAGAATAGCGAGGCAACATGCTGGCCCTCAGGGGCTAGGCTATCATCTAGGGTCGAAGGTATTAACATTTCAACAATCGGCGCCTTAGACCAGCCATGTAGCTTGGCATCTATATAGGCTCGGTCCATATAATCCAGCGTCGGTGCAATAACGATACCGCACTGGTGATGTTCGGCAGGTTCTTTGCCTGGCAGAGCGGTAAAGTCTGGCAGCTCAGACAGTGCAACATTCATGCGAAAGGTGCCAGAGCCATTTTTATAGCCATCCATACGGCGTTTAAATTCTGGTTCCAAATCTGTCTCGGCGATCATCTTGCCGTACAACAGTGCCGGATTTACATTGGAGACTACACGCTTGGCGTGGATAGTTTCTCCACTTTTTAGAACAACGCCCTTAGCGGCGCCCTTTTCAACAACAACACTTTTAACGACAACGTCGGTGGCAATCTCTACCCCCAAATCTTCGCACGCCTGTCGCATAGCTTGGGTAATAGAACCCATGCCGCCAATGGCATGCCCCCAGGCTCCTTTTTCGCCATCTACTTCGCCAAATACATGGTGCAGAAGGACATAGGCAGAACCTGGCGTGTCTGGGCTGGCATAGTTGCCGACAATGGCATCGAAACCAAAGGCTGCTTTAACATGCTCGTTTTCAAACCAGGCATCGAGAAATGAACGAGCACTTTTGGTAAACAGATCCAGAAGATCCTGATGTAGCTGATTCGAACCGCGCGCCACAGGCCAAAGTTGAATTGCCGCTTGCAGAGCAGCGCGAATACCGCCTTTGGTATTGGGGGGTGTCTTGGTTGAAATATCGCGCAACACATCGGCGACAGCTTCAATACGATCGTAATATTCGGGCAGTCGCTGAGCATCGCGCTCGGAGAACTTTCTAAATTCTTGCTGAGTGCGTTCCAGACCACCACCGAGTTTTAAGTAGGTGGTGCTGTCGATAGGCAAAAAGTTAGAAATCGGGCGTTTTACTATCTTAAGGCCGTATTCCTTTAGCCGCATATCCTTAATAACCTCTGGATTAAGCAGGCTAACGGTGTAGCTGGCCACAGAGTTTTTAAAGCCGGGATGAAACTCTTCGGTAACAGCAGCGCCACCTACCACCGATCTGCGCTCACAGATTTTTATACGCATACCCGCTTTGGCGAGATAGTAGGCGCAGACAAGACCATTGTGTCCGCCACCGATAACAACGGCGTCGAAAGGCTTTTTAGTGGAGGACATAATATGCTCTTTTATTCTTATTATTTACGATTCTGTGGCTAGAGTCTTTCGATAATAGTCACGTTAGCCATACCACCGCCTTCACACATGGTTTGCAGGCCATAGCGTTTGTTGGTGCGCTGTAATGAGTGTACCAAGGTAGTCATCAATTTAGTGCCGGAACCACCTAATGGGTGACCCAGTGCAATAGCCCCACCATTAATATTTAAACGCTCTGGATCTGCACCCGTAGCCTGTAGCCAAGCCATGGGTACTGAAGCAAAGGCTTCATTGACTTCAAATAGGTCGATATCATCGATACCCATGCTAGCCTTTTTCAGTGCTCGCTCGGTCGCAGGAATAGGCGCTTCCAGCATAATCACCGGGTCGTGGCCCAGCACTGACATATGGTGGATACGGGCTAAAGGCTCAACGCCCAGAGCCTTGAGGCCCGCTGCATTGACCACCATGACACCACTGGCGCCATCACAAATTTGGCTGGCGGTACCTGCGGTAATACGGCCGCCTTCCTGTAGTAGATTAAGTCCACTAATGGCTTCAAGCGATGCATTAAAGCGAACACCTTCGTCGACACTGTGCATCTGATCGCCCACAGGCATATCTTTAATGCGCTCTTGTAGCGGGTGGATTTCATTATCAAAGTGGCCGGCATTAATGGCGGCTATGGCTTTTAGCGTTGTCTGATACGCGTAGTTGTCCATGGCATCTCTAGATATATCATATTTCTCAGCCATCATTTCGGCACCGAGAAACTGGGTAAACTCTGTGACGCCAAAGTTTTCTTGAATCTGCGGGCTAACATATTGGCCAAGCCCTGCCTTGAGAGCCACTGGGCCTGGAGAAGTCATGGGAATACGTGACATAGACTCAACGCCAGCGGCGATAACACAGTCCATAGTGCCAGACATGACTGCCTGTGCTGCAAAGTGCAGAGCTTGCTGTGACGAGCCACACTGGCGATCAACGCTGGTGCCAGGAACTGAGTTGGGCAACTTAGAGGCCAGCACTGCATTGCGACCAATATTGACTGCTTGCTCACCAATTTGTTGAACACAGCCCATAATGACATCGTCTATCAAGGCTGGATCAGCATTGGTGCGATCGACCAACTCATTGATGATTTCAGCAGCGAGGTCAACTGGATGCCAGCCTGAAAGACGGCCGCCGCGACGACCACCTGCGGTGCGTGTGGCAGCGACTATAAATGCTTCTTGTGACATTTGCGTTTCCTTTTGAGGGGGGTTGAATAGATTATTCTAGTAATTATGCCCGAGCTATTGTTGAACTCATTTAACTTAATCGCATTATCGACAAAAAAGCAGCATAACTTCAACACTAATAGTGGTTACTGCATAAATAGCGAGAATCACAAAATGATTCTCAATATCCCATTTGTGATCTGTAAGTCACTAGTTGAAAAACACCTTAATATTAAGCTGCCGGATGTTGTTCAGGGTGGCTCGCGGTACACTTATATTGAAAATTTAATCAGTCAATGTGAAACAATATTATTTAGCGGCATCTACCAGACACCGAAACAGGCTATGCAAGAGCTATTGATATGGATTGCTGACTGGTACCTGATTAAAGTTTTTTAAAGGTATAAAAAAACCCTGCGTAAACAGGGTTTTAGAGATTGTAACTATATTTGGGGGGGGGAGAAATTATAGCTACATTGATAAGACGCTCTACCCATGCAAATCCGCTCTCTAAAATGACCAGTTATTCGTTAGGCGGATGTTTTAAATAGATGATCAAATATAAAGGTCTCTACATAGGCCGCTAGGAAGCATAATTTTTTGGCTTTAAGCCGCTTTTGGTGTCAAAAAACTTTTTCAGTTTATTTATATCTTTGTCTATATCGTCAGATGGTTCCATTAATCCTTCTATTCCAATGGTCTTTATAGTGCTGTCTACATAGACGATAAGGACAGGTACCTGAGCCGTTGTCGAAACATGGTGAAACCCATGCTTCCAGTTTGGGTTTGCGCTGCGGGTTCCCTCTGGGGTGATAATTAAGACGAATTCTTCGCGCTCTTCATAGATACCAGCAATGTAGTCTACTAATGAGTTTGCTTGAGTGCGGTTGACGGGAATAGCACCGCAATAGCGTAAAAACCAGCCCAAAGGACCTACAAACAAAGTGCTTTTTATCAGTACGCTGGGTTTTAGGCGCAATACTGATACGGCCAAAACAAATAATATAAAATCCCAGTTTGACGTGTGAGGCGCCACTATGAGCACATACTTGCGTTGGTCTTCCGGAAGAGACCCAATAACCCGCCATCCAATGATTTTTAAGGTGATCTTTGATATCACACGCAGTATGGAGCTTATTATGGGTGTGTTAAAAAGCGTGTACTGCATGATTATCTCCGCGCAAGGCTACTATAGTAACGTAAATTCTGCGTGCCCTTCTACTTTTGAGCGCTGATAGTAATGGGCTGACTGGGGAATATTTTTGATAGTAATAATGGAGATGTAGGGGCCAGAACCCCTGTTATAAAGGTCTTTGATGGGATTCATGCAGGGGCTATTGTCGCCCAACTCGTCTCTGTCTTTAACCATAAGGTATCTCAGATCACGGTAAGGATTTTTTAGTTGACCTCACTATTACTCAATGATTTTGCCTTTGCTTTACCTACTTTGTCATTCTCGGTTTTTAGATTACGCCTCTCAGCTTATTCATCAGCGCCAGGCGTTTAAGGAGAGCTACCACAGTGAATCGAACCAAAGGTTGATCTGAGTCGAGTTCTTTGAGTACTCGCGCGCGCTCAATCAGCAGTAAACTTACGTCGGTATTTGCCACAGCACTATGCCTGTGTGGTATGTCATTAATTAGTGCAGATTCTCCAAAACACTCCCCAGCTCTCAATACGGTCAATTGCTTTTGCTTGCTTGAAACAACTTCTACAGAACCCTTTTCAATAAAGAATATCGCTCGTGGTTTGGTGTTCACTGTGAAGATTGCTTGCCCCTGCCGAATATCTAAGCGAGTTAGAGCCTTTTGGTTTACATCAATAAAATTTTCTTCAAAATAAAAATTTCCAGCAGATTTTTTTTGACCCAAAATTCTAGCGATGCTATATCTAATGATTGTTCTGGAAAGAACATTGGAGGCATTGACTTCGCGTCTTATATCCACTGCTTTAAATTTTCTAAGAGTCACATTAGATAGCTTACGAAACTGAAAGGCTTTTTCTTTACAGGCTATGGCCTCAGCAAACCCTATGGGATCACCAACACCATAGGTTTGAGTACCTCTAATACCTGTCTTTGAGTCTAAATCGCCATGTGCTAATAAAGATCCTGACTCGATTACAAATGCTTCATCTTTAACATTGAAGTCAAAATCCTCATCAATGGTGATCTTAACCAATGATGATATATCGTTGAGCTCCGCGTATAAGTTATCAAAATCTATCATATATATCGGGCCTCAAAATAAGAGCTTGCTAGAGTAACATGGAACGAAAATCGCCAAAGCACCCATGAGTCAGTCTCAGGATGAAAAACTGGCAAACAAGCGTCCAGCCCATCCCCGTAACCAAAAAAACCTGCTGGGATTGGTGCTGTGTGAACAGCAAAGTGATCGCTTTAAGCTAAATTGATGCAATGAGCCCAAAAGAGGTGACGCTTAAAGCCTATTTAAACGGTATGTGGTGCCCAGGAGAGGACTTGAACCTCCACCCCCTTGCGAGGACCAGCACCTGAAGCTGGCGTGTCTACCAATTTCACCACCTGGGCATAAAACTAGATGGCTTCCCCTATCTTACGCATCATATAAGGCCTTACTCAACAACCTAACTTCAGGCCGCTCACTCACGGGGCGGGCACTATAGTAATCGCGGTAGTTTTTGTCAATCACAGGCGAGCAAGTTAGCATTTTTGTGACTTAATCTTGCCCTGGTGTAAATACTTTTGCCAAAATTATCTGGTCATATGACGTTTTGTCGAAATTAGCAGTGACACAGAGGAATTACGACGCCTCATACTAAATCAAATAGATAAGGAAATTATCAATGAATACGTCACTGAAACGCTATATCTTTATTATCATCTCAGTTCTCATTCTTTTATCGACTGCAGTTTTGGCTTCAGAGCCAGCGGATAAAGCCCGTGCTATGATGGTAACTGCTGATAATCACTCGGATAATGTTAATCAGGCTTCTGCTTTTCAGATTGCGGCAGCGTTAAAGGGTGTAGGATTAAAAACTGCAACGGCTATTGTGGCTTATCGCAAAGCTAATGGACCTTTTGAAACAGCGGACTCGCTGATGTCAGTTAAAGGAGTTGGCCGACGAACGCTGGTTAAAAATGAAGGTGTAATTGCCCTAGAATAATATAAACTTGTCTTAGTAGATCTGTAGTAACTGCCGGTCGCCTGCGCGGCCGGTTTTTTTTGTACTGATTTTTAGTTAATCAGCTGTTAAGGAATCCGGATAATAATGAGCCTTGATGCCATTATCACCCTAGCCATGCTGGCCAGCTTTTTAGTGCTGGTTATCAGTGGCAGGCTGGCGGTTGATTTTGCCTTGGCCGGGGCCATGATTGGTTTGCTGGTATTCGGGGTGCTATCCCCTGAAGAGGCCTTTCAAGGGTTCGCTAACCCAGCCATCTATATTATCGCCTGTTTTTATATTGTCTCTTCTGCCTTAAAAGACAGCGGTGCATTGCACTGGTGGATTATGAAGTGGCTGGGTAAGGATGCCTCGACCAGCAGAGCAATTCCCCGAGTGATGGCACCTGTTGCGCTTATGAGCTCGATTATTAGCAATACACCTGTCGTGGCTATCTTTATTCCCTTGCTGCAAGACTGGGCTCGGCGCCATAAATTGTCGGTCTCCAAGCTACTTATTCCATTGAGCTATGCCTCTATTTTAGGGGGGACCTGCACCCTAATTGGCACCAGTACCAATATTCTGGTGGTGGGTATGCTGCAAGGCACCGCCGAAGCCGACAGTCTGCATCTATTTAGTCCCGCCATTATTGGTGTGCCTCTGGTGCTACTGGGAACACTGTATTTTCTTTTTATTGGCCATCGACTGCTGCCGTCGCGTACGGGCTTTGTTGAGCAGGGTAAGGATGCACGAGAATATGCGGTAAGTATGAGAGTTGAAGCGGGTGGCGCACTATCGGGTTTGTCGATCGCCGATGCAGGGTTGCGACATCTGCAGCATAGTTTCCTGTCCGAGATACAGTCGGAAGGGCATATTATCCCAGCGGTGGGGCCGGAAGAGATTCTTAGTGATAACGATATTTTAGTCTTCGTTGGCCAACCTGAGGCTGTTACAGAGTTACGCCAATTTCGTGGGCTTAAGCCTGCCGAGGGGCAGGTGTTAAAACTTGATGTTCCCTATAGTTCTAGAGCACTTATTGAAGCGGTAATTTCACCTGTATCCAATATGGTGGGTAAAACAGTTAAGTCTTCAAGCTTTCGTACCCAGTTTGGTGGCGCCATTTTGTCAGTGTCGCGCAATGGTGAGCGCATCAGCCAAAAAGTCGGCAGTATAGTGCTGCGCGCCGGTGACACGCTGCTGCTGGAAGCGGCCCGAGGCTTTGTTCGCCGCCATCGCTACAGCCGTGATTTTTTGCTGCTCAGTCGCCTTGATGATGTCACCATCCCCGACTTAGATAAGGCGCCTATAGCCTTAGGGTTGTTGGGCTTATTTATTGTGGTGGTAATGTCTGGGGCGCTTTCTCTAATTGCGGCATCGTTGCTTTTGGTCGCAGCCCTGGCCATGACCAAATGTATCTCGGCAGAGTTTGCCCAGCGCAGCATTGATATCCGTGTACTGCTGGCAATTGGTGCATCTCTTTCATTGGGCTTTGCCCTACAAAAAACCGGCCTAGCGGAAATGGCTGGGCAGGGCATGATGTCTCTGGCGGGCGGCAACCCCTATTTTAATTTACTGTTACTTTACATCGCCACCGTAATCGTCACCGAGCTTATCACCAATAATGCCGCTGCCGTGCTGATGTTTCCGTTGGCTCAGGTACTGAGTCTGGAGCTCAATGTTAGCTTGCTGCCCTTTGTTATGGTGATAATGTTTGGCGCTTCGGCAAGCTTTTTAACCCCGGTGGGCTATCAGACCAACCTAATGGTGCAGGGTCCCGGCGGTTATCGGTTTGCCGATTTCTTTAGGGTTGGGCTGTTGCTAAGCGTCTTAGTAGGTATCACCGTGGTTATTGCTGTGCCGCTTTTGTGGCCTTTCTAGGCAGTAAAGTCGCTGGATTTAAGATTTTTTTAAACGAGGAGAAGAAACCTGCATGACTGAGCTTACCTGTTTTAAGGCTTATGATATTAGAGGCCAGTTAGGCACTGAGTTAGATGAAGAGATAGCCTACAGAATTGGCCGTGCCTATGGGCAGTTTTTGCAGCCGACAGATGTTGTCTTAGGCGGTGATATTCGCTTGACAAGCGAGTCACTCAAAATGGCTCTCAGTGAAGGTATTCGAGATGCGGGTGCGGATGTGATCGATATAGGTATGGTCGGCACAGAAGAGGTCTACTTCGCTACCTCTTACCTAGAGGCTGATGGCGGCATCGAAGTCACGGCTAGCCACAACCCCATTGACCACAATGGCATGAAACCTATCCGCTCGGGCTCGCGGCCCATTAGTTTAGATACCGGACTGCTGGATATTAAGCAGTTGGCGGAAGCCAATGATTTTCCTGCTGTAAAGCCCTCTGCGCGAGGGAGCTACCGCAAAGTCTCAATATTGGAGCCTTATCTCGATCATCTGTTTGGCTATATCGATCTGACCAAAATTGCACCGATTAAGTTAGTGATGAATGCAGGTAATGGTGCTGCAGGTCATGTGGTTGATGCACTTGAACAGCGATTTCAAGCACTAAATTTGCCGATAAAAATTATCAAAATTAACAATGAGCCGGACGGTACTTTCCCGAATGGAATCCCCAATCCCATTCTGCATAAAAACCGCGCTCCAACCATTGATGCGGTGCTAGAGCACAGGGCCGATTTAGGTATAGCCTGGGATGGTGACTTTGATCGCTGTTTTCTGGTTGATGAGAAGGGCAATTTTATTGAGGGTTACTATATTGTTGGTCTATTAGCCAAGGCTTTCTTAAGCAAAAACCCCGGCGCGAAGATCGTTCATGATCCTAGACTAACCTGGAATACCATCGATGTGGTCACGCGTGGTGGCGGGCAGGCGATACAGTCAAAAACTGGTCATACTTTTATTAAAGAGCTCATGCGGTCAGAGGATGCGGTGTATGGAGGTGAGATGAGCGCCCACCATTATTTCCGTGATTTCTTTTATTGTGATAGTGGCATGATTCCTTGGCTGTTGGTGATGGACTTGATGAGCGTCAGCGGCAAACCTCTCTCGAGTTTGGTTGAGGCTATGGTTGCAGCCTATCCATCGCCGGGTGAAATTAATCTGAAAATTGCTGATCCGGCGGCTGCCATTGAAAGAGTCCGTCAGCACTACCAAGCGCAGTCTATACTTACTGATACTACTGACGGAATTTCTATGGAATTTCCCGATTGGCGGTTTAACTTGCGCGTGAGTAACACAGAGCCATTAGTAAGGCTTAATATGGAAACCAAAGGCAACAAAAGTGCGTTGGCCAACCTTAAGTCAGAGCTACTCTCAGTATTGAAAGCCTTATAATTTTCTTAATGGATGCTTGGTTTACTGGATAACGGCGACGCGTTGAAGACGCGATATTCGGTCAATTATTGGCTGGATTTGGTGCTCTTGGTGATCGTATTTATACCTGAATTGGAGAGAACTGCCATTGCTTCGGTTGCGTCACTGCAATTTGGCTGCTCTGGTGTAAAGAGTATCCTTGTGTTGGTGTAGCAGACTCTGCGGCTGCCGCTGTTATAGCTATGTTACTATTTTGGCAGAATATGGCTTCCATTAAGCAATGGAATCCTGTGCACGGTATTGCTACAGGAGTTGCTGGTGACTATAAAGTACCGGCGCCCGATTTGTTCTGTGCCTTGGTATTGAGGGCTGCGATTAGATCAGTGCTGGAAAATATGTGCTCCCGGGCCTCAAAAAAATGATGGCTGGTTAATTTCTCTAGGTGCGCTGGCTGACGGCTAAAACGCTGCTCAAACTGCCGCACTGACTATGGTGCATGGGTATCGCGCACTTGGAATGGTCGACACAGTGGGGTTGACCAGTTATAGGCGTTTGATTTTTATTCTATTCTGGCTAAAACTGAGCCGCCCGGACAAGAATCAATAGAAATACCCTACCGTTTAATGCTTTATCAGTACTTGGATAAAAGCTTACTAGATTCAGAGCCGGTGCGGGTTGGGTTAAAAAATTCAGGAGATACAAAACTGATACGGACTTTAGGTTTAGACTAATTGACAACAAATTGTAATTTTGGCGTGACAAAGTTTACGCAATTGCATAGAATAAAGGAATGAGCCGATTTTGGGGGTGTCGTAGCCCCTGAATTCGGGCTGCGTAGGGTTTCTGCAAGAATAAAAGGCACCAGGTTAGGAACTCATTGAATTTTTAGTTAAATGTATAGAAAAGGAACTTATCCCATGTTCGCCAAGAGAAAATTAGCGTTTTTGCTTTCTAGTGTTTTATTTGCACCAGTGAGCTTCGCTCAGGACGCTGCAGGAGCAGCAGATGGGTCTTCGAATGAAGAAGAGAAAGCTGCTGAAGAAGCAGGATCAATAGCGGGAATGTCTGTCTCGACAGCAGTTGTTGTCGGCATAGTAGGTGCCGCAGTTGTAGCGAGCGCGTTGGATGATGACGATGATGCGCCGGCTCCTGATCCTGATCCTGATCCTGATCCAGCCCCTGATCCTGATCCAGTCCCTGATCCTGATCCTCCTACAGGTACTACAGGTACTACAGGTACTACAGGTACTACAGGTACTACAGGCACCACCTCCACGTCTAGTACATCTTCTACTTAAGACTCTGGTTTGATGAAAATAACTGTTTAGGGGTAACTATGTTACCCCTTTTGGGTTATGACGTTTTATTTGGATGAACTGATGCAGCTCCCTAACTTCATTTTTTTGTCCTCCGTTTTATTGTTTAGCTCACATCCCAAAGCCTCTGACTTTGGAACCACTGGCCTGGTTGATATTCCTACTGCGCGGATGGCTTCAGACGGTATTCTTACCACCTCAGCAGCCATTCAAAGCAGGACTAATTCCTATTCTGTTACCTACCAGGTAACTCCTTGGTTGGAAGGCACGTTCCGTTACACTGGGTTTAATGACTTCTTTTATTACGATCGAAACTATGAGGCGAAACTGTTACTCCTAAGAGAGGCTACTTTTGTGCCTCAGGTTGCGGTTGGTATTCGCGATCTAGTGGGTACCGGGGTCTATGGTTCAGAGTATTTAGTAGCTTCAAAAAAATTTGGCGGTTTAGATCTAACCCTAGGCTTAGGTTGGGGGCGACTGGCTGGCAAAGGTGTATTTAGCAATCCATTGGCCAAAATTTCTGACTCATTTGCTTATCGAGATGATTTTACCGGCAGAGGTGGCGAACTATCATCGGGTACATTCTTTCGTGGTCAGAATGTGGGTTTGTTTGGTGGTCTAAGCTATAAATTAGACTCATTGCCATTATCGGTAATGGTTGAATACAATCCCGATCTATACCTCTGGGAATCTGATTATCAGGGTTCTTATAAGCCTGAAAGTCCATGGACGGCTGGTATAAGCTGGGAGGCTCTGCCTGGTATTAGTTTGTCACTGTCTCGTCAACACAATCAAGAATGGGGGTTTAGTCTATCTGCAGCTATAGATACCAAAGCTCGGCCTGCCCGCCACACTCCCAACGTTATGAAATCAAGTCGGGACATTGCGGGTTCGGATTTACCTTCAATGCTCAATGAAAAGCAATGGTACGACCTTTTGCTCTACGATGCTGAACGCTCAGGCTTAGTTTTGGTTGAGGCAACAATTAATCCGAAGACTCAGGTAGCGACTCTAGTGATGGGTAATAAGGCCTATCCTATCTGGGCAGATGCTATTGCTCAGATGACTGTATTAGCAGATTTACACCTCCCTAAAAGAGTAAAATCTTTCCGGTTTGTCGTTGAGGAGGAAGGACATCAGGTCTTTACACTGCCAATTCGCCGACTTTCAAGGAATCAATTAGGGGCAAATCCCGTTTTCCGGCGCGAGATAAAGCTACTGCCAGCAGATGCGCCAGAAACCCCTCAGCACAGAACTGATTTTGTGCAAAAGAAATTGTTTATTGATGCAAATCTATCCAGCAAGTTTCAGCTGTTTGATCCTGACGATCCTGCCCGCTATCAGCTCTATGGCAAGCTGGGCGTTAATCTGGCATTGCCAGATGACTGGTCTCTTCGTGGGACTTACGCGATTGATATTAGTAATACTTTTGGCGAGAGCACCAGAAAATCCGATTCAGTATTACCCAGAGTTCGCTCTGATATTGTGAAGTATCTAAAAGAGGGCTCCACTGGGCTCGAATCATTATTTTTTGAAAAGCGTGGCAGCTGGATGCAAGGCCTCCACTACAGGGCCTACGGCGGAGTTCTTGAAGAAATGTACACGGGTGCTGGAGGCGAGCTACTTTACCAGCCTCATCAGTCGAGACTGGCATTTGGGTTAAGTGGCAACTGGGTACAACAAAGAGACTACGACAAAAGTTTCGAACTGCTCGATTATAAGACGACTACTGCATTTGCCAGTGCCTACTGGGCTTCGCCCTTCTATAATTTTGACTTTGCTGTGCATGCAGGCAAATACTTAGCCAAAGATTTAGGTGCTACGATTGAAGCGAGAAGGACTTTTTCCAATGGCTGGATGATCGGCCTTTGGGCGACTATTACAGACGTACCCTTTGAAGACTTTGGTGAGGGAAGTTTTGACAAAGGGATGTTTTTTAAAATACCTTTAAATGGACTATTTAGACAAAATGTTAGATCTAGCTATAGCACAAGAATAAGGCCTATCCAGCGTGATGGTGGTGCTCGACTAGAGGATTTTAGTGGCAATATCTGGTGGAACCTTCGTGGAGTACGTTACGATGCATTTCAGGAAAACAGTGATAGATTGACACCATGAAAACTCTGAGAATATTGGGCGTAATTTTAGCGTTATTGCTTACGGTAAGCGGCTGCTCGATTCGATCGAGTCAGCTATCGAGCATAATCGATTTTGCTCGTGGTCCAACTGAAAATTATGCTGACAGCGCCTGGGTCATTGGTTATGGTGATTATCGGGCTCAGGTACAGGCTGTATCATTTGAGGCAGGAATATTATTCTCGAATAACCTAGGTGATCAGGCTTTTTTTGACGGCTGGACCGTTACTCGAGCCGCAGGATTGGGGTTAAGGCGCGGCAGTTGGTCAGTTAGAGATGACGCGGCTG
>Ga0209199_1002884_pt1 | contig 17653 bp, 38 predicted proteins | sample COGITO_mtgs_1105_7_FD_184805 | JGI IMG/M metagenome (GOLD analysis project Ga0209199, IMG submission 184805) | Pelagic marine microbial communities from North Sea - COGITO_mtgs_110523 (SPAdes) (version 2) | ecosystem: Environmental > Aquatic > Marine > Epipelagic ...
AATATAACAGCAGACCAAACTAAATATTAAAAATAATAATTAAACAATCAAAAAATGGCACAACAAACAATTAATATCGGAACGGTTGCTAATGATGGTACAGGAGACCCATTAAGAAGTGCTTTCGATAAAGTAAATGACAACTTTACAGAACTCTATGCTGATGATGCAGGAGATGTAAACTCAGTATCGGCAGGAACAGGTATTTCTGTAGACCAAACAACAGGAGCGGTAACAGTTACCAATTCTGAACCTAACGCTACCCACACGGGCGATGTTACAGGAGCAACCGCATTAACAATTGCAGACGATGTAATTGATTATGCTAAATTAGGAACAGAGTTTACAACAAGTTACACTTTACCTGTACCCGCAGCGGGTCAGCCAATGAATGTAGACTTTAGTTCTGCTCAAGTATTTACTACAACATTATCAGCGGATACTACTATTAGTTTCTCAAATCAGGCAATAGGTATGGTAAAAGATTTAGTAATTACGGGGGACTTTGTTTTAACGCTTCCAGCGGGTTCAACGGTTTCGGGTGCTTATGATGGTACAGTTGAAAACCTTATTCAAATAGTAGCGACGAGTTCGGGGCAATTTTGGTACTCAATATCTCAAGCAATATAATATTAAAGTAAAAAAAATATGAAAGCAATATTAGTAAACGGAGAAATTAAAACATTTGGTTCAGTGCCTAAGTCTTGGTCTGATGAAAATGGTTTGCATTTAAACATTAAAGACGGTTCTAAGTACGGGTTTAAAGATGTGGTATATCCTACATTTGATGCAAGAATTGAGGAATTATCAAACTTGCACTTAGACGGAGATGTTTATACATACGATGTAATTGACAAACCAGTAAAAGGAACTTTATCTGAATTAAAAGAGCAAAAGGTAAGTGAATTAAAATCTATGGTAGGAGAACAGTTGTCTTCAACAGATTGGTATATTATTCGTGAAGCTGATAGTGGGGAAGCAACTCCCGCTGATGTAAGAGGCGAAAGAGCAGCATTAAGAACAAAAAGTGATTCAATAGAAACAGAAATTAATGCTTTAAAAAGCAAGAAAGACGTAGTATTGTTTGACATTAACCTTTAAAAATTAAGCTATGTCTTTAAGTAAAAGATTAATAAATACAAAATCGTCTGCTGACGCAAATTTCAACACTGTTTTATATACGGGAAATGGAAGTACGCAAAGTGTTACGGGAGTAGGATTTAAGCCAGATTTTGTATGGATAAAAGGAAGAACCTTTGCTGACAACCATAATTTAGCTGATGTAATTACAGGGGTTAATAAATACGTTTATTCTAATTTAACCTCACCAGGTCTTACCTCTTCTAATTACTTGACTTCTTTCGATAATGACGGGTTTACGGTTGGTTCAGATAATTCATCAAATAAACTAAACGAAGAATTTGTAGCTTGGTGTTGGAAAGCGGGAGGTTCAGCAGTAACAAACACAGATGGAACAACAACAAGTCAAGTATCTGCTAACACAGAAAAAGGTTTTAGTGTTGTTCATTTTACTTCAACTCCTTCAAATATAACTGTTGGACACGGATTAGGTAATGCCCCAAGTATTATTTTTATGAGGTCATTGCTTTATAGTGGAAATTGGGTAGTATATAGTTCAACAACAGGAAACGCAGAACAACTTACATTAAACAGTGCGCTTGCAAGCGCGGGTAGTGCCGTTTGGAATTACACAAACCCAACTTCAAGTGTTTTTAGTTCTGGATTTACTAATCAAGGCGATGTGTTAGCGTATTGTTGGGCAGAAATTCCAGGATTTAGCAAGTTTGGTTCTTATATAGGTAATGGTAATAGTTCACTTGACCCAAGTGGAACAGTTGTTGCCCAAACAATTACAACTGGATTTGAGCCAGCTTTTGTTTTGTTAAAATCAACACCATCCGGATATTGGGGTATATTTGACAATAAAAGGGGCGGTAGCTCTCCAGGTAGTCAATGGAAGTGGTTATGGCCGAGCCGTACTAAAACAGAAAATGACGCAAGTGGTTCTGGTGGATATTCTACGCTTGTAGATTTCACACCAACCGGATTTACTCTTGGTAATGACGCAAGTAATGATTGGAATACATTGAATAAGGAATTTATCTATATGGCATTTGCTAATGAATTTTAAATAAAAGGGGGTGTAAAAGCCCCCATTTAAACTATGGGACTTGACAATAAAATATCATTCATTAGCGGCTTTACTTTTACAGCTCTATCAACTATATCATTAATGGGAGTAGCACAAGCCGCTATGATAGGTCTTGTCGGTGGTTTCTTTGGTCTATTGGGAAAAGAATTATTCTATTACTTGAAAGGCAAAATTAATGGGAGAAAATCTACCTAAATTAAATGACGATGCAGGAATATCTATAAACATAAAATGGCTTATACAGATAGTCATACTTGTTGGTAGTGCGGTATTACTGTACACTCATTTAGAGGGCAGAATAACAGACACAGAGAACGAGATACAAGGACTAAGATACAATCAAAACAATTATGTATTCCCTGATATTAGAACACTTGAAAATGAGTTATTAGACTACAAGTTAGAAAGGGAAAGAGTAAGAAAAGATATAAAGAGGATTAACGAAATCATACAAAAATGAGAAAGTATATAGACTTAATAGTATTCAAATACATAGAATTAAAACTATGGCTACACGCTAAAAAGAATGGCTCTACTTGGGATAAGTTTCAGTTTGCTCTATTTTGGATGTTAGTAATGGTTTTAACAAGTATTTTATTAGGTAAGATTATATGAAGTATTTTAAACTTTCTGAGTTTGATAGTCCGGATTTTCCTAATAGTGGTATTAATATGGACAAAAAATTTCTTTTAAAAATAGATACCGCAAGAGAGATTGCCGGCGTACCGTTTAAAATAACATCGGGCTACAGAACGAAAGAGCAAAATGAAAAAGTAGGTGGTGTAATTGGGTCAAGTCATACAAAAGGACACGCGGCGGATGTACATTGTAACAATAGCGTTAGTCGGTTTACAATTGTAAACTCTTTGCTCAAAGCCGGATTCAATAGAATAGGTATTGCCGATACATTTATACACGTAGACGACGACCCCGATAAGGTTACAAATGTAATTTGGACGTACTAACGTAAGTGCACGACATATGAGTAAGAAACCGTTTAAAGAAACTAAATTAGGTAAATTCCTTTTAGGGAGTAAATCCTCTGTAGGAGACGCAATAGGAGATTTATTGCCGGATAGTGGAATATTAGGTATTGTTAAAAAACTTATCGATACAGACCCCGATTTGAGTGCTGACGAAAAAGAACAGGCTCACAAACATTTAGTAGATTTATACGAGTTAGAGGTAGCGGATAGAGCCTCTGCAAGAAAGAGAGAGGTTAACCTAAGAAAATACGGAACGGATTGGATGTTTAATGTTACCGGTCTTGTTGGATTAACGGCATTTGCTTTTTTGGTTTATACAGTTGTAACAACAGAAGTCCCCGAGTCTAACAAAGAAATATTTATTCATCTTCTCGGAATTGTAGAAGGCGTCGCTTTATCAATTTTCGGATATTATTTTGGTTCTGCAATAAAAGAAAATAAAAACGGCTAACGAGTTTAATTTAGTTAACACAACCCAATACACCGGAAAACTACAAAAACGCGTTAGAAACGCTCTAAATAGCCTCTATAACAAAATAATTATTATATTTGTCTGTGGAATATAGACAATTAGCATATTGTAGTATATTGTAGTATATTTACTATTATAGACTAATAGACTACTATAGGAGAATATATAAAAATTTTTGACTTAACAAAATATGAGCGAAGAAATGTTACGCAGAAAAATTGACAAAATATTATCTTACAAAACTATCTCCGAAAAAGAGAAAATCGATAGGCTTCTATTTATCGATGCAGACCTATATTGTAATTTAGGTTCGGACTCTTTAAAATCCGAAATACATCACGCAAAATCTTTATCGAAATACATTTACAGAACGATTAGTAAAATGGATTCTCATTTAGGTAAATTATTGCTACGTGGCGAAGAAAGTTAAAACAAAAAGCCGGTCTAATATTGTAAAAGACTTAGATAGACACTTTAGTATATTCATTCGAAACCGATTGGCAAAGAATAATATTGTAGAGTGTTTTACTTGTGGGTCGCAAGATCATTGGAAAAATACTGATTGCGGACACTTTATGAGCCGAAAACATTACGCAACAAGATGGGACGAATTAAATTGCCAAGTACAATGTAAAAAATGCAATATATTTAGACACGGCGAACAATTCCAATTTGGAATAAATTTAGATAAAAAATACGGCGAAGGTACTGCCGAGCAATTGCTAAATAAGAGTCGCGGAATAGTAAAACTATCAAACGTCGATTTAACCGAAATGATTGAATATTATAAAAATATAAATAAAACGCTTTTGAAAATTGGTTTTTAAATCATAATTAGTATATTTGTCTATCCTGTCGATTACTTCAATGTAATTATCTATTCTCTGTTAAGGGGGTGCTAACGCGCCCCTTTTTTTTTGTTTTGTAGTTATTAAAATTATTTGTATATTTGAGTACAGGAGTTTTAAAAAACAGAGATATGTCCGAAGATTTATTAGAATTGAAAAACGCACAGATTGTAGCGTTAAAGAACAAAATTGCCGAATTGGAGGCAAAGTTAGAAGTATGTATTAACCAAGGCGAAGAAAGCCGATTAAATTAAATTAAATGAAAACAGGTAAAATTAAGTACATTGATGCCGATGGCGAATGGAATGGATTGCAGAAATTCAAAGTAACATTCGCGGACGGGGAACGTTTTACGTTTTTTTCGAAAGGTAATTTCAAAGGAAACATAGGAGACGAAATTAAATTTGAAGTTTCAAACGCAGAGCGCGGAACGGCAAAGTTGATTAGAGAGAACAGTTTTAGCACGCCAAACCAAGTAGGAGGTACAACGAGCAAAGACGAGTTAATTATGAGACAGACGTGTATTAAAGCGTCGGCAGAATTTAACGCGAAAAGAGAAAATTCAAGTAGCGACACCGTTATAGAGGACGCAGAGAAATGGTTTAATTGGTTAACAAGTTAAGGTATGAAATCAGATTTTTTAAATTCAGTATTCGCATATAAAGGCAAAAAGGATTTTGTAGTAACCGATTTAAAGGTTAAGGTTTTAGAGTTTGAGCAATTCATAAAAGAGAATAGGTCTCAAATGGTCAACGACGAATTTAATATATCAGTATTAAAATCAAAGAAAGACCCCGATAAATTTTACACAAAGTATGTTATATGGGACGCGCCGAAACAAGTGACGGCGTCAGAGCAAATGCCGGACAGAGAAACCGTGCAAGACGATTTACCATTTTAATTGTAAAGGGGAGACGAAAGTCTCCCTTTTTATTGTTATATTTACAGAAATAGACAGGGATGTTAATAGATTTTGAAAAGACCGTTTCGACGTTAAGAGATGTTAAGAGCGGAAAGATTAAAGAAGGTTTAAAATTAGGTATCGACCAAATAGACGAGTATTTAAGATTTAAGCCGACAAATTTCAATGTAATTTTAGGACACGCAAACGTAGGTAAAACGTCAGTTATTTTATACCTAATGTTAATGTACACAATAAAGCACGGTTTAAAGTGGGTTGTGTATAGTTCCGAGAATGAGGCTCATAGCATTTTGCGAAAGATGGTAGAGTATATGGAGCAGAAACCAATCAATAAAATATCAGAGGAAGCGTTTAATTCAAGGTTAAAATTTATTTACGACCATTTCAAGATCATAGACAACGAAAAAATGTACACGTACGTAGAGTTGTTAGAGTTATGTACGGCAATAAAAAACGCGTGGCATTATGACGGATTACTTATAGACCCGTATAATTCACTTTCGAAAGACCAAAAAATATTAAAAGGTTTAGGCGGTCACGAATACGATTACCAAGCCACGACAGAAATGCGTATATTTTGCAAGAAACACAGGGTTTCAATATGGTTAAATACCCACGCAAATACAACCGCTTTAAGAATGGTGCATAGAATAGACCATCAGTACGGTGGACATCCGATACCCCCGATGGCGTCAGACGTCGAAGGAGGTGGTAAGTTTGTTAACCGCGCAGACGATTTTATCGTTATTCATAGATACACACAGCACCCGACAGACTTTATGATTACAAACATTCACGTTCGTAAGGTAAAAGAGATAGAAACCGGTGGTAGACCGACCCCGATGGAGATGCCAATAAAGATGCGTTCAATAATAAATAACGTAGGATTTAGCATAGACGGTATGAATTTAATTCAGAAATCAGACGATATAGTGTAATATTAAGATTTTTTCCATAACTTAGTGGAAAATTTCCAACTATGGGCATAGATTTACAAATTATTCCTATTTACGGTCTGTCTTTTGGTGTATTATATTACAACCCAAATTTAGAGCCGGATAGCGAACAAGTTGAGGAAGAAGATTTCTACCATCAGCTTACTATTATGTTTCTCATATTTGGCTTTCACATAACTTGGTGGAAACTATATTAGAAAAAATACACGCCAAAAGAGACCTTTGGCTTTCTTACCTTTATTCTTGGGGTTGTAACCCCGACACCGCAGACGACCTTATTAGTGAAATGTACGTAAAAGTGTACAACTACATTAAAAAAACGAATAGCGACATTGCTTACGATGGCGACGACGTGAATATCTATTTTATATATATCACTTTGCGGAATATGTTTTATGATCTTAAACGTAAAGAAAAAAGAAACCAATTTGTAGACGATTACGATTTTACACAAATAGAAGAAGAAATAGAATATCCGTACATTAATGAAGATGATTACGAAAAACATTGCGCTATTATAGATTGGTTCGAAGACAACGACTTTTTTGAATTATCAGAGAAAGAGGATTCCTTATTAGAATATGATAGGCGCAAATTGAGTAAGTACTATTTAAGAAAAATATTTGAAGAAGTTTTCTTTAAACAACAAAAGGTTACTACATTGAGTAGAAATACTAATATTACATATTGGACTTTGCGAAACACTATAAAGATTATTAAAAAACAAATAAAGAATAATTATGAAATTAGGAGACTTAATCGAAAAGATAACGACCGTGACAGGGATTAAATGGCTAACAAAAAAACTGTTTGGAGAAGATTGCGGTTGTGAAGAACGAAAAAATAAGCTAAATAAAATAACTATAAGCAGAAAGAAATAATGGATAGTATAGATAAATTAATTATTATATTGGCGTCTATATTTTTTAGTCTGTCAATGGTTGCGTTATATGTTTATATACAAGAAAACAAAAGATGAAAAAAGAAGATTGGATTTGGTGGTCGGATTTTAGAGAAAAAAAATCTTCCACAGTATCGGGTACGGAATACAATAAAATAGCAGAATTACACGCAGAGTACTTTAATCATAGATTAATAATACCTTGCAAATGTAGTCCTAAAAGAATACAGGCATTTATTGACGACTTAAATAAAAAATTTACGTCAGAGCCAAAACCGAAAGTAAGATGAATATAGAAACCGTACACAATTTAGAGCAAGGAGTTATTAAAATACTCAATTTAGACGGATGGGACTTAGATTGGTGCGGTGGTAAATTTGAACACTATGACGCAATTGGCGAAACACCTAAAGGGCGTCAATGTATTATAGAAATGAAATTTCGTAAAAAATACTATGAGACGAAAATGCTTGAAAAGTATAAATACGAAAAACTAATGGATATGCCGGCAGATATGATTAAGATATATTTTGTCGCAGACCCGAAAGGAAACTATTTTTTTTGGCTTAATAATATAGAATTGAGTCCTATAAAAGAATTATACTGCCCTTCTACTACACTATGGCACGGGGCAAAGAAAAACAAAGAAGTCTATCTTCTTGAAGAAAGCCAAGCCGCAATAGTCAATCTATTGTAAAATATTTTTATTTTTTTTTATTAAAAGTTTGTTAGTATCGGATATTATCATTAAATTGGTAGTATGATTGACAGGGTAGATAATTACAAACAGTTAAAGTATCTCGAAAATATTATGAAGATTCTCGAGGTGTTAGGCGAGTGGGACAGAATGAAACCCACAGAAACCACAAAGCAATTAGTTAAAGCCGCGACGCAAATAGGTTTTTACGTGAACAATCTCGAGTTAGATTTATTAGCGCATAGAACGTTTGAGAGCGAATACCGACAGGATAAGGTTCGGGCAATCGAGCGCGCGCGTAAGGCAGAAGAACGCGTTGCGGAATTAGAGAAACAAATAGAGAATAGAAACCAATTAAGATTATAGATATGCACTATTATTATGAAGAATTATTTTACGGGGTAAAAGTACAAGGTACGTATTACTTCACAGAGGGAGAGCCACAGACATACGATTACCCAGGCTCTCCGGCAATGGTCGAATTATTGACAATTTTTATAGGAGACCAAGACGCAACCGAATTATTAGAGGATAAGGTTGAAGAAATAGAGAGACAAATTTTAGAGAAGTATCACAGTTAAAAACAGGAAAATGAAAACAGAAGATTTAGATTTAAAAAGCGCGAAACAGGATTTATACATTTTAACAGACGTATTGAATTTCATTGAAGAACAAGACTTAGACCCCGAACAAGATGAGGTTCAAGAATTGGTAGATAATATTATTTTAGACGGATTAGATTTTTGTATAGAATTAGACGGAAAAGAGTATAGATTTATTTACGAACACGCAATAGATGATATTTACGCGGAAGAACAAAAAGATTTTATAGAACAAGAATTACCAGACTTGCCAAGTTATGTAGAAATAGATTGGAAGCAGACAATAGAAAATTTAAAAGCCGATGGTTTTGGACATTGTTTTGCAAGTTATGACGGCGAAGAATTAGAGGCAGAGTTCGATGGAATGTTTTTTTATGTTTTTAGAGTTAATTAGATATGAAAGATTTACCAATATGGGAACAGGGGTTGCATCCAATTACAGGATACCCTGTCCCGTTAACGAGACACAGAAACAAAAAGAACGACGAAGAATATAACGCCAAGAGAAGGCTTAAAAGAAAAAACAATGAAAAATAAAAGAACAGAGTTATTAATGGATCTTTATAAAAATTTAGATTTAAACGACAAAGAAACGTTGTTGAATTTTTTTATAAGAGACATATTTGTAAATATAGAAATAGTAAACGGCGAAGATTATGTTATTGGTGTTTGCGAAGACATTGAAGATGTTAGTCAAAACGGAACGATGTTACAGATAAATTTAAAAGGAAATATAGATTTTAAGGATTATTTGCAGTATTTAAAATAATTTTTGTAAATTTGTTAATAAACAATTAAGAGAATGAATATAAAGAAATTAAAAACAGGAATTTTCGTAAAGCAATATCAAGTGGATGGTGCGATACGAGTAGAGGTGTTAACAGAGTTAAACAAACAAGAATCGAAATGGTGGGAAAAGCATTTATCGGTATTAAAGAAAAGAAAGGAGTTGTTGGGTTATGCAGTTTAGTAGCGGTTGTATGGTAAGCGATTGTTGTAGCGCGCCATTATTAGAATTAGAGATAGATATTTGTAGTAGTTGTTTAGAACATTGCGACGTAATAGAGGAATTAGAATATGAAGATTAAATTATTAGACGGAACAGAACACGACAAAGACGAATTAATAGCTAACAGTTATTCCGATTCGTTTTATTATGGATATTTGAGCAAAGCGGCTCTTTCGAGTAGTGCAGTTAAATTGTTGCTCGATAGCCCAAAGACGTATTATTACGTAACAAAGTACGGAAACAACGAAAACAGTCAAGCATTACGCGACGGACATTTAGTTCACACAATGATACTTGAGCCGGAAAAGTTAAACGAATATGTATTTTTGAGCGTTGCGAGTAAGAATACGGTAGCTTATAAAGAGGCGGCAAAATATCACACAGACGTTTATACATCCAAAGAAAAGAAAGACGCCGAGAGAATAGTCGATGCGGTGTTTAGGAATGAGCAAGCAATGAGTTGTTTAAGAGATTCTCAATTTGAAATACCAAGCGTAGGATATATAGAAGGAATGCCATTTAGAGGTAAAGCCGATATACTTCAAAATAGCGGTGGAATTTGCGACATTAAGACAACGGTAGATGTGAAAAACTTTCATATATCCGCAAGTAAGTATGGGTATGATAGACAATGTTATATATACTGTGAGTTGTTTGGAGTACCGCCGGAAGCTTTTTCGTTTTTATGTATAGACAAAAAGAATTTAGATATAGGAATTTTTGAATGTTCGCAAGAGTTTTACGATAGAGGTAGAGAGGGCGTTTTAAAAGCGATAGATATTTATAATGACTTTTTTATAGGAGACACAGACCACGAAGCAATTGATAATTATGTAATAAGAGGAACGTTATGAGCGAAATAGATTTAGTAGCAAAAAGAATAAAAGATAAATTAAACGTAGACATTTTTAAAAATACGCGTAAGCAAGAATACGTTGACGGTAGGGCATTGTTTTGTTACGTATTAAGAAACAAGTATGGATTCACATTGAACCATATCGCGGAAGTATTTAATAGTAGAGGAAAGAAATTTGACCATTCAAGCGTGGTGCATAACCTTAAAAATTTCGAGACAACAAGAAAATACAATCCAACAGTAAACGAAACCGTTAGCGAGTTGTTAGAACAAACCGATATGAGAATGTATTTAAGACATATAGCCTCTGAAATATCGAGTACAAAATCAGACAAAAAGGTAACGGAAGCAGTTAAGTATTTAGAAAAAATATAAATGACCAAAGAACAAGTGGTTAAATTTTTAGAGGGTGCGAGTTGGAAGTTTGCAAAAACTATGGCTCAGCACCCACACTCTTACACGCTACGAGAATGGCACGACGACGATATATTTATAGAGGTTGTGAAGTATTTAAGAGTAAATTCGTATGAGTCTAACTTTTTTAAAATGAAGATTAAATATTGGTCTTACGATGGATATAAGTATTGGACTATGGGCTATGGATTAGAACAGACTAAATTAATAAACAGAGCTAAATTAGATAAATGGGACGAAGTTAAAATGCAAAATCAAAAAGATCTATGATAAAGCCTGTTAGATATTATAGCACCGAGCAGTTTCATAAAGAAGCAAAAAAGTATGGGGTATCATTTAAAGAAAACACTTCGTACTTTGGTTATTATAAAAGCAATAAGTTGTTAGGCGTGGTTGGTTATGACGTCCTAAAAAACAAAGTAATTCTAAGAAGCGATTACGTATTAAAAGAATACAGATATTTAGGAATATACAAAACCCTAAATGAATATAGAATGAAATACCTTAGAGAAAAAGGATATAATTTGTTTGAGTTGACTTGCACAGAAAATTCTTTACCGTTGCATTTGAGACTTGGCGCGGTTGTTATTAAAGAATACAAAAGATACACTAAAATAAGATACGATTACAGATGATTAAGACAATGATAATAACATCCGTTAGACCTAATTTAATGAATAGGTTTGTAGATTCTTTTTATGAAAGAGGAATGGATAGTAAAGGGTGGCGAATAGCTTTAATGACGCAAGGTTATTCTTTACAAGAAATAAACGAATTAAAATTAAGAGATGTAGGGTACTGTATTAATATGATTTCGTCTGACGTTAGAGTGCCTCCTTATATAGCAAAATCTACTTTAATTGAGAATAACCCGTCAGACATATACTGTTGTTTAGACGACGACTGTGTGCTTTTAGAAACTGTAGATTATGAGACGCCAATAGAATTTGTAATGCAAAGCAACGTAGGTATTGTTAGTTGCAATTGGGTAAGGTTTAATACTGACAAAATGCTATCTCACAAGAAAATATCTAATGACTACAAAAAACAGAAAATAGTATTTACCGGAGGGGGTATGTTATTCTCTAAAAAAGTGGCAGACGTAATAACAAATAAGCCTAAAATAAATTGGTTATTTGACGACGTTCAATTTTCTATTGATTCATATACTGCAGGGTTTGTTAATTATAGATACTTAGGTAGTGTTATAGAACATAACGTAATAACAAAGGGAGGCATAAAGACTTTGTTTAATGAAATGCAGATGACTTTGAATGACACTAAGTATATTGATTTAAAGAGCGGACCAGATAAGTATAATTTTAATAATTCATATTATATGCCAAGAGACTCTGCTTTAACAGAATATTCTCATAACCTACATAAAGAAAACTATAATAAGATATGAAGATATATAAAAAAGAAAATGTTTACGATGCAGGGTTAGATAGAATTAGATATTTATTTGACGAATTTGAAAACGTAGTAGTATCTTTTAGTGGCGGTAAGGATAGTACTATTGTATTAAATCTTGCTTTAAAGGTAGCAGAGGAAAAAGGTCGATTGCCATTAAAGGTTTTGTTTCTCGACCAAGAGGCTGAATGGCAAGCAGTAATAGATTATATAGAAGATGTTTTTGATGACCCACGTGTAGACCCTATGTGGTTGCAGATTCCCTTTAAAATATTTAACGCATCGTCTAATGTAAAGCAATGGATTACCGCTTGGGAAGATGGTGTAGAAACAATGCGACCAAGACACCCAATAGCAAAAACTGAAAACGTTTATGGTACAGATAGATTCTTTGATTTGTTTCCCGCTATTGCGAAGTATCACTATCCGGAAGGTAATATGTGCTTTTTAGCCGGAGTGAGAGCAGAGGAAAGTCCGAGAAGATATTTAGCAATGACCGAAGCGTTAACTTATAAAGATATAACGTGGGGTAAACAGTTAGATAAAAAGAATGATTTATATACTTTCTATCCTGTTTACGATTGGTCTTACACAGACGTATGGAAAGCAATACACGACAATAACTGGCAGTACACAAAAGTTTATGACTATCAATATATGCACGGCGTACCGATTAGAAATATGCGAGTAAGTAATTTGCATCACGAAACCGCTTTAAATGTATTATTCTATTTGCAGGAGGTAGAGCAAGAAACGTGGGTAAAGCTAACGAGAAGAATGACCGGAATAAATACTGCGGGTAAATTAAAAGACGATTACTTTGTAAAGGATTTGCCTTTTATGTTTAGAGATTGGTTAGAGTATAGAGACCATTTAACAGAAAACCTTGTGCAAGATCATAATGTAAAAGAAAAATTTAAAAAGACTTGGAGGGTGCAAGACGAGAGGTACGAGGGTATGAAGCATATAAAGGATTTGTATAAAGCACAAATTAATACTATTTTAGCTAACGACGTTGACTTAACTAAATTAAAAAACTTTACCGAAAAGCCCGACGTATTGAATTGGAAGAAATGGAAGCAAGGAATAACAAACAAGTATAGCGATAAAAACAAATATATTCACGGATGAACATAAAGAAACTAATTCAGCAAAAGTTTAACGACGCAGACGATAAAATAGAATACATAGAGGATTTAAGAGATTTTCTATATTCTATATCGCCTTTAAATACACAACCCGTTGACAGAGTTAGATGGGTAGACATCAATAAGGTTCAAGCCAACGATTACAACCCAAATAGTGTAGCAACAATTGAAATGAAATTACTACACACTTCTATAAAACACGACGGCTATACACAGCCTGTTGTAACGATTTACGACAAAACTATAGATAAGTACGTTATAATAGATGGATTCCATAGGTACTTAACGTGTAAAACGCACGACGACGTGCAAGAGGCTAATCACGGAAGATTACCTATTGTTGTTATTGACAAGGATATTAACGACCGTATGGCTTCTACAGTTCGACACAACCGAGCAAGAGGCAAGCACTCAATAAATGGAATGAGTAATATAGTTTTTGAAATGTTAGATAACGGATGGGAAGACCATCTTATATGTGAGGAGTTAGGAATGGAGGCAGAGGAATTACTAAGACTTAAACATATTACCGGATTCAGTAAATTATTCTCTGACGCAGAATATAAAAAAGCGTGGGAAAGCAAAAAGCAATTATTAACCAAGAAAGAATATTATGCAAAAATTAAATCTCAAAGTACAGGAGATACCGCTAACGCAAATTAAACCATATTGGCGAAACGCTCGTAAGAACGACAAAACGGTAGAGGCGGTTAAAGAGTCTATTAAATCATACGGGTTTAATCAGCCACTTGTATTAGATACTAACAACGTAATAATTACAGGACACGCGAGATTCAAAGCGTTAATGCAATTAGGATATACAGAGGCTCCTTGCGTTGTGTTAGACCTCCCAGATACGAAAGCAAAAGAATACCGTATTGCTGACAACAAGACACACGAAATGACTATATGGGACAATGAAGAATTAGTGGTCGAGTTAAGAGAGATAGGTAATTTTGAGACTATGCAGAATTACTTTCAAAATATAAACCTTACCGATTGGTTAGATGATTCGGTAGGATTCAATGTAAACCCTGTTACGCAAGAGAAAGTAGATAAAGTACAACACGATTTAGAGGATAGGTTTAGTGCGGAAAGAACAACCGAAGATACCGTCGATGTACTATGTCCACACTGTTACGAAGAATTTTCTATTAAAAAGAGTGAATTATTATAATGGAAGAAACCGACAAATCCGACACTAAAAGAAAAATGCTAAACGCTTTAGAAGAAAGCCTAAGCATTGTAACTCTTGCAGCACAAAAAGCCGGAATACACAGGAGTACTCATTATCAATGGATGCAAGACGATTTAGAGTATAAGAAACAAGTAGAGGAATTGAATAACGTTTGTTTAGATTTTGCGGAAAGCAAACTGTTTGATAATATGCGAAAGAATAAAGAGACAAGTACGATATTCTTTTTAAAGACACGCGGTAAAAATAGGGGGTACGTTGAAAGACAAGAAATAGATTTAGGAACAGACAATCATTTTAGAGTAGAGATTGTAGACCCATTAAATGAGGACACTAAAGAGTAACGTTGTATTTAGACATTTAGAGACTTCCGATAAAAGGATAGTTATAGAACAAGGAGGGACGCGTTCCGGAAAAACCTATAACATTCTAATATGGATAATCTTTTCCTATGCACTAAAAAATAGTGGCAAGACTGTAACTATATGTAGGAAAACCTATCCGGCATTACGTACGTCAGCAATGCGAGATTTTATAGAGATATTAAGATCATACGAATTGTACGACGAAAAGAATCATAATAAATCTTCAAGCGAGTATTACCTAAACGGAAACCTTATAGAGTTCATTTCATTAGACCAACCGCAAAAGGTACGTGGGCGTAAAAGAGATTTACTGTTTATAAACGAGGCTAACGAGTTGCATTGGGAAGATTGGCAACAGTTGGTGTTTCGTACAACGGGAAGAATAATAATTGATTACAACCCGTCTGACGAGTTCCATTGGATATATGAAAGGGTTAAAACAAGAGACGATGCAGAGTTTCACATAACAACCTATAAAAACAATCCATTTTTAGAAGACTCTATTATTAAAGAGATAGAGTTACTAAAACAAACAGACGAAAACTATTGGAGGGTTTACGGTCTTGGGGAAGTGGGTAGTGGTAAGTCATTAATTTTTAGAACAGAGTTAATTGATAGAATACCTGACAATGCAAGGTTTATATCTTACGGAATGGACTTTGGATATACTAACGACCCAACAACTCTAATAGCGATTTACACTCACGACACCAATCTATATTTTGACGAAAAAATCTATCGTACGAATATGACTAACCAAGACATCGCAAATGAATTGGGACGATTAGAGATAGGGAGACGTGACGAAATTTATGCTGATAGCGGAGAGCCAAAGAGTATTGAAGAAATCTATCGAATGGGTTGGAATATTAAACCCGCAACAAAGGGACGCGATTCAGTTAACATCGGAATTGATATGTTAAAGCGTTATGCTCTGCACGTAACGAAAGAGTCGACGAACACTATCAAAGAGTTTAGAAATTATAAATGGAAAGAGGATAAGAATGGAGTAGTACTAAACACTCCTGTAGATATGTTTAATCACAGCATAGACGCAATCCGTTACGGATGCTATACAAAGCTATCGAGACCAAACTATGGTCAGTATGCCGTGAGATAGATATGGCTGATATAGATGGCTTATAAAATATTTACTAAAAATTTGTTAGTATGGTTTATTATTATTATATTTATGTATAGTAATTTTTTAAACAGAGAAACAATGGAAAAAAAAGCAGACAGGCAAATGGATAAATTTGCTCGCAACACAGGAAAGATTAACGCAATGTTATCAATTTTAAGAATAGACATTGAGTTTAACAGAAAGATTGATTCAGTAACCAAAGAAGAATTGACGCAAGAGATACGAAAAATTAGTAGTTTAATAGACGATAGTTTTGATATAGCGAATGAGTTAGTTGCGAATTACAAAACGGGTTTAATTAAAATAGACATCGATGAAGTTCTCCAAAGATAAACCACAGTTCGAGATATTAGGTTATCACGTAGATTATTACGACGTAGAAAACAATAAGGCGAAGTACATTGGCTCAATTAAATTAGACCAACCCGATAGACCGGTAATGGGTTTTGAGGGCAGGAGAATAGACGATGTAACAGAATTGTTAGAGTTAAGAACATCGAACGGAAAAATTCAAAAGATCATTAACAAAAAGGTAATGACTGAATGTAGTCCAATATGCGGAAGAACATTAGATATTAAAATAGAGATATAGTTATGCCATTAGAAGAATTAAGAGGATATTGTAAAGAGGTTATTAAAGATTATCCAAAAATAGAAAGCGATATTGTAGAATTATTTACACTTTGTGTTAGTGAAATAGAAGAAGGAGGTTCAGAGTCACACGAGGTAGAGTTATGTTTAGGAGACATAGAAGAACTTATAGAAAATTATGAATAAGCAATTAGCCATAGACTTAGATTCATTCGTTAGCGAGATTGCTCAAAGGTTTTCGAGAAGCGATAGAGAGGGGAATGTAAATAAAGAAACATTCGAGGTTGCAGAGATTATTCCAACGTCAGACCATACGGCGGTAGTATTATTTGAGAAGAACACGGGAAAGAGAGCCGCGTTCTTTTTTTATTATATCAATAGAGGAATGGCGAAGGGGTGGAAGTATTTTGTTCCTACCGATAGCCATATTACGGGAATGAGATTGTTTGAGTATTATAAAGGGGAAGTGGAAAGACATAATTATAAACACAATTTTAAGTAAGGAGTTAGTTTGGTTAGTTTGGATTGGTCGTCTTTTGGGCGACCTTTCCTGTTAAAAATATTATTATAGCGTTATATATGTAGATTATGAAGTTACAAATTACAATACCGGAGTCACTTGCAGATATTCCATTATGGAGATACCAAAAGTATTTAAAATTGGTAGAAACAAATAAGGACGACCCTAACGCGGATAAATTCCTTGCAATTAAAATGCTTGAAATATTCTGTGGAGTTCCTTACGAAACAGGGGTAGAGTACCGTGTCAAAGACATAAACGATATATCAATGCGCATAGCGGAGATACTACAGGAGAAACCCGACCTTGTTCCGAGATTTGAAATATTAGACCAAGAGTTTGGATTTATTCCTAATTTAGAGGATATGACCTTTGGCGAATACGTAGATTTAGATACATTTATTTCTGATTGGTCACAGATGCATAAGACGATGTCGGTTC
>Ga0209199_1002891_pt1 | contig 17615 bp, 11 predicted proteins | sample COGITO_mtgs_1105_7_FD_184805 | JGI IMG/M metagenome (GOLD analysis project Ga0209199, IMG submission 184805) | Pelagic marine microbial communities from North Sea - COGITO_mtgs_110523 (SPAdes) (version 2) | ecosystem: Environmental > Aquatic > Marine > Epipelagic ...
GACGATTTAGCAAACCGCTCCTTTCGGCCACTCAGGCACCTCTCCAATTGACTAAAATAAGTCAACAATTTTATGCGGTTGCAAATGTAACTTTTCATCTTAAACAACGCAAGCTATTTATTTAAAAATTTCATGTGTTACTGAGGATACTCAATTCTAATATGGAAAATATTAATAAGCTTATTAATAAGAACTTTTTTAATAACCTCAATTTCTTTAAAAGTAATGTTAGCATTAATAAACTGATCACTATTTATTTGTTTAGAAATAATACTATTTACAAACTCGTTAATTTTTGTGAAATCTGGCTTATTTAAACTTTTAGATGCTGCCTCTACTCCATCACACATCATGACGATTGCTGTCTCTTTAGAAAAAGGCTTAGGACCATCATACATGTATTCACGTTCATCAGGTTTAATTTCTAACTGAGAATCTTTGTTATAAAAATAATATACTAAGCTAGTTCCGTGGTGAGTTCTTATAAAATCAATAACTCTTTCGGGAATATTGAATTTCCTAGCAATTTCTATACCTTCAATCACATGTTTTAAAATAATTTGAACACTTTCTTTTGAATTAAGTTCATCGTGTGGGTTAACACCTGTTAGTTGATTTTCAGAAAAATAAGAGGGATTATTCATTTTCCCTATGTCATGGTACAGAGCACCTACCCTAGCTAATAGGGAATTAGCACCAACTTCATTTGCTGCGGCTTCAGCTAAGTTTGCAACACTTAAAGAATGGTTAAAAGTACCAGGTGCCTTATCGGATAAAAGTTTCAATAATTTAGAATTAGTATCTGAAAGCTCCAGTAAAGAAACATCTGAAACTAAACCAAATACTTTCTCGTAAATATAAATTAGAGGATGTACAAATAAAGTTCCTAAACCACATAAAATAAATAAAAGAAAATTTTCAAGTTTGATAAATTCAACACCACCTTCTTGAATCACAAAAAACGAAAAATAAGCCAATATATAAATAGCAGTTATTTGTGTTACTGCAATAAATAAATTAGCTCTTTTATATAAATCAGAAACAGATAATATAGTAACTATACCAGCTATAATATTTAAAAAAATGTATTCAAAATTATTAGGAACTATAAAGCCAATTAAAAGAATTGTTACTGTATGAACAAAAAAGGATGTTCTTGAGTCAAAAAATGCTTTAAGAACTAACGGAAGTATACAAATAGGAATAACATAAATATATAATGAATTTAACTTAACAACTAGAGTTGTAAGACCTATCATTAAAACAATATTAAAATAAATAAAGGTTAGTTTGTTGTTATTTAAATAAAGTTCTTTTTTATACTTATTTAAAAATAGCAATATCATTATTAAGCCTAATGAAACTAAAATACTGTAAGACAATATTACTAAATAATAGTTTTCTGAACTCCAATTTTCATTTTCGTACTCCTTTTCAAGAGACTTTAAAATTATTAACTTTTCTTTATCAACAACCTCCCCCTTAGAAATTATTAGAGTTTGTTTATCGATCATACCTCTAAAATTAGATATTTTAGACATCGACTCATTATATGCATTTTCAGAAAGGCTTTTATTAAAAGATATATTTGGCTGTATAATCTCAAATAAAATAGACTTAATTCTATTTTCATAAACATTAAAGCCATTCTCAATTACTGAGTTATTGATATAGGTAGATAAATCACTAGGCATTAACAAATCAGAAAAAAATAGATTATTAATAATTATGTTGTCAGAAACTAAGGATATTTTTTGTTCTTTTTCATAATCATAATTTGAATCTGCAAACCCTTTATTATAAATAGCTTGTGCAATTAATTTCACAGAATTTATAATTGAATCTTCAGATGAGGTCTTTACCAAGTTTTGAAAAAGATACTCTATACTATTATTTGTTATAGAATCTAACAATTGAGGATTAATTGTTTGATTAAAATAAACAGGTGTATTGATTTGTATATCCTTTATCTCTTTTTCTAGGTCAATAGAGTTTTTTAATACTGCAAAATTAAATGGTGCATATAAGTTTTCAGATTGCCAAGGTTTTCCATTTTCAAAACTATATTTAAATTTTCCACTTTTTGGAAACATTGAAACAATAAGATATACCGAAAGTAATAGAAGTATAACCTTGTAAATAAAGTTGTAGTTCTTATATAACTTATTCAAATATTTGATCATAATTTCAGAAAATATTATATATAAATTTAACGCTATTAATATTTACAAAAAATTTTATCTAAAGATATTTTATATAATTTTGTTACTTTCGTGAAATAACTAAATTATATATGAAAGAAGTAGTAATAGTGTCAGCAGTAAGAACTCCAATAGGTAGTTTTTTAGGAGCTTTATCTAAAGTATCTGCACCTGAATTAGGTGCTATCGCGATTAAAGGAGCTCTAGATAAAATTAATTTAGACCCAAAAGAAGTCAACGAAGTACTAATGGGTCATGTTGTTCAGGCTGGTGTAGGTCAAGCTCCTGCTAGACAAGCTGCATTAAAAGCTGGAATTCCTGAGCATGTTCCTTGTACTACGGTTAATAAAGTATGTTCTTCTGGAATGAAAAGTATAATGCAGGCAGCTCAGTCTATTGCTTTAGGTGATAATGAAGTTGTTATTGCAGGCGGTATGGAAAACATGAGCTTAATACCTCATTATTTTAATGCTAGAGTAGCTACTAAATTTGGATCAAAAGAAATATCTGACGGACTTCAATTAGATGGTTTAATTGATGTTTATAACAAAGAAGCTATGGGATGCTTAGCAGATCTTTGTGCAAATGAATATAACTTATCAAAAAAAGATCAAGATGATTTTGCTGTAGAATCATACAAAAGATCAAAAATTGCGTGGGAAAGTGGTAAATTTAATAATGAAATAATTCCTGTTGAAATAAAAGACAGAAGAGGAAATATTACTATCATAGATGAAGATGAAGAGTACAAAAACTTTAACGAAGACAAGCTTAGGTCATTAAGGCCTGTTTTTACAAAGGATGGTACAGTAACGGCGGGAAATGCATCAACAATTAATGATGGCGCGTCAGCATTAGTTATAATGAGTCTTGAAAAGTGTAAATCCTTAAATTTAGATCCTTTAGCTAAAATTATAGCTTACAGTGACGTAGCTCAAGATCCAAAGTGGTTTACAACGAGTCCTGCTAAAGCTGTTCCGAAAGTATTAGAGAAAGCAAAATTAAAGATCAGTGATATTGATTTATTTGAGTTTAATGAAGCTTTTTCAGTTGTTGGATTAGCTAATATTAAAATATTAAATATTGATAAAAGTAAGGTAAATATTAATGGTGGAGCTGTCTCGTTAGGTCATCCTCTAGGATGTTCCGGGGCAAGAATAGTAACTACCTTAATAAATACTTTAATTCAAAATGATAAAAAAACTGGACTTGCTGCAATTTGTAACGGTGGTGGTGGCGCATCATCATTAATTATACAACTTAACTAATATAATGTTATTTGGAATTTGTTTATTAAGTATTGTCCCAATGCGCGATGAGCCTAAAGATACTAGCGAATTAGTTTCTCAAGTTTTATATGGAGAAAGTTTTAAAATTATTGAACAAAGATCTAAATGGAGTTTAATAAAATTATCATTTGATGGTTACAAAGGTTGGATAGATAATAAACAACTCGTCAAAATTGATAAGTCAACATACGAATCAATAATTTCAAAAAAAAATATTTATTCATCTGATCTTATTGAATTTATTCAATTAAAAGAAAAAGGTTTATTAGCTATTGCTATTGGTTCTAATTTAAAAAACATAGAATTATTTAATCATCATTTTGATGGTGATTCAATCAGCTCAGTACTTCCTAAAGAAAACATAATAAAAACTTCATTACTATTACTCAACTCTCCTTATCTTTGGGGTGGAAGGACCCCATTTGGAATTGATTGTTCTGGATTTACCCAATTAATTTATAAAATAAATGGATATAAAATTGATAGAGATGCTAAAGATCAAGCTAAATTAGGGCAAGTTCTTAGTTTTGTACAGGAATCTGAACCTGGTGATCTTGCATTTTTTGATAATAAAGAAGGAGATATTATACACGTGGGTATAATAATGAAAGATAACTACATCATACATGCTCACGGACATGTAAGAATCGATAGATTAGATCAAACTGGTATTTATAATGTCGACACAAAAAAGCACACACACAAATTAAGAGTAATTAAAAAAATAATTTAATTCTCTAATTCTTCAACTTTTTCCTTCATTATTTTGTAGTTAACTTCGTCATCAACAGCTGAATAAATATTTCGAAGGGTTCTCGCTGCACTAATATTATTAGTTTCTATACTCAAAATTGTCTCTAAATAAGGAATAGCTTCTTTATATATATTATTTCTAATGTCCTGCAAATCATCATATCTATTATAATCAGCATTAGAAGTACCTAAAGAATTCATTTCTTCAATGATACCCTCTTCTTGACTTAAAATTAATGCAGCTATATTTAAATAAGCTTTTGTATAATTAGGATCAACTGAAATTGCTTTGTCGTAATACATTTTAGCATTCTCAACATCATCATTATCTGCGGAAACGACTCCTAGATTAAATAAAAGATCAGCATTTGACGGATCAATTTCCAAGGCTTGAGAAATTAAAATTTTATAAGACTCAACATCACCTAGCTCCCACTTAATGTTAGATTCTAATAGAATCAAATTAATATCATTAGAATTAATTTTCTTTGCTTTATCAATATATTCTAAAGCGTTATCAGTATTGCCCATGTTTTTATATATCGCAGCCATAGATCTAAACACATTTAATTGAACGGATTCGGTTAATTCATCTCTTCCATCTTTATGAGTCCCAGCTTTAATAAACAAATCTCTATTTGATTCACTAGCAAATGATTGCTCTTCCCCAGATACAATTTCAATTGCATAATAATTTGTAGTAACACCAGTAAAACCAATATTTTCTAGTTCACTGTAAAAGTTCATAGCAACATCAAAATCTTTTATTTCAGTTGCTAATAATGCAGCATTGTATAAATAAAGAGTGTCTGATGGTGATACTCTAAATGCAGATTCAAGATTTGAGTAAGATGTCTTATAATCTTTTAAATCTAGTGCATTTTTAGCCTCTTCAACAAAATTATTAAGCATGGCAGTTTTTAATGGACTTACTTTATCTGTATAAGTTTTGTAAGTAGAATCTTCTTCTAAAGAAATAACCTTTTTAAAGTTCTCTAATGCTATAAAAGAATCATCAAGTGATGACTCTCCATCAGCATAATAAGCAACTCCTTTAATGTAATGGTATTTTGCTTTAGTTTTCAAATCTGCATTTAAAAGATCAAACTTTTCAGCAGCTACAATATTTTCTTTAGCAGCAACAAAGTTTTTTGATTTTAAGGCTTTCTCTGCAGATTTTAATTCTTTTTTTTGTCCAAAGCCATTAAAAACTATTAAACTAAATATTAAAACTATTATTTTTTGATTTCTCATCATTTTTAAAAATTGGGGTTAATTATTTTATTCTTTCTTATTTGTTGATTCGTCAGTTGTTGGTTTTGACTGTTGATTTTCTGAATTATCAATTAAAACTTCATTTACAGTCTCATTATCAATTTCTTCATCCTCTTCATGCATAACTTTTGCTACAGCAGCAATTGAATCATTAGCCTTCAGATTGATTAGTTTAACTCCTTGAGTAGCCCTGCCCATTACTCTCAAATTTTCAACAGCTAATCTAATAGCAATACCAGATTTATTAATTATCATAAGATCATCATTATCACTTACGTTTTTAATTGCAACCAGGGCTCCTGTTTTTTCAGTAATTGAAATAGTTTTCACCCCCTTACCTCCTCTGTTTGTAATTCTGTAGTCTTCTAGGCTAGATCTCTTACCATAACCATTTTCTGAAACAACTAAAATGTCACTTTCCATTTCATTTACTGCTATCATACCAATTGCCTCATCTTGGTCGTTTTGAAGCCTTACGCCTCTTACTCCAGATGCTCCTCTACCCATAGGTCTTGTTTTAGCTTCTTCAAAACGTATAGCTTTTCCAGATTTAAGAGCTATCATTACTTGACTATCTCCGTTTGTTAATTTTGCTTCTAATAATTCATCATCTTCTTTGATAGTAATTGCATTAATTCCGTTTGTTCTTGGTCTTGAATATTGTTCCAATGAAGTTTTTTTAACTTGGCCTTTTTTAGTAGCCATAATAACATAATGATTATTAATATACTCTTCATCTTTTAAATCTTGAGTACATATAAAGGCTTTTACTTTATCATCTTGCTCAATATTAATTAGATTTTGAATAGCTCTACCTTTTGAAACTTTAGTTCCCTCTGGAATTTCATAAACTCTCATCCAGAAACATTTACCTTTTTGAGTGAAAAACAACATGTATTGATGGTTTGTTCCAACAAATAAATGTTCAAGAAAATCTTCATTTCTTGTTGTAGATGCTTTTTGACCTACACCACCTCTATGTTGTGTTTTATAAGCATCTAGTGGAGTCCTTTTAATATAGCCCGCATGTGAAATAGTAATTACTACTTTTTCATCAGGTATCATATCTTCAATAGACAAGTCACCTCCAGCATATTCAATTACAGATCTTCTATCATCACCATATTTAGATTTTACTTCTAATAATTCATTAGAAATGATTTCCATTCTTCTGTCTTTCTTTTCTAGTATATCTTTTAAATCTATTATAAGTTTAGTTATGTTATCAAATTCAGCTCTTAATTTATCTTGCTCTAGACCAGTAAGCTGTCTAAGCCTCATTTCTACTATAGCTTTAGATTGAATTTCAGTCAATTTAAAGTTACTCATTAACTTGTTTCTTGCTTCATCAGCGTTGGATGAAGATCTAATTAATGCAATAACTTTGTCTATATTGTCTGAAGCAATAATTAATCCTTCTAAAATATGTGCTCTTTCTTCAGCCTTTTTTAGTTCATATTTGGTTCTTCTTACAACTACATCATGTCTGTGCTCAACAAAATAGTGAATCATATCCTTCAAATTCAGCATTTGAGGTCTACCATTAACTAATGCAATATTGTTAACGCTAAAGGATGATTGAAGAGCTGTGTATTTGTATAATTTATTTAAAACAATATTAGGTATAGCATCTCTTCTTAGAACATAAACAATACGCATACCATTTCTATCTGACTCATCTCTAATAGATGTAATTCCTTCAAGTTTTTTACTATTTACAAGGTCAGCAGTTTTTTTAATCATATCAGCTTTATTAACTTGATATGGAATCTCTGTAATAATTATACATTCTCTACCATTTACCTCTTCAATATTTGCTTTACCTCTAACAACTACTCTACCTCTACCAGTTTTAAAAGCGTCTTTCACACCATCATAACCATAAATAACTCCACCAGTTGGAAAATCTGGTGCTTTTATATGCGTTATCAACTCATCAATGTCGATATCATTATTTTTTATATAAGCAATTGTACCATCAATAACTTCTGACAAGTTGTGTGGGGGCATATTAGTCGCCATTCCAACAGCAATTCCTGAAGCACCATTAATTAATAATCCCGGTATTCTTGTAGGTAAAACTGTCGGCTCATTAAGAGTATCATCAAAGTTTAGCCTATGATCTACTGTATCTTTATCAATATCAGCTAACATATCTTCAGAAATCTTTTTCATTCTAGCTTCTGTATACCTCATTGCAGCTGGACTATCTCCATCAACTGAACCAAAGTTACCTTGTCCATCTACTAATAAATAACGTAAACTCCAATCTTGAGCCATTCTAACCATAGCGTCATAAACAGATGTATCTCCGTGGGGATGATATTTACCTAAAACCTCTCCAACAATTCTTGCGGACTTTTTATGTGAACCATTTGCTCTTATACCTAATTCATGCATACCGTAAAGAACTCTTCTATGAACAGGTTTTAAACCGTCTCTAACGTCTGGCAATGCTCTTGAAACTATAACAGACATTGAATAATCAATGTATGCAGATTTCATTTGTTCCTCTATATTAATAGGGATTAATTTTTCTCCTTCAACCATAAGAAATTATTGTTATAAATTTTATTGATTTTTACTAATAGTAAATATAATAATTTAATCTGTTGATGGTGATAAAAAAAGTAGAATAAATAGTGAAATTTATTAACAATTTTTAATGCTTTAAAAAATGTAAAAAAAAAAGCAAATGTTAATTGTTTAATAATTAATGTTTAACTACTTTTAAGATAAAATTTATAAGCGTATGGATGATAATTTTTCTTCAAGAGTTAAAGACGTAATTACTTTTAGTAAAGAAGAAGCTTTAAGATTAGGGCATGATTTTATTGGAACTGAACACTTAATGCTAGGTATACTAAGAGATGGTGAAGGAAAGGCTATTGAAATTTTAAATTCTCTCTCAGTTGATATTGTATATTTAAGAAAAAAAGTTGAAATTCTTTCACCGCCAAATAGCGATAGTTCATTTACAACTAATTCTAAAAAAAACCTTCACTTAACTAGACAAGCCGAAAGAGCCTTAAAAACAACTTTTTTAGAAGCAAAGTTATTTCAAAATTCTGTAATAAATACCGCACATCTAATTCTTTGTATTTTAAGAAATGAAAACGATCCTACTGCTAAATTACTAAACAAGCTAAATGTTAATTACGAAAATGTCAAAGACTTCTATAAAGATATGATAGAAGACGGAGATAACGATATTGATTATTCAGAAAGTGCTACTTCTAGTACATTTAGTGATGAAGATTCATTTGATGAAAATATTGGAAATGATAAACCTGCAGAAAAAATTAAAGTTAAATCTGTAAAAAAAACTAAAACACCAGTTTTAGATAATTTTGGAAAAGACTTAACCTCAATGGCAGAAAATGGTGATTTAGATCCGATTGTTGGTAGAAATGAAGAAATACAACGAGTTTCACAGATATTAAGTAGAAGAAAAAAGAATAACCCTCTTTTAATTGGCGAGCCTGGTGTTGGTAAATCTGCCATAGCTGAAGGATTGGCATTAAGAATAACTCAGAAAAAAGTCTCTAGAGTTTTATATAATAAACGAATTATATCACTTGATTTAGCAAGTTTAGTCGCTGGCACAAAATACAGAGGTCAATTTGAAGAAAGAATGAAGGCTGTGATGAACGAGCTAGAGAAAAATAGAGATATTATTCTATTTATAGATGAAATTCACACTATTGTTGGAGCTGGTGGAGCAACAGGTAGTTTAGATGCGTCAAATATGTTTAAACCTGCTCTTGCAAGAGGTGAGGTGCAATGTATTGGAGCTACTACATTAGATGAATATAGAACTTCGATAGAAAAAGATGGAGCCTTAGAAAGAAGATTCCAAAAAATAATAATTGAACCTACTAGCGAAGAAGAAACTGTTGAAATACTAAATAATATTAAAATAAAATATGAAGAACATCATAATGTAGAGTATACAGATGAAGCAATTTTAGCTTGTGTTAAACTTACAAGTAGATATATGACCGATAGGTTTCTTCCTGATAAAGCAATTGATGCACTAGACGAAGCTGGATCTAGAGTACATTTGAATAACATAGTCGTTCCAAACCATATAACAGACTTAGAAAAAGAATTGGAAGATATCAGATTAACCAAAAATAGTGCTGTAAAAAAACAAAAATATGAAGAAGCGGCTAAACTACGAGATGACGAAAAACTTCTTGAAAATAACTTACTAACTGCACAAAAGTCTTGGGAAAAGGAATGTGAAAATAACAAAGAAATTGTTAATGAAGAACATATTGCTGATGTAGTCTCAATGATGACTGGTATACCTTTAAACAGAGTAAAACAAAGCGAAAGCAAAAAATTGTCTATACTTCCACAAATTATAATGAATAAAGTAATAGGTCAAGATGATGCAGTATTAAAGGTTGTTAAATCAATACAAAGAAACAGAGCTGGATTAAAAGATCCTAACAAACCAATTGGTTCATTTATATTTTTAGGTCAAACAGGTGTTGGTAAAACTCAACTTGCTAAGGTGTTAGCAAAAGAATTGTTTGATTCTGAAGATGCATTAATTAGAGTCGACATGAGCGAGTATATGGAAAAATTTGCTATTTCAAGGTTAATCGGAGCTCCTCCAGGATATGTTGGATATGAAGAAGGTGGTCAATTAACAGAGAAAATAAGAAGAAAACCTTATTCAGTTGTACTACTAGATGAGATTGAAAAAGCTCACCAAGATGTATTTAATATGCTTTTACAAGTTCTTGATGATGGATTTTTAACTGATAGCTTAGGAAGAAAAATTGATTTTACAAATACAATAATCATTATGACTTCAAATGTTGGTGCTAGAAAACTGAAGGATTTTGGTAATGGTGTAGGTTTTGGAACTAGTGCTAAAATAAATCAAGAGGGTAACAACTCCAAAAGTGTAATTATTAATGCTTTAAAGAAAGCTTTTGCACCTGAATTTTTAAATAGGATTGATGATGTAATTATATTTAATAATCTACAGTTAAATCATATTAATAAAATTATTGATATTGAATTAGAAAAACTATTTATCAGAACAAATGAGCTGGGATACGAAATTAAATTAAGTAAAAAGGCAAAAGATTTTATTGCTGAAAAAGGCTTTGATAAACAATATGGAGCTAGACCTCTTAAAAGAGCTATTCAAAAATACTTGGAGGATGAATTAGCTGAAGAAATAATGAAATCTAAAGTTCAAACTGGAGATATTATAAAAGTTGATTTAAATAAAGATAAAACTAAATTAATACTTAAAACACTTAGCAAAAAGAAGACTACTAAAAAATAAATAAACCTTCGTTAATGTTGTAGCTTTCAATAAAATCAAGTGTAGAGTTTATTTCATTGTGCATCAACTTATCTTCTGAAATAAATTCTACTTTATTTCTGTAAATACTAATAAATTGATGCAAAAAATTAGATGTTTTTAGAGGTTTTTTTAAGTCGATAGCTTGTGCTGAATTAAAAAGCTCTATTGATAATATTTTTTTTACATTTTCACTAATATCAAATAGTAATATTGCAGAATTCGCCCCCATACTAACATGATCTTCCTGGCCATTTGATGACACAATAGAATCTACACTGGAGGGAGATGACAATTGTTTGTTCAAACTAACTAGACTTGCTGCAGTATATTGAGGAATCATAAATCCTGAATTGAGGCCAGGGTTATTTACCAAAAATGATGGCAAATTTCTTTGGCCTGAAATCAAATTATATGTTCTACGTTCAGAAATGTTTCCAATCTCAGAGATTGCTATTTTTAAAAAGTCAAGAACATAAGCTAAAGGCTGTCCATGGAAATTACCCCCAGAAATTATTCTATCATCTTTATGAAATATTATAGGATTATCATTTACTGAATTAACTTCCTTTATAATTACACTCGTAGCATAATGTATGGTGTCTAGTGTTGCCCCATGAACCTGTGGAATACACCTGAAAGAGTATGGATCTTGTGTGTGAATTTTTTCACTTTTAGCTATTTCACTATTGTTTCTAAAATTATTGATACGGTTAGCTATTATAGTTTGACCTCTGTGTAATCTAACTTTTTGAATCAAATTATCAAATGGTTCAGTTCTACAATCGAATGCATCTAGAGAAACTGATGCAATTAAATCAGCCATATAAGAAATTTTATAAGATTGAAATAATAAATGCAACCCATATCCAGACATAAATTGAGTTCCATTTAAAAGTGCTAATCCTTCTTTAGATTTTAATTTTAAAGGTGATAGATCAAACTTATTTAAAATTTCTTTAACGTCCTTTATAGAACCATTACAATAAACTTGTCCTTCACCTATTAGTGGTAAGCTTAAATGAGCTAAAGGTGATAAATCTCCAGAAGCACCTAATGAACCATGTTTAAAAATAACAGGAAAAATATTTTTATTGTAAAAAAAAATCAATCTATCTAATGTATCAATATGAATACCACTATTCCCCTTGCTTAATGTGATGATTTTTAATAGTAGTATAATCTTAACTATTTTTAACGGAACCCTATCTCCTACTCCACAAGCGTGAGATAAAATCAAATTGTGCTGTAATTTACTTAAATCATTATCCTTAATACTGACGTTGTATAAAGATCCAAAACCAGTATTAATTCCATATAAAGGGGAATCACTATTATTAGTTTTTTTATCTAAATAATCTCTACAATCTTTGACATTTTTTAATGATTCTGTGGATAACTTTAAAACCAATTGTTTATCTATGATCTTATACAAAGTCTCAATTTCAAGAGGTGAATTATCTATTATGAATTCTTTCATATAATTTTTTCATGTAAATAAGTGAAGTAGGATATTTAAAAATTACTACTTTTACTTAATCCCAAAATAAATAAAAAATGATATACAAAGCTAATTTTAAAAATTATTTATTTGTATTGCTTACAATCTCAATTTTTTTATCGTGTAATCAATCTCAAAAAACAGAAGTTATTATTCAAGGAAATATAGTTAATCCCATGGGTAATAAAATTCAATTAGTAGGTCCTGGTGAAATGGAAGACGGGACACTAAGTTTAGACTTCCAGAGAGAAACAAATATTGATGAAAATGGTAATTTTATAGATACATTAAATTTAAAATCTTCTGGATATTTCTTTTTTATTCATGGTCGTGAAAGAACACAATTATTTCTTGAGCCAGGTAATAAGCTAACTATTAATTTAGATTCAAGAAAATTTGATGAGTCTATCACATTCTCTGGAGACGGTAGTGAAAACAACACGTATTTAAAAAAAAGGTTTTTGTATCAAGAAAATAACGGAGTCAATGTTATTGAGTTGTCTAAATTAGAATCAAAAGAATATTTAAATCAAATTGATTCTCTAAAACAATGGGAATTAAATTTTTTAAAAGAAAATCAAAACATAAGTGATAACTTTCTAAATATAGAGAAAAAAAATACAGAATATAAATTTCTTCAAGCAATCGAAAGGTACCCTCTCTATCACGAGTTTTATGCGAAAAAACAAGCGGTTTTTGATGAGTCGTTCATGAGCCCATTAAACTCTATTGATTATACAAACCAAGATGATTATATTTTATTTCCAGATTTTAAAAATCTAGTTATGTCCTATTATCAAAAAATATTTAATAAATCTGATAATTTGAAAGAAGATCTTCGTAAACTAAACTTATCTAAATCGACTATAATAAAGAGAGATTTAGTAAACCAAGGAGTTTATTTGCTTTCAGCAGGAAATGACAAAAATAAGAATCTGTATGAAATCCTAATTGATTTAGCAAAGGAATTTGAACCAACAGGAATTGATAGTTTGACAATCTCAAAATTGACTGACAAGTTTAATGTTCTACGAAATTTAGAAAAAGGAATGAAATCTCCAGTTTTTAATAACTATGAAAATTTTAATGGTAAGAGAACTTCTTTATCTGACTTGAAAGGAAAATATGTTTATATAGATGTTTGGGCCACCTGGTGTGGCCCTTGCATAAGAGAGATACCTAGTCTTAAACTTATTGAAAAAAAATACGAAGGCAAAAACATACATTTTGTAAGCATTTCGATTGACGAAAGAAACAGACCAAGATATAATTATGATGCTTGGAGAAAAATGATTGTTGAAAAAGAATTAACTGGAATTCAACTTTTTGCAGATAATGCATTTAATTCCAAATTTACTAAAGCTTATGGAATTGACTCAATTCCTAGATTTTTATTAATCGATCCTGAGGGTAATATAGTCAGCGGAAATGCACCAAGGCCATCTGATCCAAAACTAGTAGAGTTATTTAATAGTTTAGGTATTTAAAATCTAGATAAAAAAACCTTATACTCATTTCTGTTTTAGCTTGGGCAAATATTGGACTATATTACATCTTCTATAAATTTGAAAATTAATTTTAGGTTAAGATTCCAATTTAAAGCTTATAATTGGAATTATGATTGTCCATTATTTGTTTTGCAATTTCGTGTAAGTTTGTATTGAAACCAGTATCATAAGAAAAGTTTGATAAATCAACTTTGTAAATACTACTTAACCATAACAAAGAACCAGTTTCTCTAATAATGTTACCCTGATGTCCTTTAGTATCAGTAAATAATGATGTGGGGCGTGGACCAAATCTAGTGATCTCATCCAATAATTCATTATTTGAATTCATTTGATCCAAGATTACAGATGTCTGTCCTGTGGGTATAGTAAAAATTTCTATAGATTGAAAATCATCACGTAATTGATTTACCATATCATGGTGTACAAGATCATTTACAAAATAATCATATAATTCTACAATATTATCAAATCCGTATTCTTCCGCACGTTGCTCCCAATCTGCAGGAAAATCAATTTGTGGTATGGCAATGAAAATCTTAATATCAGGATTATGTTGTAAGGCATAGTTAATCCACTCCTTATGTCCTTCAATTCGATCTTCAAGCTCGTGACCCGCTGTCATTCCAAAAATATCAATATTTCCTGCATCAAGAGCTGCCTTGATTTGTAAATGTTCAGTTGTGTTTGAGTCATTCCAGAAATTAATTGGTCTTCCATTTTGACCTCCTCTGAAAATTAGAGTACTATTATGATTTTCAAATCCAGCGATAATAGATAAATCATCAAGTTTCTCTGCATAAGGTCTAAAGAAACTATTCCCAATAAGTAACATGTTATAGCCCTCTGTTTCTAATGATTGTGCGGAAATTTCTTCATTATTACATGAAATTAGCATCCAAATTAACGAAGCTATTAAAAATTTAATTTTTCTCATTTTCTCACTTAATTAAAGATTTTATTAGATTTTACGTAATAGTTTTTATTTATCTCTAAATTTCCTTCTATCGTTTTAAGATGCTTCCAATCCATCACTGGAAATAACTTAATCGATTTATTATCTAAATTTATTTCAATTGGCATATTAAAACCATTGATTACATTACTCCATCGATACTTTAATTCTCCATCATTGATTTCATATTCAAATATTGGTATTCGAGTATCTCTTAAATATTGATCAAAAAACTTCTTTAAATTGATGTTTAATTTCTTTGAAATATAATTTTCAATCTGGTTAGATGAAACGGTTTGATGAAAGAAATCTTTATTAATACCTCTTAGGGTGTCTCTCCACAGTTCATCATCTTTTGTTAACTGTCTTAATGTATGAAGTACATTAGCCCCTTTAGCGTAAATATCTCCTGAGCTTTCTCTATTAACTCCATACTCACCAGTGATAATTGGTTTAAAATTTGAAATACCTTTTCTCGAGCTAATAACGTATTCAGCACCTGCTTCTTTACCATAAAAATATTCAACATATAAGTTTTCTGAGTAAGTAGTAAAACCTTCATGAATCCACATATCAGCAATATCTCTATAGGTAATATTATTAGCAAACCACTCATGACCACCTTCATGAATAATTATATAATCAAATTTAAGACCCCATTTTGAATTTGATGGATAACTAGATCCTTTATATCCATTTGTGTATCCATTTCCATAAGTTATAGAGCTTTGATGTTCCATTCCCAAATAAGGTGCCTCTACCATTTTAAAACTATCTTCATAAAATGGATAGGGTCCAAACCAATGTTCAAAAGCTTCAATCATCATAGGAACCTGTTTGAATTGTTCTTTTGCTTTAGCTAGATTATAGCTTAGAACGAAATAATCTAAATCAAGGTTTCCATTTTCTCCATCATAAACTTCAGAGAATCTAACATAGTCTCCAATATTAATATTTACACCATAATTATTGATAGGGTTATTAACAAACCAATGAAATGTATTCGAGTTCTTTTTTTCTTCAATTTCTAAAAGTCTACCATTTGAAACATTAGTTAAGCCTTTAGGAACATTTACACTAATTTTCATACTATCTACCTCATCATACATATGATCTTTATTAGGCCACCAAACACTAGCTCCAAGGCCTTGACATGAAGATGCAATGAAATGATTTCCATTATCATCTTTTTCCCAAGAAATTCCTCCATCCCAAGGAGCATTAACTGCTTCTCTTGGGTTGCCCTTGTAAAACAATTTTATTTTTTCTAATGAACCTACTATTTGATTTCTTTTTAGATTAATAAAGTATGCATTTCCTTCTTTTTGAATTTCTAATTCCTCTCCTTCTTGTTTAGCCATTAGTAATTCAAGAGGTTCTTGCAAATCAATCTGCATAACATTATTAGAACTTAAAACTTTATAATACACTAAATTAGATCCTTCAATATATTTTTTTTCTGGGTTTACAGAAATATCTAAATGATAGTAATTCAAATCCCACCAGGACCGTTCAGGTGTAATAGATCCTCTAAGAGTGTCTTGTCTAGTAGTATTGTTTTTCTGATCCATCAATCCTTGAGAAAAGGAAAGAAAGGATAAAAAGACACAGAAAAATATTGTTAAAAAAAAACGCATAAATCAGATTTATAATTACTAAGGTTCTATATTAATTATTAATTTTACAATTCTAAAAACAAGATATGAAAAATACTGCACTGAATGACATACATGTAAAATTAGGAGCAAAAATGGTAGAATTTGCTGGCTACAATATGCCCATTCAATATGAAGGAGTTAAAGCAGAGCACTTAGCAGTAAGAAATTCTTTAGGAGTATTTGATGTTTCTCACATGGGTGAATTTTATATCACTGGAGATAAATCTCATGATTTTTTACAATCTATTTTGAGTAATGATATTTCAGTATTAATTAATGATCAAGCTCAATATACATGCATGCCGAATGATAAAAATGGAATAGTAGATGATCTGATTGTTTATAAATTTAATGATAAAAAATATATGTTAGTAGTAAATGCTAGTAACATTGAAAAAGATTTAAACTGGATTAATTCTAAGAACAACTATGGCGTTTCAATTAAAAATGAATCTGAAAAATACTCACTTTTAGCTATACAAGGCCCAAAGGCCATAGATGCAATGCAGTCTCTAACTAACATAGATTTAAATAGTATAGCTTTTTATCATTTTAAACAAGGCTTATTTGCAGGTTTTGATGATGTTATTATTTCCGCTACGGGATATACAGGTAGCGGTGGTTTTGAAATTTACTGTAAAAACGAACAAGCTATTAAAATTTGGAATAAAGTATTTGAAGCTGGAATAGAATATAATATTAAGCCAATTGGTTTGGCAGCTAGAGATACTCTTAGACTAGAAATGGGGTACTGCTTGTATGGTAATGACATAAACGAAACAACTTCTCCAATTGAAGCAGGACTTGGTTGGATAACAAAATTTACAAAGGAATTTACTAATTCACATTATCTTAAAAAGGAAAAAGAAAATGGTCCTGAAAAAAAACTAGTTGCTTTTGAAACAATTGAAAGAGGGATACCAAGAAAAGATTATGAGATTTACTCAAAAGAAAACACCAAAATTGGAATCGTAACCTCAGGAACAATGTCTCCGAGTTATAATAAAGGGATTGGGCTGGGTTATGTAAATTCAGATTATTCACAAAAAGATGAGTTTATATTTGTTAAAATAAGAGATAAGTATATTAAATCTAAAATTGTAAAACTACCATTTAAAGCCTAAATTATTAAACAGAGAATATTAA
>Ga0209199_1002893_pt1 | contig 17613 bp, 20 predicted proteins | sample COGITO_mtgs_1105_7_FD_184805 | JGI IMG/M metagenome (GOLD analysis project Ga0209199, IMG submission 184805) | Pelagic marine microbial communities from North Sea - COGITO_mtgs_110523 (SPAdes) (version 2) | ecosystem: Environmental > Aquatic > Marine > Epipelagic ...
TGATATTTGTTTCATTATATAGATTAATTTTGATTTGTTTAAGTTTTTATTTTATTTATAAATGTGTTTTCTCAAAACACTCACTCAGCAGCAGCAGCACCGCCGCCGCCGCCAACACTGGGCGTGTCGCGTTTGCGCTTTTCGAGCGCAGAAATTTCTTTTTTCAACTCGAGAATTTCTTTCTCAAGAACCATTCCTTGCTCAGCTTGGTTCTTTGCGCACTTTTCCAGGTGCTTTGCCTCCTCAGGGGTGTCCGCAGCAGAGGCTTCCAGATCGTACGGTTCTGAGTAGACCGCGCGGAGCTGCCTCTCGGCCCCCCCAAGGATTCGCTTCAAATCCTCGACGGTTGGTGTAGGCGCCATGGTTACTGGTGCGGGGTGAGGGGGTGAGGGGAGAGATTTGTTGTTGTTCGGGTGCATGAAAGCAAATGAACATCGTAATCAAATCAATGTAAAAAAAACCTTGGCTTTTTTTTGCATCAATTTTTTTTTTTGTGATTTTTTCTCTAAGTTTTTACAAATTTAATAAAAATTGATTTTTTTTTTATTTAAATACATTTTATAGGATATTTCATTATCAATGGATTGTACTCATTATATTAGATTTAGCATCCCCATCTGCCAGGAATGTATCCAGACTAAAAAACTTAGAAAAACTTATGGTTGTCATCATTGTCATAATGATGAAGAAGACCATAAGATGAAACGCGACGAGGTAAAATTAATGAAATGCCTTATGTGTAATTGTGTCCAACCTAAAAGTGGAAAATGTATTAACCCAGACTGTTACGCACCTAAACACAGATATTATTGTGGAAAGTGTTCACTTTGGGAACATAAACCGAATAAAGAAATTTATCATTGTGATAAATGCGGTTTATGTCGTGTAGGTAAGAAAGAATTTCACAAACATTGCGATAAATGTAATACGTGTTGGGATAAAAAACATTTTGAAAACCATATTTGTATTGTGGATCAAAAAGAGAATGAATGTATGATCTGCCTCGAAAAAACTTGGGATTCACAAAATAATTTCCAAGTGTTACGTTGCGGACATAGTTATCACTCAAAATGTTTAGAAGGATGGTTTAAAGAACATTATACTTGCCCTACGTGTAAGAAAAGTGCCTATAAACCCCATTTTTTATGGAATGCGATCAATACATACGTTGAAGGGACACAATTTGTTGAAGAAGAGATGAATAATTGGAAAACAGATATTTACTGTAACGATTGCGAGAAAAAAAGTGAAACAAAATATCACCCAGTTTATCATAAGTGTTCCTGCTGTGAAAGTTGGAATACAGAGATTGACAGAGTGAAGAAATAATTTTTTTACATTTATATTTTATAATTAAATTTAAGAATAATTTTATTATAATATTTTATAAATTATACTATGAGTGATATTGTGTGGGAACAGATGGGGCAAACTATACCTGGTGCTGAGGCTGGTGATAAATTAGGTAGAAGTGTTGCATTATCTGGAGATGGGACAATAATGGCAGTTGGATCAATTGAAAATGATGCTATTGGTAGTAATAGTGGAGAAGTTCGCGTGTATCAATATAATGAACCAGAAGATTTATGGGAACAGATGGGTGATGATATAAATGGTGAGGCTTCTGGAGATAAAAGTGGTTGGTCTGTTTCATTATCTGACAATGGGACGATATTGGCAATTGGTGCAAGTTATAATGATGGTTCGGCTACTGATGGGGGTCACGTTAGAGTTTATGAATATTCAGAGGGAAATTGGGTGCAGAAAGGGACAGATATTGATGGGACAACTACAAATGGTAGGTCAGGATTTAGTGTTTCATTATCAAGTGATGGTTTAATTTTAGCGGTAGGTAATCCAAAAGAATTAAGTGAAAAAGGATGTGTAAAATATTATATATTTGAAAATAATGATTGGAACTTTAAAAAATTTATAGGAGGTGCTTATACAGGTGATCAATTTGGGTTTTCAGTAGCATTAATAAATGACGGTTCAAAATTTGTAAGTGGAGGACCTTTTAATGATCAAGGTGCAGGAACATCAGCAGGCGTTGTTAGGGTTCATAGTTATAATAGTGAAACTAATACATTACCAAGATTAGGTCAAGCAATAAAAGGTGAAGGTGTTGAAGATAAATACGGATTTTCAACAGCGATTTCAGGTGACGGTTCTATTATTATTTTTGGTGCAACGGGTTACGACAATGTAAATATGACAAATAATGGATTAGTAAGAGCATACCAATATACAAGTGAAACAAATACTTGGGTTCAAATGGGAGATGATTTAGAGGGAGAAACAAGTAATGATCAATTTGGTTATTCTGTTTCTATATCAGACAATGGTACAATTATCGCGGTTGGCGCTATTTATAATGATGGTGGTGGTAGTAATAGTGGTCACGTAAGAGTTTATGAATTTTTAGATGGAAATTGGGGTCAAGTTGGTGATGATATTGACGGTAATTTTGCTGGGGACAGATTTGGTAGATCAGTTGCTTTGTCAAAGAATGGTTCGATTTTAGCAGTAGGTGCAACATATAATGATGATAATGGTTATTTAAGTGGTCACGTTCGAACTTTTATCCTTCCAATTAAAACAGAAGAAAGTATCCAAAATGCATTACAAGATACTCCTATACAGTTAGAATCTGGAAAATATCTTATATCTAATGCTGATATTACTTCCGCCCTCGGTGATATTTATCATAATCTAAATGAACCAGGAAAACGAGTACAAAGGAAAAAAGTAGCAAGGGGTATTTTAAAAAAATATAAAAGTCTCCTCTTATCGGGTGAAACTGTTTTTACAGATGCGTCTTCTTTGAGTTTAACTGATCCAACTCTAACAGAATTTTCCAGATTTAAATTATTAAATGCATCATCTTCATTAAACGGTTCGGACACTATTCCTTTAACAACAACGGCAACTATCTCTGATTTAGGTGATGGTGAAGGTTTCTATACCCTTTTAGATGAAACAGGAGATAATATAAAATTAATTGGTGAAAGTTCCCAATTTATTGAAATTACAAAAAGAGCGGATAGTGATTACGATGTAAATAAAAATGATGTAGAAACTATTATTATGAGTGAAGGTGATAGTTTAGATTTATATGGTATATACTTTGTTCTTGGTTCTGTAACAGGTGGTGAAGGTACTCAATCAAGTTCATCTAATATCTGTTTTATCGCTTCCACACCAGTTCAAACAAATCAAGGAAGAGAGCAAATCTCTAAATTAATCCCTGGTTATCACACTATTGATGGAAAACAGATTAAAGCGATTACCGAAACCGTTACAAAAGATAAATACATTTACAAAATTAAAAGAAATGCGTTTGGTAAAAATAAACCATCAAGAGATACTATTGTAAGTGGTAATCATTTAATTGAATTTGATTATGTATTAGTTCCAGTTCGTAGTTTAGAAGAACATCCTAATGTAGAGGCTATAAGATATAATGGAGAGAGATTATATAATATTTTAATGGATAAACACGATATTATAACAATAAATAATATGAAAGTTGAAACACTTCATCCAAATAACTTAATCGCAAAACTTTTCACAAATGAAAGTTTCAGAAAAATGGATAGAATAGAAAAGAATATTTTTATTAAGAAATTTAATAAAAAAGTTGATAGAATGAACTTAATTAAGTATCATTAAAGATTTTTTTATTTTTATTTTTATTTTTACGCACTATTTCAATTTAATAAATTAATTTATTTTCAACACCACTTGTGTAATACTGAGTAGCGCGTTCTTTGAAAATATTATTAAATTTATCTTCTAATTTTCCTAATTTAGCACTTTTATCATTAACTTTTAATTCACCTATTTTCAAATGATATATTGAAATCTTTTTATCAATAGTTTCAAAATACTGATGTAATTCTTCATATTGTTCTTTCATAAATTCTGTATAATTACCAGTTTTGATATTATATCCATAACAAGCCTTAATTCTTTTTAAAAAGTTATAATATTTTTTACAACAATATTCTATCTTTGCCAATTTACAACCATCATATATTTTCTTTTTCTCTTCCTTATCAGTAAAACTCTTCTTAGGCATTATTATGAATTCCATTGGTATATTCTTTTTTCCATAACTAAAAACTAAATCTAACCAAAGGAAATTATCCTCTTTCAAACTATCTACTAAATTATACTCTTTATCTCCCTTTTTAATTTTACCTTTTAAGAAATCTTTAAGAGACCATTTCAAAGTTAAATCATCATCAAGTAAATGTTCTAATAATGGTCCAGAATTATTCTTGTAATCTTTTAAAGTTTGAATTAAAGTTGCTAATTTACATTCTGTTATTAAACCTTCTCCCTTCAAACTTTCTAAATCTTTTTTTGTTAATCTCTTTTTTTTATATAAAGGATGATGCCCCACATTTATTGAAAACAAACTTAAATTTGGTTGGTTGGCAATATTTTCAACAACTTTTTTGATGTATTCCTCTTCTTCACTTATATTCATTACATTCAAAAGATAATGCACGTCTATATCACTTACATATTTCTTACGTGGATGATAAAATGAACCATATTCTCTAAAACTCCCTTTTCTACGATTAATTCCAATACTATCTTTTAATTCACGAACGGTTGCGAATAATTCATTACTTTTTAACATAAAATATATAATTTAATATATTTTTATTTATTTACAAGATTTTTCTTTTTATTTTTATAATTATTTTCATTTCGAACAACATTTATTTTTTTGCGATGTTGGTTCAGTATAATTAATATTAACTATTTCTATATTTTCTTTTAAATTTATTTTATTCTCTTTTATTTTCAAATAAACTTCTTCTGCCATCTCTTTAAATAATTCACGTATATCAGTACTTGAACTTGTTTTTACGCTTATCTCTTTGTATTTTATTGTATTTTTATCATCCAACTCTTCAAGAAATCCTAATATATCTTCATTTGTTACTGCTCTATTACTTATTAAATCTAATTTATTTCCTATAATGAAAACTATACCATTACTATCTTCGACATTATTTTTAATTTCATTATACCAATATTTCAAATTAATAAAACTTGTTCTACTTGTTAAATCAAAGAATAAAAATACACCAACAATATTTTTGTAATATATTTTTGTAATTGTTCTGTATCTCTCTTGTCCTGCGGTGTCCCATATCATAAGTTTTACATTAGTTTTATCTTCTAATTCAATGTTATGAGACATAAATTCAACACCAATAGTTGGATTATTTACATCAAGTAATCTTTCAGACATTATCGAATGCGTGAAAGATGTTTTTCCCGAGTTTGTATCTCCTAATAAGATAATCTTAAAAGTGTATTTATTATTAATATTCATTACACTATATATATTATTGAAATATTTAATTTATTGATTATTTTATTTTTACATTTTACAATTTTACAATTTTATATTATTTTTATGAAAATGTAAAACAACATCAGTCCCATATTTATCTATTGAAGATATACAAATATCATCATTGAAATAATTAACACTTATTTTTGTTATAGGCAATCCGTAACCAAAACCTGCCAATGGTGTCGATTTATCAAAATCTTTCATATCATCATATTCTAATCCAATTCTCTGCACTTCCGCAGTTGAAAAGAAATAACTCCAAATATTCTTTAAATTTCTATGTTTAATACCTATCCCATTATCACTTATTTTAACTGTAATAGCATCATTATTATTAAATACTTTTATAAAAATATCGTTCAATTCACATCCCTTATCCATTGTTCCTTTCATACTATTTTTCAAAATCTCTAAAAATATATAAAACATATTATTTTTTATAAATGGAAAAATAGGTATTTCTCCGTAACTTTCTATAATAACATTTGGTGAATTATTGTAATTTTTTTCACAAATTATCGATGCTACATCACACGCTTCTTCTATAACAGAAGTTAAAGGTTCGTTTATACTTACAATACCATTCTGTTGAATATCGTTATGATTAGTATTTTCTAATTCTAAATAATGAGAAATGAGTAATCTAATAGATATTCTATTTGTATAAAAAGTATTCAAATATTCATCTATTATTTTTCCTCTATTATTAAATTTTAAATAATTACCTAAACCTAAATTATCTCCATAAATTCCTTTTATATAATCTTTGTATTCCATTATTCCATTAGCAACTCTTATTAAAGTTGAAGAATGTCTATCATAAATATTTTCCAAAGTTTTGTTATATTCTTTTTTTTCACTCAAATCAGCATTTTCTAATTCTCTAAATGTCTGTATGTACCATTCATTAACCATCTTTATAGATGGCATCATTGATATACCATATGGAAAATTTTCTAATTCAATTATCTTTTCACTTATTCTACTTTTCAAATCTTCATTTAATAATTTTTTTCTATTATTTTTATTTATACTCTTATATTCCAATAAATTATTAATTGTAATTTTATTATTTACTTTATTGGAATATTTATTCAATTCTACCAATGTAGAAAAATTCCTTTCACATACTTTTAAGGCTTTTCTAAAAAGCATTTATTATCTATACCTTATTTAAGAAATAACTTAAAGAATGATTAATTTTTTTAAGGAGATGTTAGATAAAAAATATTTATTAGGAGGTGTATCGGGAATTGTTGAAAGTTTCTTTTCACATCCTTTCGATTTCTACAAAGTAAAAAATCAAGAAGCGATTCTTAAAAATAAACCTATAAATCCTCTTTTAATTTATTTATATAAAAACATTCGTTATAATGGTTTATCATCAGTTTATGTAGGATTAGTTCCAAAATTATTTAATATATTTCCTTCAAGATTAGCATTCTGGGGTATGCAAGGGACAAGTATTAAATATTTGGATAAATATAAAATTAAGGATTATAATAAATATGTATATTCAGGTTTAATAACAGGAACGGTTCAAACATTTGTTGAATCGCCATTAGAAGTATTGAAAACACGAATGATATTTAATAATAAGAATAATGTGTTAAAAATTGGAAAATTGATGAAATCGAGTTTAAATGGGATTGAATGGGCTATTATGAGGAATTCTATATTTTGTTCTTCAATATGTTTGTCAAACAATATTTTCAAGGAATGTAATGATTTTGAACGTTTCTTGTATAATTCTGGTACAGGGTTCATATCATCTATTTTAACACAACCGTTGGACTTTATGAAAACGAAATATCAATCAAGTGTTGAATTGGAAAGATATTCTTTATTTAATGAATTCAAAAAACATAGTAAATTGATTATGAGAGGAAGTTTTCCAAGGGCGTATGTAGCATCTATAAATATGGGTATTGGATCGTTCATTTTTAATAATTTTGAGAAATATTTATGAAAATATAAGTTTTATATAAATTTTATGTAATTTTTATGTAAATTTTATGTAAATTTTATTTTTATTATAAAAATACTATCTGAAAAAAAAATTGATACAAAAAAACACTGAGATTTTGTATTATATTTATAATACAAAGTGTTCTGGTGTCGTTTAAAAAATGCGTCCCTATCTCGTGCGCAACAAGCCCAACAAGCACGATCGCAAGCGCAACAAGCGCAACAAGCGCAAGCCCAAGCAGGGTCGCAAGCAGGGTCGCAAGCCCTATAACTACAGATATGACGATCTTCTCTTGTTAAACAGCAGAGAAGTCGTGCGTGACACCGAGAAAGATCGCGCGGTTGAAGTTTGTGGTTGCGGGGGATGCTGTCATCTTTGCGTCTCGGCGGAGAAAGGTTGCGACTGCTATGGCTACTGTAGCTACTGCCGGTACGAATCGTGGATGCGCCTCCGCAATGCAGGTGAACTAGAAGTCTTGCGCTTCATCTTAGGCAGTGATGACTGTGACTGCGACGGCACGTGTCCTAACTGCTATGGCAGGAACAAGTGCACCCGGAGTCGACTCGTGAGTATATAATATACTCTTTTTTTATAAAAAAAAAAATTGAAAATATTTTTTTCTATGATTTCAAGTCCCTGAATTCAGTATGCTTAGCACTACTTTTATTACTATTAATGTTGACACTGAGACTGATATGTCCGTAAAGGACTTCAAGCAGAAGGTTTATGAGGAACTCAAAAATGCCGTAGCGCATACGTTCCGTCTTAAACAGGGAGATAATTATGTTGATGACAATGTTGAGGCTTCCACTTCTACGTTTGGTGACGATGAACCTATTGTTCTCGAATTCACAAAAACGGAGGTGAATACGCCTAACAAGACCATCAGCCGAATGAGTAAGAAGGAGATTGTTATGTATCTCCACGAAAAGTTTGACTGGCCAAAGAAGGATCTCAAGAGTTATTCTCTTAAGGAACTTAAAACGGCTAATAAGTCGGGGTCGCTTCCTACTGAGGAGCGCGACGCCCGTATCGCATCGCGTAAGCCACGTAAGGTTTCAGGATATATGTTCTGGTCTAACAATGGTGGTCGCGACCAGGTGAAGGAGGATAATCCTGAACTCGCTCCTAAGGAAGTTATGCGAAAGTGTGGCGAAGTGTGGCGTGGAATGACCGAAGAGGAACGTGCCAGTTGGAACAATAAGGCGAACCCGGAGACTGATGAGGCATCCGCTCCTACTGAGGAAGCATCCGCTCCTACTGAGGAAGCATCCGCTCCTACTACTACTAAGAAGACCAAGAAGGTCAAGAAGATGAAGAAGGTCAAGAAGGTCAAGAAGACGAAGGAGGCGTCAGCCGAGGCTTCTGCTACGGCAAGCGAATAAATCAAGAAATTGATTAATTTTTTATAAATAATTCAAATAAATAATAAAAAAATATGTAAAAAAGGTATTTTCAAGGTAAATCACCTAATCTTTTGCGCATTTTAGGTGCTATATGGAAATTTGAGAATTTTAATAGATCAATCTCAAGTTTATTTAATAATTTTAATTCATATCTATTACCGTCTAACCATTCATTACAGATATGAATACCATCTCTTATGTCACATTGGTCGTAACCAAGGATTATTTTACAAGATAATAGAAGAGATACTAATCCAATATATAAAATTGTCTCTTCTGTTATATAATTAAAGAAACTTCTTATACGTGAATAGATTAGTTCTCTTGTGCTCCTTAATACATATTCATTTAATTTATCTATCTCGTTTCTATTAAGTTTTTTATAATCATTATAATTGTAAAGTAACATATCTTCATCTTTACAATATAAAACCGTTTGAATAAAATAAAACAGATTATCATCAATTGTTTTATTATAAATTATTACTCGACATCCTTTTGGAAAATATAAACTATTCTCAAAAAGGGTAGTCTTATTTTTTAAGTATTCATAATTATACTTTTTATAAATAGACATACACTTAATTTACATTTAATTCACAATTGATTTCTAAAAATCATTTTTTATTTTTTAATAAAAAAAGGAAAAAGTAAATAAATTTTATTAAACTTAAAGGTGTATTACAATAGAATAACAATGTCATCTAATCTAACTAATTTTCAAAAAATCCGTGAATTCCATAATGCTTCTGGTCTCGATAATCATACAGAGCATCAATTGAATATTTTCAGTGAAGAGAAAGAAAGTTTAATCAAATTACGTTTAGACCTTATTCAAGAAGAGTTTAATGAACTCCGCGATGCTATTAAAAATCGTGATTTCCCAGAAGTGCGTGACGCTATTGCCGATATTCTTTATGTAGTATATGGTGCTGCGGCTTCATTTGGTATTGATGCTGATAGGGATTACGATTTAGTTCATAAATCTAATATGAGTAAGTTTTGCCAAACCGAAGAATTAGCACAGGCTACGGTAAATAGTTATAAGAAGAAATTTGAAGAGGGTAATTCACCGTATGATAGTCCAACGTATCGTTTGAGTAGTGATGGGAAGTATTATGTAGTGTATAATGAAACAACTGGTAAGATTTTGAAATCAATTGATTATAAACCGGTTGATTTGTCTTTTGTTTAATTTTTATAAATTTTTTTCCTGTTCAACACTTATTACCAAGGGAACTCTCTCTGTTCTTCTTTTAACTCAGCGCTAACTTCTTTTGGAGTCCTAATTTTAATATCAGGACTCCATAGACGAAGCAGTTGTGTGAGTAGCTTACGAACTACTTTTTCATCTTCTCGAATTTTTTCCAGCTCGTAACAAAGGTTCTGGACCGGGTCGAGTGCTGTTTGCCGGACAAGTCGTGGAACGCCACGTGTTGGAACGAACCAGCTCGCAACATTTGTTACGAGCTGGAACGCTTTTGTTGAAAGCGTTTTGTTCCGCTCAAGCGGGTTGGGGTGGCGCAATTTGCCACCTAGTGCAACCAGTTGTACTGGCAGCGACACCAGCCTCAGCAGCATCAGCAGCAGCATCAGCCACATCCGTTTCATCAGCTCCGTTGTCGTCATGGTTGTCGTTGTCGTCGTCGTCGTTGTCGTCGTCGCGGTCTTCGTCTTCAACGAAAACACCATTTATCAAAATATATAAAATATAAATCAAAATATTTTTTGCATCATTTTTTTTTTATTATAAAGAATAATTTATTAAATAATATTATAAACGTCAATGAATAATCAAGAATATTATTTAATATACTCATTAGAAGGTTGTTATTTCTCTGAAAAAGCGGAAATTTTTCTTAAAAATTATGGTATGCCTCACCAAATAATAAAGGTAAAACAGAGCGAAAAGGAGGAATATAAGAAAATGTTACAGAAACAGACTTTTCCTCAGGTTTATTACCATTCAAAAGATAATAAATATTACGAAATTGGGGGATGTAGTGATCTGGAACAATTTATAATAAAAAATTATGTCAAATAATTATCTTTGGAATTATATAATAAATGAAGTTAAAAGTATATTCACTACCAGGATGTCCGTATTGCAGACGTGTTGAGAGATTAATAAAGAATATGGATTTAAAGGCTGAAATTATTAAAGTTAAAACAATGAAAGATAAGGAGGAAATTAAAAAGAAATTAAGAAAAAACACTTTTCCACAGGTTTATATTGTAAAGGGGACTGCTAATTCAAGGGACGTTCATATTGGTGGATGTGATGATTTTGAGAATTATTTAAATTTTGCTTATTTAATTGGAGAGAAAAAAATTAATTTGAATAAATTGAAAGAATTTATAAAACTTATGGAATAGATTTACTTAAAATTTCTAAATAATATTTTATTAAGTTATATTCCAAAGTATATAAAACAATTATAACTATTATACCACCTAAATAACCATAAATATCTATTTTATTTTCATCATATTTTTTATATAAAGCCTTATCAATCTTCTCTTGTAAAAAATTCACTGCAAAAGGAATTCCTTGTGTAGGAATTAAGTAAGTAACGGCATACATTATAATCATAACAAGAACACCATCTAACATACTATTCCTTTTAATAGCAACATCAACACCATTCCAAGCAACACCCGTTAAAGCCAAAAGGTTTATGAAATTGGTAGAAATGAATGAAATAATGTTATTTGGACTTAGACTATAAACATCTTTAAAAACCTGCTTATTTTCTTTACCAGAAACAGAGAAAATATTTGCTAATAAATCAATAATAGGTAAGTAATATTTTAATACATTAAATGATTTACTACGAATGATTAAAAATGGAATAATAAATATAAAAATGGCGTACCAACTGATTAAACCTATGTAATGATGTGTTTCTATATTAGAATTTTCATCATTATAAATATTCTTATCAATAAAAAACATATTTGTATATTTTATAAAATATAAAAATCAAAAACATTTATATTTTATATATTATATGTGGGGTTTCGGTTTAGAACACGAAGTAAGATACGGTTTCAGGAAAAAAATAGAACCCAGTTTATTTTTATTAAAGAATTATTTAGAAAATTTCAAGAAAGATAAATCATTGAAAAATGTTGATGTACCTAAAAATAGAAATGAATTATTGAAAATAATTAATAAAAATTTTACAAATGATGAAGTAAATAATTCAAGATTACCTATTAATGATATGTATATAAACGCTGTTAATAAAGTTTTTTATATAAAATTAAATGAATTGGAAAAAGTTGATATGAAAAGTATTTATTACCTTTTAGAGAAAGTAACAATAATATTAGGATTTCAAATTATAAGTATTGTTGATAAGGTTCTTAATGATAATATATTGAATTATTATAAAAATGTTGAACCAAATCCTAAAAAAGTAAATCAAATTATGAATTGTTTGAGTAAATATCGTAATGATGTTAAAACTGTAAAAGAATTATTAATAAAGAAAAAATTATATAATAAAAAAAATACAGGATACACATTACGAATATTGGAACATAAAGGTAAAGTTGGAAAATTGAAATACTTTAATAAATTAAAATTAAATAATAAAGCGAAAGAGATTTATATGACTTATTTACAATATAATTATTTCCGTTTTTATTCATATCTCTTTTTTAATACAAAATTTAATTTAAATGCAAAGAATTTTGATTTTGAAATTAATAATTTATTGGAAAAAATGAATGAAGAATATGGAACATTTTGGAATTTCAAGTTTGATGAATTTTCAATAGATAAGAAAGACGTAAATAAAATTATTAGTGAATTGAAAAGTTATTATTTGAATAAAGTTATTAAATTTTTATCGAATTTAGATGAAAATAAAAAATATCTGTTTCCTGTTATTAAAGGAACTAAGATTTCATATAAAACAATATTAAGACAAGAAAAGAAATTATTGAATTTATATGACGATATTATAGGATTTCACGAAATTAATTTTATAGATCAAGAATACGATTTATTTTCTAAAAAAGAAATTTTAGAACAGATTGATTATCTATTAGACGTTTATATATATTTGAGTAACAAAAACATTAATTTCAGTAATCTTGATTTTGATTTCGAAATGGCAAATGAAACAGATTTAATTAAATTAGATTATCCTATTAAATATTTAGTAGATATGTATTATAATGATGGTTATGATAGTGATTGGTCTCAACCTGATTTACCTAAATTAATCGAATTTAAAAGTCTTCATTACAAAAACGTTCAAATAGAAGATATTGTTAATGAAGTAGAAACTTATCAAAAAATTGTCAAAGATATTTTAAACGGATTTTATAGAGGAACAGAACAAGATTTTGGTGAAATTACTATTATGAAAAGAGGTGGAGATAAGAATATTTTATTTTTAAATGAAGATGGGTTTGGAAATAAAATTTATAAAAGAGATTATTACGGTTCTTACCATTTATGGCTTACAATGCCATCGAAAAGTTTGAATTCATTTGCTGAAGAACACACTGAATTAGCAAAATTATTACAATGGTGTGAGCCTTTATTTTTTATTTTTAATATAAATAATATTTATGATGAGGTGGGTTCATATAGATTTTTATTAAATAGATGGGGTGGATATGGAACAAGTAATCCAAATTTGTTAAAAGATAAGAAAGATAAATTTGAAGTATTAAGTTATTATGATGGACGTAATGAAACAACTTTAATGAATGATTTACTTAATAGTAATGAAATTAATTATTTTAAAGATACGCAAATTTTTGATTATAAAGGTAAAAAAATAAAAAGACGTATAGGTCTTCCTGATAGAGGAACATCTGTAAAGCAATTTGATTGGAAAGTTAATAATAAAAAATATAAAACTTATATAGATGTTTTATGGGAAAAGAAAAATTATAAAGGTAATATTGAACTTGGTGCTGATGTGAGAACGGGGGACAATTGTCAAGCATTATGTTGGGAAAATAATTTTGAGAAGAAATTAAAGAAGGGTTGGGAAAAAGTTATTGTGAGGAAACGTGATACGAAGTTTTATCAATATTATTATAATAGAGTATCTAATAAGTTAGTAGGTGAAATGCCTGTTGAAAATAGTTCTGGGAATGGAAGAACTGGATTTGAATTCCGTGTATTTGATAATGTTGATACACCGTTTATGTATGATATTATGTTCTTTGCTGTCCTTTTATATATGGCTATTTTAGAAAGAGGAAAGAAAAAAGATATCGAATTAGCAATTGATTCGAATGTTTGGAATGAAACAATCGCGGGATGTATTATGTCAGGTGCTAATGGATTTAAATTGAAAAAGAATTATTGTAAAAAAATGTGTGAATTATGTGGTGTTAAAGTAAAATATAATGACAAAATTATTGATTTATTTCAATATTTAATGGATGAATTACATAAAAAACATAAAAATAAGAGTTTATTCAAAAAAATGGTTAAGAATTATAATTTAAGTATCATTGTTCCAAATATAAATATGATATATTTACAACAGAATAAACAAAGAGTGAGAAATGAATATTTATTATAAGAAAATTCTATATTTTATAAAATAAATTTTCTGTAAGTTAATGAATAACGCATCTCCTTCGTATTACATCTTTCAATCTCGTGACCAAAATATTTTTGACTCGAACCTGACATAATGAAAAGAGAACCAGATTCTAATTTCATTTTAAATCTAATTGGATGATCCCTATCAGTTTTGATAGATTTCAAATTGCCCTCATCATATTTAATCTTTTTGAATTTTATTTCGCGATCAGAACCAACAGATAAACCGACAATAACAGGATATTCGCCAAATGATTGAATTGAGTCTCGATGGAAATGAATATAATCTTCCCCATTTACATATTTATTTATTAAACAACTATTAAAATTAATCTTTAATAAACCTAATTCAATCATTTTCTTTTGAATTTTTTTCTGTATCCCATTTAATATTTTATCATATGAAAAACTTTCCCAACGTGGAAATCTATGTTTCCAAGTAGGGCAAAAATACTTATTCTCTTCTTGATACCATTTTTGAAACCGATTAGCCTTATTCTTGAAATTTATACAAGGACGAAAATCATCCATACCTTCTAAATATTCAAATAATTCTTTCTGTTCCCCTTTATCCAAAAAGTTTTTAATATAAAAAAATTGACTTGGTAAGTCGTTTTTATGAGTAAAAGAGTATTTAATCATATGTATATAACTATCGTTCTACTTCTAAATATAAAAAATAAAAAAAATTGATAAAAAAAATATTTGAATAGATTTATTAAAGATTTAATAAACAATCAAAAATATGGAAGGAGCGGGACAGGCTTTTGCTTGGAACATGCATGGCGGACAGGCTTTTTCTTGGAACATGCATGGCGGACAGGGTTCGCAGAACCCGTATTTTACGAAGAGGCGCCCCGGTGCGAAGAAGCGCTTCTATGTGCAGAGGAATGTGAAACAGGAATCCAGGAAGCCACAAAAGGCGAAATCGGTATCCAGATCGCAGCCAAAGGGTTTGGCGAGACTGTCCACCGGTCCACCACCTGGTTTGAAGCCGGGTGATATACGCAATTTTGCGAAGAGGCGTGGCTTCCCAAGTCATTCTGTACGTCCCCTTGTAAAAAGCCTTTTCACAAGGGCAAATTCCGATAAGATTACTTGAAAGTGAGGATTTTGTCCTTATCTATTTTTATAAAAAAAATGAATTTTATTTCTGTAAATATTATTAATAGTATTATTAATATGGCATTTAATAATACTATTAATACTTTTAAAATTAATCATCCAGAATGGATAATTGAAGATCGTATCGGTGATGAAGGGAAGGATGGATTAGCATATATTGTAAAACATAAAACAAAACCAAGTTTATACGCTGTTGTTAAATTTTTTAAGAATAAAAAGAGTGTAAATATGATTAAACGCGAATTTGATTTTCTTGAAAAATGTTCTAATAGCGGGATTTCACCTAAAATTTATCAAGATAATATTGATGGGAAACGATACTTTATTATGGATCGTTTAGAAGCGACTTTAAGAGAATATATTGATGAAAAGAAATGGTTAGGATTACAAGATATTAAGCAGATAATTTCACTTTATACTATATTAGGTGAATTGGGGATTTGGCACAATGATAGTAATATTTTGAGAAATATTATGATAAAAGGTGACCGTTTCTATTTAATCGATTTCGGTATGGCAAATGAAATTAATTTAAAAATCAAAAAGAATTATGGTCCAAATCCTAATTTTATGCTCTTACCCAAGTTATTTAAATTTATTAAAAATTTGAATGTTAAGGGATATTTAAGAAAAATTATTGATGATTATGAGTGTAAATATAATGTATGTATTGATTTCCAAAATAAAATGGAAAATACGCATCAATTGAGATTACAGATATTATTGGATAGAATTAAAAAGAAGTGAAATTTTGTTTATTTTTGTTTATTTTTGTATTATTTCTTTTTTCCAATTTTTTATAAAAAATATATGTTATATTAATGCCTTGTGAGACACACGGAAAGAATTGTAATGGAGAATGTATTGACCCAAATATTGACAACGGTATGATGACTAAAATTTGGGGACCACCTGGTTGGTTGTTTTTACATTGTGTAACTTTTGGTTATCCATTTATGATTAATTTAAATAAACCAGAACACGTAATTAGAATGAATAAAACAAGAGATTTTTTTAGAAATATAGGTTACGTCTTACCTTGTAAATATTGTAGAAATTCATATAATGATTTTATGAAAGAAATTCCTGTTGAAAGATTTTTGAATAGTAGAAAAGAATTGACTTATTGGTTATATTTAATGCATAATAAAGTTAATAATAAACTTGGTGTCCCGGGTTGTAATATACCATCTTTTGAAGAATTTCAACAAAGATATGAAGCGTATCGTGCTAAATGTAGTAAAACAACAGAAGAAGAAAGAGAAGAGAATAAATCAAAAGGTTGTGTAAAACCCGCTGATGGTACTACTAAACGATGCTTTTTACAAGTTGTTAATTGTAAAAATGGTGATATAACAAGACGTGACAATTCTATTTATTATACAAAAAATAATATGGATTATATTTTAATTAAAAAAGAACATTTACTTTTATTAGGTGTCTGCATTATACTTGTTATTTTAGGTATTATTTATAAAGACGAAATAACAAAATTCGTTAAAGGTATGCTTGGAAAAAAAGGTGTTTTGAGAAAATAAAAAAAAATGATGCAAAAAATACTTTGGGTTTATTTCATAAAAGAATTAATTAATAAATATGAGTAGGGTGAAATGAGTCCGCCAACTCCCAAATGCCGTAATGCTGCCGTAGCCTCTGTTGGTGCCGTAGCCTCTGTTGGTGCCTGACCTGCTGGTGCCGGACCTGCTGCCGCAGAAGGGCTGCCGTCGGACCTGGTGCCGCTACCCATGCCGTCGCCGCCGAACCTGCCACCGGACCTGCCACCGGACCTGGTGCCGGACCTGGTGCCGGACCTGGTGCCGGACCTGGTGCCGCTACCCATGCAGCCGCCGCCGGCAGGTCCAGGTTAAAACCGAAAAACAACAATCAACTTTAATTAGTTGATTTATTATAAAAAAATAAAAAAATGAATTAATTTTACATATAAAAAAAAAGTTATATGTAAAAACAGAAATATGTCTAATAATTATAATTTAATTGAAATATTGAATAAAATTTTAGCGGAACACTCATATAAAGATGTAGCAAATAAATTAAATCTTGCTGTTGGAACTATTAAACGATGGAAATTAAAAAGTGATGTACCAAAATTATATCTTTTTGATTTGTTGAGAATGAATGGTGAAAATATAAA
>Ga0209199_1002902_pt1 | contig 17576 bp, 16 predicted proteins | sample COGITO_mtgs_1105_7_FD_184805 | JGI IMG/M metagenome (GOLD analysis project Ga0209199, IMG submission 184805) | Pelagic marine microbial communities from North Sea - COGITO_mtgs_110523 (SPAdes) (version 2) | ecosystem: Environmental > Aquatic > Marine > Epipelagic ...
GCGTGATGCCATATGTGGAATGGATCTTGCGCCAGTGTCCACCCACGCGATCAAAAGACACAAACACATATCCCGGAAACACCGGTCTAAGAGACGGGATAAAACGGCCGTTGCGGTTTTGCGATCCCTCCTCCATCGGTAAGAAGGTTTGAAAACCCTGCTGCTTTAGGTTACGGTCAGCAATATGCGCACAGTTTGGTTTGAGCTGCGCCAAGAACCAGCTCTTGGCGTGGTCGTGATAAGTCATCACATCCTCCGTTTTCTATTGCCTGTGTATATCGCTCACGACTGAGCAAATGCAAGCTCGCATGGCTGAAGATATTTAAAGCTCATGAAAGAAAAATCTCTATATATCTTTTTAACATATTGATTTTTAATGATAATTTTTAAATATCAATTTTATCCAATCAATTAACTCTACTCATTTAGGAGTGTAACCTATACTAAATAGTATTTAGACACATCCTTTTTTATTAATTTCTACCCTACTGCCTTCGGATGAAGGCGGTAGTTGATGTTACGAACATAACTATGCAGATTTTTAGTTGCATCAAATTCAGTGCAGTTACTTAGGCACAGTTTAAAAATGGATCATACGAGACGCCTTATTGGCAGTCCTCGTGCGGTAGCCTGCCACAGAGCACTTCAATTATGACTACACAACGCAACAATTTGCGTGAAGATGTAAAGTTCCGTATTCTGCGTCTATTGCTATTAGCATGATTTCCACTCAATATCTTGTTCGTAATGACCTTCTCAAACCCTTAAGTCAAAGCAAAGTGATTGCCTATCAGCGTGGTCTTTAGCCGGAGTATAAAATTACTTTGATTACCTATGGAAAACCTAAAGACTGGGCCAGTAAAGAGGCATATCTCGGTATCTACACATTCACCTTACAGAAAGAGGACTGCTAATGTGCGGAATAGTGGGATTGCTGGATGCCACTTCTAGCAGTTCAGACGATCGCGAGACCCTGGTGCGACGCATGACACGCAGCCTCCTTCATCGTGGTCCAGATGCCGAAGGTTGTTGGATAGAAAATGAAATTGCGCTGGGACACCGACGTCTATCTATTCTCGACCTATCTAAGGCTGGAGCTCAACCGATGCATTCTGACTGTGGGCGGTATGTTATCACTTTCAACGGTGAGATCTACAATCATCTCGAGATACGGCGGGACCTAGAAAAAATCATGGCCACGACGACTTGGCAGGGACACTCAGACACTGAAACTTTGCTTGCTGGCATCATGTATTGGGGTCTTGATGAGACACTGCAGAGAGCGGCAGGAATGTTTGCCATCGCCCTCTGGGATCGTCAGTTAAAGCACTTGTTTTTAGCTAGAGACAGAATCGGGGAGAAGCCACTCTACTGGGGATGGGCCAAACAGACGTTTGTTTTCGGTTCAGAACTCAAGGCTTTGCGCCAACACCCAGACTGTCCCACAGATATCTGCCGGGATGCCCTCGCCCAGTATTTAACATATGCCTATGTACCGGCGCCGCGCAGCATCCACCCGGGTATCTATAAGCTTGAGCCGGGCTGCATTCTTAAAGTTGCAGGTCCACCGCCATCAGCTCCTCCAACTACCCCTCTCCGTCCCAATGAAAACTATAGATCAGTTTCAATCCATCGCTTTTGGTCCCTAAATAAAACATTAGAGAGTGGTCATGTGAGCCCGTTAGCCAATGAAGCCGAAGCCTTGAAGATAGTCGAAACGACAATCTGCGAAGCTGTAAGCCGACAAATGATCTCTGATGTGCCGTTAGGAGCATTTTTATCTGGTGGCATTGACAGTTCGCTGATCGTTTCATTAATGCAGCGTCAAGCAACGCTTCCAGTGAAGACTTTTACTGTCAGTTTTGAAAATGGGGCTTTCGATGAGGCCCATTATGCCGCCGCCGTGGCCAGACATTTAGGGACAGATCACACAGAAATTACTGTGACAGATCGCGAAGCGCAAGATGTGATCCCTGAACTTTCAGTTCTTTATGATGAGCCGTTCGCCGATTCATCCCAAATCCCAACACATCTGGTTTGCCGTGCAGCTCGTGAGCATGTCACCGTTGCGTTGTCTGGAGATGCTGGGGATGAGCTTTTTGGTGGGTACAACAGGTATTTTCTTGGCCCCAAAGTATGGGGTCAATTTGAGAAAATCCCCAAACCTCTTAGGCGTGGCCTAGGTCACATGATCTCTGCACCCCCTATTTCGATTTATAATTGGCTTGGCCGAAACACTAGAAGCAAGTTTGCCATCAACCACGCAGGCGACAAAGCCCAGAAAATAGGATATGCATTAAAACACGTAGACAATATCGACGATCTCTACCGTAGCCTTATTTCATCTTGGGCTGGAAACGCCGTTGCCAAGGGGACGCAACATTTGCCATTGTCTGTTTTGGACGACACTTTGCCAGATTTTCTAGATTCAGATGTAGCAGCGCGAATGATGGTACAAGACATGCGTAGCTATTTGCCTGACGACATACTCTGTAAAGTAGACCGCGCCGCGATGGGGGTCAGCCTAGAAACACGTATCCCGTTCCTTGATCCCGCTGTCATATCAGTGTCGGCCAGACTGCCAACGTCCATGAAGGTTCGTCACGGACAAGGTAAGTGGGCCTTGCGACAGGTACTGTACAGCCATGTACCACGCCATCTGATCGAGCGTCCAAAAACCGGCTTCAGCATTCCCCTGGGAGATTGGTTGCGAGGACCACTGCGGTTGTGGGCGGACGAGTTATTAACCCCCCAGACATTAACTGTTGATAATCTAATAGATCCAGCACCAGTTTTGGCCGCATGGAAAGAGCACCTTTCTGGTCAGCGTGACTGGTCTCAGAAAATCTGGATTATTCTAATGTTTCAGGCGTGGCGAAAAGCGCAAAATGAACAAATGCAAGGTCGCATAGCTGAAGCTATTTGAAGCCCTGGAAGCCAAAATCTATATATGTATATTTAACATATTGATTTTAATAGAAAATTATTATTAAATATTAATTTTATTCAATCAAGTAAACCTAATCCTTAGAAGTGTAACCTATACTTAATAGTAATAGGACATATCCTCTTTTATTAATTTCTACCCTACTGCCTTCGGATGAAAGCGGTTGTTGATGGTACAAATATAACTATGCAGATTTTTCATTGCATTAAATATAGTGCAGTTTTTTAGGCACAGTTTAAAATGGATCATACGAGGCGTCCTACAGGCAGTCCTCATGCGGTAGCCTGCCACAGAGCACTTCAATTATGACTACACAACTCAACAATTTGCGTGAAGATGTAAAATTCCGTATTCTGCGTCTATTACAGGACAACCCCGAAATGAGTCAGCGTGAATTGGCCAAAGCCGTTAGCCTCAGCACCGGCGGCATTCATTACGTGCTCAACGCACTCTTGGATAAGGGACTTCTCAAGATAGAAAATTCCAACAAAACCGAAGACAAGCGGCGCTATGCCTACGTACTTACACGCAGGGGCATAAATGCAAAGGCCAATCTGGCCAAGGGGTTTCTGGTACGGAAGATGGCTGATTACGAGCTTCTAAAGACTGAAATTGACGAAGTTCGTGAGGACTTGTCTGACACGGAGGCGGCCGCGCTTGAGATCGTCTTGAAGGATTGCTGAAATAAAAAGTGACAACCCGAAAATTAAAAATGAGGTTTCTATAAGTGGCTAAAGACGCCTCAAAAATGCGTGTCTTGATCACTGGGACGGCCGGATTCATCGGATTCCATCTTGCCAAACTGTTACTGGCAGAAGGGATCCTCGTCTACGGCTTTGACGGGATGACCGATTACTATGATGTCGCCCTCAAGAAGCGGCGGCATCAAATGCTACTGCAGAATCCAAACTTCGCCGCTACCGAGGGGATGCTGGAAGATAGGGCGCTGTTAGAAAGTGTCGCCAATGAATTTGAGCCTGATGTAATCATCCACCTCGCGGCACAGGCCGGTGTGCGCTACAGCCTCGAAAACCCACGAGCTTATATCGACGCCAATGTCATCGGCACTTTAAACGTTATGGAAGCAGCGCGCTGCCTGAATGTGCAGCACCTGCTGATGGCCTCGACCTCATCAGTTTATGGCGCCAACACCGAAATGCCATTCATCGAGAGCGAAAAGGCAGACACGCAGCTGACAATTTACGCTGCAACCAAGAAGGCGAACGAAAGCATGGGGCATGCCTATGCCCATCTTTACGATCTGCCAACCACGATGTTTCGGTTTTTTACCGTTTACGGTCCTTGGGGCCGTCCTGATCTAGCGCTTTACAAATTTGTGGATGCGATACTCGATGACCGCCCCATCGACATATACAATAATGGCGACATGTATCGCGACTTCACATATGTCGACGATCTGGTACGTGCGATAGGTCTCTTAATTGATGTGGCACCCGTACGCCCAAAAGATGGCGTGGTGAACGAGGGAGATAGCCTGTCACCCGTCGCCCCTTACCGCGTCGTGAATATTGGCAATTCCGACAAAGTGCGGCTGTTGGATTTTGTCGACGCGATCGAGGACTGCCTCGGCCAAAAAGCAAAGCGCAATTACATGGGCATGCAGACAGGTGACGTGCCTGCAACTTGGGCGAATTCGGATTTGTTGAAAACCTTAACGGGGTATCGGCCACAGACAGATTTCCGCGACGGCATTGCTAAATTTGTGGACTGGTATCGAGAGTACTCCAGGAAATGACAGCATATGTAAAAACCATTGCCGTGATCGGTCTCGGCTACGTAGGCCTTCCACTCGCAGTAGAGTTCGGCAAGGCGCGTCCAGTGATTGGCTTTGATATTAATACAAGCCGGATTGATGCACTGCGTGTGGGGCATGACGCGACGCTGGAGGTCTCCAATGACGAATTGGCTTCAGCCGATCAGTTTACACTCACCAGCAACCCCGCTAATCTGGCCGCTGCCTCAATCTACATCGTGACCGTACCAACCCCGATCGATGCACAGAAGCGCCCCGACCTGACCTCCTTGCTCAAAGCCTCAGAAATGCTGGGGGGCGTATTAAAGCGCGGCGACATCGTCATTTATGAAAGTACTGTCTACCCAGGTGCTACCGAGGAAGATTGTGTGCCTGTTCTGGAGCGTGTGTCTGGTCTTACCTTTAACGTCGACTTCTTTGCAGGATACTCCCCCGAGCGGATCAACCCTGGCGATAAGCTGCACCGCCTGCCCGATATCCTCAAGGTGACGTCTGGCTCCACGCCCGAAGTAGCAGAGGAAGTCGATCAGCTTTACGCCAGCATAATCACCGCCGGAACCTACAAAGCAGAGAGTATTCGCATTGCCGAGGCCGCTAAAGTGATCGAAAACACTCAACGCGACCTAAACATTGCACTCGTCAACGAGCTGGCAATGATCTTCAACAAGATGGGAATCGACACCGATGCGGTTTTGAAAGCGGCAGGCACAAAATGGAATTTCCTGCCGTTCAAGCCAGGGCTCGTGGGCGGACATTGTATTGGGGTAGACCCGTATTACCTGACACACAAGGCCGAGGCGATAGGCTATCACCCACAGATCATCTTGGCTGGGCGGCGTATCAATGACGCGATGGGCGCGTATGTGGCCGGCCAGCTGGTCAAGGCGATGTTGAAACGCCGTCTTCAGGTGGACGGCGCGCGGGTGTTGATCCTAGGGCTGACTTTCAAGGAAAACTGTCCAGACTTGCGCAACACACGTGTGGTGGATGTAGTCGCGGAACTGCAAGACTACGGGGTACACGTAGACGTGCATGACCCATGGGTGAATGCGGCAGATGTACAGAAAAAATACGGGCTGCCATTGACTGCGACACCTGAGCCCAATTCCTATGACGGTGTGATCCTTACCCTGGCGCATGACAGCTATCGCCAGGCTGGAGCAACCACACTGCGCGGGTACGGCCAACCCCATCATGTGTTCTTTGACTTGAAAAGTATCTTTGCGCGAGATGAAAGTGACTTTAGGCTGTGATTGATAATTTAGGGGCAGATACCCTCGCAGGACAAATTATTGGTTCGCCTCAACTTTCCCAAAAATGGACTTTCCCGCCGATACCAACACCGAACCCACAGTCAAATCGAGCTCCAAAAAAGACATGGAGGACCCCTTCCGTAGCTTCCCCGAATATACCCAATTGGTCGATGTAGTCGACGCAGTGCACGGTAGGTACATGCATAGCGACAGCGGCAACGTGGAGCACTTTGCTGAGACTATGAACCTAGTCGATCCTGATAGTATCTGTTTGACTGGAGGTTTTCCTGGGCATGTAGCTTCATACATCTTTCGTCGCGAGACACTTCTAGCCAGTGGCGGCTTCCGCATTGAGTTGATCATGTTCGAGAATATGGAGTTAATCCTTCGGCTCATCGCAGATGGTGCGCGGGTGATTGGCTGCAACATACCTGGCTTTCACCGCCATTATATCCCGAATTCTTTAACTCGCAGCTGCGCCGGAGGAAAAAGGCTGCGCATAGAGCGCCAGTTCCTAGATATTGCTACCAAAGATCAGCTGATGAGCCGGCTAGAGATCTTTCGCCATCACTTTCTCAACAGAACAAAGCAGCTATTTTACGTCGTGACAGGACGCTGAGTCATGACCAAGCGAACAACGGGCCGGATCAATATACTGCAGCTGAGCCGCCAGCCTCAAAAGGTTCAACCATGACTTCTGAACACCTAAAAAGAAAGCCCATTGTGTTACACATCATCACCGGTCTTGGCGATGGCGGCGCCGAGGCCGTCCTATACAACCTGATCCGCAGCGCTATTAACTTTGAGCACAAGATTATCTCACTTTTAGGGCCAGGAAAATACGGACCTATGATGGAAGCCGAAGGTTTCGAGGTCTTCTACCTCAGACTGCAGTTATCTCTACCCTCACCGATGAAGCTGTTGAAGCTGCCTTACTTGGTACGCCAAGCACAACCAGACGTTGTGCAATGCTGGATGTACCACGCCGATTTGCTTGGCGGATATGCTGCCTGGCATGCAGATGTACGAGCAATAGTATGGGGGCTGCATAATACGACGCTTGATGTACAAAGTTCCAAGTGGACCACCCGCCAGCTGGTATTGCTCAATGTTCGGGTCAGCGATTGGTTGCCACACCGCATCATCACTTGCTCGAAGAAGGGAGGCGTGATCCACCGTGAAATTGGCTTCCCAGCTGAGAAAATGGTCTTGGTGCACAACGGCTACAATACCGCCGCCTTCATACCCGACGATACCGCACGTACTAGTTTTCGCGCTGAATTTAACATCGGTGACGATCAACTCCTGCTGGGTTGTGTGGCGCGCTACGCCCCACAAAAGGATCACCACAACATACTCCAAGCATTTACCAAAGTGATAAAAGCGCGGCCTAATGCGCATCTGCTACTAATCGGCCCTGGCCTTACCACTGAAAACACCGAGATCACAGCGCAGATTTCAAAAAAAGGCCTGAGCGACCACGTAACTTTGTTAGGACCTCGGCTTGACATTCCAATGGTTATGAATGGGCTCGACCTGCACGTGTTGGGCAGCGCTTACGGCGAGGCTTTCCCCAATGTTTTATCCGAAGCCATGTCTTGCGGTACGCCATGCGTAGCCACAAACGTTGGAGACAGCGCGACCATCTTAGGCGAGACTGGGTGCGTCGTGCCTGCGAGGGATAGCCACGCGCTGGCTGCCGCGATACTCGATGTAAGCCAACAACTTTCCGACCCAGCAGTGCAAACCGCCTGCCGCGCCCATATTTTGCAAAACTTCACGCTTAAACATATGGTCGCTGGATACACGCAAGTCTGGCGAGACAGCATCGCCGAAATAGAGGGCGGATGCCTTACACCTAAAAGAGTTAAAGCTAAACACTTTGCATGCCACGCCAATATCATTTATCGGCGCTTGTGCAATCACATCAAGCAAGTAATTGACAAAATTATGAGGCGTTGACAAATTGCTAAACTGTTTTAAAGCTCTTGTTAAGAATATGATTCCCAAAGACGTGCTATTGGGCCATCTAGTATTTTGCCGTTCAGCTGCTTGGCGAAAGACTGGATTGACCTTTCGTGCATGTGCCTAAGAACGGCGGTACTTCCATCAACAATGCTATTTATGGACAGAGTTCATGAGCCACTACCTGATAAGTGATATCGAGCGCCATCGCCCTGACTTGCTGAGCACACTTCCATCGCTGGCAGCAATCCGAAACCTTTAGACGAAGACCTTCTTGGCGTGGAACTTCGCACGCAAGGGGGCGGAAATGGCCGATCGTGCGCAAATCCACCGTCCAGAACGCTATCAAAGTGCTGATTTTGAAAGCTTCGAACGCTTCGTACTAAATTGGCTGCCAAACCGGAACCTTGACAGCGAGGATTAAGTCTTTCACCCACAGAGGCATTCTCTTTTAACCAGTAAGGGCGAGATTGGAGTCCACCACCTAGGCCGGATCGAAGACGCTTGCAGTTACCAGCCGTTTATCGAAGATCCACTTGGACGTAAGATAAAATCCGGGTTATCAATTGCTCCACTGAGGCTTTTAGCTATCGCAAGGCCTACACTAAGTAAATGCACGATACATTAGCGCGTTGCTACGCTGAAGATATCGAAAGGTTTGATTATAACTTTTAAGCAATTCTCTCCAAAAGCATTTGAGCATTTGAGCATTTGAGCATTTGAGCATTTGAGCATTTGAGCATTTGAGCATTTGAGCATTTGAGCATTTTTTCACCTCTATTTTCAACAATAAAAATGAAGCATATTACTAACTATTTGGCGCTCAATTTTTGGAGTATCCAATGCTATACATCGGACTGATATCTGCCCTGTTTTTGCTACGGTTTGCGCTTGCGGGCAAAACGAAGCTTGGCAATCAGGTCTATTTTATCGTGCTAATGGGTCTCTTCCTGTTCTCAGCTTTTCGCTATCTGGTAGGATGTGACTGGCATTCGTATCACTATCAGTATCTGAGCGCAGCAGAGCTGGACTGGTCGTCAATCATGGCCCAGCGAGAGCTGATATGGTGGGTGATCCTTGGCTGGATACAGGACAAAGGCTTGCCCTACCCGATTGCCAATGTCGCCTCTAGCGCAGTTTTCTTCCTCGGTATGCATGTGTTAGCGCGACGTCAGCCTGACCCGCTAGGCTTTCTCGTGCTGTTATTTCCAATACTGATTATTAACATGCCGATGTCCGGTATTCGGCAAGGTGCAGCAATTGGTCTATTATGCATCGCCTTTACGGCCTTCATTGATAAACGCCCCGTCTGGTACGCATTCTGGGTAATTGTAGCTTCAGGGTTTCATACAAGTGCGTTAGTGCTCATGCTACTACTGCCACTCGTAACAGGGCGCTACACTAGAAACCGTTTATTGTTAGCTGCGGTCATTGCTTTACCAGGCGCCTATTTTCTTGCATCAGGAGAAACCGCAGAGATCGCAAAGGGCCGTTATATAGGAGGCAAGGATGCTGCCGGTGCGATATTTCGCCTAGGCATCCTTGGGCTCTCTGCTCTGTATTTTTTCAAGTTTGTAGTCAATAAATTAAAGCGCTCATTTCCGCAAGATTACCCCCTTGCAAATATTGGTTCTATCGGAATGTTACTGGCGCTCTTGCTACTCCCAGTATCTACTGTGATCGGCGATAGATTTGGCTATTATCTTATCCCCATCCAAACAATGATGTTTGCGCGCCTACCCTTCTTGCCATTCCACATAAACAAAGCGTTGCATTCAGTTCTACCTTATCTGGGATTATGGATCATCTTCATCGTGTGGTGGCAGTTTGGCACACACTTCCAGAAATGTTATCTCCCCTATCGGAGCTGGTTGTTCGGCTTTCCTGGAGGAGACCCGGTAGGTAACTGATAACGAGGAGAAAAATTCGTAAAAAAGGACGACGATCTTGATTGTCCATGTGTCTTGTTTGGATGGGTCAAGGTTCACCGTCATTACTAGTAACACCCTTTGAGTGCATATTCATTCTAGCAAAATCTATCCGCAGTGACAAATTCAATGAATTAACTTCTTTTCTCAACAGCAAGGCTGTCTAGCTGGTGATCCAGTTAGAAACACTTCTTGTGTTGCTCTTTAGCATGGCCCTCATCTTTTGCGGTGCAGGCGTGCTGTTGCAGCATTCCACAGCCTTGCAACGGCTCTGAGCATCACGCTTTTGATTGGTATTTTGACCCTTGGTAATCTTGTCATAAACACTCTGGGATGCGCCTACCCGCCAAATCCAGTTGTCATAAACCCGGTGGGAATACTTATCCTGGGCGGCGCGGAAAATATAGCACCAGACTATACGGGCGCTATGGCCGCGTAACTAACCTAAATCAGCCTGCAGCAAACCCGGCGCGGTTCACAGTAAATCAAATTGAGAGAATTTATGAAAAGAACACTCACATCTGCCATCCATAGATTATTGTCCGAATTTCTAGTCCATACATTGTTAAAACGAGCGCGCGTTTACCGTACGGTATATCCTCAGATGGCCGTTTTCGCGCATGATATAATCGGAACAGAAATCAAGGTTTACGGTCGCTTTGAGGATCGCGAGCTAACCGCGCTAGTAGACATTATCGCCAGGATTGACCGGTCGAAGTTGGTACTTGACGTTGGTGCTAACGTTGGAAACCATACATTATTTTTTGTGCAGCAAGGTTTCGAGCGTGTCCATGCCTTCGAGCCCAACCCGCAGGCCTCTCGCTTGCTTATGTTCAACACGGAGATCCATCCGCAGGTGAGGGTACATCCATATGGCCTGTCAGCGCGTGACGCGATGCTCGAAGCCATAGTCCCATTAACTAATGTTGGAGGTGCCAGCCTGCAGAAACAGCACCAAGACACTCACTCAAGCGCGGTGGAGTCGGTAATGTTTGAGATTAAACGGTTCGATGATCTTCCTATCGCGTCAGAGCCGGTTGGACTTCTGAAGATTGACGTTGAGGGTCATGAACCCGAAGCGATTGCAGGCATGCGCACCATGTTAGAGCGCGATGGCCCGTTAGTGCTTTTCGAATGCAACCGAAAAACAGACCCCAGTTCGACCGACCACATGCTCACAAGTTTACGTGAACTGGGTTACAATTACTTTGCCTCTTTAGAGTCGCCTGAATCAGTTATTTCACAGAGGCTGCCAACTGGACTTCGCCGTCCGCTACGAATTGTTGAGCGAATGCTCTCGCATCGGCGGTTGGCAGCATGCGAACTCAGGCCAATTCAAGAGTTCGCCTTTCGAAACTACCGAATGATAGTAGCCTCTAGGACCGGGATACGTTAGTTCGGTGTTTGAATAAGGGTTTCTCGATCATCCGCTGAGAACGGCAGCGCAAAAGTGAGCCACCGAAGTGGTGTGATAATCTAGCTGTGGGCAACGTAAAATATTGCCACTTTGGCCCTTGCTGGTTTCTGGGAGGGCAGAAGATTTCAGTTATGATATTTATAGGTCCGCCTCGCGAGTTAGGGCAATCGCGTTTGGAAATCTGAGCATCGTTGGGGCAAACATTGCACGAACCTCTTGGCTCTCTCGTTGCGTTCGTGGGCATTTGATAATGATTTCCGACCTCGAAGAAGCAGGACGAACCCAAACGCGATTTCCCTGCCACGCGCGTCGGGGCGGCATCAGCGAACGCGAGGTTTTGGGATTTCGTATGAGAGCTTGAAGAAGAAGATATTTTCGATCCCACCCTGATATTAACGAACGGCGGATATCTATCGGCCCAAGCTGGACGGGTTCACTGGCTGCATCGATCAATGGTTACAAGGCGAACTCATCCCAGGAAGCAATAACATGGCGAATGCCTTTGGAGATAGTTTTTTGAAAAGTGGCGCTAGTCTGCTCCTTCTGCAAATGGCGGGCATGGGGCTGTCACTGGGGGTGTCGGTTCTTTTGGCGCGCCAACTGGGGCCATCGCAATTTGGCATCTACAGCTTTGCCTTGGCGCTAGCGACGCTCATATCCGTTCCGGTTCAATTTGGGCTTCCACCACTGGTAGTGCGTGAAACTGCCCGCCTGCTATACGAGAACAACGTCAGGCGAATGTTTGCCCTCTGGCGCTGGTCGGCATTGATTGCCTTCCTAGCCAGCGCGGTGATATTTACCGCTGTGCTGCTACTGGGGTCGTTAATTTTCGCGGCTTACATAACTAAGTCATTGCTGGTAGCGACTGTCTTGCTGGTACCGTTACTGGCTTTTGGGATGTTGCGTGCCGCAGCTCTTCGGGGGTTGGGCCATGTGGTGATGGGACAAGTACCCGAAACTATAATACGCCCTGGACTAATTCTTTTGCTTCTTTTGGCGATATTAGGGCTTGGGCACGAAATCGACGCTTTGTCGGCAATGGTTCTAAATGTTGTCGGGACATCTATAACGTTTGTTGCCGGAGCGCTCATGCTGGCCCGCGCTGCGCCATCATCTAGATCAGGTATGGCACCGCCGATCCCCCATTACGACTGGTTGCGTGCAGCGATGTTCCTTGGCGTAACCTCCGCCGCGGTGGTAATCAACCGCAACCTAGACATAGCCATGTTAGGCAGCCTACGCAGTGCCACGGAGGTGGGCCAATACAAGGTGTCTGTAACGCTGGCTATGGTGAGCGCGACTGCGCTGAATGTGTTGAACTTATTGATACAGCCGCAGGTCGCGCGCCTGAACGCGGCTGGGGATATTGACGCGATAAAAAGATTAGTCACCAAGGTCGCGCGACTGAGCTTTGTTATCGGGCTTTGCTGCGCGGCGGTGTTTCTGCTGTTGGGCGAGGAAGTTATCACCAGAATATTTGGCGCAGAATACTCCGCAGCCTACCCAGCAATGTCAATTTTGATCGCTGGTCAAATTTTCAATACCTGCTTTGGGCCCGTAATGTTGGTACTCAATATGATGGGGCAGGAACGCACCACCATGAGTAGTGTGATTGTCGCCGCAGGAGGCAACATTGTACTAAATGCGATGCTAATCCCGCCCTTCGGAACGCTCGGTGCGGCGATGGCTACGGCGGCGACGTTTCTGTTGTGGAACGTTCTACTGAACATCAAAGCGCGGAGGCTACTGGGAATAGACTGCTCAATTGCTGGATGGCATGAAGGGAATTAGTAAGTATGAACCGACCAAACTTTTTCATTATTGGCGCGCCGAAATGCGGCACAACTTCGCTGGCCAACTGGCTGGCACAGCATCCAAACGTATACTTTAGCCCAACTAAGGAGCCTCATTACTTTAACGATGACCACATCCGTACTAATTATCATGATTATCATGATGAGGATAATTATCTCTCTATGTTCGCGGCAGCGCGTCCAGAACAGAGTACTATCGGTGAGGGGTCGGTCTGGTATCTTTTTTCCCGCAACGCGGTAAGTAACATCGAAAATTTCAGTGAGGGGCAGGCGCGTTATATTGTCTGCTTGCGTAATCCAGTGGACATGGCTTATTCGCTTCATGGGCAACTGCTATCCAGTGGCACCGAGAATATATCAGATTTCATGACTGCATGGGACCTGCAGAATCTACGCAAGTATGGACAGAGTTTGCCAGCTTTTTCAGGCGAACCTTCTTATCTTCAATACCGCGAGACCTGCGCACTGGGCACCCAAGTAGACCGTCTGCTGAAAAACGTTCCTCTTGATCGCGTGCACTTCGTGTTTTTGGATGATCTAACTCACAAGGCGGCTGATGTTTTCGATGGTGTACTCGCTTTTCTTGATGTTCCACCAAGCCCTGCTCCCATCGATTTTGCCAAGCTGAACGTCTCACATACAGCGCGGTTCAAGGTAATTTCACGCGCGATCACCGTAGCAGGGACGGCTCGGCATTGGCTCGGTCTGAAAAAGGGCTTCGGTCTACTGAATCTTATGCGTAGGCTTAACAAGCGTAGCTTTGAGCGTAAACCACTTGATCCTGCTATCCGCCAACGACTGCAAAAGAGTTTTAGGGATGAAGTCGCCTTACTGGAACGGCTGGTGGGCCGGGACTTGTCGCACTGGAAAAACTAATGAGGCGAGAGACTCTGCAACATGTGGCGTTTTTCATCTTTACACTCGCGGGTAATGGCGCGGAGCGTGTATTCCTCGACTTACTTGAGCAAGTTCTTTGAGAAGTTGAGCATGTTGACCTGATAGTAATGCGCAATACCGCTGCTATGAAAGAACAAATACTAGAGCGACTGCATTTGATTGATTTAAAAGCGAAGCGCGCTCATAAGGAAGAAATGCATTTGATGCTGCGCAACATCCTGAACCTTTGCTTCTGCAGCCGAAGGCTGGGGCTGGAGCCCGTTAGCCTTCTGAAGATCGTCATTAAGGGGCACGAGCCCGAGTGGCTTGTTGGCCATAGGTAAGGAGATCGTGGAGGATGACGGCTCAAACGATGAAACCGCGTCTCGGGTCTGGGAGATTACGAAACTAGAAACAATGCTGGACCGCAACCTACCCCTTTGGAAAGAAACATGAGCAATACTTTGTCGCACCTCGCCTTTTTTCTGCCTTCACTTAGCGGCGGGGGGGCCGAACGTGTCATGCTGGACGTGGCCCGCGAAGCCGCAAAACATGTGGCCCGCGTAGATCTCGTGCTGGTGAAGCACTCCGGAGCCTATGCTCAGGAAGACCCGGGACAGGTAAACATCATCGACTTGCACGCTTCACGTTCGTTGGTCAGTGTACCAAGGCTAGCGGGTTACCTACGCCGAGAACGGCCACAGGCAATCATCTCGGCAATGCCCCATGCCAATATCACCGTTCTCGTTGCGGCGCGGCTCATACGGAACCCCGCCCAAGTTATCATTAGTGAGCATAGCATGATGTCGCGCCACAAGAACGCGGGGCCGAAGATCAAGATGATGCTTCGTGCGGCGCGACTGCTCTACCCACGTTCCGACCGGGCCATCGCGTGTTCCAAGCAGGCGTTAAACACGATGGTTCAGTTCACCGGGCTCCCTAGCGCCCGGGCAAAAGTGATACACAACCCCATCGACCTCGAGCGCATCCACGACCTGCGCGACCGAGCCCCAAGGCACGCCTGGTTGTCGGATAAGGTGACGCCAGTGATAGTCACCGCTGGGCGTCTGGTGGTAGAGAAGGATCAGGAGACTCTAGTCCGGGCGCTGGCGGCTATGAACCGGACAGAGTCCCGCCTTGTGATCTTCGGCGAAGGGCCGCTTCGCGCGCAACTAGAGGCGTTGCGCGACGATCTCGGGTTGCAGAACAGGGTTGACATGCCAGGGTTTGTGGCCAATCCTTACGCTGAGATCGCGCGGGCGGACGTCTTGGCCTTGCCGTCGAAATCCGAGGGTTTTGCGAACGTGGTTATCGAGGCACTGGCTTGCAACACGCCGGTTGTCGCCACCTGCGGCACCGGGGGCATTGCGGACAGTCTGGATGACGGACGGACGGTCCGACTGGTCAACATCGGTGATGAAATAGCAATGGCGTCAGCCCTCGATACGTGCATAGCCAGCCCGCTGACTGACGGGGCCATGCAGGCGATAGCCGGGCGTTTCTCTCTGACGCGCGGATGGAAAGAGTACAGGGATGTGGTGCTTGCTGCACTTGCGGATGCGGGACGCTAAGCCATGGCAGGATTGAAGAACCGCATCAAGAGCCTCGTGCCCGACAACCTGCTGCTGGGCCAGCTGGTGCTGCGCCGCGCCAGTGCTTGGCAGCAGGCTGGGCTAATCTTTATACATGTACCCAAGAACGGTGGCACCTCGATCAACAGCGCAGTCTATGGCCGCTTTATGGGTCATTTTCGGGTAGGTGACATCGAGCGCGTTCGCCCCAACTTATTGCGAAGTCTACCTTCCTTTGCCGTTACCCGGAACCCGTGGGCTAGGGCTTATTCCGCCTGGAATTTCGTGCGAGAGGGTTCTGCAATGAAAGACGGTGCCCAGATCCACGACCCTGCACGATACCAGGTGCCCGAGTTCGATAGTTTTGAGCGCTTTGTGCTAGAATGGTTGCCAAGCCACGACTTGAACCACGAGGACTACGTCTTCCGTCCCCAACTCCAATTTCTGCTGAACAGGAAGGGTGAGACCGGCGTAAGCCATTTGGGCCGAATTGAGGAGCCGGGCAGTTACCTGCCGTTTCTCGAAGAGAGCCTTGGCCGCCAGATCGATATCCGGCATCTCAACCGCACCTCAGATCCTTTCCGCTACCGGGAGGTCTACACCCCCGAGATGCGCGACTGTCTCACCCGCTGCTACGCGGCTGACATGGAAAAACTTGACTATGACTTCTGAGGGTTTTGTCGCAACGTTTTCTTTACGATGGAATGAGACGTATCGCTGGACTCAGTTATCTAGTCAAGGCGGCAAATTGCTGAAATGCAAGTTGTCCCGACGTTCCAAATTGTTGTTTGCGGATCATGTGCACGACTTCGATACCATCCAAAGTCGCAGAGACTGAACCGATGGATTTGAATCCTTTCATTTGCTTTATTAGCTTGTTGATAAACCTGTGATCCTCTTCAATGATGCTGTTCAAATACTTGACTTGAAATACTTCGATAAGCCAGTACCATCCGTTCAATATCAGCATGCATTTCATGTTCTCAAGTTCGGCAAAATTGGTACTATTTTTGTCGATAACTACCCTATCAGGAAAGCCATTGTTGCTGATTGTTTGGGCGAAGAAGGCAGTCACTGCGGCCTCATCGCGCTTCTCAGACAGCATGAACCAAGTTTTTTACCAAACTTATCAACGGCGCAGTAATAGTATGCCCACTTTTTTTTAACCTTCTAGCATTTCTTATCATTCCAGTTTTACCACTCCAAACCAATACTCGGCTTCATGCCGCTTTGCCTTATATTGGCCTGGCGCTTGTCTTCGCAGTTTGGACGCAGCTTTCGTGGCATTTCAAGCAATGTTACATTCCCTATCAAAGCTGGATTTTTGGCTTTCCAACTTGTGGTCCATTTCAGTTCTAATGTTCATCCATTTCAACAGAAAATAGTATTCAGTTCTGAACGCCTAGAATACAGATTTGACATCACCCACCTCAATCAGAATGCAGGCTTCGCTGAGATTACTAAAGATTTAGGGATCAACGCATAACGTAATCAAAAGTGCGACCTATACAAATTATATTTTACCTATCCTTTTTTTCTTAAATTCTAACCGTTTACTTTTAGAAAAAAGCTGTTGGTAATGGTAAAATGGAATTTAACCAAAGCTACAGTTGTGTTCTCTTTTGTGCAAAATTCAGAGTGTTTTTGCAAACCATATGAAAAAATATAAATAATCGGAATAAAACATGAGCAGTGAAGAACTCACAAGCATCGAAAAAAACGGTAATTATTGGCTCTCAAAGAGCAATACTTCCTATCATATTATTAATCCTAATGCTACTAGCCTAACCATCAAAGAAGACGATGGTTATTATAGTCTCGCCAAGGGTGGCGACACATTTTATGTCTTAGATGGTTCTGGCAGCAGCATTAGACTGTATTATGACGGAGTTGGCCGGTCGATGTTCGGCCCAAATGATAGTACAGGCATTTATACGCCGACAAATGTTGAAGAAAATCCATTTGATAGTGGTTTTCTAGTTCTTGGTTATAGAAATGATAAACCAGAATGGAATAATAGTTCTTTTTTTA
>Ga0209199_1002903_pt1 | contig 17563 bp, 12 predicted proteins | sample COGITO_mtgs_1105_7_FD_184805 | JGI IMG/M metagenome (GOLD analysis project Ga0209199, IMG submission 184805) | Pelagic marine microbial communities from North Sea - COGITO_mtgs_110523 (SPAdes) (version 2) | ecosystem: Environmental > Aquatic > Marine > Epipelagic ...
TTTGACCAAGGATCAAGTTTGGGCCCTAGCCCGCGTGGTAGATGACCTTGGATTGCCCGTCATGTGTTATGGTCTAAGGGTAGATTTTATGGGAGAGCTGTTTCCAGGATCCGCCGCGCTCTTGGCCCTGGCCGATGAAATGCGTGAGGTGCGAACCATCTGCCACTGCGGCAAAAAGGCGACGATGGTGGTGCGATTTGACAGCACCGGCAAAGCCGTCACCTCCGGAGATCAAGTGCAGATTGGCGGCAATGAAACCTATCTATCGCTCTGCCGCAAACATTACCGCGCCGCAGTGGCCGACGACGAGTCTCCTCAGCTTCCAATCTAAGGCATTGTCATCTCCAGGATCTAGCCGCTCGCCGGCCGCCGTTTCTCAAAAAAAGGCGGGGGGTATACAACCACCTCCCACCTTTATTCAAGGTTTTGGACTCGCCGAATGCTCAGCGCTTGCCATAGTAAAGCCCCACAACATGCTCGGCCTCAGCAAAGAACAACCAACGCTGTGCAAAGGTTCCCAGCGCATGGCAAGCCACAGCCAAACAAATCATGAGCACACTGCTCGAAATCATCAACAACACTAAGGGCGCAACAATCATCAGAGCAAAAGCAATCACACGCAATTTCACCGCATGCTTTCGACCGACCTGATGCACCATCTCTTTCAGCAGATAGTTATTGCCCGTGTGGGGCGGCTCGAAGGCGCGCACGATACCGCGCGCACCAAGGCCGGTTGCCGTGCCAACATCCGTGCCCCGCTCGTGAAACCGTCCATCACCAGACAGCCAAGCGAACAGCTGCAGAGCCCCCGCCAAACACAAAAGCCCGATGGCGAGACCCACTTGACCGGCAAGCAATCCACCGCCACCCAGCGACAAAGCCAAAAACAGCACGGGAGTGCTCCAATGGTTCCAACGTGGCACGGTCTTCAGCTGTGCGTAGATCATCGAGGTGGCAAAAACCGTCAAGATTGATAAAGCCGCGCCAATATAGCCCAAAGGCTGCCATGCATTATCGTAAAACACAGTCCCGAGGGCAAAGACACCCATGACCAGCAAACACGCGACCGCCAAACAGCCCTCACGGCTCAACCAGCTGCTGCGCCATTGCGAGAAGGCCTTCAAGAACCTCTGTGGATTTCCCAAATGGAAGGTCGAGGCCAAAAGCCCACCCCCCGCCAACGCAAAGGCCACAGCATAGTGGAAAAACGCCGCCCAGCCGCGCGCATCTGGCAGACCAAGCCCCAGCCAGGTCAGCATGCCAAAGCCCAAACCCGATGCGACAGTGAAAAGTATTACAGAACCAGCAGGATGCATCAGAGTTTCTCCAAAGCTTTATCGAGCCACCCAAGGAAGCCTTTTTGAGTGCCCGAAACAGGCTCCAAATAGGGGGCCAAGATATCAAGATCGGCCGGCACATCTTTCGGACGTGGTGGCAGGTATTTGTTCACCGGCTTGGTGCCCAGCTCGGGCATCAGATCCATGCCCCCACGCGCCGCCACCAATTGCGACACCTCGGAGGTTTCATCGCCCAAATCACCAAAATGCCGCGCGCCGGATGGGCATGTGCGTACACAGGACGGAACTCGATCCTCTTCCGGTAGGTTTTCATTGTAGATCCTGTCCACACAGAGCGTGCATTTCTTCATCACACCTGCCGCTTGATCCATCTCCCGCGCCCCATAAGGGCAGGCCCAAGCACAAAGACCACAGCCAATGCAGGCATCCTCATTGACCAGCACAATCCCATCCTCCGCGCGCTTATAGCTCGCGCCGGTGGGGCAAACGGTGACGCAGGGCGCGTCTTCGCAATGCAGGCAAGATTTCGGGAAGTGGATCAGCTGTGCCGGGCCGCTCTCGGGTTGCACCTCATAGGAATGCACACGGTTCAGGAAGGTGCCCGAAGGATCAGACCCGTAAGGATCCTGATCTGACAGGGGCGCACCATAATTCTCGGTGTTCCAGCCTTTGCAGCTGACCACACAAGCATGACAGCCGACGCAGGTGTCAAGGTCAATGACCAAGCCTAGCTTCTTAGCCGAGGTGGTTTTGGGAAGGGTTGTCATTTACTTTTGCCCCTGTTTTGCTAAATATATGTGCTGGTAAGCGCCGTCTTTTCTGGCTGTAGCCAAACCGCGCGGAATATGTTCCAACGTTTCTGAGATGAGTTTGGCCACACCTATCATTTGCTTACTTTCCATTCCAATTCTCCCGGCCCCGTCCCCACGGGGGAGGTGATCGGCTCAAATCGGGGGCTGCTTTCGGATTGGCTTTCAGCCTTTTCGATTTTCACCCGCAGATCAAACCAGGCCGCTTGGCCGGTTACCGGATCAGAATTGGACCACCGCAGCCCGTCGCCCTTGGGCGGTTGCAGCTCGTGGATCAGGTGGTTGAGCAGGAAGCCTTTGGTTGCTTCAGGCGCTGCCTCATCCAAGGCCCAAGCGCCTTTGCGCTTGCCAATCGCGTTCCAGGTCCAAATGGTATTTTCATTCAGAGCTGCCATATGCGCCACGGGCACCACAATCGAGCCATGGGCCGACGTGACCCGCGCCCAGTCGCCCTCGGCAAAGCCATTGGCCTGCCAAATTTTGGTGGGGACAAAGAGTGGGTTTTGCCCGTGGATTTGCCGCAGCCAAGCGTTTTGCGTCCCCCAAGAATGATACATCGCCATGGGGCGCTGGGTCAGCGCATGGATGGGGAATTCTTCCACATCTACCGCGCCATCCTCAAACGGCGCATACCAGATCGGCAGCGGATCCAACGTCTGTTTGATCTGCGCGCGCAGATGCTCTGGCGGTTGCCGCTCGCCATGACCCTCTGCGGCCAATTGAAAGCGGCGCATGGGCTCGGAATATATGTCAAAAAGATAGGGTTGCGGCGCATCATAAATGCCTATTTTCACAGCCCAATCTTGATAGGCCGCATTCCAGGGTTTGTAATATTTGGCCCCTTCGGGCAAGTGGATTTCATAAAACCCGCCATTGTCGATATAGGCCTGCATTTGATTGGGGTTCGGCGCACCGCGCCCTTCCTCTTGGCCCGCCTCACCGCGGAACCCAATCAGCGGTCCCACACCCGGGCGGCGCTCGTGATTGACGATGTAATCTGCGTAGTCTTTGTATTTGGCGGATCCATCATCATTGACAAAGCCCTTGAGCCCCAAGCGCGCGCCCAAATCGACCAGAACCGACTGAAAGCCACGCACATTGCGATCCGGCTCGACCACCGGCCAGCGGATACTGTCGGCCGCACCGCCCGCTTCGCAGATCGGCCGATCCAGCAAAGAAATGCAGTCATGGCGCTCCAGATAGGTTGTGTCTGGCAAAATCAGATCCGCATAGGCCACCATTTCCGAAGAATAGGCATCGCTGTAGATGATCTTTGGGATGACGTATTCGCCGTTTTCGTCCTTATCGGTGAGCATCTCCATGACACCACCACTGTTCATCGAACTGTTCCAGCTCATATTCGCCATATACATGAACAAGACATCGATTTTATAGGGATCGCCAGCATGGGCGTTGGAAATCACCATATGCATCAGACCATGGGCCGACATGGGATTTTCCCAAGTGTAGGCCTTGTCAATGCGTACAGCACTGCCATCCTCTTTCAGGCACAGATCATCCGGCCCTTGAACATAGCCCAAATGCGGCCCGTCCAGCGCTGCGCCGGGGGTGACTTTGCAATGCGGCTTGGGATGCGCGGAGACAGGTTTGGGATAAGGAGGCTTAAAGCGGAACCCGCCGGGCACCTCAACCGTGCCCAGGATGATTTGCAGCAAATGCAGGCTGCGGCAGGTTTGAAAACCATTTGAATGCGCCGATACCCCACGCATGGCGTGAAACGACACCGGGCGACCAATCATCTTTTCATGCTTATTACCGCGGAAATCTGTCCAGGGCTGATCAAGCTCGAAAGCTTCATCAAAAGCGACCCGCGCCAGATCTGCGGCAATGGCCCTGATACGATCCGCGGAAATGCCGCAGCGTTCGGCAACATTTTCAGGTGCATAGTCATCGGACAAATAACGCTCGGCCAGATGCTGGAATACCGTACGATGCCCTTCGTAAGTGGCGGCCAAATCTGGCGTGATGCCTTTGGTATCAAAAGCCACAGGTTTTTTGGTTCTGCGGTCAATAACCAGAAGCTTGCCATCAGCGCCGCGCAACAACATGCCTTTGTTTGGCCCCTCAGTGCTGTCCACCAATGCCGGCGCATTGGTCAACTGAGCGAGATAATTCAAATCCACTTTGCCAGCTTTGAGCAACAAATGCACCATGGAGAGGATAAACAAGCCATCTGTGCCGGGCGTAATGCCGACCCATTCGTCGGAAATCGCATTGTAACCTGTGCGGATCGGATTGACGCCAATCACCTTCGCACCACGTTCCTTCAACCGCCCCAAACCCATTTTGATCGGGTTGCTATCGTGATCTTCGGCCACGCCGAAGAGCATGAACAATTTTGTGCGCTCCCAATCAGGCTGTCCGAATTCCCAAAAGGCACCGCCCATGGTGTAAATGCCCCCAGCGGCCATATTCACCGAGCAAAAGCCGCCATGGGCCGCATAGTTTGGCGTGCCAAACCCCTGCGCCCAAAAGGAGGTGAAACTTTGCGATTGATCGCGCCCAGTGAAAAAAGCCAATTTTTCAGGATTTTCTTTATGAACCGGCTCCAACCAATCCTGTGCCAGCTGCAGCGCCTCATCCCATGAAATTTCTTCAAACGCCCCGGAGCCCCGCGGCCCGACCCGTTTCAAAGGCGCACGCAGACGCGACGGGGCGTTGACCTGCATGATGCCCGCTGAACCTTTGGCGCAGAGAACCCCTTTATTAACCGGGTGATCGCGGTTTCCCTCGATATAGGCGACCTTGCCTTCCTTCATGTGGACATTGATTCCACACCGGCAAGCGCACATATAGCAGGTGGTCTTGCGAATCTCATCACTTACCTTGGGTGACAAATTCAGTTTTGGTTCTTCAAATCCCATGGGAAGGGCCCCCTATTGCCTGCAATTCAGGTATTTTTTTGGACGGCGGCCTGAGCTGCCGTTACACAAATCATGTCAATGATATCATCCGCGGTGCAGCCGCGTGACAAATCATTTGCTGGTCTTGCCAAGCCTTGTAAGATTGGGCCAATCGCCTTGGCACCGCCAAAACGCTGCGCAATTTTATAGCCGATGTTGCCCGCATCCAAATTCGGAAAGACAAAAACATTTGCCTTACCAGCCACTGGCGAGCCCGGCGCTTTCGCAGCGCCGACCGATGGCACCATGGCCGCATCAAATTGCAACTCGCCATCGACCACAAGATCCGGTCGTGCCGCCTGCACCAGAGCGGTGGCCTTGCTCACTTTGGTTACATTGCCGTGTTGTGCGCTGCCGCGGGTGGAGAAAGACAGCATTGCAACCTTGGGCTGCAGACCGGTGAGCCGGTGCATCGACTCTGCAGAAGAGATCGCAATGTCAGCCAGTTCTTCCACCGTTGGGTCAATCACCAGACCACAGTCAGTGAATACATTCACTTCGCTGGGCAGATCAGGGCGATCTTGGAACAGCATAAAGAAAAAAGACGACAGTAGCTTTGTGTTCTCCGCCGTGCCAATCACCTTGAGCGCCGCGCGGATGATATCGGGGGTAGAATAAACCGCCCCGCCAATCGTGCCATCGGCATCGCCTGCCGCGACCATCGCCGCGGCGAAAAAATTGGCCTGTGAAAGTTCTCGCCGCGCCTTGTCTGGTGTCATGCCCTTGGCCGCGCGCTTTTTAACATATTGCTCAATATAGCCCGACAACTTTGGGCTGTTGGCAGGATCTTCAATGGCGATATCCCCTGCGCTGCCAGCAGCCGAAAGCGCGGGCTCTACCAGATCCGGGTCACCTATGCAGATAATCTTTGCCAAATTGGCAACAGCGGCCGCAACTGCGGCCTCTGCAACGCGAGGGTCTGCACCTTCGCTCAATACAATGGTTGGTTTCGCGCCAGGGGTGGCGGCAAGAATATCGCGAAATGCCGCCACACCGAAGCTCCTTATTCAGCCGCCATATCTGCCGAAGATACGCCTGCAACTTGAACAGGTTTTTTCATTGCGTCCCGACGGAAAGGCTCACCCAATTCTTGGTTCAACAAGACCTCGATCAAAGTGGTTTTATTATTTTCCATTTGATCTTTGATGGCTTGATTTAGCACATCGGTCAACTCGTCCATAGTTTTCACTTGCACACCGATCAGGCCACAAGCCTGTGCGATGCCTGCATATGACACTTTGGTATCCAGCTCTGTGCCAACAAAGTTATCATCGAACCAGAGGGTTGAGTTGCGCTTTTCTGCGCCCCATTGGTAGTTACGGAACACGATCTGTGTCACGGCAGGCCATTCATCCCGACCAATAGCCGTCAGCTCATTGACCGCAATCCCGAAGGCGCCGTCACCGGCGAAACCGACCACAGGAACGTCGGGCTGACCAATTTTCGCACCAACAATCGACGGAAGACCATAGCCGCAGGGCCCAAAGAGACCTGGAGCCAAATATTTTCGGCCCTCATCAAACGAGGGGTAGGCGTTGCCGATGGCGCAGTTGTTGCCAATATCTGAGGAAATAATCGCCTCTTTCGGCAGCGCCGATTGAATAGCGCGCCAAGCCATACGCGGGGACATCCAATCTGGCTTGTCTGCACGTGCACGCTGGTTCCAAGTTGTACCGGGATCGTCATCTTCGTGATCCATGGACGTCAACTCTTGCGCCCAGGCTGATTTCGTTGTGGCGATCAGGTTCTTGCGCTCCTCGCGACCCGCATCACCTGCGGTATCGGACAGACGGGCCAAGAGACCTTGCGCCACTTTCTTTGCGTCACCCACGATGCCGACGGTCACAGGTTTGGTCAAACCGATCCGATCTGGGTTGATGTCCACTTGAATGATCTTCGCATTCGTTGGCCAGTAATCAATTCCATAGCCTGGCAACGTCGAGAACGGGTTAAGCCGTGTGCCCAGTGCGACGACGACGTCGGCACGTGAGATCAGCTCCATTCCGGCCTTTGAGCCATTGTATCCCAAAGGACCTGCGAACAATGGATGCGAGCCTGGGAACGCATCGTTGTGCTGATACCCAACACAAACCGGCGCATCCAAACGCTCGGCCAAAGCGGCGACATCGTCGAAAGCATCCGCCAAAACAACACCGGCACCGTTTAGAATAACCGGGAATTTCGCGCTTGAGATCAACTCAGCCGCCTCAGCAACCGCGCTTTCACCGCCTTGTGGCCGCTCGAATGAGACAATCTTCGGCAGTTCAATATCAACGACCTGGGTCCACATATCCCGCGGGATGTTAATCTGCGCTGGAGCAGAGGCACGATGGGCCTGCATGATCACACGATTAAGAACCTCAGCGACCCGGCTCGGATCGCGCACCTCTTCTTGATAGGCAACCATATCTTCGAACAATTTCATCTGTTCAACTTCTTGGAAGCCACCCTGACCGATGGTCTTATTGGCCGCTTGTGGTGTAACCAACAGCAAGGGCGTGTGGTTCCAATAGGCTGTTTTCACGGCGGTGACGAAGTTTGTGATACCAGGACCGTTTTGCGCGATCATCATGGACATTTCGCCAGTTGCGCGGGTATAGCCGTCTGCCATCATGCCGGCAGAGCCTTCATGGGCGCAGTCCCAAAACATGATTCCAGCTTTTGGAAAAATATCAGAAATAGGCATCATGGCAGAACCAATGATCCCAAAAGCGTGGCGGATACCGTGCATCTGAAGCGTTTTTACAAAGGCTTCTTCAGTGGTCATTTTCATCGGGCAGCTCCTTAAAAGGGATTGAACATGCCGCGGCATTCTCTCGCGGCATCTCTGTGGGTTTATTCCTGCCCTCCTATTAGGACATAGGCAATGACATATTTAGGGCCAGTTGGAGCCCTCGAATATATCCACATCAAAATTGTCGCGCAGATGGCGGTTTTTGAGACCGCCGGCGCAATGTTTCCGCGAGCCAATAGTCAGCTCTCTCTGGTTTGCCCAAAAAGTAACCCTGTGCGTGGGTGATTCCTACAGCCCGCGCAAGGTCCAATTAACCCTGAGTGTCGATTCCCTCTGCGACGAAGCTTATAAAGTGAAAAAATCAGCGTTGCAGAAAGTAGCGCACAGAACATTACGTTAAATATCAATATCATAATATTGGGATTAAAACCCATCTCCCGCCTAAAACGCAAGATTAAATCGCGCAATGCGCTGTCTGCGGCCTGTGACTGCCAATTTCACCCTACGTCACATCTCCCAATATTCTTGTGATTTCAGATATCTATGATTGCAACGCCTGAAATGACATAGCGCACACGCTTGAGCTATGGTCCATTGCCGGTTAGCAAAGGCACTGAAAATTCTTGCCCAGGAGCACTCTCATGGCTGACTATAAATTCGACACCCTATCGCTTCACGCCGGTCAAAGCCCCGATGCGCGCTTTGGCAGCCGGGCCGTTCCAATTCACCAAACCACCAGCTATGTTTTTGACAGCACCGAACATGCCGCTGCCTTATTCAATATGGAAGTTGGCGGGCACATATATTCGCGCCTGACCAATCCAACGGTCGCCGTACTCGAACAGCGTTTGGCCGCCTTAGATGGTGGGGTTGCTGCCATTGCCACAGCGTCTGGGATGTCCGCACTATTTGTCACCGTTCTGGCTCTTTGCTCGGCAGGCGATCACATTGTCAGCTCCTCGCAAATGTATGGTGCTAATATCAACCTATTTGAACATACGTTGAAACGCTACGGGATCGAGACCAGCTTCGTGGCACCGAATGACCCACAAGCCATTTCTGGAGCCATTCGCCCCAATACGAAAATGGTCTTTGGAGAAGTGATCGGTAATCCCGGCATGGATATCATGGACGTGCCTGCTGTGGCCAAGATCACCCAAGCTGCCGGCATACCTTTGGTAATTGATGCCACATTCAACACCCCTTGGATGGTCAAACCGATCGAATTGGGCGCAAATGTGGTGATCCATTCACTCACCAAATGGATGGGCGGCCATGGCATCGCCTTGGGCGGTGCAGTGATTGATGGGGGCAATTTCAACTGGGGGCAAAATGATAAATTCCCCATGCTGACCACCCCGCATTTCGGGTATCAGGGCGCGGTTCTTTGGGAAGAGTTCGGCCCGGCAGCCCTGTCGGTGCGGATCCGCACGGAAGGCATGATGAATGTCGGCCCCTGCATGTCGCCGCAAAATGCGTTCTATATCTTGCAAGGGCTCGAGACCCTTGGTCTGCGGATGGAGAAACATATGTCCAACACCGCAGCCCTGTTAGAGTTCCTCGTCGGTCATGAGCAAATTTCTTGGGTCAAACACCCCAGCTTGCCGGATCATCCAGGTCATGACACCGCCATGCGCCTCATGCCAAAAGGCCAAGGCTCAATTATCGCCTGCGGCATCAAAGGCGGCCGCGACGCAGGCCGCGCCTTCATCGAATCTGTGCAGTTGGCCAGCCATTTGGCCAATGTTGGGGATGCCAAAACCCTGGTGATCCACCCCGGCTCGACCACACATTCACATCTCACGTCCGAGGCGATGGCCTCGGCGGGGCTGACCGATGATTTGATCCGAATTTCAGTAGGTCTGGAAGATCAAAAAGACATTATTGATGATTTCAAACAAGCGCTGCGCACAGCCGGAAAACTAACAGCAGCAAAGGCAAAAGGAACAGGCGCATGAGACTGACGCTGAACAATACCGAAATCTTTGCCTCAACCGGTGGGCGCGATTTTGACCCGTCTGGTCCAATTGTGCTTTTTGTGCACGGTTCAGGCCAATCACATCTTGGTTTCATGTTGCAACATCGCTTTTTTGCCAATCGAGGCTTTCAATGCATCACGCCCGATATGCCTGGACATGGGTTGTCCAAGGGCGAGGCACTGACAACAATTGAGGCGATGGCCGATTGGTATGCGCAGTTCATGCAGGCTCTCGGGATCACCCAAGCAACTTTGGTTGGTCACTCCATGGGCGGCCTAATCGAATTGGAATTGGCGAGCCGCTACCCTGATCTCGTCACCAAAGCGGCCTTTATCAGCACAGCCCTCGCGATACCGGTCAATGACACGCTGATCGATTTGGCGGCAACAAAAGAAGGCGCTGCCATTGGCGCGATGATGGATTGGGGCCATGGTTCAGCAGGTCACATTCATGACCACACAATGCCAGGCACCTCACATATGCTTTATGGCAGCCGCCTCATGGCCGGCAATGCGCCAGGCACTCTGCATAAAGATTTGGTGGCTTGTAATGCGTATGCCAATGGCCCCGCCGCCGCACAATCTGTCACCTGCCCCACCTTGACTGTGGTCTGCGGCCAAGACCGAATGACGCCCCGTAAAACTGGATTGGCCCTACAGGCTGCGCTAGGAAGTGAGCTGGTCGAAATTGCCCAATCGGGCCATATGTCGATCACCGAACACCCTTTTGACGTCAACAAAGCCCTACGGGCATTTTTCTAACAGGCACATAGAGCATGACATTCAAACGCATCGCAGTTATCGGCGCTGGCACCATGGGCTCTGGCATCGCCGGACAAATCGCCAATGCAGGTCACAAGGTTCTCCTCTTGGACCTGACAACTAAAGCGACAGATTACGCTTTGGAACGGCTCCAAAAATCTGAACCCGCGCCTTTGCACCAGCGTGGCAATGTCGATCTGATTGAAACCGGCACCATCGAGGCTGATTTTGACAAGCTCGCGGAATGCGATTGGATTGTTGAAGCTGTGGTTGAACGTCTCGACATCAAACGCGATCTGTACAAACGTTTGGACGCAGTGATCCGCGACGAGTGCATCGTCACCTCCAACACCTCGACCATTCCGATCAAGCTTTTGGTGGCGGAGATGCCTTTGGCATTCCGCCAAAGATTTGCCATCACCCATTACTTCAACCCCGTGCGTTACATGCGCCTTTTGGAGCTTGTCCGTGGCGCCGATACCCGCGCTGATGTGATGGAGCGCCTATCGCAGTACAATGACGAAATTCTTGGCAAGGGCGTGGTTCCCTGCAATGACACCCCCGGATTTTTAGGCAATCGCGTTGGGGTCTTTGCACTGCAAGTGGGTATGGACGAGGCCTTCAAACAAGGTCTTTGCATTGAACATGCCGATGCTCTGATGGGCCGTCCCATGGGCATTCCAAAAACTGGAGTATTTGGTCTTTACGATATGATCGGCGTGGACCTTATGTCCGATGTTGTGGACACTTTGGGAGATATCCTCCCAGAAAATGACGTGTTTCACGCAGTTGGACGCTCCAACAATCCAGCGAACACTCTGATAGATTCGATGATCTCAGAAGGCTTCACTGGCTTGAAAGCTGGTAAAGGTGGGTTTTATCGTGAGGATCAAGCCGTTGATTTGACCAGCGGCGCATTGCGCCCGCGCATCACCGAGCTGCCAGCCCTGGCACAAAAGGCCGCCACTGCGCAGCAAGATGGGCGCGAAACCCTGCCGATGATAATCGACGGCTCCGAACCGCATCATCTGTTTTGTCGCAATTTTCTTGGCCGCGTGCTCGCCTACGCGGCAGCTTTGATACCGGATGTCACCGGCACGCCGCAAGACATTGATGATGCAATGAAGATGGGGTTCAACTGGATCCGCGGCCCGTTTGAAATGATCGATGCTTTGGGCGCTGACGTTGTGATTAAACTGGCCCAAGACGCCGGTTGCGCCATTCCACAAGCCCTGCAAACATCCGCCGAACATGGCCCGTTCTATCAGGTACAAGATGCCACTTTGATGGTGCGCAATTTTGATCAAACCGCATCCGATCTCAAACCTGTGCAGCTGCCCGAAGGCACGGAACGCTTTAGCCTCACGCGCCGCACCTTGAACCCCATCGCCAGCAATCGTGCGGCGAGCCTGTGGAGCCTGCCCGGTGATCTGCGTTTAGTCGAATTTCATTCCAAAGCCAATGCACTCACAGGCGAGAGCATGGCCATCGTGCGCCAAGCGGCTGAAGATCATGGCACCGGAATTTTGATCCATAACGATGCGCAGCACTTCAGCGCGGGGGTCGATTTGAACCGCTTTGCCGACTTCATCGACCGGGAAGCTTGGGAAGAAATGGACGCCTTTCTCAATGATTTCCAACAGGCCGTTGCGACATTAAAATATTGCCCCGTGCCAGTTGTAGGCGCGCCCTCTGGCCTTTCGCTCGGCGGCGGTTTTGAAGTACTCTTGCATTGCGACCGCCTGCTCACCCACGCCAATTCCGTGCTGGGATTGGTGGAAAGCGGTGTTGGGGTTGTGCCCGGTGGCGGCGGGGTCAAGACCACCTACCAACGCTGGTTTGAGGCGACCAGCGATGCAGATGCCGCCGCTTGGGAAAGTTGGATGCAAATCGGTTATGGCAAAACTGGCGAAAGCCCTGAGCAGGCTACGAAATTGCGATATTTTCAGCCCGGCCATGACGAGACAGTGATGAACCGAGACAAGCTCATCACCCGCGCCAGTGCTATGATCCGCGACATGGCACCAGGATACACACCACCAGAGCCGCCAAGACTGACCCTGCCGGGTCAAGCCATCTACACCAAAATGGAGGCCTTTATGGCCGATGGCGTGGCAAAGGGCTGGTTCAAACCGCACAACAAAACCACGGCGATGGAAATCGCGACCATCGTCGTAAATACCGCCTCCGGTGCACAGTTGCAGGTCACGGAGCAAGATATGTTCGACCGTGAACGCGCAGCCTTTCTTAGGCTCGCCAAAACCTCCGAGACCAAGGGCTGGATCAACGCCATGCTCAGCGGCAATGCGATCGAATAAAAGCTATCGCTGTGGTGGCAGTTGGATGTCGAAGGCCGCGCGAATGCGGGCATCGGCCTCTGCCGACAAATAGGTGGGGTGCCACTGCAAAAGCGTGCGCGCCTTGGCTATGGCCCGGGTCTGCGCATCCATGCTGCCGCGTTCGCGCCAAGTGATTGGTGCCTCTCGATCGGCGGTCTCCGGGTAGAAATAATCTCGCTCCATCGCGGCCATCGTTTGAGGATGGCCCAGGAAATGTCCGTCTCCGTGGACCGCGTCCACAATCACCTCAAAGCCGAGGTTTTCTTCGGTCACCTCAACACCGCGCAGCATGCGATAAATATTGCCCAGCATATCATTGTCGAGAACAAATCCCTGGAAAGAAGCCCCAAGCAAAGCAGCTGTCATGCCGGCGCTTTCGTAGATCATATTCGCACCCGATAGGGCAGCGGCGAGGGCCGTCACCCCTTTCTCTGCACCGTATTGTGCGTCAATCGCCTTGGAATCGGTCATAGAGCTGGCCACACCACTGACCAGGCCCAACCAATTTGAAAGCTGTGCCGATGCGGCATTCATGAGGGCAATTTCACCGCCACCCCCCGAGAACGCTCCGCTGCGCAGATCAATCACGAATGGCCAATTGGAAAAAATCATCGGATGGCCGGGCTTCATCACATGCACCATGGCCAGAGCCGCCAATGTTTCCGCCAAAGATTGTGCTAAAAATCCCGCAGGGGTGGCAGGCGCAGTTGCCCCCGATTGTGCTGCGGTGATGCAGCTGACTGTAATATTATTCGCAATGCATTCAAAACAAACCTCAACCGCATCCGCGCCAAATCGCAAGGGTGAAATCATCGGGCTGATATGGGCTGCAAGCCACGGTCGCTCTGAAAACGCCCCCTCGCGACCCTCCGCCATATCCATCATCTTAACGATTGGCGCCACATGTTCTGCCAAGGTGAAGGAGGTGGCGACAGGTTTACTGGTGCCCGCGAGCAAAGCGTAGGCTGTATTGAGATCCAAAGCCTCCTCTCCAACCAGATCGGTGGCAACGCAGCAACGGGTGAACCAGCCGACATTGGTCAATTGGTCCTGAAGCCGCGCAAAATCATAGAGGTCTTGAAGCGTCGAGGCGCGATAATCGCCACTGTCCAAATCCAAAGTTTGCACCGCTGCACCGCCAGTGCCAAAATGCACCCGATCACCGCCCACTTCAATGCTGCGCGCAGGATCGCGGCCGTGCAGGGTGATGGTCTTCGGAGCGGCGGCAATAGCCTGCGCTATCAAGCTGCGGGGTATATGGATCCGTCCCGCTTCAAACCGAGCCCCCTGCTGTACAAAGAGATCATGCAAACGGTCCGGCACCTCGCCAACCCCAAGCTCTTCGAGCAAGCGCAGGGCGACGTCGTAGATCTGCTCCATATCAGAAGTACTCAAGGGCTTGTATTGCCCTCCAAACCCGCCGGGGGGTGCGGGATTTATCGGCAAGGCTTGACTGCGCCGCTGATGTCGCCCCGCTCTGCCACCTGTTGCCCGCGCCATAATTCTCCTTCCGATTAAGTCTACACGCACCGTCTCGCGCACTCAGTCTTCGGTCAAGGAAAATGACGACTCTGGCTGATGTTGTTTCTTTCTGGCCATATGTCAAAGACGTTGGGATTGCGCATCCACCCCGCCAGACAGGCGTCACTTTATGGCCTTTTTTAAAGCCTTTGCTTTCCAGCTCATAAATCGAAGAAAAATATTTCTTATTTTCCCTTCCGCTTTGGCAAGAAACAGGCATAGAGTTCCGAACAGGAGGTGGGACATGAAATCTCAAGCACGCGTTGTGGTTATTGGCGGCGGAATCGCTGGCTGCTCAACCCTTTACCATTTAACCCAAGAGGGTTGGAGCGATGTGGTCCTCGTGGAACGCGATGAATTAACCTCAGGCACCACCTGGCATTCGGCGGCACAGGTCACCAATTTCGGCATGTCGCAGGTGATGATTGGTCTCAAAAGCCATTCGATCAAACTCTATAAAGAGCTGGCCGCAGATAGCGACTATCCGGTCGGCTATAACTATGGAGATGGGGGCATCCGGCTCGCAAATACCCAAGCTCACATGGACGGATACGCCCATTTTACCAGCCTGGCCAAGGGAATGGGCGTTGAGTTTGAAGTGCTAGATGCACAGGAATGCGCCCGGCGGCACCCGTTGATTTCGACCGAAAATCTAATGGGTGGGCTCTGGGACCCAACCGATGGCCATATCGATCCGGCTCAGCTCTGCCAAGCCTTGGCGCGCCGAGCCCGCGCCGCCGGAGCTGAGGTCTACCGGTTCACCTCTGTCACGGACCTTACCCAGCATGCCGATGAAAGCTGGACAGTACATACGGACAAGGGTGATATTCGCGCAGAAATCGTCGTCAACGCCTGCGGATACCGGCTCAATGAGGTTGGCGCGATGATGGGGGTGGAACATCCTGTTGCCAGCATGGAGCATCAGTATTTCATCACCGAAGACATGCCCGGCGTTATGGAAGCTGGACATCGGATCCCGCTGCTTCGCTGCCCCATTTCAGACTACTATTCACGCCAGGAAAAGAATGGCCTTTTGGTCGGGTTTTATGAACAAGATTGCAAGACCTGGGGCATGGATGGGATTGATCCCAAATTCAGCAATGATCTATGCCCAGATGATTTGGACCGGGTTATGGATGTGTTGGAAGGGGCAATTGCCCGCATGCCCGCCCTTGCAGAAGTCGGCATCAAACAGGTAGTCAACGGACCGATCACCTACACCATCGACGGCACCCCTTTGGTTGGGCCGATTCCCGGCAAGCGGAACGCCTTTTGCATCATCGGTCTACGGGCCGGGCTTGGGGAGGGCGGCGGGCATGGGTGGCTCTTGGCGCAGCAAATTGTTCATGGGGAGGCCTGTTACGACACATGGGCCTTAGATCCACGGCGCTTCACAGGCCATGCCACCCAAGAGTTGACGTCTCTTTATGCCATTCAAGATTATCAGAACGAATTTCGATTTCATCTGCCCCATGAGCACCGCCAGGCAGGGCGCCCAGCCAAAACGACACCGCTGACCCCAATCTTAGAGCAGGCCGGCGCGCATTTCACTGTGGTCAACGGCTGGGAGCGCTCTGACTATTTCAAACCCACCTCAGAGTTTGTGGAAGACTATGGCTATCAGTTCACGCAGGTGCATGAGGTGGTTGCCACCGAGGTGGCACGGGTGCAAAATCATGTGGGGCTCGCGGAGGTGAACGGGTTCAATCGGATTGAGATCATCGGCTCTGGCGCGCGCAATTGGCTCGATTATATGATCTGTTCTCGTGTACCGCGCAAAATTGGAAAAGTCGGGCTTGGGTATCTTCTCAACGAATATGGCAATGTCAAAGCCGAAGCTACGATTGCCAATCTGCCCGATGGCCGCATTTGGTATGGTTCCGCCGCAGCCGCCGAATTTCATGATATGGATTGGTTACGCCAATACCTTCCGAAAGATGGCTCTGTAGAGCTGCGCAGTCTGACCAATGACTACACGATCTTAGTCTTGGCCGGGCCAAAGTCCCGCGCGGTGCTGAGCGCTTGCGCCCGAGGCGATTGGTCAGCCGCAAGTTTTCCTTGGCTTTCGGTCCGCGAAGCCCGCATTGGGCATGCGCCCGCAATTGTCATGTCGGTAAGTTTTTCCGGTGAACTGGCCTATGAGATTCATGTGCCTAATGCCTCACTTTTTGCCGCTTATTCGGCGCTGATGCAGGCTGGCGCTGCCCATGATATCGGACATTTCGGGGCACGCGCTGTCGACAGTATGCGCATGGAAAAAGGCTACCTACATTGGAAATCAGATTTGATCACTGAGTTTGATCCATATGAGACTGGGCTCGACCGCTTTGTGTGCCAGGACAAAGATTTTCTTGGAAAATCGGGGCTTGTGGCCCGAGGCGGCAAAAAGCGGCGCCAATTGCGGATGCTGGAGATTGATGCCACACATGCCAGCCCACAAGCCAGCGACAGCCTTTATGCCGGCGGGACACTCGTCGGCTCGGTGACCTCTGCCGAATGGGGGCACCGCACGGGCAAGAATATCGCCTATGCCTTTTTGCAGCCCGATATCATTGAGGGCCTCACCGTTGATATCATCGGCACACCCTATACGGCCAGGGTTCTGAACGGGCCGGTTTATGATCCGGACAACAGTCGGGTCAAAACCTAGAGCTGGAAAAAAACGGGCCCTATGGGCCCGTTTAGGATGCTTTTAAACTTTGCCTTTCCAAGGCACCAGCCAGCCTTCGAGCTTGCGGATCCCAATGTCGATAGCAAAACCAATCACACCAATAAGAATAATCCCAACAATCACGATGTCTGTCAGCTGAAACTTAGCCGCAACCATGATCATCATGCCAAGACCTTTTTCCGCCGCAACCAATTCAGCCGCCACAACCGTACCCCAACAGACGCCCATGGCCACCCGTGCTCCGGTAAAAATCTCAGGCAGTGAGTTTGGAATGATCACCTTACGCAAAATTTGCGTTTTACTGGCGCCCAAGGAATAGGCCGCATGCACTTTGGCAATGGCCACACCCGACACGCCCGAACGCGCAGCAATCGCCATGATCCATAGCGCTGCAAGAAACAGCAAGATCACTTTGGACGTCTCACCAATGCCGAACCAAATAATCATCAAGGGGATCAAGGCCAAGGGGGGCACCGGGCGCATGAATTCAACAATCGGGTCAAACCAGCCCCGCGCCCAATTGGTCA
>Ga0209199_1002923_pt1 | contig 17479 bp, 19 predicted proteins | sample COGITO_mtgs_1105_7_FD_184805 | JGI IMG/M metagenome (GOLD analysis project Ga0209199, IMG submission 184805) | Pelagic marine microbial communities from North Sea - COGITO_mtgs_110523 (SPAdes) (version 2) | ecosystem: Environmental > Aquatic > Marine > Epipelagic ...
ATATATATAATAATGGGTGGAGGATTAATGCAATTGGTAGCATATGGGGCTCAAGATATTTATTTAACGGGTAATCCTCAAATTACTTTTTTTAAAGTAGTATATCGGCGACATACAAATTTTTCTATGGAATGTATAAAACAAACGATTAATGGAAATTTTAATTTTGGTAAAGAAGGTTCCGCGACTATTTCAAGGAACGGGGATTTGATTGGACAAATGTATTTATCTTATAATTTAAAGGATAATAAGGGTATACAAAGTAATTTTGGTAATGCAATGATAAAAAATGCGGAAATTGAAATCGGGGGTCAATTAGTTGATAGACAAGATGGGAGATGGATGCAAATTCAAACCGATTTAACTGAACCCAATCCTTCGGGAAACCCTTGTGGGTCGTGTCCTCATCAAAAATTAGCGGGTATTGGTGTGAATTTCGGTAATACTGAAAATTCAACCACTACTAAAGTAAACACGGTTTATTGGGTCCCATTTAAATTTTGGTTTTGTAGAAATCCTGGTTTATATCTACCATTAATAGCTCTTCAATATCATGAAGTTAAATTAAAAATAGAACTATGGGAAGATACATATTTGGGAGACGCATCGGTTAAACCTGCTTTTGCAGAAAAATATATTAATTTGTGGGTAGATTATGTATATTTAGATACGGATGAGAGGAGAAGGTTCGCCCAAGTTAGCCATGAATATTTAATTGAACAAGTTCAGATGAAAAAAAGTAATTGGGATTATAATACTAATTCTGTTAAATTAAATTTCAATCACCCCGTTAAAGAATTAGTATGGGTTTATTCTATATCGGGTGGGGGTGGTGTTAAAAACAATTTTTTCCCTGGAGTGGCCCTACGTCACAGTGACGATTTAGATGGTAGTATAACTCAAGGGACTTACGATGATACTGATGGTGATTATGGTGGTAAACATCTACCCATTAACTTTGCTAAAAATCTTAAAGGGGGTGAAGCTGATCCCGAACAACCCGCTTCATTTATCCGAAATCGCGAATATGGTCTGAAATTAAATGGTCACGATAGATTTTATAAAAGGGATTCACACTATTTTACTTTAACGCAAGTTTGGAAGCATCACACGGGTTATGGTTCTCCATTCCCGGTAAGTTCTATATACGTGTATTCATTCGCATTAAAACCGGAAGAACACCAACCATCTGGAACTTGTAATTTTTCAAGAATTGATAGTGCTACTCTAGATATGAGCCTCGCAGATAAAGTTGGTGCTAACGAAACTGGTGTTAACGAAATAAATATATATGCTATTAATTACAATGTTCTACGAATCATGAGTGGTATGGGTGGTTTAGCATATTCTAATTAAGTATGTTTTTAATATAATTTTTAAATTATTATTTTTATGTTCTTTTTAAAAAAAAAAAAATATTATATATATATATATATATAATAATGGGTGGAGGATTAATGCAATTGGTAGCATATGGAGCTCAAGATATTTATTTAACGGGTAATCCTCAAATTACTTTTTTTAAAGTAGTATACAGGAGACATACAAATTTTTCTATGGAATCTATAAAACAAACGAGGTCGGGTGGTGGTTCTCAAGTGAATTGGACTATTTCAAGGAACGGGGATTTAATTTTAAATATGTTCCTTGAAAAGGCAAAATGGGATGTAAAAGTAGATGCCCTAGACCTAGTATCAGCCACTGATAAGTTTGAAGATTCAGGTGGTGGTATGGAGAGACCTGTTAGAGAATATTTGAATTCCCAATTAGATACAATGAGATACAGTATAGAAATTGGTGGACAATGTATTGATAGATTTGACAATTTATATAGAAGAACATTCAATTGTTTGAATGAGGTAAATCCAGTTTGTGATGAACAAACTTTATTATTAAGAATGGAAGAACTTGGGATTTATAATTTACCATTTTGGTTTTGTAGAAATCCAGGTCTAGCTCTACCTTTAATTGCTCTACAATATCATGAAGTCAAATTTATTCTGGAATTAAATAAAGCCAATTCTGATAATAACTTAAAATATTTGGCTGGTACACGACCTTCCGACGGACTTGAATTATGGGTAGATTATGCTTACCTTGATACCGATGAGAGAAGAAGATTCGCACAAGTTTCCCACGAATATTTAATTGAACAGGTTCAATCAAGTAAGCATCCCATAAGTTCGGCTAGTGCTACTTTAGATTTACATTTCAATCACCCGGTTAAAGAATTAGTGTGGGTTTGCCTAGATGTAAATAATAAACCAACTTGGCACAATATTAAAGAGAATGATAGTAAAAAGACGGGCGTCCAACTTAATTTGAATGGTCAAGATAGATTTGCGAAACGGGTTGCTAGATATTTTAGTCAATTACAGGTTTGGCAATATCATTCGGGGTATGGTTCGTTGACAACGGGTGATGTCGATATGGACTTCTTATTTGATAAAAATGAAATAGACAATGAAACACCCGAACAAAATTTTGTGACACAGCCAGTATATGTTTATTCATTTGCATTAAAACCAGAAGAACATCAACCATCGGGGACTTGTAATTTTTCAAGGATAGATAGTGCTACACTTCATTTTACGGGATTGGCAACCGAAACTTTAAATATAGGTGATGACACAGATTCAATACCTACCTTTAATGAAGGAATAGGTGCTGATGTAACCAGAGAAAAAGTCGGGGAACGAGTTTACAAAATTTATACTGATATTTTTAAACCACGAGATATTCAAGTATATGCTATAAATTATAATGTATTAAGAATAATGAGTGGGATGGGTGGACTTGCTTATTCTAATTAAATGTTTTAGTTCGTTTTTATCTTTTTTTTTTTCTAAGTTAATTATATAAATATGGGCGGCGGTCTAATGCAATTGGTGGCTTATGGAGCTCAAGATATATATTTAACAGGTAACCCCCAAATTACTTTTTTTAAAGTAGTTTATCGGCGACATACGAATTTTTCAATGGAACACATTGAACAAACAATAAATGGAATTCCTGGTTGGAACAACAACATAACATCCATTATATCACGAACGGGTGATTTATTACATACAATTAATCTTGATTGGCAGTGTCCAACAAAAGAACCCGACGCGAATATAAGAATACCTCATAATTTCGGTCATTATATGATTGATTGGATTAGACTAGACATCGGGGGAACAGAAATTGATAAAATATATGGACATTGGATGGAAGTTCATTCAAGATTAACTATTCCTAATCATAGTAAAGTAATTGGATCATATTCTAAACAAATGGTTAATACTATATCAGATCCACCACCCTCGGGGACAAAAGAACATCCTAAAGATAATTTTAAATATTCGGTTTCAAGCGATTTAACTAATAATATCCCCCAAAATACTAATTTTCAACAAATGACGGGAGCGGGGGGTGTAGATGGCGTATCTAAATCGGAAATTAAGAATAAAAGTAATCTTCCAAGACACTTACAAATACCTATACCCTTTTGGTTTTGTAAAAATCCAGGTTTAGCATTACCATTAATTGCTTTACAATACCACGATATTAAAATTAATATAAAATTTAAAAGTAATTACCCAATGAAAAATTACGACCCAACTGGTGAAATTATAACTGCATCTGAAGACGTTTTTAGTAAAGATATATTTGGTGGAGAATCTGGATCATCAGATAGCCTTAAAGTATATTGTGAATATATTTATTTAGATACCGAAGAAAGAAGGAGGTTCGCACAAGTAACACATGAATATTTAATAGAACAAGTTCAAAGAGAAGAACATTATGTAACCAACGGGGCTTCTAATTCTTTTAGATTAGCATTTAATCATCCTGTTAAAGAACTAATATTTTGTGGTGAATGGGGCGAAAATAGGGATGTGACACATATGTGGCCCGACCTTAAAGCCAATGGTACATATTGTGGAGTTTCTTCAGCAGATAGTACTGATTTTATTAAAGATAGTGTGGGGGGATGGTTGCCCGGAATAGGTTCAGATGATACAACTGTATCATTAAAGTTAAATAATCACGATAGATTTGCAGCTGATAAACCATTATATTATTTCACCAGATATCAAGCTCATAAACATCATTCTGGACCTGTTCAATTATATTCACACAACCCTCAAATTGTAGGAGGGGAAGGTCATTATCAAAATGGTGGGTGTGGTCACACACAGGAAAATAATGAACTGAATAGAATTCAAGATAGTATTGGAGTTTATTCATTCGCTTTAAAACCAGAAGAACATCAACCTTCAGGTTCTTGTAATTTTTCAAGAATAGATAACTGTATGTTAACATTTAAAAATTTACATTTAAATCCAAGTCAAGAAGATATTCAAGATTTTTGTGATGCACACCAACAAGAAAAAGAGGTAGATGCCAGCCATCATATGCCAACGTTGAATCATGGATATACCAATTTACCCCTAACAAGTACAATGATAGTATATGCTATAAATTACAATGTATTGAGAATTATGAGCGGTATGGGTGGATTGGCGTATTCGAATTAATTATATAAACAATTATTATATATATTTATATTATAAATGGGTGGTGGTTTAATCCAACTTGTATCAAAAGGAGCTCAAGATGTATATTTAACAGGAAATCCACAAATTACATTTTTTAAAGTAGTATATAGAAGATATACAAATTTTTCAACAGAATTAATAAATCAAACACTTAAAGGAGATGTTAAAGCAGGACGAAATTGTAAATGTGAAATATCTAGAGATGGAGATTTAATACATAGAATTTATTTTGATTTTACATTGAATGATAAATTTAATTATCCGTCAAATTTTGGAAATTATATGTTTGATAAAGTTGAATTATTAATCGGTGGTCAAGTAATAGATATACATCCTGGACATTGGATGGAAGTATATTCTAGATTGAATTATAAACAATCTGGAGAAACTCATAAAGTAAGTCATAAAATGAATGGATATAAGAGCGAGGGAGAAGTACATAAATATAGTAATTATCAAAGAATGAGTTTCGCGGGTGGTGTTTCGGGTAATCCTGATAAAAACGCCACTGTAAATTTAGGTAGAATATCAATTCCCCTTCAATTTTGGTTTTGTAAAAATATTGGTTTAGCATTACCGTTGGTTGCCCTCCAATATAATGAAGTAGTTGTTAATATTAAATTTAATTCTTTGACCGATTTTATGAATAATAATAATTTTACAAAAGAACAAAATCCGATAGATGCTTGTAATGGAGAATTATGGGTTGAATATATTTACTTAGATACCGATGAAAGAAAAAGGTTTGCTAAAATATCTCATGAATATTTAATAGATCAAATACAATATATAGATCATAATTTAATTAATGGAACTAATTCAATTGACCTTAAGTATAATAATTCAGTTAAAGAATTAATATTTGCTTGTGATTGGGATAATAGTAAAAATCATGGGGCAATACCTGGATTAGGAAATAATAATACAAATGTATCATTGGAAATAAATTCACAAAATTTTTTTAATTCAGATAGAAGTTTGAATTATTTTACAAGAAATCAAATATTCGAAAGACATATAGGGAATCCAATTATACAAGGTGGTGGTGAGGGAAATATTCCTTATATTGATATAAATACTGGTAACATTGATATATATAAAGATGTTGAAACTAATAATTTATTTGATCCAGTTGGGGTATATTCGTTTGCTTTAAAACCTTCCGAACATCAACCAACGGGGACTTTTAATTTTTCCATTATTCAAGATTGTAGATTAATTATAAAAAATATGTGTCCCCCAATATCTAATCTATCAGATCAATTACCATCAAATTATAGAGAAACTAGATTATTAAGAATATATGCTGTAAATTATAATATTTTACGGATTATAAGTGGTATGGGTAAATTAGCATATATTTAAGGTTAAATATATAAGTATGATATAAATATGGATAAATATATTAATTCGGGGAATAAGGGATTAATAAATAATGGAAATACGTGTTATTTAAATTCAGTAGTCCAATGTTTAACTCATATTTTATTTTTTCATCCGTTAAATAATAAGTTAAAACGAGATTTTAAATCGGAAAATGATTCAGAAAACATTATGGAAAATTGGATGAAAGTTAATAAACTTATGTGGGATAATCATTCTTGTGATACTATTAATATTAATTTTTTTATTAAGTCTTTTATTAGTAATATTCAAAAGCAAAATTTATATTTTGAGAATTTTGAGCAAAATGATGCTGAAGAATTTATCACTCTATTATTTGATATGATTCACAAAACATTAGTAATAGATTATGATTTTAATCCTATAGATGAAGCCGATAGAGAATGGTTTAATTATTTTAAGAACGATTATTCATTAATTACAGAATATTTTTATTCTCAAACTAAATTAATGACAAAATGTAATATATGTAATTATGAAACTATTAAGTATGATCCTGTCATGATATTACAATTATCTATTAATGATTCCATTGGATCAATAATAGATGCTATAAATAATGAATGCCGGGTAGAATGTATTATTGATTGGACTTGTGATAAATGTAAGAATAAATCTGGTTGTAGTAATAATAAAATATATCAAAAAATGTCAGAATTTATAATAATTCAATTAAAAAGATATAATAGAAATAATAATAAAAATAATAAATTTATAAAATATGAAGAATATTTAAATATGAATCCATATATTATAGATAAAACTAAATCAACATTATATAAATTAATGGGTATAATCGTCCATGCTGGTGGATTAAATTTTGGTCATTATTATTCCATATGTTATAATATGGTTGATGAAAAGTGGAGAATTTACAATGATGAAAATGTAGGAGATATTGAAACTAAAAATATATTTAATAAAAATCCATATTGTTTATTTTATAAGAGAATAAATGAATAAATATTTTATTTGTTATAATTTCATTTTTTAAATATGATATTAAAATAATATGGATGATAATAATTATATATATGCACAAGCAAAATTAGAATATACTAAACAATTGATTGATATATTAAAGAATTGTATATTTGATTCTTTTTTAGAAATACACCAAGAATCAAAACAAACAAAATATAATACAATAGAAGATATTTATGTTAATTTTAGATCATCATTAGAAAATATTCCCAAATGGAATCAAACTATTATAGATTCTGAAGTTGATAAAATATGTAAAGATTCAGGTTGTGATTGGATCGATGATTTATTGACTGCTGTATATATTACACATACTAAAATATTATTATCTGTAGGGAAAAATAATAATAATAAGAAAATAGATTTAGTTATACCGACTATAAATAATTTTATCCATAAGTGTTTTATAACAATAGCTAGAGAATTATGGAAAAATCCTTATTTATATCAAGATAATATAAAAGCATCAGATTATCAGCGTAATATAAAATCAATTGAGGTTATTATCAGTGAAGGTATTGAACAAACTATTAGAAACACATTACCATTAAAAGATATATTAAAAGGTCATTTGGATATGAATATTGATAAAATAAATATAGATGGGGATGATTCGGAAGATGAAGAAGAAAAAAATAAAAGTATACGTGATAAATTATTAAAAGAATTATTAACTAAATCTGAAGAAGAATATGATGATGGACCCAGTGAAAGGGAAATAATAAAAAATACAACAGATATTAAAGTAAATGATGATTTATTGAAAGATGATAAAGAAGAAATTTATGATAATGTTGATATTTTTGAAAAAGAAACAGAAAAAGATAAAGGTTATTTAGAAATAATGGAAAGAGAAACTCGTAATACAGAACAAAATAAAAATGATTATATGACTAACGATTATAATATTTCGGAAGAAAATAACGTTTTAACTGAACCCATTGTTACTGAACCCATTGTTACTGAACCCATTGTTACTGAACCCATTGTTACTGAACCTGTTTTAACTGAACCTGTTTTAACTGAACCTGTTTTAACTGAACCTGTTCTTGAAGTATCTGATGTATCCGAAGAAAGAGATAAAATAAGTGATATATTTACTAGTGATAAACTTATTAAAATAGATAAAAATAAAGATGAAACTGATACATTAGATAACTTCTATGAAGATTTAAAGGGAATGTCAAATAATTCCAATACAAATACAAATACAGAATCTTACTCATTATTTAATTGATTGTGTAAGAATTATATTAATTAAATATATTATAAAATATAATGCAAAAATATATATATTCTATTATATTTTCAATAATTGTATTAATAATATACTTAATTTACTATAAAAAATATGATCAACCATACGTCTTGAAAGAAAATATAAATACATATATTATTATCATATCAATATCATTTATATTTTCATATATTTATATAAATAGATCTTCTGAAATTAAAACAGTAATAGAAGAAAATATAAATAATGCGAAAGTTCCATTTTAATATAAGTTGTATTCATTTTTAATATATGGTTCTGGTCCACTATACATAAATTTAAAATATTGATTTATATTATTTTTTTTATTGTATATATCATATATTTCGTATATCTCTTTACTTTTTAAACCATGTAAATCGCTCACCAATTTATGTAATTTTTTATTTTTTTTATCAACCGAAAAATCGGCTGTTTTATAAGCATTATTTATATTATTTGGTGGTATGGTTATAGATATAGATTGATAGGCATTACATGTTTTATTTAGTAATTCCATTAAACTATCTATAGTATATTCTGTATATTTAACTTTCCCACTTTCTAATTTTTTCATATTATTATTTAATTTTTTATAATAATTTTTTGCATTTTCAAATGAACTACTATCTTTGGATAATATAAAGTCTTCACCTGTTGCTGCCTTTGTAAAAAATTCATTAGATTTACTATATTTTTCAAATTCTTTCAATCCCGATTCTACTTCACTCAATTTTTTTTTAATTTCTTCTTTAGAAAGTTTATAAGGTTTATTTATTTTTGGTTTATCCGGTTTTGGTGTATCTGGTTTTGGTTTATCTTCAAATCCAATTGTATCTATTTTATTTATAATATCACTTTTATTTTTATAAATAAACAATGATATCATTGATATTGATATAATTATTAAAGTAATTCTCAAAATATTTTCATTTATTATATTAAATATAGTAATAACTATAATAATGATATAAATAAAATTATATTGCATTTTTATTTATAATAATATTAAATATATAAATTATAAAAGAAATAAATATAAGAAATACTCCCATATATGCAATACTTGGACCATTATTCATATAATCCATCAAAGCTAAAAAATGTATATTTATAATATCTTCTGTTTCATATTCTTTCACATTATTCATATCATAATCATATTTAACTTTTTCTAAACTATTTTTAAAGTCTTCACTAAAAGTACTAACACTTGAAGCCATATTTCCCATTATTGATCCAATATTTTCGTCTTTTATTGTACTATTCCCTTTTAATTGAATTGCCTCGGGTTCCACATCTTCCGAATCTGTATCATCAGATTCAGTATCATCTTCTTTAACCCCCTTTGTAATTGTTAATGATTTAGAATCTTTACCATCCATAATATTTACAGATGTTGTTTCATTCTCGTAATCATCTTTGAAATATGTTTCATCAATTACTTGATATGATTCTGCTTGATAAGGTTCAGTTCCCATATATATATATTATAATAATATATTAATTTATATATGAAATCAATGGGACATTTGTTAATATCATCCGTCTACAACAAACTTTTTTAATATTTAATTTATCTAATACTTTTCCTTCAATAGATTTTACAAGTTTTTCATCTAAATTAATAGTTTTAATATCCAATTGATTTTCATTTTCATCATTATCTATATTTTTATGTTTATTACATAACATGATAAAAGGTTTCCATTTATCTCCCATAATTTCACCACAAGTAAAACATCTAATTGGAATAATCATCTTTATAATAATATATATATTTATTATTTTAAATATTATCAAATTATTTAATAAAATACTTAAAATTATAATTATATTAAGTAATAAGTAATTGAGTGCGGTTGAATAAAGATAAAAATATAAAGTATATTGATATATATATAATGCCTTCCAAAAAAGTTAAATCTAAAGCCCCCAAGAGTAAATCGGTAGAGGTCCCAGTTGAGGTCCCAGTTGAAGTCCCAGTTGAAGTCCCAGTTGAAGTCCCAGTTGAAGTCCCAGTTGAAGTCCCCGTTGATGCCCCCGTTGAGGAAGAAGTTGATAATTTTATGGTTTATTCTGAATTAGCAGAAATTAAAACTAGACTTAAAGTATTAATGACTATCACACGAGAACTATCTACATATGTCACAGCTGTTGAGAAACAGGTAACTAAAGATAAGCGTGTTTTTGATAAGAAAATGAAAAAAAAACATAAAAAATTAAATAGTGATGGAACTAAACCATTGAACGGATTTTCTAAACCCGGACAAGTTTCTGATAAACTTCGATCATTCATGGGTCTCGCCCCCGATCAACTTGTAGCAAGGGTAGAAGTTACTAAATTTATTACTAAATATTGTCAGGAAAAGGGTCTCCAAAACGAAAAGGATAAAAGAATTCTACTACCCGATAAGGATTTACAAGCACTCCTTAATGTTGGTAAGGATGTGGAACTAACTTATTTCAATTTACAGAAGTATCTCAAGTTCCATTTCCCTAACAAGGATGGAGTATACATGACTCAGTAATTTATTATTTATTTCTTATTATTATTTTTATTATTATTTTTTTTTATTATTATTATTATTATTATTATTTAAAAGAATAATATATATTAATTATAAATGTTAGAGAATATCAATCAAGAGCAATTTGAACAAATTATCAATGTGTTAATTATGTATAAACAATTAAATAAAGATAAAGAAGTTTATTTAAATGAAACTTCATTAAAAGAATGTATGTCGTTTTTTAAAAATGTAAAATTACCTGATCAAGAACTTAAATAAATTATAATATTATTAAAATATAATGATACATAGTATATCTGATGAAACAATTATACTTATTAATAAAAAAGAACAACATATAAAAGATTTAATTGGATGTTCTTTTATATTATTATTAATAATAATGGTATTAATATATTTTTTGTATACTTGTTAATTATTAATTATAAGCAAATGAACTTAATGATTGAGTTAATGGATTTTCTCTGAATGGATCTAATAATTCTGGGTAAATTCTATCTGATAATTTATCATTATCTAATGTATACTTATCTTGTGTTATTTGACAATTAAAATCAGATGGAATCTTACTATATACCTTACTAATATTTGACCCGTGTTGAGTAATATAATCACTATCTAATTTATGTATATCCATATTTACAGTATCTTTACCATTAGTTAATTTAACATTTGATAGAGTTGGGGCTCTACCTTGAGAAATAATTTCTTTAGAAGGATCTGTTTCCATATTACAATAATTTTTTCTTGATGTATCTTCTGATATATACGTACTTGGATTTCTATTATCACTATACATAGTTGTTTGTTTCAATGTTTTTTTAACAGGATCTTGTAAACCAACGGTTGATTCACTAATATAGGTTTTAAGATTACCCTCATAAGTTCTTTCAACTGTTACTTGTCTTTCATTTGCTGGGGCCACATATCCCAATAAATTATAATCTATGGTTCTATCATTTTCCCCTCTAACATTGCGATCTGTACTTGTTCCTAGCATTGTTTTCAAGGTTCTTTGAACCATGGGTCTTTTAGTTTCTTCTTGTAAACCATTACAAGAAGCAATACCTAATTCTTGTTTATTTAAATATGATCTATTGGTGGGTTTTATAATTTCTTCAGGTCTTAATGTAGCAGCAGCAGTTTCTGCTACTGTTGTAAAGTTTCTTAATGGGGAATTTTTATAATCTCGATAAGGTCTGTTTTTATCTACGTGGGCTTGATTACTCCTTTTATTAATATATTTACCTGCATTAATTCTACCTTCATATGTTTGTTTTTGATTATTTAATGTTCTTATATTTTCAATTGAAGCCCTTTCTGCCGCAATTCTCATAATATCTCCATTAGATCCTGATTTTTCATCAATTGGGGGAACATATGTTTTTTCATAGGGGAGTTCATTTGTTTTATATTTACCTGGATCATATCTATTTTTATCAGATATGGGACCTTCATATGTCATACCAAATACATTCCCAGAATTTTTAGTTGGAGCAAATTGGGGTGCAACTTCACTTTTCTTCATTTTTATATCATTACCCATATGAGCCAAGAACATACTATTGTTATTTATATTTGTATTACCCGGACCCGTTCCTTTAAAGAAAGGTTGGACTTTAAAACCCTGATCATTAGTTAAGAAATCCATTTTATCAATTTGTTCATTTGATATTTCACTTTTAAATGTTTGTGCTTTATTATCTATATTTGTTTCTCCAATTCTTCCTGGTTTTATTATTTTGTTATTACTTATTATATTATAATTTCTCAATTTAGAATCATTTTGGACATTTGTATTAATAAATTTATCTTCGTGGGGGGAATTCATTATTCCATATACCGAATTTCTTTGAACTATATCTTTTATTGGTGGTGGTTTGGGTTGTGGTGGTGGTTTGGGTTGTGGTGGTTTTTCTTTGTTAATTGTATTATATATATATCCTGAACCCATCATTCCTAAAAATAGTAATGCTTCCATTTATAATATATATATAATATAATAAAATTTTAAATTAACATTTGAAATTATCTAATGTTTGAAGAACAGTGTTTTCTCCACCTCTTCTAAATTTTTCAATACTATTTATTTGTGGGTCTTTCATTAAAGGATAAAAACGATCTAAATTTACAGATGATATATCAACAGGTATTTTAGGCAGGTCGGGTAGTTTACTTTTAAGATGATGTAATTGATGATCAAAAAAACTATCATTATTAGCTTTAATTGTATTATTTTTAATAACTTTATGATTATCATCTAATAATAAATTATTTGTATAGTAATTTTTTAAATCTTTATTATGATCTTTATTTAATTTAATTTCTTTTAAATCTTTATTTATCTTTCCATTATAAAATTGAGACATAATTAATTGTTTAGATTTTCTTTCTAACAATATTTCATCTATTCTTTTATTAGAATTATCTGTATGATAATCAATTACTCCATAATCCATATTATATAATATATATGGTATAAAAAAAAAGAACTTATAAAAAAGTATATTAAAAATTAATTATTTTCCACCTGCTTTTAATTCACATCGATTGTAATAATCCATGTTTCGCATAATTTGTCTTGTACTTACACCCCCCTGTTTCCAGGTTTTCATATTATCTTCAGGGATAATATGTATGTGATTTTGGACGTTCGCATGTAGTTTAGGGACTTGTGGTGTATAATAATGCTCTAATAAACTAACTCCCGATAAAACATTACATGTTCTATGTTGTTTAGTTCCATCACTTGATATTAATTTAGATTCCGTATCAACATTATAGAATCCCCTAATATAAGGTGTAGTTAATGTTAATCTTTCATCTAATTGATGGATTGTATTTAAATTAGTTAATTCATTTAATCTTACAAAAGAATTGTCATCCACTAAACAACCATCTTTTCCAATAGAACCTGCTCCACCAGAAAAATTAATACCAACTTGACTAGTTTGAATCCCCCTCGCTGTTTTCTGTCCACAATCTTTAGGATAAAAATTTTCTAATTTATATGCTCCAGGTTCCAGAGATTGTGCTGTTTCTAAAGTTTGCATATATTTATCATCTTTTAAATTATTCATTATGTTGATCCCAAATGCTGAATTTTCATTATTATTTAATAGGTCAGAACTCATATATATATATATTTAAATATATTAATAATTTATAAATTAATCAACATATTTAAATATTATTAATATTATTGATAATATTAATGAAAATTGCAATAGTTGGTAAAATGTGTTCAGGTAAGTCTACATTAGCCAATACTATAAAAATTATTGATCCTTCATATGAAATATATTCTTTTGGTAATGGAATTAAAGATATAGCATATAATTATTTTAATATGGAAGGTAAAGATAGAAGTTTACTTATAAATATTGCTACAAAAATGAAAGAAATTGATGAAGATATATGGATTAAATACTTAATGAAACATATAAATAATGACAATTGTATTATTGATGATGTTAGACATCAAAATGAACTTGATTATTTAATAAAACATAATTGGAAAATAATTCATTTACATATTGATAAAAATACACAAGAATCTAGATTAAAAAAAATATATCCAAAAAATTATATAGATCATCTAAATAATATAAATGATATATCTGAAAATTGTGATTCTTTAAAATATCCTAAAGGTTATAATGTATTACATATAAATACAACTGAAGATTATCATAAAATAAATATGTCAATTCATAGTTTATTAAATAAATAATAATATATTATTTATAAATATGACAGATAAATATTCATATAATAATACACTTGAAGAAGGAGAAACAGGTATAAATATTGAATTATTGTTCACCTGTGGATTATTATTATTTGCTTGTTGTTCTATATGTACAAGTAAATTAAATAGATATATAAAAAATAAAGAAACAATTATTATTAATGATAATCCATTAACAGAAAATTTATATATAAAAAAAGACAATGAAGAATGTTGTATATGTTTACAACCCTTTATTTATAATAGTAAAATATCTTCTTTACAATGTGGACATATATATCATACAGAATGTATATCAGAATGGATTCATAGAAATAATACGTGTCCATCTTGTAGAATAAATGTTTAATGATATAAACATTCACACACATGACTTAAAAGTAGATCTAATTGATCAATTGATAATTTATCTTTATTTTTTAAAATAATTGATTCAAGTTTAATAATTGCATATTCATCTAATTCTTTTCTTGTTGGGAAATGTCTTTCAAACTTATTGTAAAATATATTTGTTTTAGGCATATCTATTGATTTTTTAAATATATTATCAGTATTATTATAATTGATTGAATAATCTGTTATATCTTTAAACAAGATAAGATTATTTGGATTCATATTTGATATATCTTCTATTTTAGAAAATTCATAATTTATCCCATTATTTGATTTCCATATATTATAATAATCTTCTTCATAATAACTTATAAAACCATTAAATCTATTAATATATAGATCTTTTTCATCAATGATAAAACATTCTTCTTCTTTCATATTCGAATCTTGATTTTCAAAATTACTTTTAAAATCCCAAAAAGGACCCATAATATCCCACCCTAGCATTAATAATTTGTTTTGTATTACTTTATATACGTCTCCCGTATATTTGTTAAATAAAATAGTATTCATTAATTATTTTAAAAAATAAAATTCAAATTATATATAATTGTTATCAAATATACTTTAAATATATATATATATAAAAAAGACAGTATACTATAATAATAATAATATAAAATGGGAATACCTGTATTTTTTAAAACTTGTATAGAAGATTACAATGATATTTGTAGAAAAGTAGATAATGATAAAATAATTGATCATTTATTTTTAGATTTAAATTGTTTAATACATCCTTGTTGTCAAGGCGAAACTGATGAAACTATTATGATTGGAAAAATAATTAAAAAAATGAAATATTTATTTGATTTAATTCAACCAAAACAAACTTTTTTAATAGCTATTGATGGTCCGTGTCCCAAACCTAAAATGATCCAACAAAGAATTAGACGTTTTAAATCTATCCATGAACATAAAATATGGGATACAAATGCTATCACACCTGGAACAAAATTTATGGAAAAATTAGAAATAGAAATATTAAACAACTTATCATTATTTAGTATTATAAGGGGTAAAACAATATTTAGTAGTTGTTTAGAACCCGGTGAAGGAGAACATAAAATATTTGATTATATTAAAAAAAATAAAATAGATAATAATGTCATATATGGATTGGATGCTGATTTAATTATGTTATCATTAATATCTACAAGTGATAATATACAACTATTGAGAGAAACAACTGAATATAAAATTGAAAATATAGATTCTGATTATGTTTATTTGGATATAAAAAAGTTAAAACGACAAATTATAAATAAAATAAAACCATCTATATATTTATTGACTGATAATAATATAATAGAAGATTACATATTTATATGTTTTCTCTTAGGAAATGATTTTGTATATAATACACCATCTATTAATTTAAGATATGGTGGTTTAGATTGTTTATTAGAAACTTATACTATGTTATGTGACAAAAATAATGGTACATTCTTTTTAGTAGATAAAACAAGTATAAATAATATAAATATAATAAACTTTAAACAATATATTTATGAATTATCTTTAAACGAAGATAAAAGGTTACAAGATATCATGAAAATTAGGAATAAACAAGAACACAAATTTAAAAAAATATATTATGGAACAAAAGATAAATCAGAAGTAGACGTTCATAAACCAATTGTATTTAGAGACAAAGAAAAACAAATATTTTCCGATTTATCTTCTTGGAGAAATAAATATTATATGAAAACAATATTTAATGAAACATATTCTAAAAAACATGATGCTTTAATAAATATGGAAAAAAATAAAATAGCTTGTGCGTATATTAAATCATTATTATGGACATTACAATATTACGTAAAGGGTTGTAGGATATGGAGATATAGTTATGATTATAATATAGGTCCTTCATTAATAGATATTTATAATGTATTGAAACGAGATACTGATATCATATTAGATAAAGAGGATAAACCATATACAACATTAGAACAATTAATTAATGTATTGCCTTTAAAAAGTCATCATTTAATTGAAGGTGATTATAAAATAGACCGAATTATGTATCCCGAAACACCTCAATCTTCATATTTATTAAAAAGGTATTTATGGGAAGAATATTTAATATTACCTAAACTATAATATTTTTAATTGTTTATTTATCATTCTTTAATAAAGTATTTATAACTGGTTTTTTAACCGAAGGAAAGGTGGCTATTTCGTTTTTTATAGAATTAGGATGCATATATACATCATTTATAGGGTCATTTGTTAAATATTCATCAATCTTTTTTTCATGATTATACATCTCATAGATATTTGTTTGAGCTGTTATTATAGGTCTATAATATCCTATAAGAGTATTAATAGGATTGGATTTTTTATCATATAAACTTTTTTCATAATCTTGATTCGTATATTTAAATACTTGGGGTTTATTATAAGTTGTATTATATTTTGTTTTAGATATAATTTTAGGGAATGTTATTTTATCATTACTCTTCACATAATAATTTAACATATTATTAGTATTCGGACCCGAACAAGGGAAATATTTAGTATTATTCATATTTGATGTATCTTTTACTTTTTTTTTCTTTTCTTCTCCTCCACCCTCGTCATCACCACCTTCTTCATCACTTTCTTCTTC
>Ga0209199_1002928_pt1 | contig 17470 bp, 14 predicted proteins | sample COGITO_mtgs_1105_7_FD_184805 | JGI IMG/M metagenome (GOLD analysis project Ga0209199, IMG submission 184805) | Pelagic marine microbial communities from North Sea - COGITO_mtgs_110523 (SPAdes) (version 2) | ecosystem: Environmental > Aquatic > Marine > Epipelagic ...
AACAACATGCGCCGAGCTGTTAGCTTAAATTAAGCCCTGCCGAAAGGTGGGGGTGTTTTGGTGAATAAACATCCGTACCTAAAGGAGAACCTCCAATGAAACAACTCTTACTCGGAGCAGCCCTCGTCGGCATAGGTACGGTCATTGGCGCTTTATCCTCGGATAATACCAGCGGTACAGCCAACGCTCAGTTTGCTCCACCGAGCGGTCAATCCGGCGATGCACTATGGCATCTACCAAGGTTCGGAGAACAAGGGTGGTTCCTACACGCCAACAACGGACGTGTACGGGCGTGTAACATGGACAAGGTGAGCGTGGTGGGCGAGCGACCAGCCCCACGTTGTTCAAAGTGGACAGAGGATTAAGCGTCATACAGTTGCTCTATCCCAATCACCGCACCCTTTGCCAGTCAGAGCAGATGGTTGGTGCCGTAAGCACGCAGTTTGACGGTGGTTTGACGCCTGTGTGCATAAAAAACTGCGTAGTTAATTCATTAAACCAAATAATGTTGAACCTGGTATTAACCATCGCGTTCAAAGCGGCCAAAATTTAATCGGATGCTTACATCGGAAACCGATGTAATATTGCTCTGATAAGGTTTGGAGGATTGCTGATGACTGTTGGAACACGTTTGCCCGTTTCGCTTGCCAAGAAAATTGCCAAGCTGCACAAGCGCCATCAAACTTCAAACAGAGGGTGGGCTATAAACAACGGCTTTGCCAACAGCACTCCGTTTGAATTCGATTACGCTGCATACAACAAAGATAGCTACGATGATATGTGGCGCATGAACATCGAGCTACACGACGCAATGAACGAACACTGGAATGCAACAGTGGGCGACGATGCAGCGCAAGATGCTTTTGTGTTATGGGTAATACAAAGCTGGGGTGGCATACAAAGCCACAAGCCAGAAACCTTAGCTAGATACATTTATGAAGCAAAGAATTTTACGTCGATGGACGGGAAACAAGGAGTGGCAAGCTACAGTAAGTTAATGGCTGCAAAAGACTGCAATCGGAATTTTATTTTAGATGCACGAGTTGCAGTTACACTAAACGTGTTGCAGATGGATTATTTTGGTGGACACCGCTACTTCTTTGATGTGCTTGGAACGCAAAACAAACAAATCTCTGCTTTCAACAAAATCTACAAGCGCAAGCAATATGAAGCGATTGGCTATGTTCCTTTTAAAGGCAATATCTACAGCTTTTTCAACGAGCTAATTCTGAAAATGGCAGACTATTTGGGTGTGCGCGGCATTGAAGTTGAAATGATGCTTTTTGATAATGCTACCAATATTATTTCCGATATGGACGCCATAGCTGAGTCATATGTGGAGAATGAAAAGTACTGGGCGTGGCGCTTAGCAGATTGGAAAAAGCGTAGGAACAAGCGTCATACAGAGCGCTTAAATTCTGAGGGGCACAACCTAGTTTAGGTAATCGTTAATCAGCTTCAAGTTCTGCTCAACTTCGTTTGGTATGCGAGTTGTATCCTCGGACTTGAATACAATATCGCAGGCGTCGTGTGCCGTCTTGTGGTAAACATATAGGTTGTGATTTGTAAGCAGCTGCACCCCAGCAGTGCTTAAGAATGTCTGTGCAAACTCGCCCCGTTCGCTGTGCATATCATTGATGCTGAATTTCTGTGTGATTGGGGAGGGGCAATCGGTTAGGTGCTCTATGTTGTTGTGCTGTTGGTACTTGGGGCTTTGTGGAAAGTCTTGCATTGGGATGCCCCAAGTGCTCGGTGACTTTGTTAATGTTGGAACCCGTGCAATTTTTTGTCGAACACCAGCACTTTGAAACGGCGAACTACTATCATAGCTAACGCGAATATTATTTCCTAATTGCTTGCGAAGTATGCGCTGTATCGCTGTCAAGTAAACGGCGTGTTTAGGAGGGGATGCCATAAGAACATGCAACCACTCCGCTTTGTCTAGTTTCTTGTCGTCACGTAAGATGCGTATCCACTTGAGTATTGGCTCTAAGCCGCTTTTGGTTTCGCCACCGAATGCCCAGCCTTCAAAGTCAAAGTCTTTAACGGCTGCATACCAAGCTTCACCAGTGCCATCTCCCGCGTCTTGTAAAACGTTAAGATACTTTGCACGTGCACCAGTTGCTGCGCCTCGTTTGTCAGCGAAGTAACGCAAGTTTGCTACACTTAATTCGATAAGCTGTTCTGCGCTAAAATTGACAAAAGGAGAGGTTTTGGACTTCCTATCGTGTAGCACCCACAAAGGCATATCCAACGTCATTGCATAGTCACAATATCTATCAAGCCAGCGTAAGATTGTGTCGCGTATGCCCCGTTCTCGCATCCACTTGTGATACACAGCTTGTGGATTGTTCTGGTAATTTACCCAGCTTTTGATTGCTGGCAGTTTGCCTGTTCCTATTTGGAATCCGCCACTGTCTCCAATTACAACTGTGTCTTTGCTGCGAGTGCTCACAATGTCGGGTGTTGCAATCAAGGAATTATTGAACTGACCTGCGCTGTACAACACGTATTTGCAGTGCCATAGATTGCTCGCTGTGCTTAAGAAATTTAAGTCGCTTAACTGCAAGCCCTTAGGAATATCGCCTTGCTTAAAATTACTAGCATCGCGCATGGGATAAGCAGCATAACCTTGCTGTAGTGAGGGGAGGTAGATTGCATAATCTTCGTATGCATCGGAAAGATTTACCCCACTCATTGATTACTGAGCCTTTTTTGCAGCTGCTCGTTGTGCAGCTTTATAAGCTTTGTGTAATTCTTTTTGCTCTTGGGCGAGGGTTTCATACATTTCGTACTGAGGCAGCCAGCTGCGGTATGTGGCTAAATCTGTCTCATAGTCGATATATAAAGCGCCATTTATGCCAGTGACTTTTGTTTTGTGTGAAGCAAGAGGCAGAGTTGGTATCGACGTAAACAGCAGCATAGCGTCTTTGGGGTGAAGGTGCATTGTTGTGTTTTGTGTGTCGCTAATTTGTACACTTGCATCAGCGCCGAAAGGCATGGTGAAGCACTTCAGGTAGTCAGACTTTTGCTCATCCCACCACCACCAAAGTTTTAATGCGTCTGTGTCTACGCTGATGCCCACTTTTTGATTATGCTTTTTGTTGAAATGGCTTTTAATTTGGTCGATCCACTGGCTCACGCACTTGGCATCAAACTCTGCAAGCCACTGTGCGTAAGCTGTAATCTCCCAACTGAATTCTTGCTGAGGTGATGCATCTATACGCAGTCCGTTGACTGTTTCACTGGGCATTTCGTCTGCATCGTAGAAGAAAATTTTACGGCTATGGTTGCTGGAGGTTAATTGCAAGCTGTAGCGAGTATGTGTGTCTGTTGAGTTTTCTACCAGCATATCAACAGGCTCAGCCGAATATAGTGGCAGCTTTTGGTTGTTTAACAGTTCTCTTTCCAACCAGCTTCTGTCGGAGCCACGCATCACAAGCGTAGAGCCGCTGTGTAGCTTGAGCTTTTTGGGTTTGACATGCGTTACGCAGCTGGCTTTGCGAGGTGTTTTGGTAATAACAATTTCGTTATTTTTAGCATCAACGAGAACCGTAGTGCTTTCACGCACTTTCTCTTTTGTGCCGTCAGCTTGTATGCGTTCGATATACCTGCTTTCATCGAAGAACTTTTTGCGATATTTTTCAAGCTTTGCAGGGACTGCATGAGGCTGGATGGATTCTGCAATAAGGCGAAGGCTTGGTGTTACGCTGGCTCTGTCAATGTCAGTACAAGCTAGCAATGCGCTCTCAATCAAGTCATCGTTGTAGTTGCTGCCCACAACCTCAAGCTCGTTTGTGTGGCGATTGCGGCGTGCAAGGATAACTACAAAATCGTCAATGTTTGCGATTGCGCTAGGAAATGCTTTGAGTTTGGCTTTTGGCGCGACAGATTTTGCTTGTTGCTTTTTGGTTTCGATAATTTCGTCACTGCCAGTTGAGCTAGACTTCTTGCCGCGTGTACTTTCAAGTTCTTCGCCGTCTTCTTCGGCGAACAGCTCGTTTTCAGTCATGCGCTTTTCGCCACGTAATTCGCTCAAGCCACCTAAATCGTGTATGTGGTTGATTAGGTCGTCACGCAAGTTGCTGTACTTGGCTGCGTCTTCGGTTGCCGTTTCGTGCAGTGCAAGGAGAGATTGCGCCCAGTCACTTACAGTCGATGCTTTTTGGGTTATATCGATGTTCCACACAAGGCGTACAAGGGGATAAAAATTGGGCTGGTTCCCGCCTCGCGCACGAGTTCGAATTCCGGCATCTTTGTACAAACCTTTTAGGTATTTTTCGTCTGAGCTTGCATCACGCCACCACAAGTATGTATCCACAATATTCTGGTACAGCTTATCTCTGCTGCTTTCAAAAGCTTGCGTTTGACTGTCAGCAGCGCTTTGAAGTTGTGTTAAGCGTTGGTTGAGCTCCTCAGACTGCATAAACACTCCTTCTTTTTCTATTACATCGGTTTCCGATGTAAGGAGGTTGGAGGCTATACTATTTGATTTCAAGTATAATAAATACTTGTGGAAAGGGGTTCTTGTACTCAGAATTTTTGCGCTATGGAAAATTATGGGGAAGTACTTATGCTTTTGGGGTGGTGAATATGCGTATGTGTGAAGTTGTTAGCAATAAGCGAAAGCCATCCGCAAAGGCTGGGCAGGGTAAGGCCAGCAAGCGTGATGGGCGAACTGAGTTTGAAAGAAATACCAGTAAGCTGCGGAGCAAGGAGCGCAAACTTAACCCTCAGCGCTCAATTGCCCCCGTAAAACACACGTCTTGATTTGCGTTTTATGCGCAAAACTGCACGATTTTTTATTTTTAATGCGAGGAAAATATCGATTGGCTGTTAGCCTGAGAGGCATAGTGAAAATGCTGTTACATCGGAAACCGATGTAATGTGGTTTAGATGAGTTTTCATCTGCACTCAGTTGACGGATTACATTCAGTGAACCTTGAACGTCTTTGAGTGCACTCATGTGAGGGTAGGGGGTGCAAAATCACCACCCCGCTTTGATAAGTACTCCACCATAAGAAACTGCGCAGTAGGATATTTTGGGTGCAGAACCAAATTCATGCCACAGCTGCCCACTTGCGTCGTGCTGTTGTTTGTATGCTTGTCCAACACGCCTCAGCCAATCGCTCAAATTCCATACTCAACTCTTTGAGATGTTGTGCATCTTTGGCGTTCATCTGTTCGCTGTAGTACTTGAGTTTGTTGCTCACAGTCGCCAGTGCGTCTGCACTTGGCTCTATTTGGCTGAACCGTAATGTACGCATATAACATTCGCTTTTGCCCAACCAACGCTCACAAAACTCGCGTTCACTTGCAATCGCATCTGCTGCTCTCAATACATCACGCACTTCGTGCAATAATTCTCTGCTCATAGTTACTCCTTGTTGATGTAAGTATTTATCAACTCGCAGTGGAATAGCTTGGAGTGTGTGACTGTATTTGGATGCATCAACATATCTGCTGCGCATCTATGTGCTGTTTGAGCTGTTCATGCTCGCTCTGCTTCGCATCACAGCTCTGCACTGCGTATCTTTTCGTTCGAATAATCACTTCAGCTCGAACACATCGAATGAATATGTGTAATGAATGATTAAGTATTATTAGGCATTGCAAGGAGTAGTCAGATCAACGCCTAGTAAGGCGTCAATCTGAACCAAGTGCATTGCACATCGTTTGCAGGCTGTATCACCAAACCATATTTGGAAGAGCAGGTTTTGCTATCATCTCTATTACTAGCGCATCACACACACACAGGAGCTATACAGCGAGCTTTTCCTGTGTGCTAACGGTTCTCGTTTCCGAGGTTGTCATCCGTTTCACTTTTTGCTGAGCGTTCTCAGCCAACCATTACGACTTGCGCAAACGTTAACGTCACTTCCGATTTTTCAGGATAAAAGGATGTCTCTCCAGTGGGACTTCGTTTTAGGCATCCCACCGACGAGGATGGGGTAGTGCGAAGAAGCAGATTACGAGCAATCCGTTTGCTCACCGTCTCACATCAGAACGGGTTTGCAGCACTATAACAATCGGCGTGCCAGCCTTAATCTCGTTTGGTTCGCCTGTGCTTGCCTGTTCTGTTTTGCCTTACAAGTTTATTTATCACTTTCACAAAAGTTCAGCGCAGAAATGGCTCCAAGTTTACCAAGCTTCCAATTCTTCAATACGTTCTTGGATAGCTTCGGAACCCGTCCACGTTTCGCCGTTGCGCTCAAACCAATAGATTTCGTTTGAGCCGCCTTGGTCTTCCCCTCCATCAAACTCAAAGAATTCGCCTTTGTATTTTATTCCAAAAGCTTGTTTCTCAAGGCGTGTGGCAGAGTATAGCTTTTGCGTTATTGAGTTTGCATTACCTGAATCAACGTCCAATAGCACCAAACTCAAATCCGACAGCTTGAAGTCATCCTCCGCTTCAATCTGGATGGTGTAGGGGGATTTGTAGCATTGGACTGTTTCAAGCGAGCAATATTTGTATTTGTCAGCATCGGCAAAAAAATGGCTGTCGGCATCTAAGCAGTCGCTCGACTTCGCAATTAGACATTTTTCATAATCTTCATCTTCGCCATAATCATCTTGAAATAGTTGTTCAATTTCATCGGCTGGACAGTATTCATCATCAATATAGTAAAGTCCGCCATTAAACTGCTCTTTGCTATCAACGCTTACGTTGAGATTCAGGTTTCCATCTTCACAGAATCCACGTCCCAAAAAAGCGCCGCCTTTCTCATGCTCACTACTAAAGTCGATGAAATCGTATTCGCCCTCATCTATTTCGTTAAGCTTGCTGAGAATGTCTTCGTCGTAGAAAGTGACATAAGCGAGAAGCGAATTGCCTTTGATATTTACTTCAACTGTTTTCATTTGAGTGCTCCCCTGCAAAGTTTAGGCGCTATTTAGAATAGATTAGGACACCCAAGAATTTCTGCAATCAATAATATCAGAGAATATACAAACTCTTATATTATAGCGTAACTCACTGCTCTGTATGATTAATCACTGATCACCTAAATCGGTTGCTCACCTAAAATATCAGACTTTAGTGTGTGTGTATGAAAACATTATATTTGAGGTGATGAATGGTACAAGCACAGACACTTACAGACGCACAGTTACGCCGCTGCTTGAAGTGGTGCCAAATGCGCAGACACAGCACACGTGACATCACAATCTTCTATGTGAGCTACTATGCAGGGCTACGTGCTAAAGAGATTGCTGCACTGACAATTTGTGATGTTTACGATGAACAGGGCAGTGTGCGTGAGCAGTTTGTACTGGATGCCATCCAAACCAAAGGCGCAAAGACACGTACAGTATGGATAAACACCAAACTGCGTCGTCAACTGGAACTGTATGGCAGCACTTTGCGGTTCACTGACGCAAGCCGTGCGCTGTTCCAAAGTCAAAAGGGTGGTGCGTTCAGCGCGAATACGATGACGCAGCTATTCCTCAACATCTATCGTGCTGCTGGTTTTGAGAACGCCAGTTCACACAGTGGCAGACGCACCTTCATCACAGAGCTAGCAAGCAAGGGTGTGAGCGTGCGTGTGTTGGCAGAACTAGCAGGGCATTCGAGCATTCAAACCACACAACGCTATATTGATGTTAATCCGCAGCAGATGAGCGCCGCTGTGGAGTTGCTTTAACTGTCCAACTTGAGGTGACGGGGAATATCCATAGCTTCGTGCAATATGCGAACGATGCGGATTTCTGTGTCGCTCATCTCAAGTATGATGAGGTGGCGATTTACTCGCGCTTGATAAATGTTAGCACGCTCAACGTTCAGCGACTGCAAGTGTTCCGAGCCTTCTGCAATGCTTTGTATTTTTGAACGTATTGACTTGATATATTTTTTAGCTTGCTTCGCGCCCCAAGTCTTAGCTGTGTAATCAATTATGTCTTCAAAGTCGGCGTTTGCGCGCCGAGCGTACTTGATGAATTTCATGCACTAGCTGCCGCTTTGTCTGCACGTTTGTCGAGCGCATCCCAATCCAGCTCATCTACAAATCCACTTGCATAGCCTTCTTCGATAGCATCGTTCAGACGCTTGATTGCGGCTTGTTGGTTTTCAAAAATACGCAGTGCCTCGCGCACAACCTCGCTCGCAGATGAATATCGCCCAGTATGCATTTGCTGAGCTATCAACTGTTCGAAGTGCTCGCCGAGAACGAATGATGTAGTCTTTGCCATAAATGCCTCCGTTGCTATAATATAGTGCCTCGCAGTATGAACAGTCAACTACCGCAACAAATGTCCATCGATTAAAACGCACTCACTCATAAGCCTTGTCTATCAAACTCACTGCCTGTTGCAGTCGGTGATTGGCTAGATGCGCATAGCGTTCTGTTGTGGCAGAACGTGAATGTCCCAACAGCTTTTGCACTTCGTAAAGTGTAGCGCCATTGTTCACCAATGTGCTTGCGAAGCTGTGACGCAAGTCGTGTATGCGCACATCATGCAAACCTAACTCTGCGCGAATACGGCTCCATTTGCTGAACACACAGCGATAGGGTTTATGTGTGTGGGGGTTGATGAACAGCCACTGTGGTTTGTGGATGTACTGCTGTGTTTGCAGCAGTCTAGCGTATTCAATTATCTGAACGGCTCTGCGGTTGAGCATCACATAACGTGGCTTGCCGTTCTTTGTTACTGGTACGTACCAGCTGTTGCGCTCTAAGTTGATGTGCTGCCACTCAGCTGCAAACACTTCATGCCGACGTGCACCCGTGTACATCAAAAAGCCAATCAGCAAACACACGGCATCCCTGTGGTGTAACTCCACATAGTCTCGCAATCGACCGGCTTCCGCAGCGTCCAAAAATCGTTCTTTGAGTGGATTGGTGTGAAGCAGCCTTATTGGTTTATACAGTGTAGAATGCGTATCAGCGCCGCACAGCTCATCTGCTTTGAGTAGGGCGCTGCGGATATGTTGAACACATTTATTGATGAAGCTTTTACTGTAACCTCGTTCGGACATATGAGCTACGAATGCGAATATATGGCGGCTAGACAGCTCACTGAGTATGACGTTGCCAAACCTTGTTTGCAGATGATTTTTGTACATGGATTGATGTGACGAATATGTGCGTTTGTATATTTTGCACCAAGGAAGAAAGTGCTGTTCGTAGTAAACGTCAAAGCGCATATCCACGTTGGTGTTGAGCACACCTGAGTGCACCTGCAGTACGAACCGTCGCTTGTGTTCAGCACATAGCTTGCGAGCATCAGCGACGCTCATAGTGGGAAACTTGCCCAATGTCGTACGTTTTGAACGCTTCTGATACGCTGCGCGTAGATAGAAGGTTGCGCTGCGGCGGCGCACCTCCACACTCAAACCCTGCACCTTTGTGTCTGTGAGAGAAACTCTATTCCCGTTATAGTTTTTGATGTGTTTGCGGATTGTGTTGTCAGTGAGGTTAACTTGCACTTTGAGGTTCCTTTTACTCAAAATACAGTCTGACAACAGTTGTCGTCTACCTGATTAAGGCGTTGATAATAATATTCCTATTTGGTTGGTGTGTTGATTTCGGATGTTGTCATGATGCTGTCACTGTTCATTCTGAGGCATTAACCAGTTGCAATAAAAAGCTGAAATTCCGCCCTCCGGGGCGCTGAACGCAACCAGCAAGCTCGTGAAAGCATGGGAATCCAAGAACGCCAAGAACGCAGCCAAAGCCGGTGGCGTATCGCTTATGGCCCTGTCGCTCGCAGCTTGCGGCGGCTCAAGCACAACTACAACGACACCTGTTGTGGAAACACCTGTGGTTGATACACCTGTAACGCCCGTGGTAGATGCCGCCAAAGCGCTTTCTTTAACGGCAGTAGCGGACACAATGGTGGGTGGATCTGGAAATGATACCATTGAGAATTACACAAACTCTGGTAGCTGGACAGCTGCAGATAGCATCGATGGTGGTGCGGGTACAGATACATTGATCCTGCACCTTGGTGCAACTGCTACTCCGGTCGCCACAAGCATTGAGAACCTTGATCTTCGTGCGAGCACGGCCATCACTGTCACAGTGTCGTCCGTGGATGGCTTAACAAGCATAGTTAACGACGACAGCGCAGGTACTCTTACGCTTGCCGGAGTCTCCGGGCAGTCAGTAACGGTCCAAAATCTGACGGCAGAGAATACCGTCATCAACTGGACAGATGCAACTGGTGCGACCGATGCCCAGGTTTTGAACATCAAAGGTGACAATGGTGACGTTACCGTTGACGGTGTAGAAACAGTCACCGTGACGGGTGCGGCATACGCAGGGTCAACTGGTGCAACCATAGATCTACTCGACAGCAACGCTCTAAAAACAGTTACGATCGAATCTAGCGTCGCGGTCAACTTGGGTGTGGTCACGCAAGGTGCGGCTGCCACTAAGACGTTGACTCTTGATGGGTCCAAAGCTACCGGCGGTTTTACTGCAGATATCAGTGACTTCAACGGTACAGCGACCACCGGTAACACAGTGACCGGTTCTGCAGGTGCTGACACCATTGAAATGGACGTGGGTGACATAACAAAATATGAAGTCCATGCTATGGGAGCCGGTGACGACACGCTCATCATTTCCGACGAATATAACGATGCCGATACTGCAAAGGCCGATTTGGCGAATATGACAGGTTACACTTCATTGCATCTCAGACTTGGTACAGACGCAACCGGTACAGACGCGTTGACTTTAGACTCAACAGAGGGCTTGGACTGGGTCACGAAAGTCATTGTTGATGACGTGGAAGGCAATTTCAAAAAAGTTTCGGATGGTACTACTTTTGAAGTCTCAGCTGGGAAAACAGTTGATGACTTGCAAATTGTATCTTATGCCGTTGCAGGCGTTAATGGCTACAACTTGGTTTTGAAAGGTGGGGCCACAGTCTCTGACCTGATCGGTGCCACAACGGGTACGGTAAATATCACGTCATCAGCCTCAGCGTCCAGCTCAGTAAATACTGTAACAGTGATTGCGAACTCAACTGCCACAAAACTCGTAATTGACGGTAATGAAGCACTTGACCTTGATGGTGCTGGATCTGCAGCCTTGGATACAACTACTGTGGAAGTAGATGCCACCGCTCTTACCGATGATCTGGATGTTCTGGCCTCAGCCTCAGCAACGCTTATTAAAGGTGGTTCCGGTGATGATACAATCGTCGGCGGTGGTGCGGCTGATACGTTGTACGGTAACGCTGGCGCTGACACTGTAACAGGTGGTGCTGGGACTGATACTATTTATGGTGGTGCAGGAAATGATACCATGGATGGTGGAGCAGGCGCCGATACAATAGATGCTGGCGATGGCGATGACAGTATAGCTATCGAAGTTCATGCAACCAACGTAAACACTGTAACAGGTGGATCTGGTAGTGACACGTTCACGTTTAATGTCGACGGAACTCCTGCTACTGCATTCGCCGATAACGTGATTACTGATTTTAACTCCGGTACAGCTACAACAGCTGTTGACAAAATTAGCATTGACATAACCGCTATCGAAGCGCTCACTGAAGCTACTGATATGACCGACACATCGGCGAATTCTGTAGGTGCTGGTGCCGTAGCGGTAAAAACTGTAACTGCTGATGGTGCTGTGATAACTGACGCTGATGTAGTCATTCTCTCGCAGACTTATGCCACTGAAGGAGCGGCTTTGTTAGGAATGGCAACTGGTGGCGCTGACACCTTCCAATTTGGATCGGCCCTAACAGATTTAGATACAATTCTAGTAGCTTTCTCTGATGGGACAGACTCATATATCGCTGCAGTGGGTGCCGACACCGGAACAAACTCCGGCACGGCTAATAGTACCTCAGACTCGTTTGATCACATTGAAATTTTTGTGAAATTGTCAGGGGTGTCTGATCTGTCGACACTTGATGCGTCTGACTTTGTGTTCATCTAGGTAGCAAATATAATAGCCCCCACTTTGTGGGGGCTATTTGTTTCTGTATAAAAATGATTACATGGATCGCCAGTTACCCAAAATCCGGAAATACTTGGGTTCGAATGCTATTGAGTTCAATTTTAACTGGTAACGATTATGATGATTCAATAGATGCCAACCTCGCAGTAACTGGGTCAGATACCTCCAAAGAACTATATCAGACTTTAGGTATCCCGCTTGGCTCTGATAGTGTGAAGGATCGTCACGGACGGTTAAACAGTTTATACAGAGCTAACAATAAAAATAAGTACATTTTAAAAACGCACAGCGCAAATTTAGGACAAAATACTGAAGTTCCCCTTATACCCTATGATATAACTGAACGAGCGGTTATTGTAGTTAGAAACCCTCTAGATACTATTTGTTCTGTAATGAACCACTTTGGACTAAACGAAGAGCAGGCTGGCGCACTATTAACTTCACCAAAAAGTAATTTGAAGGAGTCTGCAAGACAATTTTCGAGCTTGATATCGTCTTGGGACATTTTTTACGACTCTTGGCTGGATCAAAGTAGGCCCTTCCCGATTTTAGTCATACGTTATGAAGATTTACATACGGATACTGTAGGGTGTTGCGAGAGGCTTTGTGAATTTCTTTGCGTTGAAGCATACAAAAAAAATATTTCAAATGCAGTAAAGGCTAATAATTTCCATTTGGTGAAAAGATCAGAAACCAACTTTGGTTTTAAAGAGCAGTCGGAACATTCGTCTTCATTTTTCAATAAAGGAGAAGTTGGGCAATTTAGGGGCTTCTTATCCGATGATTTGATTGATGAAGTGGTTCAGAAACTTGGGAAAAGCATGAAGAAGCTGGGATATGATTTTAATCTTGATGATCGTTCTTTCAAACTGCGTAATATTCAGAAGTCGATTTTGCCGCCGGTATAGTAAAACATTTTGAGTATAATGGAGATCTCTAATCATAATGGACGGATACTTGCTTTCGTGACAAGTAGAAAAGTCAAGAGTGCTTAGTAAATGGCCGCTGGTTGTTTATTCCAAAAGTGGTTTAAAATTAAGCGACTTAAAGTTTTAAAAGGACACACAAGTCCGTCTGCCCCACCAAAGTGCTAATGGCACTGCACAAATGCTAATAGAAGGGTACTAGTGACAACATTCTTTTAAAGATTAGTTAATAAGCGTTAATTTGGCCGCGACACGACAGTTGTGTAAACATACATCCAATGAGCTTTGTTTTGAGCATGTTCGAAGACAAAAGTGACACTTTTGCACAAGTATATCAAAACTTGTAATTTTTGTTGATGCTACAAAAAGATAGGCACAGAAGTGTGCCATAAATCCTATCGCATAAGACGATGGCTGTGTATTGGTTCGGGTAAGATGGCAGCTATGAATGTTACCGATATAGTGCGATTATACTAAGCTGATTTAACAGCACGACCCCGCCGAAGTTTCAGGCCTGGGTCCCAAAAAATTATTTAAACTCGGGCTCTGTAATAGTGAATTCTTCTATATGGCTAGTTGACTTACCATCTAGATCTCAGGCTTCGCGATGTATTGGTTTGAGGCGTTACCGCCAGAATAGTCGCTGGACAAGATATAGAAGCCGCGCCGGGTTTCCACGTTTGGCTGTGGCTTTGATGGGTTCTATCTGGGTGGGTGTTCTGTTGTGGTACTAAAGTGATCGAGTACTCCGTGGAGATATGGTTTAAATTTTTGCCAAGATAGCGAGCTTCCTTCATATACCTTGTTTTTCACTTGTTGTTGAGAAGCGGTCCTAACGCTACGCTTATTCTTTTCAGGCGACATACAAGTCTCCTCCCATTGCAACTCTAAATATTTAATTAATTTTTTTGTTTCAGACTCCTGTTCAACAGTCAGTCTGTCATAATCCAAGTGATAAATATTTTCGCCATACAGTGTATCCCATAAATCCATCAAATCCTTATACATCTCGAAGTAGCGTACAGTATCGTTTAAATCATAGCTATATCCAAGGCCGTTTACCGGAAAGTAATGTTTAAAGTTAGACCAACAGGTAGCTGCTGGGTTTCGTTTTACATGAATAATTTTGGCATCAGGGAATGCGGTAAATATTAGCCCAAGATATAAAAAGTTATGAGGCATTTTATCAGTAACATATTTACAATTGCCTGATACTTTCGCGAGTTCTTCCAGATAGGTTTGGCGAAACTTTGACAGTGACGTGGTTGTGATCGCTTCCAGCCCGGTTGCAATCGGATCACCAAAGCGACTTATAAAAGGCAGTTCACCCGCGCCATTAACTTTGGAGTGACATGATATTATTTGCTCTACCAAGGTGGTTCCAGATCTAGGCATGCCCAAAATAAATATTGGAATGTGAGCTTGTGTCTTGCTGGTTACGCTGGTCATAAAGTTTTTCAAACTTTGCGCGGTCTGCTTGATTTTTGCAAATAACAGCTGGTCCCTCTGTAAATTGTAAGCCAATAATTTTTGCCTGAGTATTCCTCCAGCTGTATAACTCTCGTAAGCGATTCCAAGTTGTCCAAGATCTTCGTTCATTTTTGCAAATGTGTAATGGAAATGGCATAGATCAACGTCTTTCAAATCGCGTCTTTTCATTAACTTAATAAGTTTACTGATCTGAGGATCATTGGGTTTGTATTTACTCACAGTACTCAAATGTCGATGCGCCTGAGCATAGTCGTGCTTGATAGACAGTGCTTTTTTGTAGGCCTGTATTGCATCTTCCAGCTGACCTTGTTCTTGTAGAGTAGCACCCATGTTGTTGTAGGTCTGAGCATTGTCCGGCTTAATGGATACGGCTTTCTTGTATGACGCTATCGCATCGTCGAGCTTACCTTGCTTTTTAAGGACATTTCCCACATCGCTGTAAGCCTCAGAAAAATTAGGCTTAATGTTTATCACTTTGGTGAACGCCCCTATCGCCTCTTCCAGCTTATGTTGCTCTTGTAGTATAACGCCCTTATTCCTGTAGGCCTCAATATAATTAGGTTTGATAGAGATAGCTTTTTTATAAGCCTCGAAGGCTTCGTCGAGCCTACCCTGCGTTTTCAGAATATTTCCCATGTTATTGTAAGCCTCAGCGCTATCAGGTTTGATGGCAAACACTTTTTTGTAAGCTTCTATTGCCTCTTCAAACTTACCTTGCTTTTTGAGCGCATTGCCCATGTTGTAATAGGCGTCAGAATAATTAGCTTTGATAGTCAGTGCATTTTTGTAGGCATCTATTGCCTCTTCCAACTTGCCGTTCGCTTGGAGGGTGACGCCCATATTGTTGCAAGCTTCAGCATTATTGGGCTGGATGGCTAGAGCTCTTTTAAATGAATCTATAGCCTTTTCCAGCTTACCTTGCTCTTGTAGAGAAATGCCCAAGTTGAAAAAGGCTTCTGCATAATTAGGCTCAATGGTCAGGGCCTTTTGATAAGCTAATACTGATAAATCAAGTTGCCTCAGGCCTTTGTGTATAACGCCTTGAATGTTGAACAAGTTGGCTGACTTAGGAAACTGCTTAACTAATGTGTTAACTTGCTCTAAGGCTTGTTTAAAAGTGCCTCGGGCGCACAGGTTTATCAACTGCTGAAGTTGACCTTGTGATGGCTCCTGAATTTTGGGTTCTTTAGAGTTAGATCTACCTGCAAGAACCTTGATGCCATCACTAGCTCGTTTATTCTTTGGAAACTTAGTGAGAATGTCCTGATAAATACGCCTTGCTTCCTCTTGAAGCCCGTTTTTAGCTTTTTTCTTTGCGAGACTGATCGCTTGATCCAGTTTTAGGCTGTCCAGAATGTTCGGCTGCTTAGGCTGTGGTTCAGAAGCTATCTGATTGGATTCTAGAGGCTCTTGTTCAGCATCCTGTAGCCTTTGCTCCAGCTTATTAAAACCATCACCCTTAGCGCCCTTGCTCTTGGCTTGATTTAGCACAGACTGTGCTTCATGTAATTTCTCCAGCGTAATGAGCGCATCAATGTAGCTGAGCCAGAACTGAACTGTGGCTGGATTAGCCTCGAGCGCTGTCTTAAAGAACGGAAGTGCTTCTTGAACCTTACCAAAGCCAACAGCCAGCACACCCATGTTGTGGTTCGCATCAGGATGCTTGGGCTGTGCTTTCAGAATAGCGGTATAAAGGCGATCAGCTTCCTGCACCTGTCCTGCTTTATGAGCTTCAATGGCCTTCTGAAGAGCTTGATCAATGGTAAGTTCTGTCATGCTAGGATTCTCGTTATGTGGAGCGACAAAGGGGCGTAAATCTCGAAAAAATTTACCAGATATGGTTCAGCAATAAAACATTTAATGATCAAATATATCTCATACGTGCATGCAACATGGATAAGGTGAGTGTGGTGGGAGCGCGCACAGCCCCACGTTGTTCAAAGTGGACTATGGATTGAGCGTGATACCGCTGTTGAGCTCCGTTTTAGCTAGTAACACCAGTGAATGAATGCATTCGGTACCGTGTGAATGCTCGTTGACGGTGGTTTGACGCCACTGTGCAATGAAAAACGAGCAGCAATGACGCTGCCCGTTTGTTTTATTCATCTGCCAATGCATACTACCTGGCATAAAACTTGCTTTTTGAGATCTAAACGTAGGAGTGCCGTATGAACACCATCGCTAAACTAGTTAAGATTTGGGAAACTAAGAACGCAAAAAATATGGCAAATGCTAGTGGTATCTCCATGATGGCTCTGTCGCTCGCCGCTTGTGGTGGTGGTGGTTCTGCGCCGGCACCGGTGGTGGTTGAGGTCGTGCCAATTACGTCAGCTTTGACAATTTGGAACGACACAGTGGCTGGCACAACAGCTGACGATGTTGTTACTGGCGCACGAATAGACACTGTTCAAGTGTTTAACTCAGGGGATTCAATCGCACTAGGTGATGGTAACGATAGTCTTTCAGCTACATTGAACGCTGGAACGGTAACGCCTGTGGCCATGACCGGTGTAGAAAACGTGATGTTCACAGTTTTGGGTGCCGCTACCGTAGATTTCGACAACGTGAGTGGGGTAACATCAATCATCTCAAGAGGATCTTCCGCAACTCTCTTAGTTGACGATATACAAGAAATTCCAACTTCTATTTCCATAAACAATAACACCGCAGCACAAACTTTTGTTGTCAAAGACGCTGCTGTATCTGGAACTACAGATTCGATCACATTGAACTTCGATGGGGTCGGTGGTGTGGTGAACGTAGGCGGTGAGACAGATGGTGATGGCGATATTGAGACATTCATAATTGTTGCAAGTGCCGGTGCTTCCGACCTAGGCGTTGGTAACGGTTTCGGTGCAGACGCAACAACTATCACGGTTAATGCTACCGCTGCTTTGGATTTAGGCTCCACAGCTCAATTTATTGCGGCTACTAACTTTGATGCTTCCACATCAACAGCTGCTGTGACTTCCGTATTTGCCGCTAAAACAACAGCTAGTGAAACAGCCGTCACTATCAAGGGTGGTGCTGGAGCAGACCAATTTGATATCGGTACGTTTACCGCTGAAGAGAATTTTGGCGATTTGATCGTTGATATGGGGGCGGGTAACGATACGCTTGACTTGGGAGCAGTAG
>Ga0209199_1002932_pt1 | contig 17457 bp, 12 predicted proteins | sample COGITO_mtgs_1105_7_FD_184805 | JGI IMG/M metagenome (GOLD analysis project Ga0209199, IMG submission 184805) | Pelagic marine microbial communities from North Sea - COGITO_mtgs_110523 (SPAdes) (version 2) | ecosystem: Environmental > Aquatic > Marine > Epipelagic ...
AGTGGAGTAGTTACTTCATGACAGACTTAATGCGCGTGGCGGATTTTTTACAGCTCCCTTTGATTTGGCCTCAACCAGATCCTGTGGGCCAATACCGTGGCGAAGATGGCAAGCCCTATACCGAAGAAAAGCAGCCTTACATCCACAGGCTGACTATGCTGGGCATACTTGCTCAGGAGCAAGGCCAGGGCATTGAATTTGCTGATGAAATCTCTCGGCTAATTTGGTCCGGCACCAAAAACTGGCACGAAGGCACAAAACTGCAGGACGCAGCAAGCAGATGTAAGCTTGATCTTGGCTCTATGGATGAACAGATACAGCAAGAGTCATCACGCTTAGAGGCGGCGATACAAACCAACCAGAAAGCGCACGATGCAGCAGGACACTGGGGTGTACCCACCTGCGGATACAAGGGCCAAGCATACTTTGGCCAAGATCGCCTAGATGTGCTGCTGTGGGCGCTCAAGAAGGACGGGCTGAAAGAGCGTTAGACAAATCCGAGTAACAAAGCCGCAAGTCTCGTTTCCCCACGCAGAACGCAAAAGCTCCATAACTGGATAGGCCATAGTACTAGGGAGACTTTATGTAAATGGAGCGGGAAACGAGACTCGAACTCGCGACTTCCACCTTGGCAAGGTGGTGATAGGGTCATAATTTCTCCAATATAATCGGCAACTTATGAGCGTTGACCGCGCTTTTATTAGTTGCAAACCGGACATCTTGCTCGCTTCTATCAAAGTATTAGAGGTTGTAGCCACGGTAAGACCGCATAAAGCCTAATACGTTCCTACCCGCAACCTTGGATCAGGCAACACCGGTGATCTGTTACGGCGATCGTCCACAGAAAAGCCCCCAACCTCTCGATGAGCTTGGGGGCTTTCGGTAGCAGATTCTTTGTCAGTTCAACCGACTAGAACTCGTATCTAACACCGAGACGTATTTCACTCAGCGAAGCCTCACCAATACGAGCTTCTGGCTGATTGCCAGGCGTTACGTTATTGGGAAAGTTCACCTTGCGCAGCACGCCCCATTCATCGTTTAGCAAGTTCGTCAGGTTATCGATGATCATAAACACCGAGGCCTTGCCGGGCCCAACTGAAAACTCTTGCTCAACCTTCAAATCCACCTTGCTCCACCAAGAACCCTCTAGGCTGTTTCGTGCGCCACCGGGCAGCAGAACGTTATTGCCTTCAAGGTAAGGCGTGAAGTTAAAGATCCCGTTACCGCCCACCGCTAGGCTGTACGACGGTCCTTGGTTGGCGGACGCATACATTGACACTGTTGTGTAGTTGTCGCCCAACAGCATCTTTTTCCAATCTAAAATCAGCGTCATGCGATGTTTGATTTCGTAGTTGGATGTAGAAAGCCGCTGCTCTTGTGGATTAAAGAACGCACGATTCTGATAATTCGAGAATGCGACAGAACTCGTCATCGGCTGCACATCCTCTGCATCGGTATACGCGTAGCCGAAAATCGCAGACAAACCGTTACCAAAATCCTTATCAAGCGAAAACGAGGCAACCAAACTTTGGTTGCCTTCACTGCTGTTAGTCAGAACAAACGATGGCTCACGAACGCTATCGTAAACGGCATAACCTTCGTCGTTGAGTCCGGTCGGCTCCAGATCGCCGCGCAGCACAATGGCCGTATCATTGCCTCGGGTCACCAACAAGTCACCCTGCAACATCAACGTTTCGTCGACCTGATACGTTACGCCTATCGCGGCTTTGAAGTCTGAGGGAAGCTCGAAATTTGGATCAAGATAGTTGATCTCAAAATTATCGCCGCCCCCCCCTGCAACAGCATCGTACAGCTCTTGTGGAATACCATAGCCTGGGCCTGCTGGCACGCCTGATTCGAGGCCTGCATAAACAACATCGGCATCGAACAATGAACGGGTACCATCCGTGTAGCCGAACGAACGACCACGCTGACCAAACTGTAGAACGTTATTATTTGAGTAGTTGTTCGACAACCAAACATTCGGGTTGCCACCAGAATAAATGCCCGCGCCGCCACGAATCGTCGTACGCTCATTCATCAAGTATGTGAAGCCGACGCGCGGTTGCAGCAAACCTTCACCATCAACATTCGTGCCATTAGAAAACCCATAGTCAGCGAGGAATGTTGCGTTCGTCGCAGGCTTATCGTCAGACGTATACCAGTCGTAGCGCAGGCCAATCATCAGCTCTAGATCATCTCTGAGGTTGAACTCGTCTTGTATGAAGAGCGTGCTGACTTCATAGCCCCAATCCGCTGCGGCGTCGCTGGCGTTATTGCTTGGCGCATTGTTGTAATAAATGGCATCTGCAAAGCCATTGCGGAAGTTATCGATACCATCGAACCGTATTTCTGTATCTGAGTGCTGTACGAACAGGTTGAAGATATCCAGAGATTCGTATTCAAAACCCGCCGTAATGGCATGATTGTTAAAGTCATAAGTGCCACGCAGCGAGAAACTATCCACTTCATAGTTCAGCTTGTTGGACTGACGGGAATCATCGCCGCCCAAGTAAACATCAACATCCGGCAACTCAACGCGGATTTCGCCGAAGTCTGTCCCGCCCACAGACAATTGCCGATTATCCAATTCGAGGTGGCTCACGCGCAGTTGCGTTGAAAACCGATGATTCCAATCAGAAAAGAGCGTCCCGACGTAGGATGTAAGTTCCGAGCCGCGTTCATATAGGTGATTCGAGAATTCGAATTCGTTTAGATCGCCATCAGAGGGCACGATATTAAAACCGCCATTGTAGTTGTAAGTAACCGACGCACGATGATTCTCATCAATGAACCAGTCTAATTTCACCAGCAACTTTTCGTCCTCGTTGTCAAAGCTGCTTGGGATACCACCGGGATTGTACTGGTAAAGCGTTTGAGCGATGTCGACGATCTCGTCGAGTTCGGCCTGCGTTACCGCGACTTCATTGATCGCGCCCGAACCCTGGGGGCCTCGAGAAAACAGGTTCGCGCCTTCAAGATCTTCGTAAGCGGCGAAGAAGAACAAACGATCCTTAATGATAGGACCGCCAAGCGAAACACCACGACGCTGTTCATCGTAATCGCCTAGCGCAATGTCGCTGCCCTCGAGGGAATCGCCGCTGAGACTGTCGTTCGTGAAATCATAGAAAAAGCCGCCAAAGAATTCATTGCTCCCCGACTTCGTAATCGCATTGATGTTGCAAGCCGTGAATCCGCCGTACTGGGCATCAAAAGGAGCCAATTCCACTGACACTTGGTTAATTGCGTCGTAGGAGAACGGCATACGCTCGGTAGGATAACCATTGGAGTTCAAACCGAACGAATCGTTCATTCGCACGCCGTCAACGGTGAGGCTGTTGAAACGAGAATTCTTTCCGCCGCACTGGACTGCGTTGATATCGCCGCGGGACTCGTCAACAAAGATCCGGGCGTCTCGGCGTAACACGTCTGCAATGTTGCGGTTGATCGCCGGAGCGTTGCGCAGGGTTTCTAGGTCGAACGTTGCGTTTGGACCAAGTGCTACTTGTGTCAACATGCGAGTCGCTACCACGACGACTTCATCCATTTGCTGCGCGGACTGTACCTGAAGCGAAATGTTGGTCGTCTTACCAAGATCCAGTGCGATCCCGTTTCGTGACGCGGTGCCGCCGTCGGGTGCGGTGACCGTGACCTCATAGTCGTTCGCCACTTGAAGGTTACGCACCGTGAAGATGCCATTTACATCGGTGACAGCTGAACGCTGTAACGAGGTGCCAGCGTTGCGCACCTCAACATTCGCATCGCTTACGGCACTTCCTTGTGCGTCTACTACCGTCCCGCGCAAGGAGGAAGCAGTATCCAAGGCAAGGGCGTTAGCGCCCAGAAGCACCCCTAGACCCGCAAGAACAATCTTGAGCCCGCGTAGTGCGCGAGCAGTCAGTTTCGTCATGTTTTTCTCCAAAATTAAATAAGCCTTACCGCAACTCACTTCGGTCTTTTCACTCACCAATGACTTTGCGTCCTGCGGCGGGCGAACGTTATCGCCGGTGTGTTACACCGAAATTTCAACACCGTGAATTCTTAAAAATGAGAGGTGATTTGCTATGAATGCCGAGGCAATTTGGAGGAAACGAGGGCAACCGAGACAACAAAAACCGCAGACAAGCCAAGACAGGCAACCAGACCGTATGACTGATACATCCACCCAGAACACACCGTACCCAGTAGCCGGCCTGCGGCATTCGCCATGTAGTAAAATCCGACATCCAGCGACACGCCATCGGCATCTGCGTAAGAAACGACCAAAAAAGAATGCACCGCCGAATTCATCGCAAACACTAGGGCAAAGAGAGCAAGTCCGATCACCACAACAGCCGCCGGATCAAACCCTAGCTGTAAACAGGCAGCTATGCCCAGCGGCACCAGTGCCAGCGTCAGCCCCCAGAGCAGCGCCGTTCGCCCATCTGGCACCCTACCGTCGAGCCGAGGGGTAATACTTGGCGCCATGGCTTGGATGAATCCGTAGCCAATAATCCAAAGAGCTAAAAACGTACCCACGGATACACTTGACCAACCCAATTCAAGCTGAAGAAAGACAGGTAGCGCAACCACGAACCAAACGTCTCGGGAACCAAAGAGAAAAAGCCGAGCCGCAGATAACTGGTTGATCCGGCGACTCTTAGATAGAAGGTCAGAAAACTTCGGCTGAAATGAGGCCTTGCCCATGTTTCTATCCAAAAGCAGCAGGGCTAGAATGCCTACCAAACCGATAGCCATAGCCATAGCGGCAATAGACGCACTAAATCCGATCGATGCCAGCCCTGCACCACCAACAAAAAAACCAACACCCTTAAGCGCGTTTTTAGACCCAGTGAGCCAAGCCACCCAGCGGTACAACCTGCTTTGATTGCTACCTGCAACCAACTTCACGCTGCTTTTCGCACCCATCTTGTTAAGGTCTTTGGCAATACCCGAAAAGGCTTGTGCAACCATAACGTAGCTTACAGATAGATAACTAGCATCGACCAAGAGCATGCTCAAGGCGATCACCTGAAGAAAAAGACCGCCAATCACTGTGACTGCAAGACCGGTCCGTGCAGCGAGCCAACCACCAAATAAGTTAGTCACTACACCAAACAGCTCATAAAACAAAAAGAGGAGGGCAATATCCATGGGGCTATAGCCAAGCGTGTGGAAGTGCAGTACGACAAGCATGCGCAATGCACCGTCTGTCAGGGTAAACGCCCAGTAGCTGCCAGTGATTAGAGCGTACTGCCCCATGCTTAACCGGCGATAGCGGCTTTGCTGACCAGTTCCATCATGCGCTGGACATAGCCTATTTCGTTGTCATACCACACCAGTACTTTAACGTGTCGATCATCAACCACGAGAGTCGATTGGGCATCGACAACCCCTGATCGCGTATCGCCCAGGTAATCGGCAGAAACCAAGGGGCGCTCTTCGACACCTAGGATGCCCTGCAAATGCCCTTCCGCCGCGCGTTTCAATACTCGGTTTATTTCATCAACCGTGACGTTTTGTTCCAACTCAAACACACAATCCGCAAGCGAGGCATTGGCGAGCGGTACGCGCACCGCGATGCCGTCTAATTTTCCACGAAGCTCAGGAATAATATCAGTGATTGCCGTGGCGGAACCCGTTGTGGTGGGAATTAATGACAAGCCACTGGCGCGTGCGCGGCGAGGGTCTTTATGAAATGCATCTAAAACACTCTGCGTATTAGTGATGTTGTGAATAGTAGTGATTGATCCGTGCCGAATGGTGAACTGGGCATGCAGCACACTGATGACAGGGGCAATGCAATTCGTAGTGCACGATGCGGCTGTGACTAACTGATGACGCTGCGGGTCGTAGAGATGATCATTAACGCCCACAACGACATTGAGCACGTCATGCTTGATCGGCGAGGAGACGATTACATTGTTGATACCATTGTGTAGGTAAGGTTGCAGCGCTTCGCTGGTCTTAAATTCGCCGGTGCAATCCAACACGATATCGATACCCAGATCTTGCCAGGGCGTGTCTTCTAATTGCCGATTAGAGGAATAAGACATTTCGCTGCCGCCCACCGTAAGAGTGTCACCTGTTGACCGGACAGGCACATTCCACCGACCTTGGATGGAATCAAATTCGAGTAAATGAGCTGCTGCTTCAGCATCTCCTGCGACCTCGTTGACGTGCACAATGTTAACGTTTGCAATGGAGTGAGCGGCCCGCATGGCTAATCTACCAATCCTGCCAAAGCCGTTAATGGCTATTCGCTTACTCAAGTAAACCCTCCGTCATAACCTACCCTTCGAGTCCAATCCTCACTCCAATGTTCGCCCTAAATTATGACGCTAATTTGACAACAATTGGTTTTCTTCGATGCTTTGAAGGCTCGCAGCCGTCATTCCTATGAGCGTTGCCCTAATGGGCTGTCCCCAATCGTAGCGAAACCGCAATCATTTCGTAACCAACTTGAAGTCATTTCTTCACGCGTTGGTTATCTCACCTTGTGAAAGTCTCTTAATCAATAATTGGAGAAAAAAATGAAAGCTGCGTACTTTGGATTAAGCCTCTTGGCTGTTGCCGTTAATGTTGCTGCACAAGCAGAAACAAATCTTATAGAAGAAAGTATTGTCGTGGGCACTCGAGCATCGCTCATGTCTGCTATCGATAAACAAGAATTGGCTGACGGACTCATTTCTGTTGTGGATTCAGATGCCATGGGAGACTTCCCCGACACGACTGCAGCGGAGGCTATTCGCCGACTGTCCGGCATTTCGATTGAAAACGATCAGGGCGAAGGGCGCTATGTCACAATTCGCGGTTTGTCGTCTGACCTAAACTCCATTGCGGTGAACGGTGCCACAATCGTCGCCCCTGAAAATGACCGCTCTGTATTACTCGACGGCGTGCCAACTGAACTGCTGGATTCCATAACAGTCTCCAAGTCACTGACACCCGACCAAGATGCAGACTCAATTGGCGGCAGGATCGACTTTAAGACCAAAAGCCCAGCATCTTTGAAAAAGACACTGCTCAAAGTCAAGCTCGATACTACTTACAATGATCAAACTGAAAGCGCCAACAGCCCGCGTTTTTCTTTCACCTACGGAGACAAACTCAGTGACAACGTAGGCCATGTTTTGGGCCTGACTTATTCTGAAAAAGAAATCAAAACATTTAACAACGAGACCGGCTACGGCTGGGACTCGGATGGTTACATGAATGACGACTATGAAATGCGTTACTACGACATTACGCGAGAGCGACTTGGCGCAACCTATGAGATCGACTACGCCTTTGCTGACAATTCGCGAGTCTACTTCAACGCGTTCTGGAACGAATATACTGACGATGAACTGCGCTGGAAAGACGAGTACGGCAAGCTTGACCGCACCGCCACCTTACCTAATGGTATGACCACTAGCCGCTTTCGTCATGACGCCGAAACACGTGTACGCGAGGAGGTACGGACCATCTCAGCTTTCAACGTTGGCGGAGAAACCATGATTAGCAGTTGGATTACCGATGCAAACCTCAGCTTTTCTTTTGCTGAGGAAGACGACAGCAACAACGCCGATGTTACCTTCCGCAACTACGACAGAGATTTTGGTGGCAACATTTATTGGAATGATCCGCAGATGCCCTATGTTGATGCACTCGATCCAAATTTGCGTAATCCTGCGAACATGGAATTCGATGAAGCCGAATTTGAAAACGCCCTTTCGAAGGACGAAGAGGTAGCGTTCGCCATCAACGCCGAACAGGAATTCGATTTTGGTACGTTGAAGTTCGGTGCTAAGTTCCGCTCGCGGGAAAAGGATCGTGACATCAACAAAGATTTCTACGTGTTCGACGGGCAAACCATGGCAGATTACAACCCGCAAACCTTAGGCTGGCCATTTGCTAATCAAACATTTGCTCAACAAGCTGACCCGAGGTTGGTCTACGCCCTGCGCGCATTACCCGCAGGCATGGAGTTAGATGGCCAAGAGACCTTCGTTGAAGATTTTGTTACCGAAGAAGAGATTTTTGCTGTTTACGGCATGGGTACCTTTGTTATCGACAATACGCGTATTGTTGCTGGCTTACGCTACGAAGATACTCAGGTAGAAAGCCAAGCCTTTGATCAAGACGGCAACCAAACCACCGCATCAAGCGACCATGACTTCTGGGCGCCCTCGGTTACTGTGAAGCACAACTTCGCCGAAGAACTGGTGCTACGCGCTGCGATTTGGCGCGCACTCGCCCGCCCAGGCTTTACCTCCACTGCACCGGCGCTTGAACTGGAAATTGATGGCAATGACGTTTCAGGAAAGATTGGTAACCCGAATTTGAAGCCCTATGAGTCAAACAATTTTGATTTGGCGCTAGAGTTTTATGGCGAGGGTATGACCTTTGCTAGCGTGGGTATTTTTCACAAAGATATCGACAACGCTATTTATAAGACAATTCAGCGCGCTGCCACCGTTAACGGCATAACCTTCAACGATGGTGTAGAGACTTGGATCAACGCTGACGAGTCCACAATCACAGGCCTTGAAGCAAACCTTCAGTATGGGTGGGAAAACGGATTGTTCGCTGCTGCAAACATCACTCACGCCCTCGATTCCGAAAGCACGTTTCGGTTTAATGATGACCAGACCTATACCACACCGTTCCGCAAGTTAGCCGAAGATGCTGCAAACATCAGCGTTGGCTACGATAAAGGCCAGTGGGATATTCGCTTAGCCATGAATTATCGCAGCGAGTACCTTGATTGGTTGGCCGACGAGGAAGGTGACATTGACACCGTCTCTGTGGAAAATTCGCGCTTTGTAGATGCTCACGTACAGTGGGATTTAACGGCAAAGTATGCGGCAACCGATAACATTACCGTCAAGTTTGAAGCCATTAACATTGGCGATCGACCAGAGTTTTACTACTGGGGCAACAAAAACCGCCTCAGTCAGTATGACGAATACGGCTCTAGCTATTCACTGGGTTTTACCTACAAACTATAGAGCCGCCAACGCAATCGCGTTTGCCGCGATTCACTCATAAGGGAGTGCTCACGCGCTCCCTTTTTTTGCAAAAGAAGAAGCTAATGAAAACACGCATATACCCCCTACTTCTCACCATTTTCGCACTGACCGCCTGCACTGGCAGCGCGCCAGCCACACCTCAGATGCAAGCACCAGATCTGCTGTCCATCACAGCCTTTGCCGAGACAGAGCCAGTACCAGACGATGACGATGCAGCGGACGATCCCTACATCATGGTTACGCAGACCGGTAAGACCATCATTGCAGGCACCAACAAACGCCGAGGCGTTGAGCTTTACAACTTGCAAGGACAGCGTTTGGCGTCAATTGACAGCGGTCGTGTTAATAATATCGATGGTTTTTACAACGCAGAAACCCAAACCTTTCAGCTCGCAGGCAGCAATCGCACCACTACTCAGGTCGATGTATATCGCGTGACCACAGCTCCCGTTGATATTCAGCTTGCGCTGACTTTTGACCTGCCCTTAGCCGAACCCTACGGCTTATGTGTTTCACCAAATCTTATCTACGTTGGCGACAAAGAAGGCAAGGTGCAGTCCTGGAGTTGGGACGGCAGCGGGCCGGTGGCAACCTACGTGTTTGATTCACAAACTGAAGGTTGCGTTGTGGATACGCAGAACAGCCACTTGTACGTTGGCGAGGAAATGACGGGGATTTGGCGCGTCGATTTGGCCAGCGACACCGCGCCAACCTTGTTCGTACCCATAAGCGATACGCTCTTAGTCGGAGACGTCGAAGGCTTGGACATCTATAGCAGCGATGATCGGCGCGTGCTTGTGGCATCTAGCCAAGGTGATAGCACATATATCGCCTACGATCTGACGACTGCGGAGCTGCTGACCAAGTTCGCCATTGCACCCAGCGGCAAAGGATCGAATATAGGATCTGTTGATGGAACCCAGGACACTGACGGCATCGCCGTTACAAACGCCAACATCGACGGACACCCCAAGGGGTTACTGGTGGTGCAGGACGGCTTTAACGTCGATAGCGCAGGGTCTGCTGCAAACCAAAACTTCAAAATCGTTGATTGGCGTGACGTGGAGGCCTTGTTTACCGACGATGAGACCAAGAGGTAAGGGCGCCCGATACGGTCAGGCCGATCCACTAGAGACCGCAACAGGCGGCTCTAGGCCTAACCCGCAGCCGACGGTTGTTTCAATTGGGTGATCACGACCAATTCTTGGGCAAACAATTCGCCTACGGCATCCCAGCCCTTCGTCAACGCATAGCGGCGGCAATTGTCCCGAGACACCTGCAGCGCACGCCCCACGGCTAAGCTTAAGTCTTCGTCGATCGCACCATTTACGCCCTCTTGCACTACATCAACCGTGCCGGTTGCCGGATACCCAGCCACTGGCACACCGCAGGCCATTGCTTCAAGCATGACAATACCAAAGGTGTCGGTGCGGGATGGAAAAACAAAGACATCAGCATTGGCATAGTGCTGAGCCAAATCCAAACCGGTTTGATACCCAACCCACTGAGCGTCGGGATAGCCCGCTTGCAGCCTAGCGCGGGCGGGACCGTCGCCGACGATCACCTTGGTACCCGGTGTGGGGAGGTCAAGAAATGCCTTGATGTTCTTTTCGACCGCCACCCTACCCACATATACCATGGTGGGTTGAGCAGATTGTTCTCTGTCTGGATCCCTAAGCTGGGGTGTAAACAGCTCGGTATCAACCCCTCTCGTCCAAACAACCAAATTCTCCAAACCTCGTTGGGTCAGTTCATCTCGCATGCTTTGAGTGGTGACTAAGGTCGACTCTGCTGCCCTATGAAACCAACGTAAAAATCGATAACCCCAACTTAAAGGCATGCCGATACGTTCGTTGATGTATTCAGGGAACTTAGTATGCAAGGATGTTGTGAACGGCAGACCTCGCTTTGTTAGATAGCCGCGTGCGATCAAGCCAATTGGGCCTTCCGTTGCAATATGTACACAGTCCGGTTCAAAGGCTTCGATCAACTCGGCAAACTTCCATACGTCCCAAGCCAGAGAGATTTCGGGATAGCCGGGCAAGGCGACCGTTTTAAAGTCGCCCGGCTGTATAACTTGTACTAAGCAGCCATTGGCTTCCAAGTAGCGCTTCACATGCTCTAGAGTCGTCACGACACCGTTGATTTGTGGTGCCCAAGCGTCGGTTGCTATCAACACTTTCATTGTGATTCCCTCTATGCAGTGTCTTGTTGCGCAAAGGCAACGCTGGAAATATCAGTTTGATTCGCCGTTGACTTCGAAGAGGCTATGTCAGCGCCGTACTCAACCACTTCAAACTCACCATCATGGCTGTGTACAATTGCCGTGCACGATTCCACCCAGTCACCACAGTTCAAATACTGAATGCCATTGATATTGAGATTTGCTACCTTATGGATGTGACCACACACGATGCCGGCGAAGCCGCGTCGATGGCAAACTTCGGCCACCGTACTCTCGAAATCACCCACATAACTTACCGCCCGCTTTATAGAATCCTTTGCCCACTTCGATAACGACCAGTAGTCATAACCGAGCATCGAACGAACCTTGTTGATCACTACATTCAGGCGGAGCAGTAAGTTGTAGCCTATGTCGCCGAGGGTCGCGACCCAACGAGCGCACTGAGTCACAACATCGTATTGGTCGCCGTGGATTACCAAAAAGTCGCGGCCGTCTTTGTTGTGCAAACGGTACTCATCGACGATTTCAATGTTGTCAAACTTGAGCGCCCCATAGTTTCGGAGAAATTCGTCGTGATTGCCTGTGATGTAGCGAACTTTCGTGCCATTTTTCGCTCGCTCCAGCAAATGCTGCATCACTTTTTCATGGGACTTAGGCCAATACACCCGGCCCCGCATCTGCCAACCGTCGACTATGTCGCCGACCAGAAAGAGCTGATCGCAGGTATTGTGCTCGAGGAATTCGAGCAGCTTTGATGCTTGGCACCCGTAGCTTCCTAGGTGGACATCAGAGATAAAAATGGACCGATACTGGTTTGGAGAGAAAGAGGGCCGAGCTAGAGTGTTCATATCATTCCGAACTTCAGGTTTTGCCCATATTCCCAAAGTTTCTTTACGCTTTTGCAAAGGATGTATGAAGTTTCTGTGAAAGATGAGGGCCTGGGCGGCCCCTCAGATTGGGCGGTTGCGAAACCCCCTTACGCCCATAAAACTAATTTTCGCGATACACATCGCGGCTGAAGACCTTATCGGCAACGTCGCAAAGGTCTGTTGTTTGTCTATTGGCTACGATCAGATCTGCTGTTGATTTGAATTCGTCCAAACTTGAAGAAACCTGAGAGCCAAAAAACGTCTTTGCCTTAAGCATTGGTTCATAGACGACAACACAAATACCTTTGGCCTTGATGCGCTTCATCACTCCCTGAATCGCTGACGAACGGAAGTTATCGCTGCCATCTTTCATCGCCAGACGATAAAAACCAACGACTTTTGGCTGACGCTTAAGAATCTCTTCTGCCACGAAATCTTTACGAGTCACATTCGAAGACACCACAGCCTTGATCAGGGTCTGAGGTATTTGTTCGTACTCCGCCAGCAACTGCTTCGTATCCTTGGGCAAACAGTAACCGCCGTATCCGAACGAGGGGTTATTGTAGCCAGTACCAATACGACCATCTAAGCAGACACCTTCAATAATGTTCCGGGTATCCAAGCCCCGCGCCAACGCGTAGGAATCGAGTTCGTTAAAAAACGAAACCCGCATGGCAAGGTATGTATTAGCAAACAACTTAACGGCTTCTGCTTCAGTAGAAGACATCAAAATAGACTCAACTTGCCGCTTTTCGGCGGCACCCGACAGCAATCCTGCAAAACCTCCGCTGTCAGCTGATTCATCGCCAACAATGATTCTAGAGGGGTGTAAGTTGTCATGCAGCGCATGCCCCTCACGCAAAAACTCGGGAGAAAAGATGATCCGGTTCGTGGTGAAACGACTTTGTAAGGCAGCCGTATAACCCACAGGCACCGTCGATTTGATGATGATCAGTGCGGTCGGGTTGACTCTAATCGCCTCACTCACGACCTCGTCGACTGAAGATGTGTCGAATCGATTGGAATCCGCATCGTAATCAGTAGGGGTCGCGACAACGATGAAGTGCGCTCGCTTTAATGCTTGCTGGGTATTCGTCGTTGCGGTCAGCGACAGCTCGCTCGTCGCCAGACATCGTTCCAACTCTCTGTCAGCAATCGGTGCCACTCTGCTGTTGATCTTGCATACCCGCTCGGCGTCAATGTCCATAACCGTGACAACGTGATCGCGTGCAAACAGCACGGCCAATGACAGACCGACGTAACCTGCGCCTACGACGACAATGTCCTGTCGCGCTCGGCTCTCCTGAGTGTTGATCCTGTTCGTCAAGCTCGAAACCCCACAATTGGCTACATGGACTGCAATGTTGTTTCTCTTTTGTTATGGATTTGTTTCGCGCGCGTGTGAGTTTAGTGACAAAGCGAGTCGAGAAAACGCCAAATGATGAGCACAAACTGCCTGATTCCGCCTCACAGCGCAGCCACGCGGCGCTTGCTCGCAGCTAAATTGTTACATAAAGATGACAGAGAGGCGGTTGTAACAAGAATTTTGCAAACCGAACTTGAAAGAAAAACGACGAAAGACGAAAGACGAGAGACGAAAGAAGAAAGAAGAAAGAAGAAAAAAAAGACGGAGCGAATATGAAAACAATAATTACAGTGATCCTCAGCTTGGTCAGCAGCTCAGTGCTCGCCGACACAAGCGTTAAGACCTCACAGATCGAACGATGGGGTTATGCTCAAGACCAATTAGTTATGATCACGAAGAGTGGCGAAACGCTAAAGGTGACACCCAAATTGTGTTCACTATCAGCGTTTAACGAAAAGTTGTCCTCAGGCATGCAGGTTAATATCGATATCCCGGCATCGCGGATTCGCCAAAACACACCTTTCTACGTTCTAGAGGCGACCGAAAACGGTACAGCGAAGATGAAATGCCGAATGGCCAGCGTCGACGTCTAAGTAGCCTACTGCTTGAACTCGCTCGTAAAATAACGAGAGTTGATCGCAAAAAAACCCGCCTCGGCGGGTTTTTTTGTCTCTGCAGTGCAAACACCCAGGACCTTACGTGATGCGACAGGTTACAACGCTTGAATTCGCCTCACATATACGAGATCTTGCTTTCACTCTTAGTCGAAGGATTCTCATGACCATACCAAGGATTTTCAGCAAAGAGGCTGTGGCTGAAGCCTCCAAGGATGTGCACGCGCCCTATCAAGACTTCGTGCACTCCCATGAGCCCTATCGCTCTTTACTCAAAGCTAACCCATGGTTAGCTGTACCGAAAAGCGGGGAATCACTGACTTGGGGCAAAGCTCACTATTACGACACCACTGTCGCGCGAAAACATCCAGACTGGCAATATGCGGAACTACCTCAGCCCAGCCAAGAAATGGATAAACTGCGGCGTGATTTCTACCACTGGGGTTACTGCCTAATTCAAGACGGGTTGTCTCCAGCACAAACCGAGAACATCCGCACGCGGGTAGTCGAACAATCTACGGCTGAAAGACAGCTAGGCATCGCTTACTTGGCGCAGGCACAACAACATGTCTGGTCCCTAGTGAATAAGGGCGAAGTTTTTGTGCAATGTATGAGTCATGAACCAGATAGCATTCAGGCCGGACCCATGATCGAGCAGCTACTCGACGAAGCATTGGGACGCGGCTGGCACCACCTCAGTTACATTGCAAACATTGCCTATCCAGGCTGCCACCCTCAGGGTATGCATCAAGATCAAAGTCTCGCTGCCCCCTACCATTTCTTAGAGGCACCCGTGCTCGTCAACACGGTCTACATCCTCCAAGACGTCAACGAGAATAATGGCGGCACGCTGATCATTCCGGGCTCGCACAAGCTTTATTGCGAGGGAGGAGGCACTTTTGGTGAGGTGCCCCGCCCTATCAATCTCGAGGCTCCAGCAGGCACCATCATGCTGATGGACGGTCGAATACTGCACGGGGGCGCGGTCAATCACACGGATGAACTGCGCTACATTATTACGAACTCCTTAGTACGGCCCTTTATTCGCCAGCAAGAGTCTTTTCACCTGACGATCAGACCAGACATTCTTCAACGAGCCAGCGATAAGTTTTTGTGGCGCTGTGGCTTCCAAGCAACCGGAGCACAAAGCACGGTTGAAGGCTATGGCTACTTTGGCAGCGGAGGGCTAGGCGATGCTAATGGTGCCCTCGTGCATATGCGAAACGCCATGGATGCAGGAGTCTACCAATATATTGGCGAGCTACGCCCGGGTGACTCCCTGCAGAATCAATCCTTGCCAGACATTCAAAAATCCCACGAGACCCTGCGTGACCGAGCGCAAGCTATGATGCAACAGATCGATAGCGGCATTGGGTAGCGGGCTATTTGCCGTACCAAACCCAGTCTAGGTCACGAAACGACCCCACTCCCCGGTAATTGCCAACGTGCGGGTGGGTGAGAACACGTTGACGAACAGTACATTGCCGTCAGGGGAAAAACAGGCACCCGCGAGCTCGGTTTGTAATCTCAACCGAGCCATTTTATATGGCACACCGTTCGGCGTCAGGCCACGCAAATAATTGTCGACAACTGCCGTGTATTGATCCTCGCACACAACGAGATGCCCGTTTGGGGCGACAGTGATGTTATCGCCACTGTTAAAGAGGGCGTGGGACGGACTCTCAAAAAACAGCTCCACAGTATCAGAGGCGTCGGCATTACCCGGCTTGTACCGAAACACTTGCCCGCATTTTCCGCTACCACCACTTGTGGAACATACGAAAACCTCATCATCACCCATATGGATGCCCTCACCCCGAGCTATAACTGCGGCACCTTTTGCTGCGGCTTGGTATCGCAAATCGTCGTTAGGGGACTCGACATCCTGCATATCGACCCACCGCACGGTAAACTTCTGCCCAGTTGTCACAGAATGTTGCTCCCAATTGCGCAGGTCACCCAGGCCGTCTATCGCCATGGCCTGCAGCTTACCGCCGCGATGCAGGCTACCCCACTGCTCGGGCACAAAACGATAGAGGACGCCGTCGTCTCTATCTTCTGTGAGGTAAACAATGCCGGATTTCGGGTCAACACAGGCCGCTTCGTGATTGAACCGGCCCATAGCACGCAGGGGTAGAGGGTTTAGTAAACCCGATGCTTGGGCAGGCACTTCAAATATCCAGCCATGGGACTGCCCAAGACCCTCGCCATAACGCTCCCCGGGATTCACCGGCGCTTCTTCGCAGCTTAACCAACTACTCCATGGCGTAACACCTCCAGAACAGTTGCGAATAGTGCCACCGAGGGATCTAAACTGCCGTTTGACCGCTAATGTTGCATTGTCCAACACTATATGGGTTGTGCCACCGGGCAACACACGGCCATCTGCGGAATCAAAGCCAGCTGGGATGAGCGTACCATCCCCCTCATGGGGCCGGAGCTCATGATTGCGCACCAAAATCAATTCGCCATTTGCACCCTGGAAACAGCCCATGCCATCTGCCTTGTCTGGTACCGGTGCACCGTCATCCATCACATCGCCTAATCGGGATAGTACTCGGTAATGAAAACCGTCGGGCAAATCAAGCAGGCCTTCGGGGTCGGGTTTTAATGGCCCATAACCTACCAAATTGACCGGTGCATCTGCACCGCCATCAGTGCAACTCAAAAGAGTAAGAGCCGCAAAAGCAGCGCTGGTTCGATCAATAAATTTACGTCGCGATATCAATGCACAAATCCCTTAAAACTACTTTTTAGCTATCAATAATAGCTGCGGCGGATGACAATTTGGTGACTGATGTTGGCTAGGAAACCCACCCTAGCACGGTGATTTGGTGATTCGTTTTACATTGGTAACTAAAATTAGACTGGTGGCATCAGAGTAATGCTGTTGTGGCTTAAGTGCCCAAAGGTTGATCTCTTTCCAGCGTGTCAATGTCAGCCAGTCGAATTTTTTCTACAGGGTCGTTGTGAACTTTAAAGGCAACCGTATCGCCACCTACCAACCGGATGACTGTTCCAAATAGTGTTTGGCCTAATGCCGGCGGAGCAACCAAAGGAAGTAGGGCCATGAGAAACAATAGCCAATATTTTTTGCAGCGGTAGAACATGGCTGATACATTACATAGAGGTGCGACATCTTGGCAGATGAGAGTTGAGACCGCCAAACCGAATCCCGAGAAATGTTGGAAAACCTCTGCCGATTGATTGCTGTCTGGTCGGGGAAGTACGCTGCTGGAAAATCGTAAAGGTCATAAGAACCTAACGATATATGAGTTGAAGTAATGTTGAATCAATATGGCCGTCGCTACCTTGCGAGGCTACAAACGTTGCTGAAAGAGTTCCATGAGTTAGATGCTGCGGGCTCTAATGCTCATATTGGTGCTAAAAATAAATTAGACGGTTTCATAGATGCTGGAAAAGCTACTTT
>Ga0209199_1002933_pt1 | contig 17447 bp, 15 predicted proteins | sample COGITO_mtgs_1105_7_FD_184805 | JGI IMG/M metagenome (GOLD analysis project Ga0209199, IMG submission 184805) | Pelagic marine microbial communities from North Sea - COGITO_mtgs_110523 (SPAdes) (version 2) | ecosystem: Environmental > Aquatic > Marine > Epipelagic ...
CGATATATCGCGAGGACGGGAAGGTTTTAAAGGGACCAAATTACGAACCACCTAACCTAGAGGACTTAGTAGCATGAAGAGTATTGAACAAGAAATCATCCGTTGGTTTGAAGCTGAAGATGGGATCTGGGTAGTGGATTCTGCCAAGACAGTCGAAGGCATACTCCTGAAGAAAGCCGTGCAGCGCATCGAAGAGCTGAAAGAAGATCTTGAGGATGCCCAGGCGCTGGCTGACGATTGGGATGATCATTTTGACGAGGCCGTAAAGGATGCTCTCTCAGATTACACCGAGCACCGAGATCATTTTGCGGATGCATATCACAAAACACTTACACACGTACTGAAAATGCAGGCTGCATCCGAGGCCTTCACAAAACAGTGCATGAATTTTTTAGACGAGGAAGGCAGCGATGAATAATAAACGACAGTTCTCTACACGGGCTAATATGGTCACTAGGCGGACGTACAACCGTCCACTGAATGACGAGGGAACGGTATTTGAAACCTGGGAACAAACAGTGTCTCGGGTAATTGATCACCAGGAGTGGCTGTGGGAACGTGCCAAAGGTGAAAAGCTTAACATCGATGAACTAGCGGAGCTTCAGGAGCTCTGGGACTTGATGGTAGATCGTAAAGCAACAACCTCGGGCCGCACACTATGGCTTGGTGGTACAGACGTTGCTAAGACACGTGAGGCTTCACAGTTTAACTGCAGCTTTGGTAAGTCTGAAACAGTACACGACATTGTGGATCAGTTCTGGCTGCTATTACAGGGCTGTGGCGTTGGCTTCGAGCCTGTGCGCGGTACGCTTAATGGTTTTGCTAAGCCTCTAGAGGTTGAGTTGATACGATCCACTCGCACAGATAAAGGCTTTCCAGATAACCAAGAGCGTACATTCGTTAATGACGAAGGCGAGAAGGTTACACATATTAAGATTGGAGATAGTGCGGAAGCCTGGGCTAAATCTATAGGAAAGATCTTGGCGTTGAAGTCTCCTATTGATCGTCTGGTTCTAGACTTCACCGAGATACGACCGGCAGGTGAACGCTTAAAGGGTTACGGCTGGATTTCGTCTGGTGATGAAACGATCTCCCAAGCCTTCTCGAAGATATGTGATCTTATGAACAAACGTGCGGGTCAGCTTCTATCTCGTATTGACGTTCTAGATCTGCTGAACTTGTTGGGTACAACGCTATCTTCCCGACGATCAGCTGAGATAGCGCTCATGCCTATCGACGATCCTGAGGTTGATGAATTCATTTCCGCTAAGAAAGACTTTTGGCTTCACAACAACGATCACCGACAACAGTCTAATAACAGCATCATGTTTCATAGTAAGCCAACTAAATGGGAACTATCCTACATTTTTGATCGCATGGTCGAGGCGGGTGGCTCTGAGCCAGGATTTGTTAACGCAGAAGCCGCAAAACGCCGCGCGCCCTGGTTTAAAGGTTGCAACCCATGTGCAGAAATTTTGTTAGGAAACAAGAGTTTCTGTAACCTAGTCGAGATTGACCTGGGCAAATTCTTAGGGGATGTTGAAGACCTTGAACGTGCGATCTGGATTGTTAGTCGGGCAAACTATCGTCAGACATGTGTGGATCTAGATGATGGTGTTTTGCAGAGATCCTGGCACGAACTTAATCAGTTTCTACGTCTCTGCGGCGTAGGTCTTACTGGTATCGTTAAGTTCCTAGACTACTACGGGGATGATTCCGCAGAATTTCTTACATCTCTTCGTATGTGGGCACGTAGAGGTGCATTCCATATGGCCGACAGTCTCTCTCTACCACGACCTAAAGCTGTAACCACAGTTAAGCCAAGCGGAAGCCTAAGCAAAATTATGGATACTACTGAGGGGGTGCATCGACCTCTAGGTAAATACCTGTTTAACAACATTACATTCTCAAAACATGATCCCCTTGTACCCATGCTTCGTGAGGCAAAGTATAAAGTGATTAAGAAGCCATTTGAGTCTGACAGCGTTCTAGTTACCTTTCCGGTAGCCTATGAGGACGTAAAGTTTACAGAGATTGATGGTAAGTTTGTTAATGTCGAGACTGCAGTTGAGCAGCTCAACCGTTACAAGTTGATGATGGAAAACTATGTTGATCACAATTGCTCGGTTACAATATCGTATGATGTCGAGGAAGTACCTCTGATAATCGAATGGATCTTAGAAAACTGGGATACATATGTAGGCGTATCATTCATCTATCGGAACGACCCAACAAAGACTGCGGCTGATTTAGGATACGCATATCTTCCCCAGGAAGTTGTTACCGAGGAGATATACTCTGAGTATGCATCATCCCTACTTCCAGTAGATCTAGATGCAGGTAACAGTTTACTAGAGCTAGAAGAGGCAGACTGTGCCACAGGGGCTTGTCCAATCAGATAAACTAATGATTATTATACATAAAATAAGAAAAGGGCTACCGAATGGTGGCCCTTTTTGGTATAATACCCTTAGTGCAATCCCGCCAGTACTTAACTAATGAGCAGCTATGAGCAAAAATGCCCGGCGATACACCCGCCGAAAGAAACGTGAAGATGGTATCATCCCTACTCCAAAGACCATTAAGACAATTGAGCTTTGTCCTAAGACATACAATCAAAGGTTATACTCAAAAGCCCTACAGGAGGATCCTCTAGTATTTGTGGTTGGATGCGCAGGTACAGGTAAGACGTATATGGCTGCTACAATGGCAGCAAAATTGTACTACGAGGGTGCGATAGATAAGATCGTGATTACCCGACCCAATGTAGCTGCAGGCGGTAAAGACATTGGCTATTTCAAAGGCGATATGCATGAGAAGATGGCACCCTGGGTAAGCCCCTTAATAGACGTTTTTAAGAAACACCTTGGTAAGGTAAAGGTAGAGGCCATGCTGGCTGACCAGGCAATCTCAGTTGAGCCGTTTAGTGTTATGCGCGGCAAGAGCTTCGAGGATGCTTTCATTATCTTAGACGAGGCTCAGAACACATCATATCCCGAGCTAAAGATGTTCCTCAGTAGGCTAGGAGAAGGCACAAGGGCAGTTGTAAACGGTGATATGGCTCAGTCAGATCTACACGACAAGTCCGGGCTTAAGCAGATAATCCATATCATAAAATCCCAAATGCTACCATTTCCCATCGTAGAAATGACCACGGATGATATCGTCCGATCAGACATATGTGCGACCTGGATCAAAGCGTTTATAGAACACGAAAGGAAGTAGTATGGAGTACTGGTTGGCTGCTATAGTCTACATGATAGGTTGCTTGTTCATGGTGATGAATTTTGCTCCCACCGAAGATGCAAGCGGAAAGGATTACCTCCTTCTTGTATTCCTCTGGCCCCTACTAACCATCTGGAATGTCCTGTCAGATTTGCTAGGATTTACGCACGAAGAAGACTAAAAAACCCCAGCCATCTATTGACGGCCAGGGCTCTGATTAGTATATAGATTGGGCAAAGACAGCTTGGTCGCCATCTTTGTTAAGTTGAGTTAAACCCTTCTGCTTCGTGCGGGAGGGTTTTTTACTGAAAGGCTTCCTCTGTCTGTTGTTCAGGGGTCAAATAGTTCAGTATTGAATCGGCAGCATCATCTATTGGTGTAAGTAAACTTTCCATCTGATCTATACCCGCATCTACAACCGCTGGCCGATCTTCCTCATCCACTGCGGCAGTTGTCTTGAGCCCTGCCCCCATTACAAACCTAGATAACATGTCTTTTGTAGCTGCGTCTGTGGGCTTTTGGTTGTACCGTTTAGCAAGCTCTACAAACTTGTCTGGGTTTGAAAGAATTTCATCGTAGATCTGTATAGCTTTTTGCTCAGGGGCTAGCTTTTGAAATACTGCTCCTGAGAAAGCCCGTGCTCGAGTACCGGCTCGGCTAAGAGGGCCGATCAATGTAAAGATCAGACGATTAGTGGCTGTGGTAGCTTCTTGTAGGAAGGCAGTAGGTGATAGACCTACGTTTGTACGTGCGTTTTTGTTAGCCTGCACAAACCCAGCAACCTCTGAGTAGGCTTCAATTGCCTCCGCAACCTCAGGCTTATCAGCAAATACTTCTCGACCAACCTGCAAGAGCATATCAAATTCCTGCTGAGCTTTAGCTAAGGGCACTTCTTTGATGGGAGTTGTTCCACCAATTTCTGCTCGGAAGTCAGAAGTCTTAAGCTTAAACTGCCGTAGATAGGCAACCTCTAATCCCTTCTTAACAATGGCAGCGCGTTCTGGAGGTAAAGAGGCTATAGATAGGTTTATATTTTCAATACTAGCCAGTACTTCTTTTTTGTTAAACAGCTGCGAAAACGCGGCCTGTGGATTTGTTGTCGCCAAGAATTCATCGTTACCTAACTCAGTGCGCAGAAATCCCATAAGCTCTGTCTCTGCAATATCTTCCTTAGCAGATTTAACGGCACCATCTAGGCGCTCCATAACACCATCTAGGTTACCACGTGATCTTGCAGCCTCTTCGATCTGTGACACAAATGTAGTGATCTGCGCCGCCTTCTCTGGAAACAGTTCGTTTAGCTGGTCTGCATACCTCTGAAGGTCTGCGGACATCCCTGTAAGTTTCGCACCGTCTAGACCGTTAATCCTAATATCTGAGGCATACTTATCTAGCACATCAAGTACCATGTAGTCAGCCATAGCGTTAGGATCTGACGCTACATTAAGGGCCTGCATCATCTGATCGGCAGAGGCTACATTCCCCCCAGATAGTATGCCCTTAGATAGGTTCTCTACTCCCTGGTTATAGCCGCTGGCATCAAACTCAGGTCCAGTAACTCCGGCTGTAAGGTCTGTACTGTCTGTACGTCCAACAGTTCGGTTGTAGAGATCTGCATAGTCCGCCATCACACCTTCGCCACTGAAGATAGGTGCAAATGTATCCTTGTAGAAGGACTTAGCTGCCCGTGCAGCCTCAGCCAAATCAGGGTCACTGTTTTCAACAAAAGTAACCATGTCTTCATCGATGAAACGTACAAGATCACGTACAACTTTACCGGCACCGCCCTGGTTGGAAGAGTATAGATCGGAAGCTAGTGCGCTTAGTTCGGGTCTAATCGTGGTATAGATATATCCGAAGTCTGCGTTCTGGCCGGTTAGAGCATCTCTGAATAACGCAAGCCGCTCCTCGTCTGTAGGTGGCCGCATAATTTCTTTACCGGTATCTGGATCGACATCAGGAACATTCTTTGTGTTAATGATATCCAGCATGTTTTTAATCGGGCTAGACCTACGCACCTGGCTCAAAGCAGCTGACAGCTGATCGTCATTCAGATCGAACAACTTTTCAAACAAGGCATCAGGATCAATCTCGCCACCCTTGATCTCATTATACAGCGTGTTCTTCTGGTTAGAGAGATCCTCGTAACCTAGCCGTACACCTTCCATAATTTCAGTAAGCTTACCGCTCTTTGCTTCCGCTATGTCAGTACCTGTAACGGTCTCTAATTGCTTTAGCCGCCCAGCAAACTCTAGATCATCTGAAATACCTGTACCAATACTCTCTAGAGCCTGGTTGTAATCTGCATCAAATTTTGCAGCGGGTGCTGCGGCTTCATCAAGATACTGATTAGCCTGGCCAGCAAAGTCATCTGCAGCACCTTGCATAGCGGCGGTCTGAGCTTCAGGATTTGGCGCATCTATGGAATCGAGATACGACTGTATTTCCGCATCCATACGAGCTTTAGGTGCATCCAGTTTGGCTGTGAAGCCTGGCATCGCCTTGGTGTTCATACCAGCAATAACCTTACGAGCCTCTGCAGCCATCTGGGGATCATCAATACCCCGTATAAGTGCGTTGAGAGTATCAAGCTTAACCGGCATCTCTTGCTGGTTAGCGGCTAGCCGGGAGATGAATACTTCTTGATTGGCATTTATAGTTTCTGCCATCGACTGAATGATCTGAAACCGCTCTCCCTCGGTAGTTGCCTCCGTGATGCTAGCTAAGCGGTTGGCTATATCATCGAATATAACCCTTTCTTTATTACTTTTTGGTCCTATCACCCCCATTACAGGTCGTACCAACATGTCGTATACTAAGCCTGCAGTATCTGCAGTTGTACGAAGAGCTCCTGCGGCAAGGCTGGATATACCAATACCCTCAATCAGGGCGTTTACTCTCTGCTCTACAATCTGATCAGATCTAGAATCGCCAAGATCTAGTCCATCAAATAAGGGCATGGCTGCATTTTCACCGAGAACGACATTGCCTTCCTCTGTACCAATCGTAGATACCGCCGCAGCTTCACCGGTAAGAACACGGCCAACATTTTTTGCAAACTGAGGTACATATTTTGTAAGTGCCGAGAAAGCAGGGCCAATTTTGCTAAGCCCTTTATCACCGAGAATAGCAGCTGCAATGGCAGGACCGCCATCCGCAACCATACTGTCTACAAAGCTATCCTCTGTATCAACTTGAGGGCTGTTTAAGGCAATCTCTTCAGCTCGCTCGTCATTACCCATAACGGCAGCACCTAGCTCCCGCATGTCTCCAGCACTTTCCCTAACGCCCATGAGAAGCAGTCTATCTGCATCTACACCAGCTTCTGGGTTAGTGAAGGTTTCATAGGCGTCACCAAGAGAGACATTCTCAGAGAACGGTGCCGCGATAGCCTGTCCCGCCGCTGTAAGCGTAGCCTTCCACATTTTTGGAGAAGGCCGCGGAACATCTTCTACCTGGCCTGTGATTGTATCTGTATATCTAAGATTTCCAGTTAGGGTTTTCTCCGCATTGGGTAGGCCTGCTATGCGATCATACTCATCCATAGCTTCCTGGAAAGACATGCCTTGCCAGTATTGTGAGCCAAGCTCATCTGCAAGTTTATCAATCGGCGTAGGCTCTGGTAGCTCAACAGGAGCACCCCCAGCATCATACTGGCTGTTTAAGGGGTCATTTTTGTCGGCAGAAAGGAGATCTTCGAGTGCCTGAAACTTATCCTCAGCCATTACAATTTACCTCCGTTGTTTTTGAAGAATGTACGAAGTTCGTCTTCTGTATAGTTTTCGTAAAAAGTACCCTTTGAAGGGTCTGCCATAGGCTTAGTTTTCAGGAATTCTACAAACTGGTCAAAGCTGATGTTTGGTATATCTGAAAAGGAAAGTGAGCCCGGATCAGCCTCAGCTGATTTGTAAGCATACTCAGTCTCATTTCCCATCGCGTCCTTTAAAGACACCTGTGTGTCGTAATCCAAGACGTTTGGTAGATAATCCGTAAAATTCATACCGATTGGGGTTGTAGACATAGTTCCTTTAAGATCTTCAGAAGCGATGAAGCTGTTAAACGCTGTATACCGTTTCTGCTCGGTACGTTTTACAACCTGTTGCATTGCTCTATTCAAGAGTCCTACGACCTTTGAAGGATTGGTAATGCCTTTACCAACATTCTCTAGGTTTTGCATTAACTCTTTGTCGGACAATGCCTGACCAGCTGATCCTGCATAAGCAGCCATTGCGTAGGCCGCTCTGAGCTGCATACTAGCAATCTCCCTATCTTTAGCGGATAGATTTTGTATGTTGCTTAGTACCTCATTCTCAAAAGTCTCGTAACCATACGTGCCGTTCATGACACCCTTAAGAGCACTCTTGATAGAGTTAGCTTCATTCACAAGTATACCTGCCATACTGATATACGGGTTAAGACCCTCTGGCGCAGTAATCACTAAATTACGGTAGTCAGAAAGGGTTTGTATAGCCCCTACACCCTCGTCAACATTAGTAGCAATTTTCTGTGCCGCGTTGTTGTAGTTACGTACAAAGGTCTCATAAAAATCGGCAGGCAAAACTCGGCCTTTAGAGATATCTACTTCGTTGTTTGATGCATCATAGTATTTACCATCTCTTGGATAAACCATCTGCCCAGCCGCACCGATAGATCCAGTAGAGGTGAATGAAGCGAACATTAAGGGTTTACCGTCTTTCTCAGCATTCTTACGATTAATCTCTACCAAGGTATTCATGGTGGCAGTTACTTCAGCGCTACGGCTAGTATGCTCTGCCAGTGTTAGGGTTTTGTCAGATAACTGAGCATTTAGGTTACCCTGTAGTGATGCCAGTTTACCGAAGCTATCAGCCTCAAGTAGCATAGAGGCAAACCCATCTACTGGATCTACTTCAGCTTTCTTAACAAAATCTAGCTCTGCCTTTAGAGGAGCTAACTCTTCAGCGCTGTAGCCATTTTGCTCTAGAATCCTAATGTTTTGCGCCAGGGTTTTTGAGTCCTGGCCTGCGTAATCCTCGAGCTTAATGTATGGGTTGTTGTCGTAGGACAATACAGGGCCGTCTGGAGCAAGGTCTGTTGGGGCTTCTAGAGGAACCTCCGGCTGCGGGCTTTCATCGCTCTGGGCGCTCTCTGGGGGCTCCTCCGTAGCAGTCAGATCCTCTGAATCAACAGGTTCTGGTATAATATCTGCCATCTGGGCATCTGTATCTGATAAGCTTAGTTCAGACTGTACGCTTACAGGGGCTGGATCCACCGTAGGAACATCTACAGACAACGCAGTAGGTGCTGTTGATACTTCACTAGGATCACTATTAGCGTCTACTTCCACTCCTATGTTATTTGGATCAGCTGTAGGAGGCGGAGGTGGATTACCTCCTGGGCTTTCTAGTCTAAATCTTCCTGATTTTATACCTTCAAGAAAGTCTTTAGACCCGTATAATTCAAAACCCGCAGTAATCTCAGATCTTACCGCAGGAGTATCTGCCAGGTTTCTAACCCTAATAAATGCGTCTACTTTCCTACGCATTTTTGCATCTTCTTTTTTCTGTGCTCTAGACTCCGAAATGCCGGTAAGCTTCAAGGCGTTATTCTGCCTAATGTCTATAAGATCAAGTTGACGCTGGTGTGCAATATCATCTCGTTCAACCTGCCTTTGATACGTATCATCGCGTAAACTTTTAGCCTCGTCACGCGCCTCTTGGGCAAGCCTGTCATCTTTTCTAGCGGCCATAAAGCCTGCAAGTCGCATACCCATTATACTAGATCCTCATCTTCTAAAATTTCTGAGCCTAGCATCTCTAATTGCTGCTCTTCCGAGGCAGGATCGTCTGACATAGCCATCAGACCTTCTGTATCTGGTTCATCCTGTTCAGCGGCGTCTAGTTCGTCCTCATCCACTTCGTTAGGATCAACCCTGCCGCCCATAGCCCGTAGCAATTCGGAGGTGACCAGGCGTGGCTTTTGGTTCCAGCCTCTATCGTACTCAATCTCAGCTTTCTCAGCGATAACCTCGACCATACGTGCCATAGGGCCTGCGGCTAGTATGCCCATGTCTATAGACATACGACCGTTAGCCACTCCAATACGGATTAGGCCTGTTACGACATCCAGGATAGTCTCGTTAGTCTCAAGTAAAGCAAGAACGAGTGCAGTCTTTTCAGGCTTGTTAAGGCTTTTAACCATAGACCCCACAACTTCATCTAAGCTGTTGTGAGTTGGGGGTCGATGCCAGGGGTAATTCTTAACATCAGAAGTGAAGTTTTCGCCGGGAATAGGGCCATCGAAGTTGTTTCGGTTACTCTTGCTCAGCATCAGCTTCTCCCACTTCAAGATCTTGTTCTGCCAACATGTCAAAGAATTCCATCGTGTAGATGAAAGGTTTTCCAGAGGCCTCAATTGTTGTCATGGGTAACTCACCATCGTAGTAAGACCGGATAGACTTAGTGATAATTTTCTTAAGTTTCATTATAGATCCTATACTTACGATTAGTCGAAAATATCCCAGATATCGCTATCCAGGACATCATTAACCATCTTAAAGAGTTCGTAATCTGCCCCGCCCTGGGCAATAGCTTCCTCATTATTGATCTTACGCATCTCTGTCTCATACGTTTTATCGATCTGATATAAGTCAACAAACCGCTTCAGCTCAGTCTCAGAGCTTTTCCAAATGTTATCGAAGTATGAGTCTTCTCGATCCCAGGTTTTGTTCAGTCCCTCGGATGTAAGTGAGAACATCTGTTCTGCGTCCATACGCGCCGCCTGAAACTCTGTCTCATACTCCGCTAACTCAACTCTTTGCCGCCAATCCGCGTTACTCAAATCAATATTGTACTGAAGGTCAGTGTAGAATTTTTCTCGGTTAAGATCTCGATCAGCCTGAAGTTGTCTACCTGTGTTTGTTTCACCAGTGTTAAAGCGGTTCATTTCGTTCACTGTGTCGGCCCGGTGTTTATCGACCTGGTAGTTCAGCTCATCGTAAAATTTCTTAAAATCATTGGCTGCGTCTGCAGAAAAGAACCGCTCAGCGTTTATAGATTTAGCGTCTTCAAAGATGCCATCTACACGGGTCTGGGTATTAAGTATCTCCGCCTGTTGCCGGTTATCTAAGTTAGACAAATCCATCTGAAGAAACGACTTGGCGTTTTGTACCGCAGCTGTCATTCGAGCATCTAGGTTAGAAAGCTCCATATTTGAAAGGACAGATGCCTTCTGAATAACAGCCTCTTGTTCGTTGCTTAGATTTTCCAAGGAAAGTGTCTGGAAGAACTGGGCTTCCTTTTCGGCAATGCCTAACGTGCTCTCCATTAAAGCGTTAGACAGTGTGGCTACTGCAGCTGTACCTGTCATACCGTTGAATGAAATAGTTCGGCTTACATTTCGTGCAGTAGATTGCGCCCAGGCAGGAATGCGGGGATTACCCTGCGCATCTTTGAATTCTGCCGAGATAATATCTAGCTGGCCTTTGATAGTAGCCTTACTGTCCACATAGCCATTTTTACCTAGACTATCCGCTAGCAGCTTACCCTGAACCGTATTTGTATCAATGATACGAGAAGTATCCACGCTGGCAAAATTATCCAGGGCCTTACCAACCGCGTTGAGGCCTGTGGCAGTCTCTTCAATGTTGATAGTGTTAGCGGCGGCATCTACAGTAGAGTTACTGGTAATCTCGCCCGTCTGTGCATTTGCCTTGTAGGCCTCTCCAGTAAGCGTATTGTCTACCGTCTGTACGTTGTATCCATCCGCACTCTGGGCGACAATATTATCAGTAGTAGCTGTAGATCCTACTGTCTCAATAGGCACAGGAGCCTGTTCGGACATCTGATAGTTTGCTTTGTCTATAGAAGTACCGGCAGCGTTTGGATCAATGTCGGGTACACGATCTGACATATACGTATCCGAAAAGTAGGAAGATGGGTTTGCAGTAGCATCACCTACATTACTATCGCCAAATGCTGCATCCGACATCGTGTCGAGGCCAAGCTTTTTATTCTCAATCGACTCTTGAGCTGTAATCTTTTTTAGCTCTGTTTCGATTTCCTCGTTAGTTGCCCCAGCTTCAGCCATTTCGAGGATAGTGTTGTCTGTATTGGTTTGAGTTGTTTCGGGTACATTGTTTTCTGTAAAATAGCTCGTAGCCGTGTTTCCGGGTAATAACCCCCGGCGCTGAAGCTCGGCAATCGCTTTATAACCCAGGCCAAGTACACCCGTGGCAACATTAAGAGCCTTAGAAACCGCTATGGCTTTACCATACTGTTCCGTGGTGATGGTTGCGTCTGGGTTTGCCGTATAGAAGGCTACGTCTGCAGCATGATCTTCATCTTTAGCATAGTGCGACATGTCAAAGGCCGCATTATCAGAGTAAACTGTAGATCCATCGTCGTTGTCATAGGTCCATTTACCGTCCTTATCGTAATCAGCGCCAATGAGATCCATGTATTCGTATGGGTCCATATAACCAGGATCTTTTACAAAGAAGTCACCCTGGCCAGGTGTTCCGGTATACTGTACCTCTTGACCGTGCATAGTGGTTGTCTTCCACTGAGTATCCGGGTTTGTGATTACGTTAGTATTTGTGGCGTTAGTAGATGCTGGTGAGTTGTCAGCATCATTACTGGTGGGGTTAGTGTTGTTGTCAGAGGCATCGAAATTCCCCACACCCTGAAAGCCTGCACCTTCCTCATAGTTTTCTCCGCCTGCCCAGGTACTAGGCTCTGTTAGCGTCCAGTATGCAGGAACACCCCCAGGACCAGGCGTACCCGCACCCCCAGCCTTACGGATCATATCCTCTTCTTCTCGGTTGATGTAGGCCAACATGTGCGGTTGACCCATGATAGATGCGTAACGAGGAGCGGACTGCTTACCCTGCATATTTTTATTAGCCATTTAGTTTAGCCCTCTCACTTTCGCATGTACGTATTTCGTCTCGTAGTTCGGTGTAATCGGCTATGAATATAGGGATTACTGAGGTGTCCTTCAGGCCCTCGATCTCGTCTGATAAGACGTTTGTTAGATCCTCGGGGTACGGTATTATGGAAGGACAGTAGACTTCGAGCTTGGATCTATAGACCGTGCTTGCGCAACCTGTCAGCAAGCTCACCACCATTAGTGGGAATATGAGTTTTATCATGTTCAGACATCGCTTTGTAAAAATCTGCGGCTTTCTTTTGAGCCTGGAGTTCGTCGGCAATCACTTTGCCTTTCTCCAAGGTCTTTCCATCCTTGCGTCCCAGGACGTAGAGAATTGGAAGCAGAAGGCCCAAAGCTGCAATTATGTAGAGTTTGATCTTACTGAAGATGAACATCAGTGAACGCCTTCTTTATGATCCTTAAATCTAGCGTAGGCAGCTAACGCGATACCGCCTATTGCGCACAACAAGAAGATAGTCTTCATGCTAGACGAGTAAGGAACCAGGGCTTGAATTTGAGGCGTGATCTCGCCCAGCGCAGTAGCTGCCCCAGCAATACCCGCACCAGCAATCGTCTTGCTTTTAGCTAATGGTTTAGCCGCTGCGGCTGTTACTTTCTGGGGAGCAATAGGTCCACCCTCGTCTGAGGGGAGCTTAGCATCAGACGAAAAGATAGCAGCCTCAGCTGCCCGGCGGCGTGTTAATCCCTTCAAGGCTGTGAGCTTGCCCTCTACTCGAGCTTTATTCCAGCGCATGAGTTGTTCAGGGACATCATCGTATAGGCCCTTGTTAAGTTTCTTTAAAAGTGTGCTGCTACGGAAGTTACCGCCACCGAGATTGTATACGAAACTTACTATCGCGTCATACTGTCCTTGAGTAAGGGGCACAGAAACATGCTGCTTAACGATGCTTTCATGTTCAGCTACATCCAGCCGTAGGCGCTCTTCAGCTTCAGCGGTTGTCCATATTGTATTAGACCGGACGCCCTTAGTCGAACCCCATCCGCAAGTCCATTTATTTGCCGGACAACGGTACGCTCGTACCTTACCATCTTTACCTACGCGATGTAGGCCCTCGAACCGCTTAATCAGTTCGATACCTTCTTCAGAGATTGATTGTGGGTGCATTACTTATCCAAATGTTGAGAAAAATGGATCTTCCCGCTCCATCAGTCCACTGCGGACTGCGGCAGGTCGATTAGCCAGTATCTGTGGTGAAAGGTCTCCTGGTTGGCGACCTGATCCCGTGTACCCTAAGTTGTCCATTGCTCCCAAAAGCTGGTTCACATTAAGTGCAGACTGATCAAGGATCTGCCCAGTACTGTTAAATGTGGCCATCAGTAGATTGTTTTGCCCATCCATTTGTCGGCGCGTTGTATTGCCTGCTTGGTCTAAGCTTTCTTGGATTAGCTTCCCATTTTGATCAAACGAGTTGGCGAGCTTAGTGTACTGCTCGCGGATTGATCCATCTATGTTATCGCCTTGTGAGGCTAGTACGTTACGTACAGTACCTAGACGGTTAATAATGTCTTCCCGGCCTGCGGCATCTTGTTGTGTCTGTGCAGGCATATCAGAGGCTATAGCCTTAAGAGTGCGGCCAAAGTCGGTTTGCATAGACTGTTGTTGATCTTGGGTAGCCGCAGCACCTTGGGCAACCGCACCTTTAATGTTCATACGCTCTCGGCTAGCAGCGTCTGCTGTATTAGCCATGTCCTCGCGCATCACACCAAATCCGCCTGTAACCGTATCTTCCATCCGGGCGCGGGATTGGTTAGCCAAGGTTGTATCGTCATTGTATTGGTTCTGGAATTGTCCAAAGGTATCTTGAATACCACCAACACCGCCTAAGATTTCTTGTTGGCCCTGTGCCAATCCACCGTAGTAGGTGTTCTGGTTGTTGCCGATAGTGTCCAACAGGCTGTTAATGTTATTCTGACCACTAAGGATGTCAGTAGACATTGTTCCAAGGGTATCTGCCTGACTAGCAAATCCAGTGTTCACATTGTCATTTAACGCATTGAACCCAGCACCAGTAGCGGTTCCGAGATTGCTAATAGCCTCATTGGTATTACCAAACTGTACGTTAACATTATCAGATAGATCACTTACCTTGTTACCTGCAGCCGTGATATTTCCACCCATAGTGTTTAGGCTGTCATTAACGCCAGCAAATCCGGTATCTACTGAACCCTGTACGTTGCCTAACGTGCTGTTTACAGTATCAAGGCGACCACCCACATTGGCAAAGCCTGTGTTGGTTGTACCTTCAAGGCTACCAATGCGGTTTTCGATGCCAGAGGTGTCTACTGTTTGGTTTACAACTCGTGTCTGCGGGATAGCAGCGATCTGATTACTAAGGCCTGTCTGGCCCGATGTGAGTGTGTTTTGATTAGACAACATAGTATCCTGATTGCCCATCATCGTGTTTTGATTACCCGTCATCGTGGCTTGGTTGTTAGTGATTGTGTTTTGATTAGACAACATAGTATCCTGATTGCCCGTCATCGTGGCTTGGTTGTTAGTGATTGTCTCACCCATAGCCGCAGTTTCTGCAAAACCGGCATTAGTGTTTTCGTTAACAGCGGACACACCCCCCTGAACACTTTCGTCCACTTGTGCCGCAGAAGCACCGCCGCCGCCGCCTTTATACGCAATCAGGCCAGAAGCCCGTGGGTGTAGATACCGGTAAGGCATAAAAGGGTTAAGCAGTTTCATTTAAATCTCCATGTCGAAAACATAATATTGAGTTTTGTATTTGTTGCCTTGCCTAGAACTGAGCGTCTGTAGGCGTCTTAACCAGCCCTTGCGCCCCCATACTTGAAGATGCGAACAGCCGTTCTTTTTGGCAAAGTCCTCAAACAATCTGTGATCTGCTTCGACCTGCTTGAGTGAAACACCGTTAGTGGTGTTGGTAATGATCTGACACGTTTTTACGTTCTTCTGTGTCAGAAATCTTAGGGTGGTTGTGCAGACTATCTTGCTATCCGGGTCCAGTGTGATCCAAACAAAGACTGTGCCGTTTATAGCATCCTTGAAGAGATCAAATACAGACATTTCATCGATCCCGTGGGACAGTGCTTTGTCTATGTCGCCTTGTATGGAAGGCCATACATGCAATACTTCTTGAGGAGTTAGCAGGACGGTCTGAAACTCTGTGGTTTCATCTGTCATAAGTGCCTAAACTAATTGGTAATACTATGTAAAAGTTTAGCACTTAGTTAGTGCATTAGCAAGCGTTAATTAAAGGAGGTTTAAGGTTTAGTAGGCCAGTCAGCCCTATCCAAGTGAGGCCAGTTATCGCTTGTGGTAATGTCACGCAGCGATTGACGGTATGCAGTCATCTCAGAAGACATCGTTACATCTGACAGGGCTTGCCAATCTGTTTCTTCTAGAAGTTCATCCCTTAGTTGCCTCATGCCTCGTGCGACTTGTTCATCATATAAAGCAATTTGCTCTTCAGTCTGCTCCGATATATCCCAACCCAACTCCCATCTATCATTATTAAAAGTGGGTGTTGTTTGCTGTGTTGCTATGTGCGTTCTTGCATTGTGAGAAGCAGCGTCTAAATGGGTTATAGGATAGACATTCCATTCAGCTAGCGAAGATTCGGTTACATTAGGTGGAAATCCCGTGTTTGGATTATCCGCTTTTAATTGTCGAATACTGTAAGGGTAAGTGTCTACTTCAGAGTTTACAACTTTTACATAGTCCATTTTTATTATCCTGCCGTGACTGTTTGTATAGAACGAGTAAGTCCTGTGTTTCGAAAGGTTAGATTGGGGTTTTGCTCTGTAAGGCTTGGAGTTGTTGTACTCCAACTTACAGATGTACTCGAAACGTCAGCACCCAAGGTGGTATTAGTCAAAGAAACAGACTCATATGTAATAATCGCCCAGAATGGAGAGGGAAAGGTATAAGTTCCTGTTCCCGTACCGTCATTAGGTAGTTTGCAAATCAATCCACCTTTGTGTTGAGACCAAGTTGAACTGTACGACAGTGACGAACCTGAGATTATCATATTATCATACTTATCAAAAGCAAGCCTGTGTAATGACTTTCGCAACTGATCTGGATGACCGTCTCTAAAACGTCTAGCCCAAGTAGTGTTTCCATTGCTACTATCTAATTTAATTAGAACTGATTTGTAATTTGCCTCATAACAGAGAACATACAATGCGCCTGTGCTGTCCATTTGTAGCGAGTGTCCAATTGTTAAATTGGATGACGCATACATCTTTTTCTGCCATGTAACGCTGCCATTAGATGTGCTTAACTTCATCACCCGGCATACATTTCCGCTATCTGTTCGACCTGATGCATATAAATCAGAACCACTAATCAGTATATCTTCGACTACATCAAAGCCCGTCCCGCCATGCATGTGAGTCCATTGGACAACACCAGACGAATTTGTTTTTACTATGTACCCGTTATAATTCGTACCGGCTGAGGTATCCTTAATACGTCCACAAATGTACATATTACCAGAGCTATCTACTTGAATAGCTTGGGCCGTTACATCATAATTCCCGGTTATTTTATATTTAAACTGTTGTGTGCCAGACGTATTGTACTTTGTAACAAAGATAGCGTTACTAGAACCATGAGTTTGAACTGTGTATTGATTTCCGCCAGCAATTATATTTGATTTGCCATTAGTGCTAGCAGAGGTCAATGAATTACCATTTCCAGCGTTTGCGCCAAAGATTTTTTGCCACTGGCTTGCTCCTGACGCATTTATTTTTATAACGCCATTCTCATTATTGGTACCAGCACTTGGAAGCCCACCTCGTAAGTATCCATGAAAGTATATATCAGTTCCGTCTGATACTATGCTATTGAAACTGTCATTTAATGTACCACCAAAACCTTTACTCCATCGGTAATTACCGTCTAGGTCATAGGACTCAACAAACGCTTGGGTGCCGCCGGTGATCAAGGGGTCATACCAGATACCAGAAGTATAGACATTCTGGTCATTATCAGAGGTTATACCATTTCCACCGCTATAAAAATCAGTATTAGTGTTGACAACGAGCCAGTACGTTTGGTCGGGGATTCCTACTGCTGCACCCAGCATAAGTTTCTTAAAGTTCGACATTCTTTAATCCTTATGCATACGCTGCCGAAGACAGTACGCCGATCCAGTTGCTACCGCCATCTCTTGTGTAGAACACATATAAGTTGCTTGCGCCGCTGGCAGGTGCGTCAGGTGCTGTACCGCCAGCCCAATCTACTGCGCTAGGCCATGTGACTGTGGAGCCGTTGCCTGTTAGCTGTAGGATAAAGCCCATTGACCAGCCGCTATCCGCAC
>Ga0209199_1002950_pt1 | contig 17397 bp, 15 predicted proteins | sample COGITO_mtgs_1105_7_FD_184805 | JGI IMG/M metagenome (GOLD analysis project Ga0209199, IMG submission 184805) | Pelagic marine microbial communities from North Sea - COGITO_mtgs_110523 (SPAdes) (version 2) | ecosystem: Environmental > Aquatic > Marine > Epipelagic ...
GTTGTTTGGAAGAGATCAGTTTGTAGGGGGTGATCTTATATCCTCCGGCCCTGTAGGAACATATTCTACTGTTTTTCAAAAAGATGAAAATTTAATTACTTCTTTACTTTCTGATCCTATTATTGGAGTAGCTGCTAATTTTATTCCCGGAGGCACACTAGCTCTAACAGGCGCTAAAGCAGCAGCGGGTGTAAAACTTTCTCCTGTAGAAATAGCTTCAGGTTTAATGGCGGGACTTGAAACCGTTGGTGCTATTAAAGCCCCTAGCACAACAAGCCTTCCTTCAGGACAAGCAGGGCCGCCAGTCCCTAACGCAGGCACAGGTCTGTTTGGCACTACTTATGCTCAAACACAGACTGCCCTAAATGTAGCAGCCGCTGGTGATGTCGAAGGAGCTGCTCTAGCTCTTGTAGGTCAACCGCTGATTAACAGAGGTTTAGACGCAGTAGGGTTAGACCAAGCAACCATTGAAGGCGCAGGAATACAATATGATGATTTTCAAGAAGGTTTAGGTCAAGTTGTATCTGCTGTAGCTGGTGGTGCGGAGTTAGATGAGGCACTGGCGCAGGGCTTAGGTAAATACATCAGAGAGGGCGGCACGTTAGGCTCTATTGATTTGCCCGAAACTAACATAGACTTAGGGGTTGTTGAAGATGTTGTTAGGAATCTCGTACGTCCTCTTGGGGAAGCTGGTACAGCTCTTGCTGATTTTGTAGAAAACGCTGTAGGTAAGCTAGGGGTTTCAGAGAGAATAAAAGAATTTGGTCGTAACTTAGATAATCAGGTTTTACAACCAATTAAAGAAGTAGCTGAAACAACAGGCAGTGCTGTCGAAGACGTTGTGAGAGCGGGAGGCAGTGCTGTCGATGATGCTATTATACAACCTGTACGAGAAGTAGCTAAAAACGTAGATGACGCTGTTATACGGCCTGTAGGCGATGCTCTATCTGGTTTAGACACAGCCGTTAGAAACGCGTTACCAAATATTGATTTACCTAGTATAGACTTACCTAGTATTGACTTACCTACAGGTGGTTTAGGTGGCGGTTTTAATTTACCTATACCATCAGGCTCACGCACAACAGATAGGTTGTTTGACAACGAATTGTTTAAGTTTAAAAACAAAATAGAACTTACAGACTTTGGCCCACTAATACAACCACAACAAACAAGCATTGAAGATTTACTTACGTCACCTTTTGAGTCTGATTTTGCACAACAAAGAAGGTCTATATAATGACATACCTACAACTCGTTAATAAAGTTTTAGTCAGACTGCGCGAGAACGAAGTATCTACCGTAAGCGAAAACAACTACTCTAAGCTAATAGGCGAGTATGTTAATGACGCTAAACGTGACGTACAGAATGCTTGGGACTGGACAGGGTTGCGTAATACACTAACAGTAGATACACAGGCTAATGTCTTTAACTATGTACTGACAGACGCTGACAACACTATTAAAATACTAGACGTTACTAATGATAGTCAAAACTGTTTCCTACGGTATCAGACATCACGATGGTTTGATGAGGCATTCTTAGACTTTCCTAGTGTACCTAAAGGCACTACTCAGTTCTACAGCTTTAACGGTATTAACGGTGTTGACTTATATCCTATACCTGATGCTGAGTACACGTTACGTTTTAACGTAGTGTTACGTACTAAAGACTTTACAGCAGATACAGATGTATTAACTGTACCGTCAACACCTGTGATTCAACTGGCTACCGCAATGGCAGCACGAGAGAGAGGAGAAACCGGAGGCGCAAGCGCAGCAGAACTGTTCGCAATAGCTGATAGTACATTGGCTGATGCCATTGCTATGGATGCTGCATTACATCCTGAAGAAACTATCTGGTACTCATAATGGCTCAACAACTACAGAACATTACTATAGCAAGTCCGGGCTTTGCTGGGCTTAACACACAGGATTCGCCTATTAGTGTAGACCCATCCTTTGCTGCTATTGCTGACAACTGTGTCATTGATAAGCTGGGACGTATAGGCGCACGTAAGGGTTGGGAAGAAGTTACTACTAATGGTTCTTCTGTGTTAGGCAGCAGCCGTGGGATAGAAACTATCTTTGAGTTTGTAGATGCTGGTGGTGACAAACGTGTAATCTCTGCTGGTAATGATAAAATATTTTTAGGGACTACTACATTAGTAGATATAACCCCCGGTAGTTATACACCTACGGCTAACAACTGGAAGTGTGTAGCTATTGACAACCACATGCACATGGTTCAAAGCGGACATGAACCTTTGATTGGATCAGACCATACTGGTTCTTTTGTATTAGAAACTATATCAACTCATCCACATACTACAGGCACTATGCCACAAGGTAATGAAATCTTAGCAGCCTTTGGTCGCTTATGGGTAGCAGATATAGTAGGAGACAAAAGCACAATTTACTGGAGTGGTCTTACGCCAAACACTGCACATTGGACAGGCACAGGTACAGGTAGTTTAGATTTAACTAAAGTATGGCCTTCAGGCTATGATGAGATTGTAGCTTTAACTGCTCACAATGACTTCTTAATTATCTTTGGTAAAAAGTCTATTGTTGTTTATTCAGGAGCTACCTCTCCAGACTCAATGGCTCTTGTGGATACTATTGATGGCGTAGGTTGCATAGCGCGTGACTCTGTGCAGCGTACAGGTACTGATGTATTATTCCTGTCAGACTCAGGTCTACGTAGCTTTGGTAGAGTAATACAAGAGAAGTCTCTGCCTATGCGTGACATCAGTAAGAATGTCCGTAATGACCTGATGGCTTTAGTAGATGTACAGGCTTTACCCATTAAGTCCCTGTACAGCGCATCAGAAGCCTTCTACTTGCTTTCTCTACCCTCTAGCAATACTGTGTACTGCTTTGACATGCGTGGCCCTATAGATCAATCAGGGGCGCACAGGGCTACTACATGGTCAGAGATAGACCCAGTGTCTTTGGGTAAGCTAGAAGATGGTACTATATACATAGGCAAGTCTACTGGTCTTGTTAAGTATGCAGGGTATAAAGACGGTACAGCTACGTATCAGCTACGTTACTTTAGTAATCCTACAGACTTTGGTAGCGCGTCTAACCTTAAGTTCTTGAAGAAGTTTAACTTGACTATTGTAGGCGCTCACGGTACTAACATAACGCTAAACTGGGGTTATGACTACACAAGCAGTTATAATAAACAAGCCTTTACATTTTCCGCAGGCAATACTATTGCTGAGTACGGTGTTGCAGAGTACGCAATAGGTGAATACTCAGGAAGTGTAGATGCTCTACTTAACACGCCTTCTGTAAACACAGGTGGTAGCGGGTCAGTAGTTACTATTGGTATTGAAGCACAGATTAATGACGTACCTTTTTCTATTCAAAAGATTGATATACACGCTTTACTAGGGAGACTTATCTAAATGTCCAACTATACAAAGACCACTAACTTTGCGGCTAAGGATTCTTTACCCTCTGGTAACGCCAATAAGATTGTACGTGGTACAGAAATTAACACAGAGTATGACAACATTGCTACTGCGGTAAACAGCAAGTCTGATTCTGCTTCTCCTACATTTACAGGTACTGTCACAGCAGCCACAGTTACTGTAACGGGTACACTCACGGCTGATACTATTACCGGAGGTACTTACTAATGACAGTAATGACTGAGAGAGAACAACGGGAAATAAAAGAACTTGTTGCTCCACTAGAACTAGAAGTTAGATATGATCAGCCCACTATAGTCAACGACGTAGCAAATCCAGATACAAGCCGAGGTGGTTTTAATGTCGCAGGTCAGTGGGATCCTAATATGCCTGCTGGTTACGGTACGGAATATGTGTCCTTTGCTGGGCCTATGGGAAACCAAAACCCTATACTACCCACAGGCGGCAACCCGTATTCCGGTGGTAGTAGTGTAGACGACAGGGTATACGGAGGCTTAGGTCTCACAGGTTTACTTAGCGGTAACTTAGGTGATGCGCTACGTACAGCCGGAGGATACTACGCAGGTCAGCAAGGCATTGAAGGTGCATATCAGACAGGAGTGACAGGTCTGGAGACTGCTGAACGCATGGGTCAACGCGCCCTTGAAGGCACACAGTTTAGACCCTTTGGTGTTACTTCTGATCTAGCCAACGCACAAGTAGGCGCACAAGGTGATGTCAACTTAGGTCTTAGTGGTCAACAACAACGATTACAAAATCAACTACTAGGTGGTGCTGGTCAAATGGCTGGCAGTCTAGGAGCTGGCTATGACCCACGTACAGGTCAAGTAGGTAGACAAGCTATGGGTCAAGCCCAGCAGCAGATAGGTCAGGTAGGTGCTTATGACCCATCTATTGCAGCCCAGCGTGGTGCTATGGGTGGTTTGTTTGGTCAACAACTAGGACAGTTTGGTCAGCCTACAGGACTAGAGGGTGTAACTCAAGCAGGTCTAATGGGCGCACAGCAGCAGTTTGGAAGAGCTAGACAGCCACAGGACATTCAAGACCTACGTTCTCAGTACGGCAACCTAGCTATGCAAGCAGGACAAGGACTGTTGACTTCTCCTGAGCAACGACAGTCTGACATCTATGAATCTATACGCGCTACACAGCGGCCAGAGGAAGAGCGACAGGCTCTACGTATGCGAGAGAATCTTCTTGCTCAGGGACGCTCAGGTGTAAGGACAGCAGACTATGGCGGTACACCAGAGCAGTTGGCTATGGCTAAAGCACAGGCTGAAGCACAAGCTGGTGCAGCTCTACAGGCTCGTCAGATGGGTATGCAAGAGCAGCAGCAAGGACTCCAGACTGCACAGGCTCTTACTGGTATGACATCAGGACTAGCGGGTCTAGGCTCAGAGCTAGAGACAGCAGGCATAGGACGCGGTGCTACACTTGCAGGCGTAGGTATGCAGGGGGCGCAGACAGGCCGTGGGTTTGGACAGCAAGACCTACAGAACCTTATGGCTTTGCAGGGTGCAGACATTGGTGCAGCACAGTCACAACAGGCTTTACAGCAAGGTCGCTTAGGTCTAGGGTCTGGACTTTTTGGTCTTGGTCAGCAAGCTCAAATGATGCCTTCACAGCTACGAGGCGCTGATATACAGAACATGCAGGCGCTGCTTGGTGCTGGATACATGCCACAACAGCAAGCCCTTAACTTACTACAGGCTGGTATGCCTGCTGCTGAACTAGCGGCTCGTGGACAGATTAGAGGTACTGAGCTACAGACTCAAATGGGTCAGACAGGTCTTGAGTCTTACATGGGCGGTGCTGACATGGCTAACAGACTACAGCAACAGCAGTTGCAGGGTATGTTACAAGGTGCGTTAGGACAAGGAATTACTCCTCAAGAACAGTTACTTGCTTTGCTATCCGGCAGAGACCCACAAGCTGATGAGGGCTTGTTAGGTGCTTTGGGCGTAGGTGGAAGTAAAACCCCAAGCTGGCTTAAAAGAGCAGGAGATTATTTAGGTCTTGGAGGAGCAAGCGGTTTATTTGACGTAGGTTTAGGAGATGCGTTTACAGGCAATGTTGCAGACTTAAGTGAAGAAGAACGAATGGCTGAGTTTGAAAGAATTTATGGAGGAGGGTAAGACGATGGCTAATACACTAGCAGGACTATTGACAGGTATTGACCGTGGTGGTATAGACCCTAACGCCAGCAGTGAAGCTCAACAAATGCAGCTAGGCGCACAAGCATCTCAGATGATGCAGCAGGGCATGCGTGGGTTAACAGGCCAGTCACGACTATCTAAAGGACAACAGCTACAGCAGGCTATGGGTCAGTTAGACCCTAGTGATCCTGAAGATGCACGTAAGTTAATTATGTTAATGCAAGCTACAGGTGACTACGCGGGTGCAGCTAAGTTAGCAAGCAATCTTCAAAACATGAAGAAAGAAGAAGACACTAGGCAGATGCTAATGACTCGTGCTGAAAAGATGAACAATCCTGATATGGTTTCCTATTTAAAATCAGGAGGAGACTTAGGGCCAGCCATTACTATATTGTTTAGAGAACAACCTCGTCCTGATATTGCAGGTGTTACAAACAATGAATACGACACATACGATGCACTGCTTATAAAACTAGACCCTGATAGAGAATCAGGTATTGACATTCCCGGTTATGGTTTAACTAAAAGAACTAGCGATGAAAAAAATATTCTATTTCAACAGGCTGAAGAACTCCGTGCTAAGACACGAGGCTTGTCTATGGAAGAGGCTTTGCGTAGAGCTATGGGAATGGCAGCAGTATCTCCTCAAGGCACTAGCGCAACACCAGCAGCGGGTGATAGTTTTGCAGGTAAAAGTATAATAGGTAAAAAACAATAAGGAGTCTTCATGGCTAACCTGCTTTTAGAAAAAGTACAGAACGCTATAGGTGCTGGCATTCTTATGCCGCAAGATTATGGAGACGCTATCTTAGCTACTCGTAATGACCCAGAAGTAACTAAGTATTTACAGAGCCTAATGCCTACAGACAATACTGTTACACGTAGAGATGAGGCACAAGCACAGCGCGAGGCAGTACAGGCACAAGACGAGACATCAGCTCCTACTGGAGATACAGTTGATCGCAGAGCAAAAGCACAAGAACAACGTCAGAAAGTACAAGAAAAAGCGATAGAGAAAAAAGAACAAGAAGCTATTGCTGCACGTACTACTGAAGAAGGAAGAGCATTAACTCTTGAAGAAATACAAGGCTCACCTTTCCTAACTGAACAAGGAATATTTCCGGGCGATTTGTTTGACGGTGAAAACATTGTACGTAAGTATTCTACTGATGATGACGCAATGCTGGGCGGTGTCCTTATTACTCAAGAAGATGTAGACAACTCTCCTTATCTACAAGAAAACAATGTAGATGCAGGCTCTAGGATGATAGGCGATACTATTATACCTTCTCAGCTTAGTGACTCATGGGCGCAGTATCGTTATGGAATGGCTGAAACGCTATCTCCTATGGCTTCTGTTGGTGCTATACTTGAACGCTATTTCCCTTTTAAAGCAGCAAGGGATTTAACAGGCGGCCGACCACATTACATGGCTGGACAAGACTGGAACATAGACTTACAAACTCCTGATGAATACTGGGAGGTTGAAGGTTACATGGATATGTCTCCAGATCAGAGAAGAGAAGCCGCTAACGCTAAAAGAGAGCGTGACATACAACAAGAGTTTGGTCAGTTCTTTCAGCCTGACCCTGAGAGCCTTGCTAGATTAGGAGGACAAACAACCACAGCTTTTGCTGATCCTTCTTTAGCGTTGTCTATGGGGGCTACTATACCTCAGATGGTGGTTAGAGGCGGTGCGGTAATGGGAAGTTTAGACGCTCTTAACCAAGAAGCTATTAAAGGAGAGGTTGATCCTATACAGACAGCAATGGCTACTTCCGCAGGTATGGTATTTGTACCAGCAGTAGGTTGGGTAGCTCAAAAAGTAACCAGTAAGGTGGCAGCTAAAAAAGCTAACAAGATGTTAGACCAAGCTCAAGGAACATTAGACGCACACGTAGCTACTCAAGGCCCGGTAAGCGCACCTGCTAAAGTATTAGAGGAAGCAGGCTTCAATCCAATAGCTGTAGAAAAAGCAATACAAATTACTGGCCGTAAGCTACGACTACATGGGTCAGGTAAGACAGCCAGTGAAGCTATACAACAAGCAGTAACTAAAGACAGCGCAGTTACACGACAGTACAGCAAGGGTCTTGACCGCTACTTAGGTTCAATAGGTACTCGTCTGCGATTAAAAGATGAAGGTATGTTTGGCCGCTTACGTAACACTGAATACAACATGACAGTCAATACGTATGCTAAGACAGAACAGATAGAGCCTTTTCTTAAAGGACTACAGTCTTTGCCTAAAGGGGCGTACCGTGATGTAAGTAAACATTTATACAATGGTGCTTTTGGTCTAGCTAAAAAAACTATGGGCAGGTTTAACCCAGCACTTGTTGAAACCTTTGATACTACAGTAGTGCCTATGCTTAAAGACCTGTCTAAGAAACTAAAAGAAACTGGTCAATCTTTTGACGAGCTAGATAATTATTTCCCACGTATAATGAAGGACTACGAAGGGTGGAGAAAAAATACTGGGTTAGATTATCAAGGCTACCTAGACAAGCAAATAAGAGCAGCCACTAAGAAGAAAAAAAGGGAGCTTTTCCCCTCTGAAAGAGAACATGTTATTGAAACAGCTATGCGTGGTTATAACTACTCAGGCTCAGGCAAGCCCAGCTATGCCAAGCAACGAGTAATTACTCTTAAAGATAAAGACTTAGATTTCTATGCGTCACCTGAAGAAGCCTTGTCTATGTATATACGCAGGGCTGTTAATGACATTGAGGTAGCTCAGTTTTTTAAAGGCAGTACAACTAAAAGTGATGATGGACTTTTAGATATAGACACATCAATAGGTCAGTATGTAGAAAACGCAAGGAAGGCAGGTAACATTAAGGCTGAAGATGAAGGTGAAATAGTAGAGCTTCTTAAAGCTAGATTTGTAGGTGGTCAGCAATCCGCAGGTCAAGCCATGCAAACAATTAAAGACTTAGGATACACAGGTACAATAGCAAACCCTGTGTCTGCTGTTACTCAGCTTGCTGATCCAGCTACCTCTGCTTTCCTGTACGGTTTTAGGAATACTATAGCTTCTATGTTTGGAGCTAAGAACATGAAGCTAGTAGATATAGGTCTTGAACAAGTAGCTATTGAATTAACAAACGGAGACCCTAGAGGAACAGCAAGATTCTTAAATAAGATGATGAAGTTATCAGGGTTCAAGGCTACTGACAGGCTAGGTAAAGAAACTTTAATGAACGCTTCTCTACGTAAAGCTAGGCAGCTGGCTAAGTCTAACAAGGGTGTGGCTAAGTTACGAGAGAAGTACGGTAAGATATATGGTGATGAATTTGATGGCTTAGTTGCTGACCTCAAGGCTGGAGATATGACAGAGAACATTAAGTTCTACGCCTTTAATGAGCTTGCAGATGTTCAGCCTATTATTTTAAGTGAAATGCCGGAGGCTTACTTGAACAGCCCTAACGGTAGGATATTATATATGCTCAAGTCCTTTACGTTAAAGCAGTGGGACATTGTACGTAGAGAGGTTGTTGGTGAATGGAACAAAGGTAACAAGCTAACAGCAGTTAAGAAAGCAACTGTTATGGCTGGTTATCTGACAGCGGCTAACACCAGTACAGGTGTAATTAAAGACATGATGAGAGGTAGAGAAGTTAAGCCAGAGGACTTGCCTTCTCGTTCTATGTGGGCGTTGTTGGGTGTGTTTGGTTTGAACAAGTATACCTCTGATAAGTTCTTTGCTAAAGGGGATGTCAAAGGTGGGCTAGTTAATATGATTGTACCTGCTACACCTATCATTGATGCAGCCTTTAAGCTAGGTACTGAACTACCTAAGGAAGACCCAGCACTAGAGTCTACCCTTAACTCTATACCTCTTGTTGGCCCGTTGGTATACAACTGGTTCGGTGGGGGAGCTGAGAAGTACAACGAGCGTATGGAAAAAGAAAGGAGAGGTAGGTAATGGCTGTTAATGAGCAAGCAAGAAGCCAAGCGTTCTTAAGCTATTTAAATCATTTAAGCGAAACACCTATGTCCGTCAGTCAGGACTTGTCAAAAGAACGACAGCACATGGCTGACATTGATCCAGCAAAGGGGGTCTATGATGCTGCGGCTTTCCTTCCTGTGTCCGGTGAGATTATCTCTGGCAAGGAAGGTATAGAGGACTTTCGTCAGGGTAATATAGGCATGGGTATGTTGGGACTGCTAGGAGCATTCCCTTTTGCGGGGCCTGCGTTTCGTGGAGCTAAGGGAATGTTTAACAGTGTAGGTAGTTTAGTAAACAAAACATTACAGAACACACCTACGCATATTCCTGAGTTCTACCGCAATCCTATAAAGGGTAAGATTAACTTTGCTAAAGAGTCTACAGGTTCTATAATACCTGCTATTAAAGAAAGTATTGACCCGCAGAGTGTTGCAAAGCGGAGAGTTATAGGCATATCAGACAGGAAAGTTAGCGATTGGGCTAGTGATGTAGGACAAGACGCAGACTTGACAGCTATATCTATAAACCGCCAACTACCTAACACCGAAGACACGCTCTTAGAGAACAGCGTAGTAGGTTTAAAATACTTAGACTCGCGTATACCTAGAGAGGAGGCCGCTAGATTGGCTTCAGGCATAGGTTCGGGTTTTAGAACTTCAGGTACAGTCCCAGAGTCTATAGTCAACAGAGCTTTAACACACCTTACTCAAGGGCCACATATAAAGAACCCTAACGCTAGGTATGAATATCAGATTAAAGACCCTTCCTCAGGTAAGAACGCAGGATACATAGAATCTGTAGGTGCTGCGGGGGCTGGTTCTCCTGTAGTCAGAGCTATGCGCGGTCAGACTACGGATAAGTATTTAAACGTGGTGAATAACTTACGTAAAACAGAAGGAGCAAAACCTAAAGGTAAACTAGACGGTAAAGCAATGGTTGAGTATTTACAAATGTCTTCTACCTTGGATAATAAAGCCTTTCAACTGATGAATAAAATGGGAGCTGGAGATCAGCCCAGCGTAATGTTGGAGACCCTGCTGAGAGCAAGGGCAAAACAAGGGTCAGGTAAAAAACTACAATCAGGTGAACAAAGAGTTCTGGATTCGTTTAACAAACTGTTAGACACTAAAGCAATTAAGATGGCTAGAGTTAGCGACGAAGCAGGTAACGCTGTAGGCGGTAGAAACTTAGCAGACATCAAAGACCCTGATGGTTACTTAGTTACGCAGCAATCGTATACTTCAAGACAACAAGAGCTAGGAGGAATGAATGCCTTTGTTGTAGTTGATCCTAACAAGGAAAAGATGTACACAATGTTAAGTGATGGACACGACATGTTTGGCCTTAACCCCGTAGGAGGACACGGCTTAATTACTGCATCTCCTTTGATTGAGTCTTCCTATAAAACAGGCGCTAAGTATAACAATAAACAGATCAAGAAAAAAGCTACGCCTAGAAAAGTACAGCAAGCTATAAAAGAGACTGAAAGAACTACAGGTGTCAAGAAACAAGCGAAGGAAACGCCAGAAGCCTATACAAAAAGGGCTTTACTGGAAGCAACGCCAGAGGTTACTAAGGCTGACATTGCTAGAGCCAAAGCAGCTAAACAGAAACTAATAGCAGCCAGCGGAGCAACAGGTGCTGGAGCAGCTAGTGGTGTTGTCTTAGCTACTGACGAATAAAAAAAGGGGCCGCTTGGCCCCTAAGTTTTATCTACACTATCTCACATGCACCACCTACACACGCTAACTCCTGACTTCCTGTCGTGTTATCCTCTTCCTCGTACTTCTCCAGATCATTCCAATCCACCCCCACCGGCATCTCTGCTACTAGCTTATCGTACTCCTCAGCACTGATGTCCTCATAAGGAGCTTGTTGATATACATGGTCACTATATGGCAACAAACTAATCCCACTACACAGATCAAAGTTTTCCCATATCCACTGTGCTACTTGCAAGAACTCGTCATCCGTATAGTACACAGTGATACTTGGCTTATGTTCGCACCAGTGATTCTGGTAAGCCTTCCAAAGCTCTAGCTGCTGCATTGCTCCCACCTGCTTGACAGTCACAGAAGTCTCTGGAGCCTTCACAGGGAAGCTAAAGACTGATGACGTAGGTGACATAACGTCCTGCTCTACTGGGAACCCGGCCATTCCCATGAAGACTGCAAGCGGGTCTTTGTGGTCGCTACGTACTCTGCGAATGTAATGCTTAGAGAAGCGAGGATGGATACCAGAAGCAGAATCGACAAGCTGAGATACAGTACCACTTGGCTTAACACATGTAATAGCTGTAGATTGATTAATCCCAAGAACTCCAGCCCACTTCTTATTCGTCTTAATAGCAACATCACGTATCTCCTCCAACCACTTGCCTAAGTCCTTAGACTCTCCCTTACTCAACAGGTAGTGATCCATAATACCTGTCATGCTGACACCCAGTAGTGCTTCCTCCTCAGTGTTCTTCTTCCAGCAGTTACGCAGGTAGCGGAAGTCTGTCAATGTAGCCTGTAGTGTACCAATGAGCGCAGCCATCTCTGCTTTCTTCTTCAATGTCTGTAGATCATCATTAGGACGTACTACAATCTCTGACAGGTTACAGAACTGGTTACTACGTAGGATGATTTCAGAGCATGGGTTAGTACCAAAGTCCTGCTTAGGGTCACGCCTACCGTTACGTGCTGCAATCTTCTGAGCTGCTACACGGCTAAAGATACCACGCTCTCCCGCCTTACTCTCGTACATGTTCTGCATCTCGCCTAAGAAGGACTCAAAGTCTGGCTTCTCAGTGTACGCTACGCTGTTGTTAGCAAGCCTACGGTGGCCTTCATGCCTCCACCAGTCTCCTGACTTAGCCTTAGCCATACGTGGGTCAGACAGGTTAGAGAGGCTGATTAGGGCTGATCTACGTACACCACCTACCACTACAATGTCCGCTATCTTACAAACTACATCGTGACACTCAATGCTCGTCAGCTTACGTCCTGCGGCCTTCTGGAATATCTCTACACAGAAGTTGAACAGGTCTAGCAGTGGTTCATGTCCGCTTGCACGTCCGCCAAAGGTCTTCAGTCTAGCCCCTGCTGGTCGTACCCTGCTCATGTCCCACTCAGGTATCTTACCAGCATACAGCATAGCTATCAGCTCACGGAATGCAGATGCCCAGCCTATCTTGCTGTCACTAACAACAATAACACTGTCAGTCTTGTGGAAGCTCTCAGCAACCACAGGCAGCTTGGTAATGAAGTTACGCTCTACGCTGAAGCCTACGCCTGTACCACACATCAACACGTACATCAGCTCATCAAAGCTACGCGGTGAGTCAATGGCTAAGTAACTACAATTAAATCCAGCTACGTTGTCCTTTGCCAGAGCCTCTCCTGCTGTCATCATGCAGCGCATACTAGGCATAACGTCCATGTTATGTATAGCGTCAAACAGCTCAGCACTTGTCTTCTGATCTATCTGACCTCTGTCAACCCAGAAAGCTACATAGCGGTTGACTGTCTCTGCCCATGTCTCTCTACGCTTCTGCTCTGGTAGCCATCGTGCGTAGCGGCTCTTGTGTATAAACTGTTGGTACTGATCCATTATTATTCCTCATCTCGTGGTATGTGGTAGGAGCATGCTTTTAAGAAGTAATCAAACTGCTCTCTCATGTCAGATAATGTTAACCCATCGTTATATATCGTATAGACTATCTTGACTGCTGGACATATCCTCTCTACTTCTCCGAACTCTGGATAGTGTATCAGCTCAAACTTAGGTTGTCTGTCCATTAGCTATTCTCCTCTGTCACCATTGCTGTTAGCTTCTGTAAGTACCATCCAGCCTTCTGCAAGTCTTCTACCTGCTTGCCTTTGTAGTCATAGCGCCACAGATACTTCAGGCAGTTGCCCTTGAGGTAGCCCTTGAATGCAACACTAGACATAGACTCTTCAATAGCTTCAATACATTCTATGCTGCCTGTGTTGTAGTGCCGTGGCTTGTTTACATCATCTATAATATCTTCAGCCTCCTCGTGTGCTGCCTTCATCCACGCCTCTAGTCCTGTGGCTTGTTTCTCTATAGCGGGAGCATCTCTACGTACTCTATCCCAGTCTGCTGGTGTTGCGTCATTCAATCTCATCTTCAAAGTCCTCTGCTATTCTGTCAAAGTTTCTAATAATCCTACGTTCAAAAGCCTCTACTAAATCATCCGGTGTTATAGACAACAGCTCACACAGTAGCTCTTCATCTAAATGTAACACCATCTTTTCTTTTAACTCCTCCAGTGTCATAGCCATTATACTTTCTTCCTTTTGATATACCGTGTCATCTCCTTGGCTGTCTCTACAGTGTAGTGCTGGAACCCTTCCTTCTCACACCACTCTCCCATAGTTATCTTACCACCCTTGCGTACCTTCTTGCTGGGGTTTGACAACACAAAGATCAACTCCCACTCCGGCATTGAATCTCTAATGGCTGTGTACTTCTGTGTGTCACCTACCCTGAAGAACCCTTTACACTCTATCAGTATTGCCTTGTCCTCGTGTACGAAGTCCGGTAGATACTTCTTGTGTACTGTGTACGGTATACCATACGGCTCAAACTTGTACTGTCCATCTAACTTCTCTGATAAATCCTTCTCAAGTCCTGACCTAAAAGCCCTCTTCATCTGGCATGACCTCCTGTACCTTTGGTTCTTTTACTACGTCTACTAAATACTTTGGCCCGTAGGAATAAGCGAAGACCCGTAAGTTTGGATAGCAGTGGTCTTTGAACTGACAGTAAGAGCAGCCAATAGATAGCTTTGAGTTTCCTGATTTGCCGTCCGGTACGGGTGGGTAACACCACTCCACTGGCTCTGGCTGCTCTACTAGCTTTTTTACATGCTTCACCCTGTCCACTATGTCACCCTTCAGTGCCTCATACACAGGAGCCTCTGTGTCATTCAGGTCATACTTAAGGTACGTTAGGTGTCCATTGGCCTTGTCCATTGCAAGCCATCCAAACTCTGTCTGTCCCTCTGAGTGTGCGTAGGCTTTGATCTGATCAATATAACCAAAGGGGTCGTCGTAGGCCAGTGTACCATCCTTAAACTTCTTGAACCCAAAGCTGCTTGCTGACTTGACATCAGTAACAATACCGTCAATCTTGCAGTCCATGTGACCCACGACTCCTTCAACTTTACATACCTTCTGCTCGTCAGTAACACTGTGTCCAGCCATACGGGTCAGGAATAACAACATCTCTTCAATCAAGTGACCATACATAAACTTGACATAGGTATGGGGCTGTAGTTCCTCACCTTCCGTACCGTTGAAGTGATTCCAGAGGTAGCGGTCGGTGCGGCCAATATTTGACAGGCGTAGCCTGCGGTTATCCTCTCGCTTCTTCCGACCAAACTCAGTACGCATCAGTTCCTTAACGCTTTCACCAAACCTGTCTATCTCTGCCTCTACATCTACAGATGGGTCAGCGTCCTTGCTTTCCATCAGTGCGTAGATGTCCTGTACTACATCTTCAACACGCTTCATCGTACTCTCCTGTTACACCATCTATAATATATTTAACCCACGCTACATCACACTTGAACCACTCGTTACGCTGTTCAAACAACTCACCTAGTCTAGCGTGGGTCTCTGCTTCTGTAGCTCTACGGTCTTTTGTGTCCACCACATAGGCCAGCTCGTAGTCCCTGTAAGGCGAGCTTGTCTGATAACCATTAGCTCTGTCCTCTGCATCTACAGCCATCCCTACCTTGACCCAGCCTTCCCACGCAGGGTTAGTAATGATGTACACCTGACCCTCCGGGTTAGTCTTGTAGTTCTCCAGACCACTGAAGGCTGCATCCTCAAATCCTTTATAACGTCCTGCCTTGTACAGTGGGTGGGACTTGGGTACATATTTACCATTGACGTACATCTGTTTAGCGTTTTCTTTCTTCTTAGTCTCTGGGTTGTCCTTGTAGTACATAGGCTTCCCAGTGGCAGGGTTAATGGGTGTCTGCCCAACTGCTTCCGACTTTGTAATCTCCTGCGAGAGGGCAGTTGAGTTCGTAGTGGAGTCCTGCAGCTTCAACACAGCTTGCTGCCAGTCTTCCGAAAACCTCTGCCTTCTCTTGTCTGACTTCTGTCTGGATTTCATCGTGTATGTTCCCTAAAAAGTTAAAGTCTATACCCCATATTATAGCATACTCGTGTAGTAAACACAAGGCTTTCTTCATAACGATAGCCCCGGCTGACTGGAGTAAGCTGTTCAATGCAGCGTGTTCTGATCGTATGGCGATCCGTCTCCTATCCAAGCCATAAACATAGCCTCTTGTAGACGCCATTCCAACTCGTGTTCGTAGCTCTCCAAGAGCTGGCGTATTTCGGAGGAACTTTTCCTTAAGTCTTTGACCGTCCTTTCTAGTTCCACCAACGATACTTCCGACCTTGGCATCTCCGGCCCCGTAAAGAAAAGCGTATATGAAAGTCTTCGCTTGATCTCTAGTTTCAAGGCCCGCAGCCAACTGATTTGCCGTGTGTATATCTCCGTTGAGTATTTCATTCGTGTACTCCTCGTCATTCATGTAGTGCGCTAACATCCGTAGCTCAAGACCGCTGGCATCCATACCGACTAGCTTGTACCCTTCCTTCACTGTCCACACATCACGACACTGTTTGCCGTAGGGTGAGTAGACCGCAGGAACCTGCCCCATGTTGGGACTAGAGTGCGTCATGCGTCCTGTCACTGCACCGTTGGAATTAACGTACCCGTGTACTCTACCGTCATCCTCTACTGCATCTAGCCAGCTTTGCACCTGTGCGACACGCTTCTGTATCATCAGGTACTCACCAATCAGGGAAGCCTGTGGTATTCCTTTCACTGTACTCAGCACTGCCTCGTCTACGATGGCCTGTCCTGTCTCAGTAAATTGCTTAGGCTTCCAGCCAAAGTGCTGGAGGTATCGTCCTATCTGCTGACGTGAACCCAAGTTAAACTCTGGGTAGTCAAGACGGCTGAAGGGAGCGACTGCGGTAGTCCATTGATCGCCTAAGAACTTAAGTCCAACAACAGAGTACGTACCGTCTTTCTTAATCTTGGGGGTAATCTCTTTGACAAATGTCGGTAACGGTTTGAAAGTCTGATGCACCTCGTCTTCAAGGTCATTCTTCTTCTCCTTTAGTTCTGCTAGTAATACAAATGCTTTCTCTTGATCTAAGAGCCAGCCTGTTTTAATTTGCTTTGATATAATGCTTTGTACTTGGTGTTCCAAGCTAATGCTTTCAGCTCCAAAATCTGCAAGCTCAAGAAGTAATCTCTTGTACACCAGCACATTAACATTAACGTCTTGCTTGCAATAGTCCACCATATCCTGCGAATAATTATCCCAGTCATCGTGATCTCCTTTAGATTGATTAAGTCTGTCACCCCAGTTACGAAGAGAGTGACCGCCCTCTCGTGAAGGGTTGGCCAGTCTCGACATGACTAATGTGTCAGTAACCTTGCACTTACTAAAGTCTGTAACCAGCAGCTCCTCAAGGACAGGGATGTCATAGTCAATGATGTTGTGACCTATGATCTCACACTCTCCAAGACCTGCGATGTAATCATTGAACGCTAGTAACGAATCACCTGAGAACGTATGCGTCTCACCGGTGTCCAGCTCCTGAGCTACAATTACCCAGACCTTTGTAGGTTTTAAACCGTTAGCTTCTATGTCGAATACGATTTGCATTAGAACTCCGCGTCATCTCCTGTAGGACAGGCTGTCTCAATCATGCGGCCTGACTCCTTATCGTAGTACAGGTAACACGCGGGGCCAGTCAGACCTACAAACCTATTCTTCAATACACGTACCGTGGTGGTGTTGCGTATC
>Ga0209199_1002952_pt1 | contig 17396 bp, 15 predicted proteins | sample COGITO_mtgs_1105_7_FD_184805 | JGI IMG/M metagenome (GOLD analysis project Ga0209199, IMG submission 184805) | Pelagic marine microbial communities from North Sea - COGITO_mtgs_110523 (SPAdes) (version 2) | ecosystem: Environmental > Aquatic > Marine > Epipelagic ...
ATTAGGATTTTGTGTTTTCAATGATTTAGCGTTTACTGCACTGAACTTGATAGAACATGGTTCAGCCAAAAAGGTTTTGATCTTAGACTTAGATGTACATCAAGGTGATGGAACGATCGACATATGCCATGACAAGAATGGTATATATACCTGTTCGTTGCACTGTGAGCAAAACTTCCCATTTCAAAAGCGTCAAGGCACTCGTGATGTATCGCTGGAAAACCACTTAGAAGACACCGCCTATCTCAACAAACTGCATATAACTCTCAAAGAGATCTCCAAGGAGTTTATGCCTGATATTGTTCTATACGATGCTGGAGTTGATGTGTTTTTTGGCGATCAATTGGGGAATTTAGATTTGACGCTTGAGGGTATCTTCAAGCGGGATTGTAATGTTTTGGAGCACTTTAAAAGCCGCAAGGTTCCAGTCGCTACAGTTATCGGAGGTGGCTATAGTCCGTGTGACTCAGATATTGCTAAGCGGCATCTCTCTATTTTTCGTGCAGCAAACGACATATTCTAATTTGATTGCTAATTTAAGTTTATTGAAAATTAATCGCGGTTCGTGACGTGTGTAACACGGAAAGAGGTTGAGCGAAGCGAACCCTTAAAAAGGGCTTGACCTCAAGTCCGTGTGGGGGCACCACTTTTCATCATATTTATATTACATATCAATGTATTAGAATTTTTTGATGAATATTGCCCCCCTTTTTGTCCCCCCTTTATTTGACTATAGCTTGTAATTTTATTAATTGCGCACGCGCCTGCGCGTCAGTGTCATGTTCATGGGGCAGTATGATTATCACAGTCAAATATACAACCACTTCAATCATGAAAGACATCTCCAAAACAGACAGACTTATAAGCAAAAACGCAGTACCGCTCTCATTGAGTGGTGCCAAATCTGCGCTTCATAGGTATGTAAGATCGTGGCACTTTGAGATGGGTATGGTTTTGTCTGTCAACACCTCCTCTGATATTTTGTCAAGAAAACTCTACTTTTGAACACCACTAATTTTAGGGGGGATTACCTAATCACTTGCGTTTTGCGGGCTTTTTTGTAAAACAGTTTAAACTACCTGCTTGTGATTTCTGAACGTAGTATAGGATTGACTATGCAAACCTGTTTCCGACTAATTGGCCCAGACATTGTCTTTGAAGATTTCGATGGCGATTTGGTGGTACTTAATCTGTCGACAGGCCAATATTTTGGCTTTAATGGTACCGCGAATGTTGTGTTTGAGGCACTGATTGCGGCTGTAAGTTTGGACGACATTACAAAAAACTGCGCTAGTGTTACAAATCTTTCCAACTTCCTTAGCCAAGTTCAAGAATTCGGCCTCGTGACCAAAAGTACAGCTCCAAAAGCGTTGAGCGATGAACTTTCTAAAAAGCTTCAGTCGTGCAATGGTCTAGCGACAGTAGATCACTACGACGATCTTGCCGATCTGATCGTCGCTGACCCAATCCATGACACAAATAACGAACAAGGTTGGCCTGTCGTAGAGCAAAAAACGTCTAACCTATGAGATCAAATGACGTTGTATCTCTGTCTGAAGAGACCCTTGTTGAGGGGTGCCGTCTTTTTTTTGATAGGTTTCATTTAAGTTTTCAGTCAGCAACACATTCAGTCCCCTTCACATCGGCAGGTTTATCGATTCTTGCAAAAACTGATGATAAACTTATAAGACAGCTCATAAAAAACGGCCACACTCAGACCTCGAAGTCCACTTCTGATCTAAATATCTTGCACATTTGCGGTGCAGAAAACGAGCATATGCCGACCCCGCGCTGGACTGCCCGTTATTTTGAGGAAAGGCGTATAGAAACCGCCTTGCATGATAAGGCATACCGTTTCCATTTTTACGATCAATTAGATTTTTGGCAATTCTATGACCGCAACCGTGGCCTTGCCATTCAATATTCTCCAAACCTTGGCCAGACTGTGCCATGGGAAAACGGCTCTCCCTTGCGCAATTTTATCCATTGGCACCTTTTAGAAAAGGGGTCAGGATTGGTACATGCTGGCACACTCGGGCGTAAGGAAAACGGTATTCTTCTTTGTGGTGCGGGCGGGTCTGGAAAAAGTGGAACAGTTTTATCTGGCCTGATGCATGGTCTGCAATCGGTTGGCGACGACTATGTCGCGGTTCATCTTGGCCAAACAGTGACTGCCTCATGTGCATTTCAGACCCTTAAAATAGATGCTTCTGGCGCTAATCGTGCAAGTGTGCCGTCTAGCTTGCTAAGCGGGCGGCCACTAAACTGGCAAAACAAACATCTGGTCAGGCTCAACGAGATCGCCCAGGATCAACCAGAATCGATGCGCCTACATGCGATCGTCCAGCCACAGATTTCACATGCTACCCGAACTACATTTCAGCACATCAATGCAAAAGAAGCATTTCTCTCGCTGGCACCAACAGGGGTTTCTCAAATCCCCGGTGCGCGACCAGAAATGGTTCGTATTTGTGCAGAACTTACGCGTAAACTACCCGCCTATAAGATGTCGCTGGGAGCCGATCCTGTTGAAATTTCTGATAGCATCGACACTTTTATAGAAAGCATTCAATGATGCTCACGGTCATCGTACCCACTTATAACCGATTAAATTATCTCGAAATGGCGTTAGCTTCGCTTTTACGTCATGGTGAAATCGACATCCTTGTGGTTGACGATGGATCAACTGACAAAACCAAAGAGTACCTTGCCAAGGTCGTACAGACCGATCACCGAATTCGCGTAATTCATCAAGAAAACGGTGGAGTAACAAAAGCGCGGATCACGGGGCTGGACAACCTTTTGCCAAATACTGAATTTGTCACGTTCTTAGATGACGACGACGTATCACCAGAAGAAAGCCTCAAAACGCAGTTGGCCTTTTTGAAAGCTGATCCAGATCTGGATTTGACCTATGGAAACTTACTTATGGTGGAAGATATCGACCCCAAAACACTTCAGCCGGTCGCTGATACTCGCCGCGCAGAATATAAAGGTATCCATCTGTCTTGCGCGATCCTGCGTCGGCGGTTGATCGACAAGGTCGGCACATTCGATCCAGACCTAATACAGGCCGAAGACACTGATTATCTCTTAAGGATATTTGAAACTGCCCCGCACATCCGTGATACGGATACGATATGCCTTTATCATCGTCGCCATCCTGGAAACATGACTAAGAGATTGGAAGAAAGTCGGCGGAGTTTCGCATTAGCCATTCTTAAGTCCATAAAGCGCAAGAAGCAGTCGTCCGATATACGAATGATCAAACCTGCTTTCGACATCAAACATATTGGCACAATGGACTTTTTTTAATGAACAATTATAGTGTTTTCATCCCCGCATATAATGCAGAACGAACGATCGGCGCTGCGATTTCATCGGTCCTGGCACAGACAGTCCCCTGCACCGAAATTGTGGTCGTCGATGATGGCTCAACCGACAAAACAGTAGAAATTGTAGCTGCATGTGATGGCCCGATCAGACTGATCTGTCAAGAAAATCAAGGTCCAGGACCCGCAACCAATGTAGGACTAAAACAAGCGCAATGCGATGTTTTAACGATGCTAGATTCAGATGATCTATGGCTACCCCACAAGATAGAATTTCAATTGGCCGCACTGAATGCCCACACTCATCCAACGATAGTTGCATGCATGATGCGCCAATTTCATCACGAAAAGCCAGATGATGAAAATGGGCAAGTACGGCAAGGCATCGTGCGCAGCGGCATCATATTCCGCAAAAAGGTGTTTGAGACCGTCGGTCCACTTGTTGATCCACCCGGACGTGTTGGCGAATTTGTCGAATGGCTTGGACGAGCACGATCGATGGGCATTCGCATAGAAACACTCCCCGAAGTTTTAGCCCTGCGTCGGATCATACCCGGCAGTCTCACTCATAAAAGGCCAGACTTAATCAGCAAAGGGTTCCTTAGTATAGCACATCAAATGATGCTTAATAAAAGAAACGGTCAGATTGATGACGTTTGAAGCCCACCGTGTTGGGAAGTTTCCTGATTCCTCTTGGGCTTGGCCTCAAGGAGGCAACCATCTATTGCTCGAAGCTGCAATCAGTCCTGATCTGGCTCGCGCGGAGCATGCTGCGCGTGACTGGCTAACTCATAACGATATTGACGATGCGTCTTTTCACGAAAATAGATTGCAATTGGCAATTGCCGCTCGACTCGGAAAATCCATTCAAGATTTGCCCGAGTTTCCTCGATTAGCAGGCCTGCAGCGCATGCTGTGGACCAAGTCCCGCATGGCTTATCGTGAGGCACTTCCCGCACTAAAAGAAATGGCATCGGCAGGTATTTCGATCATGTTGCTTAAAGGTGCGGCACGTGTGGCCGCTGATTCCGCGGCACAAAAATCTCGCGTAAGTCATGATATCGATATTCTTGTCAAACCAGAAGACGCGCATCAGGCGCTTGATATTTTGACAAAGCACAACTGGGAAACGTCAACAGGAGAAAGTACCTTTGCGCTCAAAAAGCGTCTGCTCGATGCACGCTCTATCAATATGTTTTATGGGCATTTTGGCGACATCGATCTACATCTGCGCGCATTCAGTCATGGCCAAGAAAACAATGAACTAGAACACGAAATCTGGGAATCTGCACAAAAGCATATGCTGTTCGATGTTCCAGTATTTCTTCCTTGTCCTGAAGACCGGCTTGCAACCAGTATTTGGTCTAGTGCCCTTGATGGTCACACGCACAGCGACTGGATTGTCGATTGTGCGCATGTTTTGATGACAGAGAATATTGACGTAAACACCTTGCAAGAACGCCTTTTGAGTCTGAAAATTAGCTACCAGTCCAAGATCTTATTCGATTATTTGCGCATAAAACTTAACCTCCCCATCCCAACTCTACCCGCGCTGGAAAACGCTATATCTCAGTTAAGTTACACACGGCGTTTAAGCATCTTACTTCAGGCGAAGCCACGGGCGCATTGGTCTAGGTCGGTCACTATTGCGCGCGGGATGTCCAAGCAAATCATGCTGTTAAATCATAAAAAACTAAGTCCAAAAACGCTGGGTGCGATGCACGTTCTTAAAGGGAGTTTTTCAAGAGACTCAGCCCGAACTGGTAGTGCCGTTGGCTTGTCAGCAATTGCTTCGACAGAAAGGCTGGAAGCGGGCGAGTATGAAATTGACCTGACAATCGCATTAAAATTAATGGGTTGGCGACGCCGGTTAGAATATGAATTAAACAGCGATAATTTTAACATATGCCGGTTGCGTAGCCGCGATCTATTTAGACGCAAAGGAATGTATCAACTGCGCTTTAAGGGACGTATCGTTCTCACAGCAGGGGTTGGGCGTTTATGGCTGGAGGCTCGCCCTGCGCAAAACTTGCGAGGGCCCTCTGCCGAAGAAGAAAACCGCTACAACGCAATTCCTTTCTCATTAAACAGACTTAAAATAAGGAAATTTCCCAAAATTAAGGATTGCTAGGCCCGATCATAGGGATCCTATTTTTAAAGTGAGTTGTTTCCCTTTGCACTTGCCCGCAACCCTTGATGTGGCTGGTCTAGGGTTTGTGAATTTTATCAGGTTGGGGGCTGATATCTCGTCCTGATTTTACAAGCATGATCGGTGATATGTATGCGTCCGTTCGCCCCTTGTAATTTCTCGGCAGGAGTACCTTGGCATTGTCAGACAAACTTGATGTCCCATTGTTTGGTCCCTAATTTTTATGAATGATAACAGAAAGCCCATTTAAGTACTTCAAAACGTCTCCCAAAATTATCCGCTTAGCGGTTATGTATTACATGCGTTACCCTCTTAGTTTTTGCCAAGTTGAAGATATCTTACATGAACGCGGCATTGATATCTGTCATGCATTGCCCGCAGGGTATTGCGTCTAGCAATATCCCGAGAGAGAAACTGTACGGTTCTGGGTGGATCGGTTTGGTTCAAAATTTGCTATTTATCTTAAATCATTCTTTAGAATGGCAGTCTTTTGGCTGCTGTTTTTTTATGGACTAGTCTCAATTCTAGGTGCTGATTAAATGCTGTGAAGCGTCCGTAGTGACGTTATTCAATCAGCATAAAGGGTACCCATATAATCATACAGCAACATAGTAGCCCGCGCTGGTATTCACATACATCGACTAGATAAAGAAAATAGTTAGCCGTGGTTAGCCTGTAAGGCATCGATCATAAGGTCTCTTGTTATATATAAAAAAATAAATAAAATAGTCTCAATAAGATTTTTTACTAATATACCACTATTTTTTTACTTCGGAATTATGCATGTTTAAAAAAAATTATACAAAATCATTATTAATTTTAATTTGTTTTCTTGGAATTTCGTTCCCTGCTAATGCCATGCAGATATTTGTAAAAACATTAACAGGTAAGACTGTTACATTTGATGTTGAGCCAAGTGATACAATCGAGAATTTAAAACAAAAAGTTCAGGATAAGGAAGGTATTCCACCTGACCAACAAAGATTAATTTTTGCAGGTAAACAATTAGAAGATATGAGAACGCTGAGTGATTATAATATTCAAAAGGAGTCTACTTTGCATCTTGTATTAAGGTTGCGTGAAAATATGGACAATAAAAATAAAAGTAGCATCCAGTACCGTCCAGTTGCACAAACTGTTAACCCTGATCTTTTCCAAACAAACATTCCTGTGTGTGAACGTAATGTATGGCTTTCAGGCATTAGTGTTGTTGGAAACGGTAAAGTAACTCATTATGTAGATTACAAACACAAAGATGAATGTTTCAAATATGAAGTAAAAGTACTACCTATTGATGTTGATTCACGTAATGAAGCTCAAGTATTCAAACATCTGGGAAGTAGTGAGTTTGATGTCTACAAATACCGTCCATCATAATTTAACCGCGGTTCGTGACATGTGTAACACGGAAAGAGGTTGAGCGAAGCAAACCCTTAAAAAGGGCTTGACATCAAGTCTATGTGGGGCATCAGATTTATCCTCATTTTAATAATTATTTCAGCTGATTAGAAAATGACCTGTCCTGGTATGCACGCGCATCTTCAAGATAAAAAATCATTAATTAATTACCCAAATTCCATTATCTACTGGAATACCCATGGCTTGGCACGCTCCATTTGTACGACTTGCTAACCAAGGATGTAGTAAGGAAGTCTCCTGAGAAACTGTGCGTCCACTTTTTATCTCATGGTAAAGATTTCGTTTGCCATCATAGTCCAACCAATGAATTAACATCATTGAATTTGAGTTGTTAAAAATCTTTAATCTGACACTTTTTCCAGAGCCTGTAGATTTAGTTTTTACTTCTGAGTTACAGGACAGCTCATTAAAACCTAACGTCTTAGGTGCAGCCCCTAATGATGCTAAGTATGTATCATTATCAAACATTACGTATTTATCAAAATAATCTATTCGTGACGGTATTGTTTCCAGAATTAGATTTTTTATTCCATAAGGTATTCGCTCTGGCCTATATTTTAATGCAAAATACATTAGACAACTCTCAGCAACATCTTCTCTGTGCGGAAAATCCAAGGCGTAGGTCGAAATAAAATCATCATCCGATAATTGTGCTTTTTCCAATGCGGGGTTGTTCCAAGCATCATGGTCTAAAGATGTGTGACAAGCCTCATGAAATATTACTTCTTCAAGAAAACCATCTCTACTCAAATCGTCACCTTCGCCCGTGTGAACTAAAATATCACGACTACCACCACCAAAAAGTTTCTTGCCTTTATGAATGGTAATAGTGTCAACATCTCTCAAGAGAACTAATGGCAATTGGCCAACAACAAATGCATATCGTTCAGCTTGTCTTTGAGCATTTTTAACATTCCCAAATTCTGTGTTAACCCTAACACGCATTCCTTTTTTATGTTCATATTTAATATTAAAAACAAACATGTCCTCAGTTGACCATGCTTTATTACGTCGATCATAAGAGTTCTCTTTTGCCAAAGCTACATACTCAAGACTTATAAAATCACTTGGATCATTTTTCTGGATAATGTCTTTATCAACATAAGCTGTACCTTCGAAAGGAGGCTTAGCATAAGTGAAATATCCATAACATAAAAATAAACTTAAGGTACAAATTAATATACTTAAATATTTATAATTATTCTGTTTGAGTTTCATCTGTATTTTATAATCTAGATATTCAGTCATAATCTAATCCTTACAGGCTAAACACGGCTAACTAATTTCTTATCTTGGACACATAGGTGGAAACCAACGGTGGATTATCTTGCTGATGCCCTGCTATTGCTCCAATAAAATCAGGATCATTAATGTTATTAGTATAGATGCCCGTCATACCAGTTGCACCGACACCATGAAAATTCCCATGAATTGTTGCTGTACCCAAAAGTTGGTCCTCCACATTCATTTCTAATTTATCACCCACAAAAATACCAGTCGCAGTATCAACAGTAAAATCACCATCTATATAAACTGGTGAATTATCAAATCCTAAACCAATTGATCCCTCTCCAGTGTCAAAGTTTACATCCGCCATAAAAGATCCAATGTAACCATCTATATCATCTTCGTCCTCCGAATCATCCTCGCCCTCCGAAAATTCGATAGCAAAGTTTGCACCTTCGTAATAGTATTTCCCTGTAGTAGGCATTGCAGATACTTCAGTACCCGCAGCTATAATCATAATGCCTTGTTGTCCTTTAATCACACCTGGTGGCAATAAGGCAACACCAACCATATCCTCGACCGTGCCTCTCACATATATGGCACCATCACTATCAATAATTTCGCCATCTAAAATTTCTCCACCTATAAAGAAGCCCTCACCATCACGGTATTCTATGGCATCTCCCTTTAATATTTGGCTTGATATATAATAGGCATTATTTTCAATAACATCTTCGCTTAACTCCTCAGAAATACCTTCCCTCATTACATTTGCTACGATTGTTTGACCACCAAGTTCTTGTGGTAATGTTGTCGTTAATCGTTCAATTCCTATATCTTGCGCTACTTCTCCTCCTTCAGTATATCCTGGAAACTTTTGTAGAATACCGGCTCTATCTTCTACTTCTTTTGTACAAGCTGATATGAGTGTCAGAACTGACGCTGAGGCTAATAATAATTTTTTCATGATGGCTTTTCTATTATACATTTGTCTCAGATTAATATAATTTACTTCCACTAACATGCTAATTGATTAAGTATCCTGTAGACAGACATTCTAGAGATCTTCATAGCATCAGCTATCTTGTAAGTTGATAGACCTTCAGAACTTAACTTCTTTACTTCATTACGATCTATTGTCGTCTTCTTAGTTCTATTCTCATACACACCACGCTCTTTAGCTTCCGTGCGGTTTCTTATAATGGCTGCTTGTATGGCCAGCCAGCGCCAATATTCTCCCCCAAGCGAAACCAAACGCACGCATTGCAAGGACCAAGCTTTTTCCACCGTCAAACAAAGAAATACTAAGTCGTACAATGCCCAGCAGGAGTTTTGAGAGGCAAAATACCAACGAACGTAGAAGGAGTAGGGGGTGCTTAGTTTTATCAAAGCGAATACGAAAAGAAGAAATCGACTGATCACGTCCACGTTTAAATTGATAGCGCAAGGTTAAGCGAGACATAGGCATAGTTTCAAATACCATCGCCTTATTAGTCCAACTTACTCGCCCATCAAGTTTTTTGAGTGCGCGGCAAAATGCAGCGTCTGACCCACCTGAAAAACCCAGCCCCTCATCAAACCTCAGCCCATGTTGTCTAAGGAAGTTGAGCCTCAACAGCCAGTTATTCGTTGTTACCGTTATTTTCTGAGCTGCACCGACGGCTACCATTGTGGTGTTTTTGTTTGTCATGCGCGCGCCGCGAAGTTGCAGGCCCTTGAGGTGTATCCTAGGCCACAGCCCAATTTCTTTGCTGGGAGCAATGGGATGGACTGGCCCGCCTACCAGATCAGCAGCACTATTTTTCTGGCAGAGGTACAATTCGAGGAGCCAGTCAGGCGAGGCCATTTCATCATCGTCAATAAATACCAGGTAATCAGCGCCGGCATCTACCGCCCAGTTCAACACAGAATTACGTGCAAACGGGATGCCCAGTTGGGTTTCAAGGATTGCCTGAACATCAAAACCGGATTTACAACCAAATTGCGACACCTTCTCTGTGATTGAAAGGGTGTCGTCATTCTCAACAAAGCAAAATGACAACTTAGTATTTTCAGGCAAACGGAGTGTTTCGAAGCTCATAAGTAGGTCAGCAAACATAAGCGGGCGGCGGCGGGTCACAGCACCTACTACAATCCATTGAATTTCTGTTACCATTTTACAATTTCTGTTCTGAATCTTTAATTTTGATATGAAATTTCTCTACAAAAGAAATCGCTACTTGCTCCCGATTATAATGGGATATTGAATTTCTGCTAAGGCAATCAAATCATCATACCCCACACGTTCGGGTTGATACTTTTTAAACATAGCACACAAAATCTGCCGGACCGCTACAATCCATTGAAAAGCGAGGCCAAGGCTTAAAATGACAGGCCAATGCAGCACAGGCATAGTACAAACCCCAACTGTAAAAAAACGAGCCAAAAATTTAAATGTCAACTCAAAAAGCGCAGTTATCGCTCGGCTCAAGCGCTTAACGCGTCCCGCCCCGTCATTCGCGACGCCAAAATCTTTGTCACGGCCAAGCAAGTAGGCGCGCTGAAATAGGTCAAAGACTGTATCGTATTGCTTATGAGAGGCTTTGGCTTCAGGCAATTTTTTAACACATATTTGGCGTTCATCGAGCCGCTTTTTCCAAAGTGCATAATGCGCACGTGATGCATCCAGCCGTGGCAGTGGAACGTCAAGGAGGACTTGGCGTTTGGCTGCAAAGTTGTTAGCAAAAAATCGTTTATTGGCTTTGCTATGGAGTCGGTCACGTGGGTCTTCGGATGGGAAAAACCACGCAAGTGTGCACGCTTCCGCAACTATGTTTGTAGATTTTAGAGCAACCGTATTGCCTGAAGAAACCCCAATAGTTTCTGTTTTAAGTGTTTTGATGTGTTGCTCCAACCAACCTAAATTATAATAGCAATCACTATCGGCATAAATTAGAATATTAGCCCGGGTAAAATGTGGTGCAAGCGCCTTCTTGTCCATGTAGCGAGTGTTTGGCGCGCGCAGAAATTTCACTTTTATAGTTGCAGCATGTAGGGCTTCAGCATGTAGCAAGTTTTCTTCAAGATCGCTGCGCTTTATAGTTTCATCATAAATGATCATCAACTCGATTTCGTGGGCCATTGAACGTCCAAAATTGTCCAATCTAATTATAAGGTCATTTAAATAATTATGCGACGCGATACGCTCGATGCCTACAGCGTTTTCCCATTCCAATACACAACAAATATCAACCAAAACTATACCAAAATCACACTTATGCTAAAAATCATATTATTACATGATTACGTCATTTTTATATAATTACAACAAATAAGAGCACTTTTGGTGGACTATGTGGTGGCCTCCAGTGTCATAAGGAAACAAATATCGCTTGATATAAGGTGGTTAACTGCCGATTTCTTTGGAAAGTGGTGTCCTCACACGGAGCCTGTTTCCTGACAAAGCTCATGTCATTATTGGTTAACTCATTGATATTACTTGTGTCGGTTGGTTGACTGATGCCTATCTAGGGAAACAGACCCCATGTGGGAGTACCGCTTTTTAAGAAATAGATATTACATATCAATAGCTCGTATTATTTTGTTGTATTTGCAACCACCTTTCTATCCACCTTTTTGTTTAAAGTGTGATGAAACTGTCACGCATGCACGCGCTTGCGCATCAATGTCGTGTTGTAGGGTGAGAGTATGGTTATTTATTAATAAGGATTGCTGGTGTTTAGAAGGTATCAATAACGACTTCAATCATGAGATATATCTTCACGCTCGGCATACTTACAAGAAAAATGCAATGCCGCTCTAACGGAGTGGTTTCAAATTTGCGCTTCATAGATTTGTGAGATAGTTACACTTTGAGGTGGGTTAGGTTTTGTCTGACAATACCGTATCATCTATAACTAATCAAATAAATTTTGATAAAGCAATTAGTTAATATTAAGAACAGCAGCCAGTTGTGCACTTTGGTTTTTTGATTGGCTGTAGGTCACTTTTTGCTAGAGGAAATTCACCTGTCAGTGTAATAGTAAATATCTGTAATGCTTCTGATAGACGAGAAACCGCATTACTAGAGATTTCGGCGGTCTCTGATTTTTCAATTTTAGCCAGTTGTTGTTCTGATATACCAACTTGCTTAACTAATTTAGGGCGACCTATTTTGCGTGCAACTCGAATTGATTTTAACTGCCCTGTCTTTATTTGAAGTTCTGCCATTTTTACGATTTCTAGAAGTATACTCATTAATCGAATTTTGCTTATCACATACCAAATCGATACTCTAAAAATAATAAACCATTTTTGAACCTCATGCGCTTAATTTTTCTTTAATTAAAGTTATTATCGGACTGATAAATTAATTTTATGAGACTTTTTAGTTGAGGTGTTGAAAGCAACCATTTCACCCGATGCTATATTTTTCTTAGTGATCGTTTGGATGTTAACTTGGTGTGTTACAAAAATTACTAGTTTATTTAATGAAATTTCAGATAATTTTTGTTCTAATTTTTGTAGTGTTTCTTTTCTAGTTACAAAATTTTGGAAAATAGAATTTAATCCTGTAAATTTATGCACTTTACCTAAATCAAGTAAGGTTGCAGTTTGATAACAACGACACCATTGGCTTGAATATATTTTGTTGAATTGAATTGAATTTTCTTTGAGCTGTTTGCCAATTGAAACTGCTTGAGCGATACCAGTCTCATTAAGGTTACGTTGTGTCGAACAATCTCCAATTTTAAAGTTGTTTGGATCACCAATCCCAGGTGCTAATGCGTGTCTCATAAATATAACATTTGCATTAATATCTTTAATAATTTCTTCTATGCTATAATGATCTGCATGTGCTTTTGTAAGAAAATTTGATAACCCAACCATAAATATTATAGCTATATACTTATATATAATTTTGACTTTTAAATTTATGTCCATACAAAAATTCTTTTAGTTTAGTTGCCAATAATAGTAGTTCAAAACACTCGCAAACGAGACCCAAGCCAAGTATGGCATCATCATTGCACTTGCCAATTTATCAATGCGCCAGCACACAAAATTATAGGCAACAATAATTACCCACAACATAATAATATAATAAAACGCTACCTCTAAATTTTGCGCACCACTAAAGATTGGTGTCCAAATAACATTAAGAGCAAGTTGTAAACTCCATAAGGCTATTGCCAAGGGAAGTAAGTTATTAATTTTGTGGTTAGATTTAGTCATGATGCGATATGCACTTGTTGCAATGAGTAGATACAGAGCAGTCCAAACAGGAGCAAATACCCAGCTAGGTGGAACAAATCTTGGTTCTATTAAGGAAGTATACCAAAGGTTATCATCTCCTAGTGGAAATACAAAACCTGCACTACTTGCTACTGTTACACATAGAAAAAAAACAACCCATGTTATAATTTTATTTTGTTTGTTCACGGAAGCCTCTATTTGTAATTTAATATTAGTGCCTTAATATGAAAACTAGTTCTGCGTGTAAGTAAATACTTCCTAATTAAGTATTATAATATAATGATGTTCAAGCTTAGTCCTGAAGGCACGTGAGAATTGTAAGATATTTCATTCAAATTATGTATTTGGAGATTAAAAATGAAAATCACAAAGATCAGTTTATTTCAAAAAGTACTCCCATATTATAGTGGTAGTCTTGCTATTGGAGATCTCTCTGAGAATAGAACTAAGCCTTTTGATACATTTACTTCAAGTGTTGTAGCTCTAAATACAGATCAAGGTATAAGTGGGGTTGGTGAGTCATGCCCATGGGTTTCAGATAATATTAATGAAACGGAAGTTTATGATTGTTTAGCATCACGTTTGTTAGGAGAAGATCCGCTTAACCTTAAAGGCATTGTGAAAAATATGGATGCAGTAATTCAAGGTCATACTTTTGCTAAAAGTGCTATTGATATGGCATGTTGGGATATCAAGGCTAAAAATAATGGAGTTCCCTTGTTTGAATTGTTGGGTGGAAAGCTAACTGACGGTGCGCCACTTTATCGCTGCGTCATGGAGCAAGAGCATGACAAAATAAAGGCTGAAGTGGAACAATATAGAGCTTCTGGCTATAAATACTTTAAGCTCAGGGTTGGGATCGAACCGGATAAAGATATTGAGCTTATTAAGTTTGCAGCCAATTTGACAGAACCTGGAGAAATTGTTTATGCCGATGCAAATTGCCGTTGGACTTTATTGGAAGCACTAGAGGTTGTAAAAGCAATTGAAGATCTTGATGTCATGATTGAGCAACCATGCCTATCTTATGAAGATTGCATTAAAGTTCGAGAAAATACTGGTCTTCTTATAAAACTAGATGAGCTCGTAACTGATTTAACTATAGCCAAGAAAATAGTGCGAGATCGTTCTGCTGATGTTGTTTGTATTAAGATGTCACGTGTCGGTGGCTTGTCAAAAGCTTTAGAAATTCGTGATTTTTTTGTCAAAAAGGGGATAAAAGTTGTGACAGAATGTATGATGGGTGGTGAAATCGTATCTGCGGCTGTGTCACATTTTTCTGCATCCACACCCCCAGAATTTTTATTCAACACTGGTGATTTGCATGCATATGTTACTGCTTCTACGGGTAACGTTAGCCCACTAACTTTAAATGGTAAGATTTATTGCAATAAGTCACCAGGACTTGGTGTAGAGCCAGATTTAAACTCACTTGGGGCTCCTATTGCTATTTATCAAAATTAAATTTTTTTATTCTATTTAACCTTTTAACTTCGGATGCTTTTTGCCCATAAATTAAGACATAAAATAAAGTAAATATATCTAAATAATACTCAGAGTATTTTTATAAAGTATAAATTAAAATAACTTTTATAAGTTTGGAAAAGTTTAATAAAAACGTATAAGATAATTAAATATATTCAGAAAATTTAATTTTGATTATTATTAATAATTTTTTCGCCCAACGTAGCTAATTTTGATTAATCGATTTGCACGGTATGAATTTTTTTCTATTTTTAAGTTGTTAATCCTGAACGCATAATTTCATTATTTCAATACTTATAATTTTAGGTTATTATAAAATTTAAATGGGAATTTACTATTATGAATATTTCGATTGTCATGGGGGTTTATAATGGAGAGGATTATCTTGCTGAGGCAATTATAAGTATATTATCCCAATCATTAACAAATTTTGAATTTATAATTGTAGATGATGGTTCAGTCGATAAAACTTCAAAAATAATATCTTATTATTTGAAAAAAGACAGCCGAGTAAAATGCATTAGCCTTAAAAGAAATAGAGGTTTGGCAAATGCTTTAAACGTTGGTATTCGCGCTTCTTCTGGGAAGTTTATTGTTAGAATGGATTGTGATGATATATCTTTACCTGACCGCTTAAAGAAACAATTTTATATTATGGAAAATAGTAATATTGATATTCTTGGATCAAATTTTATATCTATTAATTCTGTAGGGAGATCGATTAAGTCAAGTTCTCTTCCATTAAGTGATGATGAAATCAAATATCAATTACCATATGAAAACTGCATTAATCACTCTACTGTCATGATGAAAAAATCATCCTTGGAGACAATTGGGTTTTACAATAATGAGTATATAAATAGCCAGGATTATGATTTATGGCTTCGCTCTTTAACAAAACTGCAGTTTGCAAATATTCCAGAGCCATTGGTTAAATACAGAAAGCATCAAAAGAGAATTAGCCATAAAAAAAACAGTTTTTTTCAAACACATTTTAGTGTTTGTGCAGCATTAAATTATTTTCAAAATAAATACGGCTTCAAGGTAATATCACCAAGTGAATCAGTATCAAGTATTATAAATGGTTTTGAAGAAATATGTTTTTTAGAAGTATCAAGTCGTGATCAGTATTGTATCAACCGTCATATGATCCGTTTAGGCCGAGAATGTAATTTAAACAAAATTGAAAATCGAGTGTTAGATACACTAATATTGAGAAGCACATCTGTAAAAGAAAAATTGAAGTGGGTTTTTTATAAATTGATAAGCAAATAGTTAATTTTAAAAAAGATTTAACTAAAGTGTTCAGATATTGAATTGATAAAGAATAAAAATATTAATTTCTGCATTAACTTAAGATAAAGAAAACTGGTGTTTAATATCCATTTCGTATCTTCAGCCGTAGATATAAAAGTAAAAATTATTTTATAAAATACCAATACAAAATGATAATTTCACAAGCCTAAAAAATGCTGATATAAAAAATAATATGCCCACATTATTAGAGTAAAAAAAATTTGGAGCATAACAAGAGCATAATAACTGTGTCCCAATCATAAATTAAAAAATGGATTTAATATGTCTGGAAATTTAAGTTTTGATAATCTAAAATCCTTTGTAAAAGAGGGTCAAATTGATACTATTATAGCCTGTATAGTAGATATGCAAGGTCGACTAATGGGAAAACGTTTGGTTGCGCAATTTTTTATTGAAAGTGGTTGGGAGGAAACACATTGCTGTAATTATTTACTAGCAACTGATTTGGAAATGGCCACACCAGATGGCTACGCTTCAACATCGTGGGAAAGTGGTTACGGAGATTATGTTATGAAACCCGACTTAGCAACAATCAGACTTGCTCCTTGGCAAGAAGGTTGTGCATTAGTTCTTTGTGACATCTTAGATCATAATACACATAAAGAAGTCCCCTTTTCTCCACGCTCGATGCTTAAAGCCCAAGTTGTAAAACTAGAAGAAAAAGGGTTTTTACCGGTCACTGCTACTGAGTTAGAATTTTTCTTATTTCAAGGCACACATGATGAAATACACAAAAACAGTTTTCGCAACTTAAAGCCAATATCAAATTATAACGAAGATTATCACATCTTCCAAACGTCCAAAGAAGAATATGTAATGCGTCCAGTGCGAAATACACTTCTCAAGATGGGGATACCTGTTGAAGGATCAAAGGGTGAAGCAGAAGCTGGCCAAGAAGAAGTAAACATAAAATATGCCGATGCAATGTTAACAGCAGATCATCATACTCTTGCCAAACATGCTATAAAAGAAATTGCGCATCAAAACGGCGTTGCAGCTTCTTTTTTACCAAAATGGCATAAAGATCGAGTTGGTAGCGCGTCGCACATTCACCAATCATTGTGGAAAAATGGAACCAATGCTTTTTTTGATGCAAATCGAGACATTGGAAAATCTAAATTAATGGATCACTATGTAGCAGGTTTGATGAAATACGCAGCTGATTATACCTATTTCCTTGCACCATATGTGAATAGCTACAAACGTTTTGCCAAGGGTACATTTGCGCCCAC